>Ga0265320_10000593_pt1 | contig 27817 bp, 14 predicted proteins | sample 4827metaG_FD_202087 | JGI IMG/M metagenome (GOLD analysis project Ga0265320, IMG submission 202087) | Rhizosphere microbial communities from Carex aquatilis grown in University of Washington, Seatle, WA, United States - 4-8-27 metaG | ecosystem: Host-associated > Plants > Roots > Rhizosphere >... | reverse complement strand
ACGCGGCGCGCTCCATGTCGTCGAAACCGACGCGAAGCGCGCCGATTATCGGGCCCTCCTCGAGGGCGGCCCGCGCCCGCACGCGATCGCCGGCAATTTGCCGTACCAGCTCACGGGCCCCTTGCTGGAGCTCACCGTCGGCCTCGCCGGCGCGATCGATCGCGCCGTTTACATGGTGCAGCTCGAGGTCGCCGAACGACTCCGCGCGCCGGCCGACGGCGAGCACTACGGCGCGCTCTCGGTGTTCGTGCAGGCGGCGTTCACCGTCGAGCGCGCGTTCGTCGTGCGCCGCGGCGCGTTCTATCCGCAACCCAACGTCGACTCCGCCGTCATCGTCTTCACGCCGCGCCCCGATCGGCCGAGCGAAGAGACTCCGGCGTTTCGCGCCGTCGTGCACGCCGCGTTCGCTCAGCGACGAAAAGCGTTGAGAAACGCCTGGCGCGGCGTGCTCGGCCTGGACGCGGACGCCATCGCGAGCGCCGCTTCCGCGGCGGGCATCGATCTCGGCAAGCGCGGCGAAACCCTCGACGTCGCGACGTTCCTGCGCATGGCGGACGAAGTGCGGAGGCGCGCGCCGTGATCGCTCGAGGGACGCTCGCCGCCGTCTTGTCCTTGTGTCTCGCAGCGTGCGCGCAGAAGACGGAACACACGCCGGAGCTCGTGAAGAGCGCGAAGTTCGGCGTGTTCTTCGGCGGCCAGATCGAGGAGCGCCGCGAGATCCCCTTCGAGCTCGACGCCGCCAAGCAGACCCTCGGGTTCCGAGTCGACTTCGGCGAGGCCCTCGCCACGGACGTCGACGTCGCGTGGAACATCGACGAACCGGAGGCTCCGGTGGCTCACGCGGCGCGCCGTCGACGTCACGCTCCGGCCCCTCCGCCCGCGCCGTCGACGCGGACGCTCTCGAGTCACGCGACGCTTCATGCCGGCGAGACGCGATTCGAGCACCTGATGAGCTTCGAACCGGGCGACCCGCTCGGCACCTGGCACGTCAAAGTGACCGTCGCCGGCAAGGTCGCGATCGATCGTCCCTTCGACGTCTACGATCGCGCCGAGCGCGAACACGCGACAGACCTCGACGCGGGAATGTGACGCGTCAGATCCGGACAAGAAGCTATCTTGGATAGCTTCAGTGTGTCGCTTCTTCGGCGGCGTGATCGTTCGGATCGTCGAGGAACGTCTCGTGAGGGCCGGCGAGGGACTCGTCGTAGGTGTGCAGCGTGGGCGGAGGCGGATCTCCGTAGAGCGTGAGTCGCGCGGCGGCCCAGAGCTCCTTGCGCATCAAATCGAGGTACTCGGTCGTGCCTGGCTCGCCCGCATAGCGGTCGAGGGCCTCGTCGGCGTCCTTCAAGTCGAGCCGCGCCCGCACGGGATCGACGTCCGCCTTGCGCATCATGTGGTCGGTGAGAAGCGTCGCGTGGTCGGCGTACACCTCGGCGAAGCCGGGACCGACGACGACTTTCTCTTCGACGCCATTCTTCACGAACGAAACGATCCCGGTCTTCAGCGCCGCGAGGAGCGGGCAGTGTCCCGGGAGCACGCCGAATTCACCGTCCACGCTGGTGGCCGTGAACGACTGCACCGACTCCCGGAGCGCCACGCCGTCCGGAGTGACGATCTCGAGCTTGAGCACTCCGGCGTCCGCCATCGATCAGGACGCTTCCTTGAGTTTTTGCGCGGCGACCTTCACCTCGTCGATGCCGCCCTTCAAGTAGAAGGCCTGCTCGGGAAGATCGTCGAGGCTGCCGGAGAGGATCTCCTTGAACGCCGCGATCGTGTCCTTCAACGGCACGTATTTCCCTACGAGACCGGTGAATTGCGCGGCGACGAAGAAGGGCTGCGAGAGGAAGCGCTGGATCTTGCGGGCCCGCGCCACCATCTGCCGGTCTTCTTCACTGAGCTCGTCCATGCCGAGAATCGCGATGATGTCTTGCAGATCCTTGTAGCGCTGGAGCGTCTGCTGAACGCCGCGGGCGACCTTGTAGTGCTCCTCGCCGATGATCTGCGGATCGAGCATGGTGCTCGTCGAGTCGAGCGGATCGACGGCCGGGTAGATGCCGAGCTCGGCGATTGCACGCGAGAGCACCGTAGTCGCGTCGAGATGCGCGAACGTCGTCGCCGGCGCGGGGTCGGTGAGATCGTCGGCAGGGACGTAGATGGCTTGCACGCTGGTGATGCTGCCCTTCGTCGTCGACGTGATGCGCTCCTGGAGCGCGCCCATTTCCGTCGCGAGAGTCGGCTGGTAACCGACGGCGCTCGGCATACGACCGAGGAGCGCGCTCACCTCGCTGCCCGCTTGCGTGAAGCGGAAGATGTTGTCCACGAACAAAAGGACGTCCTGTCCTTCTTCGTCGCGGAAGTATTCGGCGCAGGTGAGGGCCGAGAGTGCCACGCGCGCGCGCGCTCCGGGCGGCTCGTTCATCTGCCCGAACACCAGCGCCGTCTTCGAGAGCACGGGCTCGCCGGTCTCGAGCTTGGACTCCGCCATTTCGAGGTAAAGGTCGTTGCCTTCGCGCGTGCGCTCACCCACGCCGGCGAAGCAGCTCACGCCGCCGTGCGCCTTCGCGACGTTGTTGATGAGCTCCTGGATGAGCACGGTCTTGCCCACGCCGGCGCCGCCGAAGAGCCCGATCTTCCCGCCCTTGCGGTAGGGAGCGAGCATGTCGATGACCTTGATCCCCGTTTCGAAAATCTCGACCGTGGTGCTCTGATCCACGAACCCCGGCGCGGGGCGATGAATCGGCGACTTCGACTTGGACTTGATGGGGCCGCGCTCGTCGACCGGCTTGCCGATGACGTTCATGATCCGGCCGAGCGTCTCGGGGCCGACGGGCATCATGATGGGGCTACCGGTGTCCTGCACCGGCGCGCCGCGAACCAGACCCTCCGTGGAGTCCATCGCGACGGTGCGCACGACCGATTCACCGAGGTGCTGGGCGACCTCGAGCACGAGATTGTCGGCCTCGGCCGAGATGTTCGCGTTCGAGACGGTGAGCGCGTTCAAAATCTTCGGCAGCTTCCCAGGAGGGAACTGGACGTCGACGACAGGTCCGATGACCTGCGTGATCTTGCCGGTCGTAACGGTGGGTTTTCCGGGAACCGTGATGCTATCGCTCATCGCCCTTTTTTTCCTCGATCCGAGAGGTCGTCCGGCCGTGGAATTTTCGACCCGAACTAGTCGACGCGGCGTGTATCACGAGCCGGCGAGGCTGCCAACGGGTCACGCTACACTTGCGCAGCGGCCGGCGCGGACGCGCCTCATTCACCGAAGAGGCGGAGCTGGCCGCGCTTTGGCGACGACCCCGACGTTTCCTCGTCGCGAGCGGAGCCAGCTTGCGACGACACGGACGTTTCGGCGCCGCGACTTGCGCCCCCCTCCATTCGCTCGTGCCGGCCGAGGCCCACCCTTTGCCGCACTGTCTCGAAGAGCCGTTGAATGGCCTCCGCGTACTGGCCTTCGCCGCGCATGCGCGAACCGAAACGGGGGTCGTTGAGCTCGCCGCCGCGGACCTCGCGTGTCCGTGCGAGCACCTTCTCGGCCGTGAGAGGAAATCCGTCGCGGAGCCGGTCCTCGAACACGTGCCGCACGTTTCCGGGCAGCCGGAGCATCACCATCGACGCCGACCGTGCGCCGGCGTTCGCCGCCGCTTCGAGAATGTTCGGGATGTCGCGATCGGTGAGACCGGGAATGACCGGCGCGACGTTCACGGAAACGTCGATTCCCGCCTTCGCCAGCCGTTCGACAGTGAGCATGCGGCGAGCCGGCGTCGCAACGCCGGGCTCGACGAGGCGCGCGGCGTCAGCGTCCCAGAACGGCACGCTGAGCGTGACACCGAGCGAGGCGACGCTTGCAATGGATTGAAGGACGTCGATGTCGCGTTCGACGAGCGGCGCCTTGGTAATGACGTGCACTGGATTTTTCGCCTCGGCGAGCACCTCGAGGCAGCCGCGCGTGAGTCGATAGCTCGCTTCGAGCGGCTGGTAGCAATCGGTGTTCCCGCTGAAAAAAATCGTCTCTCGCCGCCAGCTCCGCCGGCCGAGCGCCGTTCGGAGGAGCTCGGGCGCTCGCCGTTTCACCACGATCTTCCGCTCGAAATCGGTGCCGCTTCCGAAGCCGAGATATTCGTGGGTCGGCCGCGCGTAGCAGTACCAGCAGCCGTGATAGCAGCCGCGATACGGGTTCACGCTGTAGGTGAACCCGAGATCCGGGCTGTCGTTCTTGGAAAGAATGTTTCGTGTGTCGTCTTCGTAGACCTCGAGCGGCATCGCCGGCGGCTCGCCGAGGTACTCGACCCATTGCGACTCCCAAGGCGAGCGCGGGTTTCGTCGTGGCAAGGCGCGGACCATGATGAATCGACGATACTGCTCACGGGTTCAGTATTCAAGGTTCCGTCGAAAATAGCGAGACTCCGACGATTCTCGGGCTTCTCGCGGCCCGAAATTCTGCCAAGCCTTCAACGTCGGGCGCGTCTCCGAACCGCGAGTCCACCTCACGGAGACGGCTGAGCCAAGTTCCGACAGATGCCGCTGAAGAAACCGACGTGATCGCCGACGAGACCATTGAACGTGTTCGCCGTGATGCGCGCATCGTCACCTTCGTCGGTGAACGAGTGAAGCTCACGAAGCGAGGACGTTCACACCTCGGCTTGTGTCCGTTTCACAAGGAAAAGACTCCGAGCTTCCACGTGAACGAAGAGCGCGGCTTCTATCACTGCTTCGGGTGCGGTGCGTCGGGGGACACGATCAAGTTCTTGCGCGAGGTCGACGGACTCTCTTTCGTGGACGCGATCCGGTACATCGCGGAACGACAAGCCATCGACATCGTCGAGACCGGTTCGGACGCGGAGCGGCGCGAGCACGCCGAAGCGCGCCGCCGTCGCGAGGAGCTCTTCGCCGCGGGCGAGATCGCTGCTCGATATTTCGAACGCATGCTCGAGTCGCACCCGCTCTCGCACTATGCGGTGGCCGAGCTGAAGAAACGCGGTCTCGACCCTGCGCTCACGGAAGGACCGATGGCCGAAGCGCTCCGCGCGTTCCGGATCGGTTACGCGCCGTACGGCTGGGACGGCCTCATGCGGCACCTGCGCGATTCGGGTTCGCCCGTGCGCCCCGCCGAAGCGGTCGGGCTGGTCGTGCCGCGCAAGCGGGGTCCGGGCCACTACGATCGTTTTCGCCATCGATTGATGTTCGCGATCATGGATCTCGACGGCAAGATCATCGGATTCAGCGGACGCGCGCTCGGCGAACCGACCGCGGAAGAGCTCGCGGCGCAAGGCATCGAAGCACAGTCCGCATCCGACGAACCGCCCGCGAAGTATCTGAACTCGCCGGAATCGCCCGTTTACAAGAAGCGCGAGGCCGTTTTCGGTTTGTTTCAAGCTCGGCAAAAGATCCGGAGCGAAGATCGCGCGATCGTCGTCGAAGGAAACTTCGACGTGGTGAGCCTCCATGCGCGCGGCATCACCAATACCGTCGCGCCGCTCGGAACGGCGTTCACGGGCGAGCAAGCGAAGCAGCTTCGACGCTACTCGCAGAACGTCGCGCTGCTCTTCGACGGCGACAACGCGGGTCGACGCGCGGCGCGCGCCGCGCAGGAGCCGTGCCGCGAAGCCGGTCTCGTCGCGAACGTCGCGACCTTGCCGGAAGGACGCGACCCCGACGACCTCGCGCGAGCCGGCGGAGCCGAATCGGTGCTCCGCTTCGTGAAATCGGCGAAGAGCATGCGCGAGTACTTGATAGACAGCGCGCTCTCCTCGGGGTTCGTGCAGGCCGACCAGCGGTCGCGAGCGGCGCGCATCCGCGCGGTCGAGGATCTGATCAAAGCAGAGACGGATCCCAGCGAGAGAGCGTTGATGAAACTTCACGCTGACACCATCGTGGCTCGCATGGGCGAGCAGCTCGACATCGGCGACGAGAGAACGTTCCAAGCGTTGGCATCGGTCGTGCATCGGGCCGCAAACGGCGGCGCCGGCACGATCCGCGCCCCACTTGCACCTACGCCGGAGCGCGCGCGCTCGCGGGGGCGTCGACCCGAAGTCGGGCTCGACGTATTCGGTGCCATCCTCGATTTCCCCGAGCTTCTCGAATCACTCGACGTCCTCGAGGGGATCGCGCTGCTCGAAGGCGAAGTAGTTGCCGGCATTGTCGCATTGCGTCAAGATGCGACATTGGTAGAAAACCCCGAACAACTGCTTGCTAAGCTGCCACCGTCGATCCATCCATTCGCGGCTGCACGGCTGGCCGCGCCTCGGCATCAATCGGTGGACGACGCGAAAGCAGAGCTCTTGGGAAACGTCGAGAAGTTGAAGAGGTTGGAGCTTTCGCGCCACAAGTCCGAAGTGATTGAAGAGCTCGTGCGCGTGCAAGCGTCAGGTGATTTCGATCGCGAGATGGCGTTGCTCGGCGAGCAAGGACGCCGCGCCCGCGAGCGGCACGGGCTGTGAGCCCAAACAAACTGAGAGAGAGGTATGCGGTGGGAGTCAAGAAGTCGGACCGCCCGGTGAAACGCAGCATGAGTTCTCCTAAGAAGAGTCCCGCGCCGCCTCTGGTGAAGCCCAAGCAGGGCCCCACGCCTGCCGCTGCAAAGGCGAAGACCAACGGCAAGGCCGCCGCTCCTCCGCTCGCTGCGGCTCCGAAGGCGCACGACAAGGCCAACGGCAAGTCGAACGGCGCCGTGAAGCCGACGCGCAAGCCCGAGCCGCAGAAGATCGGCGGCAAAGGTCAGAAAGGCGCGCCGCCTCCGGAATCCGACGACGACGATCCGCCGTCGAGCGAGGACGCAGCGGACGGCCCGCCGAAGAAGAAGGCCAAGGGCAAGGAAGTCGACGACCTCATCACGCTCGGCAAGAGCAAAGGCTTTCTCACCTACGCGGAGGTGAACGAAGCGCTTCCCGGTGACGACGTCGATCCCGATCAGATGGACGACGTCCTGAACGTCCTCGACAACGAGGACATCGAGATCGTCGACGACGCGTCGAACCTGAAGATCGCGCCGGCGAAGCGCATGGCCGACGACGACGCCCCCGCGGCACGCAGCAAGAGCAACGGCGAGAGCGAAGCGCCCGCGTCGAACGCGCAGCCCAAGGGCTCGGAGAACGACGAAGGTTACTACGGGCGCAGCAACGACCCGGTTCGCATGTACCTCCGCAAGATGGGCAGCGTCGCTCTTCTCACGCGCGAGGGCGAAGTCGAGATCGCGAAGCGCATCGAAGAAGGCGAAAACGAGATTCTCGCCTCCATTTTGAACAGCCCGATCGCCGTCCGAGAAATCATCGACATCGGCGAACGGCTCCGCAATCACAAGATCCGCGTCAAGGACATCGTTCGCGACGCCGAGGACGAGGAGCACGAGTTCGACGAGGAAGAAGCCGATCGCCGGATCATCCGCCTCATCGATCGCGTGAAGCGGCTCGACAAGAAGAACGTCGACCTCCACGAAGAGCGACGGACCGCGGTCGAAGCGCGCCGGAAGCTCATCGACAAGGAAGTCGCCGAGACGAAGGTCGAGCTCGTGAAGACACTCCAGGAGATGCGCCTCAACAAGAAGACGATCGACAAGATCGTCCAGAAGCTGAAGAACATCATCCAGAAGGTTCAGCGCGCCGAATCGAAGGCCGTCGACCTCGAGAAGCAGGTCGGCGCGACGAAGTCGCAGCTTCGCAAGATGGTGCGCGAAGCGAAGGACAACGAAGAGGCCGCGGTCGAGCTCGCGCGACGCCTCGGGCTCGACGCGACGTCGATCACGATCGACAACATCGACGACACTCTCCGTGACGCGCAGCGCGGCGTGAAGAAGGTCGAAGAAGAGCTGAAGATCGATCTCGACGAGACCAACCGGACCTACGACGCCATCCAGCACGGTGAGCGGAAGGCCGAGCGCGCGAAGGCGGAGCTCGTCGAAGCGAACCTCCGGCTCGTCGTCTCCATCGCGAAAAAGTACACGAATCGCGGTCTCCAGTTCCTCGACCTCATCCAGGAGGGGAACATCGGCCTCATGAAGGCCGTCGACAAATTCGAGTACAAGCGCGGCTACAAGTTCAGCACGTACGCCACGTGGTGGATCCGCCAGGCCATCACGCGCGCCATCGCCGATCAGGCCCGGACGATCCGCATTCCCGTGCACATGATCGAGACGATCAACAAGCTCATCCGCACGTCGCGCTACCTCGTCCAGGAGTACGGGCGCGAGCCGACGCCGGAAGAGATCGCCGAGAAGATGGAGCTGCCGCTCGACAAGGTCCGAAAGGTCCTGAAGATCGCGAAGGAACCGATCAGCCTCGAGACGCCGATCGGCGAAGAAGAAGACAGCCACTTGGGCGACTTCATCGAGGACAAGAGCGTCATCAGCCCCGCCGACGCGGTCATCAACATGAACCTCAGCGAGCAGACGCGGAAGGTCCTGAAGACGCTGACGCCGCGCGAGGAGAAGGTGCTCCGCATGCGCTTCGGCATCGGCGAAAAGAGCGACCACACCCTCGAAGAGGTGGGCCAGGACTTCGAAGTGACGCGCGAACGCATCCGTCAGATCGAAGCGAAAGCGCTCCGCAAGCTCCGCCACCCGAGCCGCTCGAAGCAGCTGAAGAGCTTCATCGAGAGTTGAACAGGGGGCGTTTGCTGCGAGCACACGCCCACCTGACTGCTCTCGGGTTGCCCACCCGCGCCGCGCTGACGCGCGTCGACCCCTCCCCGATGCGTCCTCGCGCGCCCCCGCGAGCGCATCACCCTACGGCGCTCGCGCGCTGCGGGCGCATGGGAGGGGTGCAGGGGTCTCAGTCGTCGTTGTACGTCGCGCCGAGGCGTTTCAGCGCGGCCTTCGCCTCTTCGCGGTACGGCGAATTGGCGGCCCCGAGCTTCAAGAACGCCTGCCAGTGCGGGATCGCGGCGGGCTGAGGGCCGAGGCTCAGCGCGGCGAGCCGATGCGCCTCGGAGAGCCACGGCGGGGAGTCGCCAGCCGCGGTGGACAGATCGATGGCCTTTTTCAACTCGGTGGCGGCCGCCGCGTTGTCGAGGTGGAGATTCAGAAGCTTGCCGTAGTGGAAGTGCCACTCGGCGTCGTCGGGCTTCGCCGTGATGGCCTTGAGCCACTCGGCGCGCGCGAGGTCTTCTTTGCCGAGATCGTAGTAAGCGAGCGCGAGATCGGCGTGGGCCTCGTACCGCGAGGGCCGAAGCGAGAGCGCCTTGTTCAGATCGTCGACCGCGTCTTTCGCGCGGGTCTCGCGGATCCGGAGAATGCCGCGCTGCCAGTAGGCGTCCGCGAGGCCTTGATCGAGATCGAGGGCTTTTTTCAGCGCGGTCGTCGCTCTCGCGAGGTTGCCGGAGTCGTTCGCGGCCCAGCCGACGTAGAGGTAGTACTCGGCGTGATTCGGATCGATTTGGAGCGCTTGCTCGAACTCCTTCAAGGCGTCGTTCAAATTGTGGCGAGCCATGAGCGATCTACCGAGGCAGTAGTGCGTCTCGGCCGACCCTTGGCGCTGCTCGAGCACTTTCCGGAGTAGCTTTTCGGCCTCGACGCCGTCGCCGGCCTCGGCCTTGCCACACCCGACCTTGAGCATCAGGTCCGGATCGTTCGGTGCTTTGGCGAGCGCCGATTCGTACTCGCGGAGCGCTTCTTCGGTGCGGCCCGACTCCTGGAAGAGGATGCCGCGCTCGAGCGCCAGCCCGGGAAAGTCGCGGTCGATTTTGGCAACGTCGTCGAACGTCGCGAGCGCCTGATCGAATTGGTGCTGGCGAGTGAGTGCCGTGCCGACCAAAAACTTCGACTCGACGTCGTCGGTATGTAGCTCGAGTGCGCGCTGGAACGCAGCGAGTCCGTCGGCGTAACGACCCTGCGTCATGGCGACTTTGCCGAGCGCCTTGTAGAGCGCGGGCGACGCGGGCAGATGCTTCTGCGCGTCGGCGAGCGTCGTGCTCGCGGCGTCGAGTTCGCCGACCTGGCTCAGCACCGAGGCGAGCGCGATGTAAGCCTGCACCGTCTCGGGATCGTCTTTCCCGGATGCGATGGCGTCGCGGTACGCCGCCTCGGCCTCTTTTCGGTCCCCGAGCGCCTCTTCGACCCGGCCGTACCAGTAGGCGACCTGCATCTCGTTCGGGTAGCTCTTCTTGAGCTTCACGAGCATGTCTTTGGCTTCGCCGAGACGCTCGAGCTCGAGGCTCGACTTCGCCACGCCGACCTGCGCCGGCACGTAGTCTGCGTCGGCCTGCGCAGCCGCTTTGAAGCGTGCGATGGCTTGCGAGTAGCGAGCGGCGCGGAACAGCGCTTCGCCCAGGCCCGACAGCGCGCGAGCCCCCTTCGCGCTGGCCTTCACCTTGTCGGCGATCTTGACGGCTTCGCCGAATGCTTCTTCGGCTTGCGAGACGCGACCGCGATTCAGGTCGATCTCGCCGAGGAACGTCTCGGCCTCGATGCGCTCTTCGGGGCCGGCGTCGGCGGACGCGGCCAGCACTTCACCGAGGTACTTCGTCGCGGCGGTCTCGTCGCGGTTCGTCGTCCACTTCGTCTTCGCGAGGAGCAGGCGCGCCCCGACGTGACGCGGATTGGCGGCGAGCACCTGTGCCGCAAGCTTCTCGGCTCCGGGCACGTCGCCGGCGACGACCTTCGCGCGAGCGAGCCCGAAGAGCGAACGCGCTCCATTTTCGAGCTTCCCCGCCGCGGTCCAGGCCGCGACGGCCGCGTTCGCGTCGCGAGCGCGGAGCTCGACTTCGCCTCGCGCGACGGCGACGTCCACGTCGTTCGGCGCCTTCGCCGCCAGGCGGGACAGCGCGTCGCGCGCACGGGCGAGCTGCCCGTCGGCCGCGGCTTTCGTCGCGCGCGCGAGCTCGACCTTGTCGACGTCGTTCGCCTCCGACAGCTCTTCGAGCGCAACCTTGCCCTGCGCGTAGACGTCGGGCTCTTGCCCAAACCTGAGCCCCTGTAGAAACCCGACGTAGGCGCCGTAGGCCGAGAGCGGCTTGTAGCGCGGCGAGCCCGACGCCGCGGCAAGGACGATCGAACGCGCCCGCTCGGCGTCGGGGAAGGTGTCGTGCGACAGGTCGCTGCGCGCCGTCTCTTCGGCATGCGCGAGAGCCTGCTGGTAGTCGCCCTTCTTGAGCTGATCGACGACGAAGTACGCGCCGAACGGCCCGAGGGCGGGGACCAACGTGAGCGAACCGCCGGCGAGCGTAGCGACCACCACGCCGGCCAGAACGACGCGGAGCCGCGTTCGTCGCTTTTTCTCCTGGATCTCTTGGACCGCGCCGCCGACCACCGGCGTGCCCGGTAGCCGTTTCGACGGCACCGAGCGTGGACCGGGCGCGCCCTCCGTCGGCAAGCCGACGAACTCCGCACCGGGCGGCGCTTCCGCCGGCTCCGGCACGTCTCCTTCGATGGCGACTCCGCTGCCCGCGTCGCCGTCGTCGAGGTTCACCTCGCCGTAGGCGACGCCCCCGCCACCCTGGCGCACCAGCGACGCTCCATGCGCTTCCCCCGGCGGCGCGAATTCATCGGCGTCGTGGTGATCGGCGGGCAGCGCCCCCGCGAAGGGGTCCGGAGTCGGTCGCCGCATCGACGGCGGAGGCAACGCGTTGGCGAACGGGTCGTCGTCCGACGGACCGAACGGATCCACGTCGCGCGGAGCCGCGCCGAAAGCGTCGTCGGGGGGCAACGACGCGGGAGCGCCGAACGGATCGGCCACGTCGCCGCTCGCGTCCGCGAACGGATCCGCGGACGAGGCGCCAAAGGGATCTTCGGGCAGCGAACCGAACGCGTCGGGCGGCGACGAAGCCACAGCGCCGCGTCCGCGGGGCTGTGACAAACCGAACGGATCGTCGGTCAACGACGGCAATCCGGCGCCCACGGGGATGGGCAACGAACCGGCGAGCGCAGGCAGCCCTCCGGCGAGCGCAGGCAGCCCTCCGGCGAGTGCAGGAAGGCCGGCGCTCGGGGATGGGAGTCCCGCCGCGATCGGGGACGGAAGCCCGGCGCTCGGCGAGGGAAGGTCAGCGCTGATGATGGGAAGGTCGATGTCGCCGAACGCGCGCATGCCCGGCTGCGTGTCGACGCCCCGCGGCATCGCCGGAGACGGCAAGCCGACCGCGGCGCTGGGCGACGGAAGATCGGCGCCGAAGCTCGGCGACGGCAGATCGATGCCGCTCGAAAGCGACGGAAGATCGAGCTCGATTTCGGACGGATCCGCCGCAGCGTGCGCCGCGCGTGGCTGCGCTGGCGAAGGCAGATCGAGGATTGCGGGAGCCGGCTCTTGAACGCCGGGAGCGCGATCGGAGAAGCGTCCCGGAGATGCAAAACCGGGAACGGTGCGGCCCGAGAGCGCCGCGGGGATCGGCAGATCGAGCTCGTCGTCGAATGCAGACGTGGGCGCGGGCGCGGGCGCGAGCGGGCCGGTCTTTGCCGCGGGCGCAGCGGGCTTTGCACCCGGCAGCGGCGGCTTGACCGCGGGCGTCGTCGGTTTCCCCGCAGGGAGCGGCGGCTTGATCGCGGGCGTCGTCGGTTTCCCCGCGGGGAGCGGCGGCTTGCCCATCGGGCGCGGCGGCACCGCGGCTCCGGCTCCGGCTCCGGCTCGAGGCGGCTCGGCGCGCGCCAGCGCGGGGAGATCGACCTCGCCGAATGGGTCCGTGGACGAGGCGCTCTTGTCGACGACCGCCGGCAAGTCGAGCTCGTCGGGAACCTCGGGCGCGATCGGACGAGACGCGGGGAACGCGGGCTCCGTCGCTGCATGGCCGAAGCTCTTCTCGGCGGTGGGTGGACCGCCGCGCGCGAGCGGCGGCGCGACACCGATCATCGTGCCGCGCATCGCCGGCTTTTTGCGGGGAAGCGGCGGTTTGCCGGCTTCGGACGCCGCGGGGTCGATGCCGAGCGCGCCGCCGATTACGGCATTCGGACCGGTGTCGCGCGGATCGGCGGGGGGTGGTTCGACTTGAAAGCTCGTGCCGCACTTGGGGCACCGCATCTTCAGGCCGGTGGGCGGGACCCGGCGTTCATCCACCTGATAGGGAGCCTTACAACGCGGACACTCGACCTTGAACATCTACCCTAGACTTCACTTTTAGCAGGTCGCCCGCGGGCTTGTCGCGGCGATCGACCTTCGCTGCCGTCACGGACGCTCGCCCTTCGCCTTCCCGCGGCGGCCATGATACGCGGGCCAAAATGGCGCGATCTCGGATGGCCTTCGCCGGACCGCTCGCCATCGTCGCGACGGGCGCTGTGGTCTGGCTCGTCCATCGCGCGGAGCGACCTCCCGCGGAGCCCGTTGCACGCGCCACCGCGTCTGTCTCGGTCACCGAGCCTGCGCCTGCGCCACCGAGCGCCGCTGCGCCCTCGGTCATCGACGACACGCCGGAGCTCTCGGGGAGCGCCGATCCAGGCCAAGGCTTCGTCGGCTACGACACGCTTCCAGACGGCCGAAAGGTGCCCGAGTTGCCGGCCGATGCGCCGGCTCGGGCCTCGTTCGGCGTGGTCGTCATCGCGTATCGTGGGGCGGAATCCGCACCCAACGACGCGCTGGAAAAAACGGCAGCCCTCGCTCGCGCCAAGTCGTTGGTCGCGGATGCGAAGAGCAACTTCAGCGAAGCCGTGAAAAAGGGCGATCGCGGGTCGATGGACGACGCTGGCTCCGTCCCACGCGGCGTGATGGAGCCGAGCGTAGAATACGTGATCTTCACTCTGAAGAAGGGTGAGGTCTATGGCGAGCCAGTCGACACGCCAAGGGGCTATTGGATCATCAAAAGAAACCCGTGACTACCATTATTGAGCCGCATTGAATCGCACGCGGGCGGGTTCGCCCGCTACTTCCCTCTTGAATATCGTCTTCGGTATCTCGGTATCTCGGTAACTTCCGCCTCCGCGACGCCTTGGGTATCGCGAACGTCGATCGTGCCTTCGCGTCCGCGTCCGGGGTTGCCGCCGACGCGGCGTCTCGCGGGCCGAGTGAAGTAATCTATCTCCTCTACCCACATCGGCGCATTCGCCCGCCTGGCGCGTCGCGCTTCGCGCCGCGCTTCCGAAGCGGGCTTTGGTGTAAAGTCGCATCGTTTTCCATCGAAGCGGCCTAGGGTGGTCGCTCGAAGACGCATCCGATGTCGTTCGCTTCCACGCCGTCTCAGAACTCGCTCGACGCGACTCGCCTCCGTGAAACCATCGGCAAGCTACGAGCGGAGGTCGACGCGGCCGAATCCGACGCGCGCCGGGGCATCCTCCTTCATGAGGTCGGGATCCTCGAAGACGCGGTCCAGAACGACGGGCAGGCCGCTCGCGATCTGCTGTCCGCCGTGAACTCGCTTCCCGAGTTCCACGAACCGCTCGAGCGGTTGATGGTGCTGATAGAACGCCGGAAGTCGCACAAGAATCTCGGCAAGCTCGTCGATCGACTCGTCAAGATCGCCGAGACCCCGGAGGAGCTGTCGCGGGCCCTCGTCGCGTTCGCGGAGTACCGCGAGGACCACGAGGGAGACTTCGTCGGCGCGCGCCAGGCGCTCGAGCGAGCCATCCAGGCGAGAGGCAACGAGGTCGACGCCTGGCTCGCTCTCGAGTTTCTCGCGGCGCGTACCGGAGACGACGACCTCCGCGCGCGGGCGCTCGCCGCTCGGGCCGATCTCGCGACCGAACCGGCGTGGCGCGCGCTCTTGTTCATCGACGCGGCTCGGCTTCGAGCGTCGGGCGGTTCGCTCGAAGAAGCGATCACGACCGTGCAGCACGCCGTCGACGCCAAGAGCGCCGCGACGTTCACGGCGCTCGACGAGCTCGGACTGCTCGGCCTGGCGGCGGATCGACCCGACCTCGCCGCGAAGAGCCTCGAGGATCAGGCGACCCTCATCGAACGCGCGCTCGCGGGCGGCATCGACCCCGAAGCGGCGAGCGTCCCCGAGATCCGTCGCAGCAGCGCCCACGTCGCGGATCTCTGGCTCCGCGCGGCGCGCCTGCATCGGTCGCGCGGCGATGTCGAACGCGCGCTCGGGCTGCTCGATCGCGTCGTCGAACGGCTCCCCGACGACCCCGTCGCGACGGCAGCGCGCATGCGCGTCGCAGAATTCCTGGGCGACACCGCCACCGTCGAACGGCTCGCCCTCGGCGAGCTCGGCCACGGCGTCAAAGGCGGCGTCGCCGCTGCGCTCTGGATCCGCGTCGCCGAGGCCGCTGCGACACGCGGCGAGGGCCCCGAAGCACTGACGTCCCTCTCGAAGGCACTCGGCGAAGACCCGGGCTCGATTCCGGCCCAAGCGCTGAAGCTCGACATCTCGAGCAGCTCCGGCGATGGCGTCGCCCTCGCGACGGCTCTCGAGTCCGCGGCCGGGCAACTCGGCAGCGACACCGTTGCCGCGGAGCTGTTCGTCCTCGCCGCCGACACGTGGGCCCGCGTCGCGGGTGACACCGGCGCCGCGCGCGCCGCGCTGTCGCTCGCCGGCGGCGCGGGCGCTTCGCCGGAAATGCTCGCCCGCGTCGGGCGCACGCTCGCTTCCCTCGCCCGCGACGGCGCGTGGTTCGACGAATCGACGCGCCGCCTGCTCGCGACGAACCCGCCGGAAGCGGAGCGCGCCGGGCTATGGTTCGAGCTCGGCCGCGCGCGACTTCTGAAAGGCGACGTCGCGGGTGCCGCCGACGCCTTCGCGTCGCTCGGGACGGTTCCTGGGGGCGCCTGGCTCGGCACGGTGCTTCGCGCCTACGCCGTGCCGCCGGCGAAATCGGGAGAATCCGCCCCGGCGATTCGACCGGGAGCCGCGCTCTCGGAGCTGTCGTCGCTGGCCGAAGATTCGTCGAGCGCGCGCGCGTTCCGCGCGGCGGCTGCGTTCCGGTTCCAGCTCTCGGGCCAGCTCGATCGCGCGATCGCGGAGCTCGAAGAGCTCTGCACGTCCGAGCCGTCCGATGTCGTCGCGGCCGTCGCGCTCGCGACGTTGCACCGCCGCAAAGACGAGCCGGCCAAGGCCGCGGTCGTGCTCGCGCGTTGTGCCGGCGAGGCGTCCGACGACGCGGTCGCCGCGTCGCTCTATCTCGAGGCGGGGATCGTGAACTGGCTCGCCGGCGACCGAGCCGGCGCGCTCGAGCGGTTCGAAGCCGCCGCGTCGCGGTCTCCTGAGGCCGCCGCCGGGCTCTTTTCGTGGGCGCTTCGCGCGGCATTGCCGAACGACGTCGGATCGCGCCGAAAAGCCCTCGACGCCGCCGAACCCGGCGAGGTGCGCGAAGCGATGTACATCGAACGCTTCGCGCTCGAAGCGGGCGCCGAGGGCGATCTCCGGACGCTCGCGGCCGCACCCGTCGTGACCGACGACGGCGCGCTCGGCGTGGCGCTCGAGCTCACCCAGGCGCTGTCACCGACGGTGGACGCCGAGGCGCGTGAACACGCGCTCGCGAGCCTCGCGTCTCGCAGCGATGCCGCGCTCGCCATCGCGCGCGCGTCGGCACACTTCGGGAAAATGAGCGATCCGGCCGCGACGAAGGCCGAAACCTTACGAACCGCGGAGCGGTGGGCCGCTTCCGACCGCTCCGTGGCGTCGGCGCTCGAGTGGTTCACGCGCACCATCGCGTCCGAAGACGTCGATCGCGAGATCGCGGCGCGCAAGGAGCTCGGCGAGCGCCTCGGCGGGACGCTCGGCGAGAGCTTCCGCACGAGTGCGCGGCTTCTCCTGCGCCTCGTCCACGACGACGTCGATTCGCCGCCTCTCGCCGGTTCGGACGCGGAGACCGTGCTCGCGAATCTCGAGCTCGCTCCCCCGTCCTGCGATCCGCGACGGCGCGCCGCGGCGCTCCTCGACGGTGCGAACTTCCTCGACGACGCGTCGACCGCGCCGGCGATCGCACTCGCGGGGTGGAACCTTCTGGCCGCAGGTGACACCGCCGGCGCGATCCGGGCGTTCCGGAGTTATCTCGACGAGCATCGCGAAGATATCGTGGGTTGGGAGGGGCTCCGCGCGGCGGCCGAGCTCGCCGCGGACAAGCCGCTCCTCGCCGAGGCATCGGCGGCCCTCGGCGACCTGTCGAGCGATCCGGGCCAAGGAGCCGAGCTCTGGGAACGCGCGGCGACGATCTTGCTCGATCAGCTGCGCGACCCCGTGCGCGGCGAAGAAGCGCTGTCCCGAGCCGTCGCGCGCGACATCACCCGCTTTCAGGCGTTCGATCGGCTGTTCCGGATGGTGCGCGCGCGTCGCGACGGACCGCGCCTGCTCGAGCTCGTCTCGCAGCGTCTCGCGGTCGCGGAAGACCCCGACGAGATCGCGAAGCTGTATTGGGAACGCGCCCGGGTGCTCCGCGAAAGCGGCGACGCGCAGGCCGCGCTCGAGGCGCTCGACAACGTGACCATGCTCGAGCCCGATCACGTCGGTGCGCTCGCGCTGAGCGGCGAGATCTACATCACCGAAAAACGATTCGAGGACGCCGCGGAAAAACTCGCGCGCCTCGCCGCGCTCATGGCGGCCCCATCGCAACAACGCCTGATGAGCGGCATCGCCGCGGTGGATCTGTACGAAAACAGACTGGGCAAGGTCGATCGCGCGCTCGAGGTGCTCGTCGCGTTGCATCGCGGCGGGCTGGCCACGCTCCCGGTCCGAGAACGGCTCGCGCGCGTCGCGGCGAAGAGGGAGTCGTGGGACACCGCCACGGAGATCCTCGAAGAGCTCATGGGGCAGCGCGAAACGCGCGAGGGGCGCATCGAGGCGGCGCGCCTGGCGATGGCCGTCTATCGCGACCGCATCGGCGAACCCCGGCGCGCCGCGCGCGCCGTCGAGCGCCTGCTTCAAGAGTCGGCCGACGACGGCGAGGCGCTCGACCTCGTGCTGTCGGGACATTTTCCGCGCCAGATCGCGGGACGCTTGCTGCAACAGGGCCGGGCAGCGACTCTCGATGCGCTCGCCGCTTCGCCGCTCGATCTCGAGCGCATGGCGCGGCTCGCCGAGATTGCGCGCGAGCTCGAGGACGTCCAGCTCCGCCAGGTGACGCTCGGCGCGGTGGTGGCGCTCGGCGACGCCAAACGGAACATCCTCGGTGAGCTCGACGCGCTCGATTCGCGCGTCGCCAAGACGCCGCAGATCGCGATCGACGATCGCGTCATCCAGAGCCTCCGAGATCCGGACGACCGCGGACCCATCGCCGATCTCATGGCGGCCCTCGCGACGAGCTTCAACGAGGTCCTCGGTCCGGGGCTCGCGACGTTCGGCGTCGGCAAGAAGGAGCGGATCCGACCCCAGGACGGCTTGCCGCTCAGGAACGAGATATCGGCGTGGGTGGGAGCGCTCGGGCTCGGCGAATTCGAGCTGTACGTCGGCGGCCGCGACAACGACGGCATCTTCGGGGTTCCATCCGAGACGCCGGCGATCATCGTCGGCGACCGCGTGGCTCAGCCGCTTTCCACGGCGCACCGACAAGCCCTCGCTCGCGAGCTCCTCTCGCTGAAACTCGGTACCACGATCTTGCGTCACCGCGACGCGACCGACGTCGCGGCGCTCATCGCCGCCGCGTGCAACGTCTCCGGGGCGCGCGTCGACAGCCCGCCCTACGCGATGCTCGCGGAGTTCGAGCGGCAGTTGTCGAAGGATCTGTCGCGGCGGGCCAAGAAGCTCTTGCCGGAGCTCGCCGAGAACGTAGCGCAAGAGGGGCGCGACCCGCTCGAGTGGGTGCGCGCCGCGAAGTCGAGCCTCGACCGGATCGCGACGATCGCCGTCGGCGACGTGTCGTTCGTGCTCGCATCCGGAGAGGGCACCGCGCGCGGCGAGGCGCCTTCGACGACCGAGGCCAAGCTGCGAGCAAGCCGACTACTTTCGTTCGTGCTGTCTCCGACGTTCTTCGCGGTGCGCGAGAAACTCGGCATGGGGGTCCGGTGAGCGAATTGGGTGACGGTCCCCGTGACGAAGGCGACGAGGTCGACGGATTGCTCGCGTCCCTGACGGACGACGACGAGTATCGAGATCCGCAACCAACGATGCCCGCGGACGTCGAGGACCTCATCGAAGGCAGCATCCCGCCGCCCGCGCCCCCGTCGAGCGGGCCCGGGACGCGAGTGGCGACGCCTCCGCCTCTTCCCGGCACCGGCATCGCCAAAGTCACGAGTCCACGGCCACCGCCGCTCACCCGCACCGCCCGACCCGCGCTGCCGAGCGCGTCGAAACCCCCGGCGGAGGCGAAGACCGAGCCGCCCGATCGGGCGCCCTTCGAATCGGTACCCAAGTCGGCAATGGCGACGGCGCGGCCACCCCTCGTTGCTCCCGCCGCGCAGGTCACGGTGCGGCCAGCGCCCGCAGGGCCGCCGGCCACGGCACGTCCCGCGCCCGCGGGGGTCGCCACGGCACGCCCCGCACCGGTGGCGCCCGCCTCCGCAACCACGCGCCCGGTCCCTCGGCCCGCGCGGCGGTTCCAAGGCGCCGATCAGATCGACGAGTCGGACATCGACGCCGCGCTGCTCCCGCTGTCACAGCCGCCGGTGGAACCCAGTACCCGACCCGCGACCGTGCCCGGCCCTCGACCGGCGGTAAACAGCGCGCGTCCCGCCTCGCCTCCGGTGTCGCAACGGGCGCCGTCGTCCGCGCCCTGGAGGGCGACCCCAGCGCCGCCAGCGACCGGAGTGAACGAGCCGAGCGCGCTCGCCGGAGAGGAACACCTCGCGGAGCGCGCGGCGGAATCCTGGCTGCCGCCCGACGTCGGCAACGAGAGCCTCGACGAGCTCGACGCCGTGGAGGTGCCGAACCTCGAGCCACCTCCGCCGCCCGCAATTGCGCAGCCGAACCGTTCGCTCTCCGCGTCGCCTCCGGATGGCGACTTCGAGTCGGACGGACCGACGCGCACGTTCGTCGAGGAGTTGCCCCCGGCGCCGCCCCCGCGGGTCGAGGAGCCGAGCGCGCCGCCGCTGCGCAACGAGTCGCAGTTCGAAGAATGGGACGACGAGGCGGTCACGTCGCTGCGCGTGCCACCCTCCGAGGACGGCGGCGTGCCCTCGTTCGACGGGGAACTGGCCGACGCTTCGGTTGACTACACGTCCGCGACCCTCGACGAGCTCGGCGTCCTCTCCGACCCCGACGCCGCAGCGCTCCTCGACGACAATCGAAAATCGGCGCCACCCGACGCGCCGCGCGACTTTTCGGAGCTCCGGCCGGTGGCGGATCGGCTCCGCGATCACCGAATGACCGAGGCGTGGATCGCGCGCGCCGAATGGTTCGAAGCGGAGGCGCAGACCGCGGCGGACGCGAGCGCGCGCGGGCGACTCTTGCTCGCCGCGAGCGAGCTCTGGGCGATGGCGAGCAACGTCTCGCGAGCACGTGAAGTCGCGATTCGCGCCGCCCAGGCAGCCCCTCAGCTTGCCCTGGCGAGCCGTCAAGCGCGCTGGCTCTCCGCCGTCGACGGAGATTGGAAGGCCGTCGCGACGGCGCTCGACGCCGAGGCAAAGACGTCGACGAGCGACGCGGCGCGCGGACACGCGGCGTATCTCGCCGCCGAAATCCATCGACTCGTTCTCGGCGACGCCGAGGCCGCGGAGAAAAAGCTCGCGCTACTCGAACGCACGCTTCCCGGCGACCCGCGGCCCTACGCGATGAAGCTCGCGCTCGGCACGAAGGCGCGACCGGAGGCGCCCGCGCTCGCGCCGCTCGTTCGGGCCGGTACGGACCTCGCGCACCTCCGCGGCGCGCCGCACGACGACGAGGCGCCGTCCGCCGCGCTGGCGTTCGAAGACGCGCGCCGAGCCCTCGCCCACCGCGATCGCGAAAAAGCGGGCGCCGCCCTCGGCGCGCTCCGGACCGTTCCCGGCATCGGCGACGGCTCGCTCTTTCTCGCCGCGGCGCTCCTCGCGCCCGGCAAGGAGACGCGGAAAGATTCGATCCAGTCCTTGCGCGAGCTGCTCGAACGAGCGCCGCTCCGGGCCGTCCGACGCGCTCTCGCGGCTCGTGCCCTCGAACAAGGCGACACCGACGCGATGACCCGCGCGCTCGCCGACCAACCCGACGGCGACCCCGCGTTCGATGCGAAGGACCGCGTCGCGCTCGGAGCCCTCTCCGGTGAAGCACCCGACGTGCTGCGGGCGGCGGTTGCGGAACTGGCGAACGACGACACGCTCCGTCCGCTCGCGGCGGCCGCGACGTCGGCGACCGAACCCGGGCGAGCCGTGGCGCTCGGCGATCCCGAAACGCGCTCGCGACTCGTGCTCGGCAGACGACTCGCGACGGTCGCCGTGCCCGAGGAGCTCAAGGACGCTTTGCACGCGCTGCGCGCGGCGACGCCGAACGCGATGCTCGGCAGGGTGCTTTCGCTCGAGCTCGACGCGGCTGCGTCGGCGACCAGCGCGGTGGCCGCAGAGCTCACGCGACTCTTCCCGAGCGAGCAAGCCGCGGAGAGCAAGCTCGCGGCGGGCCTCACCGAAGAAGCGTCGGGCCACCTCGACATCGCCCGGCGTCACTACGCCGGCGCACTCGGCAGCCTATCCGTCGCGGAAGCGGCGGTGCGCGCGCTCGTGCAGCAAGAGGCGGCCGGCGGCGACCTGATCGCGACGCTCGCGAACTTTTTCGGCGACGAATCGACGACGCGGAAGGCGTTGCTCTTGTTCGAGGCGTGCGTGCGCACCGGTGTCGACGACAAAGACGGCACGGAAGATTTGCTCGTTCGAGCGCACGAAGCGGCCCCCGACGTTCCGCTCGCGGCGCGGCTCGGCGGCGACCTCGCGCGCGCCCGCGGCGACGTCTCGGGGCTCCTCGCGTGGCTCCGGCGTCGGCGCGAGCACGCGCGCGATCCCATCGCCCGAGCACTGGATCTGGTGCGCGAAGCGTTCCTCAGCGCCGATGACCACCCCGCCGAGGCCGCGGCGCGCGTCGCCGAGGCCATCGAAGCGCGGCCCGACGACGTCGCCCTGCGCGAGCTCTCCGAGCGGCTCGATCCGAGCCCGTCGCCCGAGCGGGCGAAGTGGCGCGAGCAAGCGGCCGCAGAAGCCGTGGATCCGCGTACCAAGTCGTGGCTCTACCTCGAAGCGTCGGCAGAGCACGAACGCGACGGCGACCTCGACGCGGCGCGGGCCGCGGCCAGCGCCGCCGCCGTCGCGGCGGGAAGCGAGCTCGCTCGCGTCGCGTCGGAACGGCTGCTCGGGGGCGGCAGAAAGCCGCCGCTCGAAGGGTTGTTCGCGCTCCGGGCGCGCGAACAAGAGGCGTTCGCGTCGGAGCACGTCGAAGACGTCGCCAAGATCGCGACCGAGCTCGTCGATCTCCCCGACCGCGGCGAGTCGGCGGCCCACGCCCGCCTCGCGGTTCGGTTGCGATTGAAGACGTCGCCGTGGGAAGAAGGTCGCGAGCTCGTCGAGCGAGCCGCGCGGTTCCCCGAGAAGTCGCTCTGGACGCTCCGGCAGCGAAGCGCGCACGCGCGCATCGCCGGCGATTGGGCCATCGTCGCGGAGACCGAGCGCGAGCTCGCCGATCGGACGGGGCGTCCGGTCGACGCCGGAACGCTCGCCCTTCGAGCGGCGGAAGCGGAGAGCCGCCTCGGCCACGATCGCGAAGCCCTCGCGCTCCTCGGTCGAACCATCGGCGCCGTGTCCGACCATCTGGTGGCTCGCGCGCTTCGCGCCGACATCGAAGAGAGGCTCGGTGACGCCGCCGCCGCCGCCGAAGATCTCGAGGCGCTGGCTCGGGCGTGCGTCGGGCGCGACTATCAATGGGACGCCTGGTATCGCGCCGGCGTGCTCTTCGCCGACCACGCCGGGAACTCGGATCGGGCACTCGCCGCCTTCGAGCAAGCCGGGGCGATCGACATCGTCAAGCTGGACCTGTTCGATCGCTTGCAGCTCCTTTACGTACAGCGCAGCGATCGAGAAAAATTGGCAGCGCTCCTCGAACGCCGGCTCGCGGACACCACGGACCCCGAAGAGCGTATCGCGCTCGAGGTGACTCGCGGTCGCGCCCTGGCCGACGTGGGCGATCGCGTCGCGGCGCGGAAAGCGCTCGGCGCCGCGCTCGAAGCGGACCCCGATCACGCCGACGCGCTGGAAGTGTACGCGAGCCTGTCCGCGGCGGACGGAGACTACGCGCAGGCCGAAGAGTCCTGGATCCGCCTCGCGCGGATCTTCGCGGATCCGGAAAAGCAGGTTCACGTCTATCGAAAGCTCGCCGCGCTCTATGTCGAGGCCTTGCCGAACATCGAACGCGCGGAGCTTTGTTACCGGGAAATCCTCAAACGAAAGCCCGACGACCCGGCCGCGACCGACGGCCTCGTCGGCGTCTACGTGCGCTCCGGCGACGCGACGAACGCAGTGAAACTGCAGACGGAGCTACTCGACCGCGCGACGAACAACGATGAAAAGCGGGATCGGACGCTCGTCCTTTCTCGTATTTACGAGGACGCCAAGAAGGACAAGAAGAGCGCCGCCGGGATCCTCGATCGCGCGCGCAAGACGTGGCCGCACGACAGCGCGGTGCTCAAGGCCGTCGCCGAGTTCCACGCGCGGCACGGCGAAACGGCGGCGCTCAACGTCCTTCTCGATCGGGCTTCGTCGGAAGCGCGGCGAGCGCTCGGACACGGGCGCTTCGACGCCGCCTTCTTCGGCGTGCTCAGGGCATGCGCGGAAGTCCGCGGCGACGTGGATGCCGCGAAGGTCACGGCGGCGGCCCTCGACGCGCTCGAAAACCGAGAGAGCGAACCGCTCACCGGAGCGGGCGCTGCGGCGGGTCAGCCCGATCTGGACGACGCGATCGCGCCGGAGCTCCTGTCTCCGTCGCTCCGCGCGCTCTTGAAGCGCATCCCGGGCGTGCTGGACGCGGCGTTCCCGTTCGACACCAAGGGGCTCCGGGCAACCCCGGTGCCGAACGGCGCCGTCCATCTCGCCGAAGAGATGCGGATCGTCGCCGAGTCGGTCGGGATTCGTAATCTCGACGTGCTCGTCGCGCCCTCGCTCGGACCGGTGTTCATCCCGGCGTCGACGTCGCCGCCGCGCATCGTCATGGGCAAGGCGCTCCTCGACAGCGAGGATCACGCAGGCCGCTACTTCGGCCTGTTCCGCGCGTTGAAGATGCTGCAAACCGAGGCGGCCGCGTTGACGCGCATCCCGCCGATCGAACTGTGGCCGGCGCTCGCAGCCCTCCTCAGCTTGCTCGCGCCGAGCTATCAACCCCAGGGCGTCGACGCGGCGAAGCTCGCCGACGCACGCCGACGCATCGCGAGCGCGCTGCCGGCGCATCCTGGCGAAGATCTCGCGACCCTCGCTCTCGAAGTGGGCGGCGCGATCGGCAATCGGGCGAGTCAGCTCGGGCAAGCGGTCGGACAGTGGGGCAGCCGAACGGCCCTCCTCGCCGTCGGCAATCCGTCGGTCGCGCTCCGGGGCATCGCCGCCGCGCTCGGGCAACCGGAGGGGCCCCCGGTCGACCTCGCGGAGCGCTCGAAGTGGATTCAGCGCAATGCGGAGGCGCGCGACGTCCTCGTCTTCAGCGTCGGCGAGGCCTACGCCGAGCTCCGGAAGAAGGTCGGGCTCGGCGGTTGAAACGCGGGCTCGCTCTCGCGCGCGTCCTGAGCGGCGCTCTTCTTTTTCGACCAGCGCTCGCCTTCGCCGACGCGACGGCGAGCTTCGACGAGACCACCGCGACGGCGCCCGCGCCCGCAGCGTCGCGCCCCAGCGATGGGGCAGAGCTGCTCTTCGAACGGGCCCAGCGCTTCGAAGCTTCGGGAAGAATCAGCGAAGCGATCGGGGCCTACACCGAGTCGCTCCGCCTCGATCCGACGCGCGGTCCGGCGTTGCTCGCGCTCGGACGTCTTCGCGCACGGATCGGCGACCCCGGAGAAGCCGAGCGTCTGTTTTCGATGGCCGCGCGCGACCCCGACGTCGAAAGCGAGGCGCTCACCGAGCGCGCGCGATTGCGGCGTTCGCAAGGACGGGACGCCGAAGCACTCACGGACCTCGAGAACGCGTCGAGCCACGCCGCGAAACCGGACGGCGATGCCGAGCTGGCGACCTGGTACGCCGAGCGACGCGCGTGGCTCGCGGCGCTCTCCGAGTGGCGGCGTGTCGCAGCGGAAGCGACGAGCGACGACCTGGCCGCGCGGGCCAAGCTCGAGGTGCGCGCGCTCACCGTGCTCGCCGCGGAGCTCGATCCCGTCGCGGCGGGCGCCGCCAAGAGCGCGACGTGGACCCGGCGCATGCTCTACCGACTCGCCGACCAGAAGCCCAAGGACGCACCGACGAAAAATCGGGGAGCGTCGCGAAGCGACGTCGTGGTCAACCCGCTCCCGCGCTCTCGAAACGGACCGCCGGGGCGCTAGAGCTGGGCATGTTCAGGGCGCGTGCCAGGACGCGCCGGCATCGTCGGAGACGAGGAGCGGGTACGTCGACGAGGGTCGCGGACCCGTGGCGCCGAGTGCGAGCCGTCGACCGAGCGAGAAGAGACGATCGGGCGGCGAGACGTCGAACGTGACGTCTCGGTGCGCCACGGCGTCGAAGGCGACGACGAACGGAGTCCAAGACTTTCCGTCGTCGCGGCTCGACGCCACTCGCACGATGCCGTGCGCGTTCATCGCGATGACCGTCGTGCCGTCGACGCGAGCGACGTCGAGCGGAAACCGGACCGTGTCGCCCTCGGCGCCCGCGCGCGGCAGCTTGAGCGCCGAGCAATCGCCGCGGTACGCGCACAGCGCGAGCGCCACCTTGCGCGAGCCCGCTCGCCCGAACGCGATGACCGCCCTACTCGCGTCGCAGCCGACGGCGAAGACGCGCGCCTCGGCGGGAGCGAACGCCGACTCGGTGACGACGCCGTCGGGGGTCACCGTGCGCACGACCTTGAATCGATGATCGGCGGAAACCCCGAGCGCGAATTCGCCGGGCGCGCCGGCGCTGCGACACGTCGAGACCGAGCGCGGCGGAAGCGGCGTGCGCCCGATCGCCGGACGCGGCGGCTCGATCGGATGCGCCGCTTCCGGTGCAAACGCGGAAGCTTTCACCAGGTTCGTATAACCGCCCCGAGCGAACGGCCACGCCGCGTCGGCCAGCTCGGCGAGCTTCCGGGTACTCACGGTGAGGTCGCCGAGACGGAACGCCAGACCACCGCTCGCGTCGTCGCTGCCGTACTCGGTGAAGCCGACCGCGGGCGCTTCGTGCGCGCGCCCGATGGTCGGCGAGCCCGTCAGCTCGACCGCGGCCTTGGCGCACTTCGCGAACGGGTGATCGTCGGGCCCGGCGGACACCAGCCGGCGACGGACCAGACTCCAGAACTCGGTCGGGTCGTCGCGGAGTAGCGAAGGGCCGGTCGGGCCGACCATGCACAAGGCGTAGTCGGCGAGCGCCGTCGCCGCGGTCGGGAGTTGCCACGCCGCGCGGAGTCGCGGAAGCACGGACGACCCGACCATCCAGAGGAGGCCGAGGAGAAGCAGGTGCCGAAGTCGGAACGGCCGAGCCGCCGGTTCAGGCGGAGCGGGCGCGGGCGCCGCGCGCATGTCGTTCGACTACGCGACGACCGACTTGTCGGCCAACTTTCGAACGCAGAACCGACCCGATCGAAGCGCGCGACGACGCGCGCGCCCCAGGGTCAGAACTGGATGCTCTTCTCGCGCTTGCGACGGCGACGAGCGGCTTCGCTCATCTTCTTCCGGCGCTTGATCGACGGCTTCATGTAGTGCCGCCGGCGCTTCAGCTCACGGAGAATTCCCTCGGCGGCCATCTTCCGCTTCAGGTGCTTGATGGCTCGCTCGATCCCCTTGTCCCCGACGGAGACTTCGAGGGGCTTGCACTGGATGGCTTCGCTCGGATTCGACACGTTGGCCAGGGCATATGACAGACGATCCGCCGGCTTGCAAGGCCTTTCCGGCCGCGGCAGGCTACGCCCTGCCCCGTCGCTTCCCATGTCCATCGACCCCAAAACCGAGCTCACCGGCGTCAAGGCGCCGCACGGCGCGCACGTCTTCGAAATTTCCTGGGCCGACGGCCGAAGCTTTCGCCTCCCTCACCGGCTCCTTCGGGGCTACTGCCCTTGCGCCGGCTGCCAGGGGCACGGCTCCGGCATCGAGTTTCAGGACGCGGGCGATCCCGAGCTCAGGGACATCGGACAGGTCGGCAACTACGCCCTCGAGCTCGGGTGGTCCGACGGACACACGACGGGCATCTACACCTTCAGATACCTCCGCCGGCTCGCCGAGCTCCACCTCGAGCACGGCGACGGCATGCCCGAACGCTTGCCGCGGCTGCCGGACGGCTGAGTGGCGCGCGTCGCGTTCGTCACGACGTCGTTCCCCGCCTTCGAGGGCGACGCGGCCGGACACTTCGTCGCGGCCGAGGTGCGCGAACGAACGGCCCTTGGCGACGACGTGCTCGTCCTCGCGCCCCGCGTCGCGCCGGGCAAGGGCGAAGCGCGAATCGCTGGAGCGCGCGTCCAATGGCTCGGCGCGAGCGACGCTTTCGGGTTTCCCGGCGCGCTCCCCCGACTTCGCGAGAAGCCGTCGAGGCTGTTCGGCGCGATTGCGTTCGCGGTGCGAGCTCACCGCGCGCTCGCGCGGTTCGATCCCGACGTCACCGTCGCGCACTTCATCGTTCCCTCGGCGTGGCCGATCGCGTCGTTCGGCCGCGGCGCGCTCGAGGTGGTCGCGCACGGCTCGGACGTGCGCCTGCTCGCGCGACTGCCGCGCCCGGTGCGCGTCGCGATCGTGCGCTCGCTCATCGGTCGCGGCGCCACGTTCCGGTTCGTCTCGAACGAGCTCGCCGAGCGGCTGGCGCGCGCGACGACCGTGGAGCTCCTGACGAGAAGTCGCGTCGCGCCGAGCCCCATCGACCTGCACGCCGCACCGAATCGCCAGGACGCGCGCGCAGCCCTCGGCATCGACGAAGGCGAACGCCTGTGCGTCATCGTCGGCCGTTTGATCGCCGAAAAGCGCGTGGACGCGAGCATCGAGTTGGCATTT
>Ga0265320_10000590_pt1 | contig 27907 bp, 22 predicted proteins | sample 4827metaG_FD_202087 | JGI IMG/M metagenome (GOLD analysis project Ga0265320, IMG submission 202087) | Rhizosphere microbial communities from Carex aquatilis grown in University of Washington, Seatle, WA, United States - 4-8-27 metaG | ecosystem: Host-associated > Plants > Roots > Rhizosphere >... | reverse complement strand
CCGTTCAACTTGATGGTCGGCTGCACCTCGGCGCGCCATTCTGGCTGTTGATTGGTCCACGCCGGCAGCACCAGCGAACCGCTGGCTTGGATCAAAGGCGGACGCGTCCACGAAAATTCCGCCAGCCGGCCGCGCGTCTTTTCCGTCAGCACTGCGGCGATGACATGAACGTCGAAGCTTGACGAGTTGGTGAAGGCGAGTTCGCGGGTGGCGATGTTCAGCCGCGCCGTGGCCTCGAGCCGTCCGCCGCCCAGTCCGGCGGTCAATTTGGTGATGGTCAATTCCGGCATCCGCCAAAGACCGCTGCCCGCCAGCGTATCGAAGTTCAACTTGTCGGATTTCAATTCCTTGAACTGGGCGGTCCAGGCCAGGCGGCACGGCAGGGCGTTGGTCCACCAGGCCAGGGACAAATCGACGTTGGTCGGCATGTCCCCGGGCTCAGTGAGGTTGGCGGTGAATCGGAGGTCGCGCCCGCTGCCCCAGGGGGTTTGCGCCGAAGGCGCGTTGAGGTTCAGCCGCACGGCGAACGAGTGAATGTCCCGCGCATCGCCATCCACCACCAGGCTCAGTTGCGGTGTGCCGGTGAAATGAATCCGGTCGAGCATGTCGGAAAGCGCCCGCATCCGTGCCTGCCAGACGGCGCGGCCGGCGTTTTTTTTGCCGCGAAATATTTCCCAGTTGCGGATTTCCGATGCCTGGACGATATCGCCGGACAATGTGAGTTTGGCGCCGGCGAAGTCAGCCTGGAAATGGTCGAGCGACCAGGTGTCATTTGTCTGGAAGCGAAGGTCCGTCGAGATGTTGTCGAGCGTCAACGCGTTGGTGGGAGTGAGCGGCCAGGCCAGCCGGCCCTCGCGCAGGATGAGTCCATCAATCTGCCATTGCCGGTGCAACAGGGCGCGATAGTTCAATTGCAACTGGACTTCAGCCAGCGAGAGCACCGGGTCGTCGGGCGCCCGGGCATGGCCAATACTCACGTTTTCGACGACCAGTCCGCGGACGAAATTCAGGCGCATCCGCGAGAAGGACAGTTCAATCCCGCGCGTTTGCAGCGTTTGCACCAGGCGCCGTTTCAGAAAATCCGGCAGACCGATGCGATTGAACCAGACGAGAGCACAAACCAGCGCGAGCACCGTGAACCACGCGGTGATGCGACACCAGCGAAAGCCAGTGCGGCATTTTCGCCAGAAACCGGGTTGCGCAGGCATATCAGGGAACGTTTGCCGGAATGATGAGATAGGTGGAAACGAACTGGTAAAGCACCGGCGGAAAAACGAACGCCCAGCGTTCCCCGTCCAACATGACGGTGGCCAGGGCCGTTTGCACTTTTGGCAGTTCAGGGCCGAAATCCACCGTGTCCTTTTCACCGTTCCTAAGTTCGATCGTGATTTGCAGGTTGTTGGTGGTCCAACCGTGCTTTTCCGGGTCGGCTAGATTGTGATCCAGCCAGGCTCCATAGGCGGTTAATTCACCCAGCCGATGGGCGGTTTCCTCCAGGGCTGGAGGATTCACGATGCCTTGTGAGCCGGGGGCGGGCGACCATTTATTCACCCCATTGTGGACAATCTGCCGCACCTTGCCGTCCTGGTGGATGGTGATTTGAGTCACCTCGGTCTCATTGAAACTCCAAATGCGGCGGTCGCGAAATTCCCAGGCGGCTGCGGGCAGGCCCGTAAGATCGTTCGCGGCGATGGCGTAAACAAAATCCTCATCCGCGCGCTGGACGAAAACTTCGTCGTTTTGGTTGGTGCCAAAGGAAAATTGAACAATGACGCTGTTGGTGTCGCCGGCCACGGAACGTAAAATGATTTGCCGGGTTGGTGAATCCAGTCCGTATTTGGGCAGGTCGGGCGCAGTTACCACGCCCTGCACGAACCCGTCTTTGTCCGCGACCCGCAAGCTGGCGAGGGCCTTGAGATATGACTGCACGTTATCGGCGTCGGCGGGGAATTTTTCACCCACGACGCGCCAGTCGTTCGAACCGTGTCGTTGCAGAATGAAAGGGGTCTGGCCACGCACCTCGATTTCCGCGACGGGCGCGGTCAACTCCAGCAAATGGGGATCGCGAAAATCATTCACCGAGCCGCGCCAGGGCAACAATGGTTCCCGGGCGGAGGTGGCCACGACGTTCCAGTCCCCGCGCCGGACGAAAACCTGGGCCGGGTCGTTGGTCGGACTCCTGCCGACGTGCAGGGCGCCGACGAAATTGGTGCCGTGGCCCAGCCACACGTCGAGTTCGGCAGGCTGCAGCCCGAAGGCGGTCAAGTCCGTTTTGGGGTCATCGGAGATGAATTGCAGGACGCGTGTAGTTTGCAGGTGCTGCAACGCATCGGTGATGCGCTCGGTGTCCGCCCGCGCCGAAAACGGACGGATCAGGCGCCAGAGATGATTCGTCACGTCCCGTCGAAGTTCAATGGCTTTGGCGCCGTTGGTCAGCACAATCCAATCCACGCTGTGGCTGGCGTCCACCAGCGTGGTGTCGCGCCAGGCATCCACGGTGCGCGGAATGAATTTAAGCCAGTCCGCGTCCGCCACGAACCTGCCCTCGACACCTTCGACCCGCAGAAAAACCTGGTCGCCGGGCGGGGTTTTGTTCCCGACCGAAAGTTGCCGGCGCTGGCCATCGGATTCGATGACGAGTGAATAGCTGGGCGGTTCAAAGCCGTATTCCACGTCAGCGTTACGGCGGTCACGCAGTTCAGCCGGATTGATCCGGGTGGCCGGCTCAAGTTTTTGCAGCGCTTCGAGCAGGGCTTCAATCGCGGCGGATTGGGCGGGATAGATGATGGGTTGGGTCAGCATCCAGGCATGGTTCGTCCGGTCGGCGCGGATTTCCGGCGCCCCGGACGGGATGACCTGGATGCTGGTGGCCGCGGTGAGGCTCAATTCCGGCAGGATGCGGGACGATTCCGGGGCGGAAGGCCGCAGGAAGTGTTGATAAGAATAAATCAACGCGAACAGGGCCGCGGCAATCGTGAACCAGATTCCGGTGGTTTTTGAATTCATTATTTTCTCCGGGCCAGCCAGACGAGACCGCCGAACAACAATACCGCGCCGGGCAACGCCCCCAGCAACAACCAGCGAACCTCGCGCTGTTGGGGCGGGGTCAACCACAGCCGATACTCGGTGACCGGTCGCGGCCCGATGCCTTTGAGCAACGTGGTGCGGTCGAGCAGCCAGTTGGCGGCGTAGCCAAGGAAGTCGCGGTTGTCGCCGCCTTCAATGTAGTAATTGCAGAGGAAGATTGAGTCACCCGCGACCAGGAGCCGCGCATTGCCACGCGTATTGGCAACGCCAGCCACCGGCTTTTGCTCAACGGCGACGATAAGGGGATAACTGCGCGGCGGCTCCGAGCTGTCATCCGTAAGCGTGGAGTTTTCGCCGGAGAAGGCGATCTCGTCAACTTGCGGCGCGTTGGCGGGCGGATTTTGCCATGGCACGCGTTCAATGGGCCGCGGCCTGATCATCTGCAGCGCAGACTGAATGAGCGGGTTCACCACCGGATGCCCGCCGAATCTGCGGACTTTGATGTCTTCGCCACTGATGGTGTTGTACGGGTCTTTGACCACATCGGCGATGACGTTGACGCCCCAGCGCTGCAAAATCGGTTCGAGACCGGTTGGACGGTTTTTGGAGGCCCAACTGAACAGCGCCAGCAACCGCCCGCCCTGCTTCAGGTATTCATCGATCTTTTGCAGTTCCGGGTCGGACAACGGCGCGGTTGGCGCGGCAATGATCAGCAAGTTGCAGTCCATCGGGATGCCGCTGTCGCCATTCAATTCCAAGTTTGTAACCGCGACGTAGTTTTGGGCCAGAACGGCTCCAAATTTCAGGTAGCCAAAATTGTCGCTGTCCGCGAGCGAAGGTTCACCGTGGCCTTGCAAGAAATACGCCTTGAACGGCTTGGCGGTGGTGACGGCCAGCAACATCGCGGTGAAGGCCTGTTCGCCATTGAAGGCAATTGGCTTGCGCCGGAATTCACGCTCCTTGGGATTGGGCACCGCTTCGAGTTTGACCTCGGTCAGCGCATCCCCGGATTGAATTTTGACCCGTCCTTCGCAATCAAAAATGACCAGGTCTTTGTCCGTCGGCGAGTTCAGTTTATATTGTTCCTTGATTTTTTGGGCCTCGCCTGCGTCGCGCACGTAATCCACCGTCTGGACCGAAAGGCGGGGATTGGCGGCTTGATACTCGTCCAACCAGGCGGCGATGTTTGGATAAGAATTGTCAGACTTGTCATAGTACAGCGTCACCTGCACGTGATTGGTGGTTGACTTGAGAATCTCCAGCGTTTGCGGGGACAGTTTGACCCGCGTTTGCGAACTCAGATAGAACCGGCCGAAAAAACGTGCGCCGATGAAATTCACCATCAGCACCACGGCCAGCACCAGGAGGGTGCGCACCACCACGTCAAAACCAATCTTCCAGCGGCGGCCGGGCGAGAAACTGGGTTGAGGTTTGGGGAGGGTCGGCATTTGTTATTTCCAGCGCCGGCTTTCCACCACGCGCAAGGTCAGGAACAGGAAGAAAAACGTCAGGCCGACGTAAAAAATCACCGTGCGGGTGTCCACCACGCCGCGGGTGAAATCTTCCATTTGCTTGAATAAATTGAAATATAAAAGCACCTGCGTTTGCCATTGCTCGACGGCGGGCGCCACCTGCGTCAAATAAGCCAGGATGAACAAAACCACTCCCGCGGCCAGACTGATCACCGCCGCCACCACCTGGCTGCGGGTCAAGGCTGACGCAAAGCAACCCAGCGACAAAAACAGACAACCGCTCAAGAAGATGCCCAGATACATTCCGCCCAGGGTGCCGGCGTCCAAGGCTCCCGTTTGATTTGTAAAATACCGCACAATGTACAGGCTGCCCAGCGTGGGCAGCCACATCACCATGTAAAAAACCACCGCGGTGGTGAACTTGGCCGCCACCACCACCAGGTCGGTCACCGGGGTCGTCATCAGCGTTTCATAGGTGCCGGTGGCCTTTTCCAGGGCAAACAGCCGCATGGTAATGATCGGGGTCGCCAGAATCACAATGATCCAGAACAGGAAACTGTTGAAAAACAATTCCGTGACCGGCATTGAAAACGGATCGGTGCCCAGATTTCGCAACAACAACACAAAGCTCAATCCAATCAACAGGGTGACGGCGGCGATGATGACATAACCCGTGAGGGAACAGAAAAACGCCGCCAGTTCCCGGCGCGTAAGCGTGCAAAAAATTCTCATTCGCCCTCCTCGGTCTCAGGTGGCTTGGTCACCTGCACGTAAATGTCCTCGAGCGAATGCCGGCTGCGCGTCAGTTCGCGCAGCACCCAGCCGCGTTCCAGTACCAGCGCGAAAATCGCCGGACGCAAATCGTAGCCATCGCGCGGCGTCAGGGCGCACCGGTGGAAATCACCCTCGCTGGGCGACACGTCGAATTGCTCAATTCCCGGCATCTGCGCCCAGAGGTCACGCAGTTCGTTCGCCGGCGCGGCGATTTCGGCGATGATCTGGCTGTCACCGGCCATGAGGCGCTGCAAATTGTCCGGCGTATCGGCGGCGAGGATTTTCCCGTCGAGCATGATAAGGACCCGCCCGCACATCATTTCCACTTCCGGCAAAATATGCGTCGAAATCAGCACGGTGTGCTTTTGGGCGAGGCTTTTGATCAATTGCCGCACCGCGCGAATCTGGTGCGGATCGAGGCCGATGGTCGGCTCGTCCAGGATGATCAATTCCGGTTCGTGCACTAGGGCGTCCGCCAGGCCGACCCGTTGTTTGTAACCCTTGGAAAGCTGGCCAATGATGCGGCGGCTCACGTCCGTCAATCCGCATTGCTCCATCACCGTGGCCACGCGCTCGCGTGACCGCCGCCAGCCCAGGCCCTTGAGCCGGGCGCGGAACTTCAGGTATTCCCGCACCCGCATTTCCGGATGCAGGGGATTGTTTTCCGGCATGTAACCGATGCGCCGCCGCACCTCGTCCGATTGGTGAAAGACATCAAAACCCGCTATCTGGGCTGTGCCGGACGTCGCCGGCATGAAACAGGAAAGAATCCGCATCGTGGTGCTCTTGCCCGCGCCGTTCGGCCCCAGCAGGCCTACAATTTCCCCGCGCGCCACCGTGAACGAAATGCCCGCCACCGCCGTGCGACCGGCATAGCGTTTCGTCAAATCCGTCACCGCAATCATCGTGTCGCCGTTCATTAAAACGTTGACTGAAGCCTAGCAGAAAATTCGGGGCTCCAGCCAACAAAAATTCCACGCCCAAATCCATGTTGGTTTGTTTAAAGAGGCAAATCAGCCGGTGTCAGTGTTCAAAATTTTGCGTGCCGGCTTGACTTTGCCGCAGCCCTGGCGCAAAAGCAATCCACAGTGTCTCCGCCGTTTGACAATTTTTACGCCCGCTGGCGGATCCCGGAGGGTCCGGAAAACATCCTGCGCGACGAACAGGGGGCGCCGACGGAACGCCTGCTTCAGGCCATCTGGCGTCACCAGCGCCTCCGCCGTGACCGCCTCCAGACGGTCGATGGCCGCGCCGTCCGCATTTTACATCCCGGTTTTGTGAGCGTCGAAGGCGGACCGGATTTTCGCGGCGCGGTCATTCAAATTGGCGATGCGGCGCCATGCTCCGGCGATGTGGAGATTGACCTGCGCGCCGGCGGCTGGCGCGCGCACGGCCATGACCGCAACCCGGATTTTAAGAATGTGCTGCTCCACGTGGTTTGGGAAGATGTTGGAGTTCACACTTCAGCGTGCCGGAACCGGGAAATGCCGAACAAGCTAAAGCTTGAACTCCAGCCTCCACCGCCAACGCTGGCGGTCGGCGATAAACTTGATGCGCCTCTCGCTGAACTGGGTTTGTGGCTCGAAAACGAATCACCGCGCGTGTTGCCCGAAAGCTTGCGCGGCCAGTGTTGCGCCGCGCTGCGGGGATTGGATGAAACCCGGCAGGGGCGGCTGCTGACTGCCGCCGCCCGGGTCCGTTTTCAAGCCAAGGCCGAACAGTTCCGCACGTGTGCCCGGCACGCCGGCTGGGAACAATCGTTGTGGGAAGGTTTGTTCCGCGCGCTGGGTTACAAACACAACGTCTGGCCGATGCAAAATCTCGCCGAACTGCGTGCCCGCTGGATGGGTAGCCATGTCCCGGCTTTCTTGCTGCAAGCCCGGCTGCTCGGCCTGGGCGGTCTGCTGCCGGTGGAATTGACCCGGGCGCGGGGGGCCGGCGCCGTTTACCTGCGTCGCCTCTGGGATTGCTGGTGGCGCGAACGCGACGGGTTCAGCGACTGCCTGCTGCCGCGGACGGTCTGGAGATTTCACGGCCTGCGTCCGGCCAATCATCCCCAGCGCCGGCTGGCACTGGCCGCGCAATGGCTGGCGGCCGGCGATTTGATTCAAAAGCTCGAAGCCTGGTGCACGGTCGAAATGCCTGACTCCCGGCTGCCCGGTTCACTGCGGGAAATTCTTGAAGGGGAACGCGATGATTTCTGGTCCTGGCATTGGACCTTCCGTTCCGCGCGATTGAATAAGCCACAGCCGTTGCTGGGCGCCGCGCGGGTCACGGACCTGGCGGTGAATGTGGTCCTGCCATGGCTCTGGACCCGTGCCGCCGAGGGTGGAAATGAAAAAATCCGGCGGGTGATCGAACACCGTTATGCGGCATGGCCATTGGCGGAAGACAACGCCATTTTGAAACTGGCGCGGCAGCGTTTGCTGGGGGTCGGGCGCAGCCACGCACTGCGGAGTGCGGCGGGGCAACAGGGATTGATCCAGATCACGCGCGATTTTTGCGAACATTCGGACTCGGTTTGTGCGGGCTGCCGTTTCCCGGAACTGGTGAAAACCTGGAGTGCCGGCCCACACCCAGGCTGAAACCTATGCGCCTTCGCGGGCGTTGGTGTCCACTTTCGCGTACGGATTGTTCGCAAAGGCGGATGGAGCAGATTTGGGAGCGCCCGGGGAGGTCGGGGCATTTTTTTGCGGCGGCTTGGCGGTGTCCGGCGGGTGGTTGTCGGCCGACGCAACCGGCACATGGCCGTCCGCGGTCTGGCGCGGGTTTTTGGCGCGCTTGTTGCGCGGCAACGGACTGATCATCACATTGATGTTGCGTCCGATGAGCTTCGGCTCGAAATCCTGGTGGCCGTAGGGGACAATGGCGGCGAGAAACTGGTTGATGACCTGAAAGCCGAATTCCGTGTGCGCCATTTCCCGGCCACGGAATTTCAACGCCACTTTTACCTTCATGTCCTCGCACAGAAAATCAACCGCGTGGTCGATTTTGACCCCGAGGTCGTGCGGATCAATGCGCGGGCTGAGTTGAACCTCCTTGACGGTCGAGGCGTGCTGGTGCTTCTTGGATTCCTTTTCCTTTTTGGCCTGTTCGTAGCGGAACTTCCCGAAATCCACGAGCCGGCAGACTGGCGGCGTGGCCGATGACGAGATTTCCACCAGGTCAACGCCGTGTTGGCGCGCCAGGTTGAGCGCCTCGTTCAGCGGGAAGATACCGAGCTGTTTGTCATCCATGATGACACGCACCTCGCGGGCACGGATTTTGCCGTTAACCCGGACAAACGAAGCAGGAGAAAAATTGCGTGGAGCAAAAGGGCGGCTCAAGACACCCTCGTCGGTTGTGGCATAACTATGTATTTTCGCATCAAGCAAACTGGCACGGCCAGTTCAAAATCTGTAGTATTCTTAAGCCTTTCCTTCAGGATGCGCAAGTAAATAATGGGTGGCCCCTTCGAAATTAACACCTCATTTTGACGGTTTTGAGCGCGGCTGCGTAAACCTCCTTTAACGGTATCTTCGCCCTTATCGCGAGTTTTTTGCAGGATTCAAACTCTGGCGCGGCCTGGATCACTTTCCCGCCGAGCCGGCCTATTTTTACGATCACCTCGCCAAACGGCGTTTTGACCCGGGTAAATTCACGCCGCAATTTGCGCCGTTCCGCCACCGTCCGCCGAACGCCGAACGCCGTCGTTTCCCGCAAAATCATTTCACTGAATTTGTCAGCGTCCGCTTCCCCGCACAAAACCGTGAGCAACACGCCGGGCCGGTTCTTCTTCATCTGGATGGCCGTATGAAAAACGTCCAGCGCGCCTGCGGCCAACGCTGTTTCAATGAAATGACCGAGTATTTCCCCGCTGACATCGTCCAGATTGGTCTCCAGCATGGCGATCCGGTCCGTCTCCCAATCCAAAATTGTTGAGGGTTGAGGGCTGAGGGTTGAGGGCTTGCCGAGCACTGCCCGGAGCACGTTCGGTCGCGTCTGGTGATCGCGGGTGCCGAGGCCGAAACCGATTTTTTCGGCGGCCAGATTTTGCATCGGCCCGAAACTCTCGACGAATTCCGCCAGCAAGGCCGCGCCGGTGGGGGTGACCAGTTCGTGCGGTTCATCGCATTGGGTCACGCCGATGCTCCGCGTGCCCAGAATCGCCAGGGTCGCCGGGGCGGGAACGGGGAAGCGCCCGTGGGCGCAATTGATCCAGCCGGTGCCCTCGACGACCGGCGCGGCCAGAACCCGCGGCCGGCCGAGCATTTCCAGCGCAATGCACGCGCCCACGATATCCACGATCGAATCCACCGCGCCCACCTCGTGGAAATGCACCTGTTCCGGCGGCCGGCCGTGGATTTTCCCCTCGGCCTCCGCAATGCGCTGAAAGACGGCGACCGATTTTTTCTTCACCCACGGCGATAAGGTGCTGCGTCCGATGATTTTTTTGATTTCGGCAAAGGTCCGGTTTTCGTCGTGATGATGGTGATGGCCGGGGCCATGATCGTGAGGGTGGTGCTCATGCCCGTGTGCGTGATGCTGTTCATGATCATGGCTGTCGGTCAGATGGACATCCAGTTTCACGCCTTCGATCCCTGATTTCTGCGCGCGTGCGATGTGCAGGTGATAGCCGTCGAGTTTTAATTTTTTCAACTCGCGCTCCAGTTTGCGGGCGTCCACACCGAGGTCCAATAGCGCGCCAATGAACATGTCGCCACTGATGCCGCTGAAGATGTCGAGGTATAAAGTTTTCATTTTTGTGGCCGCGCCTCGTAAGAGCGCGGCTGATCTAGTCTAAAAAATATGGCTGCGCCCTCACGAGGCGCAGCTACCGAGCATATTGATCTGGCTGGCCGCGTAACCAGCGCCAAAACCGTTGTCAATGTTCACCACCGTCAGGCCGCTGGCACAACTGTTCAACATGCCCAACAGGGCCGCGATGCCGCCAAAGCTTGCGCCGTAACCGATGCTGGTGGGCACGGCAATGACCGGTTTGGAGACCAGCCCGGCAACGACGCTCGGCAGCGCGCCTTCCATGCCGGCGACGACGACGAGCACGTTCGCGCGCCGGAGGTTTTCCGACTTGGCCAGCAGTCGGTGCAATCCGGCCACGCCGACATCATAAATCCGTTCGACGTGGTTGCCCATGATTTCCGCCGTCACGGCCGCCTCCTCGGCCACCGGCACATCGCTGGTGCCGGCGCAGATGATGCCAATGGTGCCCGGGCGTTTGGGCAGCGGTGATTTTTCAATCGTCATGCATCGGGCGGCTTCGTGGTGGATGGCGCGCTTGAACTTTTTGCGCAACGCACGGGCGTGTGCTTCGGTGATGCGCGTGACGAGCACACGCGATTCGGACGCCAGGATTTTGGTGGCGATCTTGACCACCTGTTCCGGCGTCTTGCCGGCGCCGAAAATGACCTCGGGAAAACCCTTGCGCAGCGCGCGGTGCGTGTCCACCTGCGCAAAGCCGAGGTCGGCCACCGGCGCGCCCTGGAACGCGCTCAGGACCCGGTCGCGGCCGATGCCGCCCGCGCGGAATTTTTCCAGCAGTTGAATCGCTTCGGTAATGGTCACGATGAAATGATGATATGCAGCCCGGCGAATCGGTCACGGCAATTCTGTCTGATTTTAGCCCTGCCGGAACGCCTGCACGCTGCGGACGAAATCATCCGGCACGCCGAAATCGAACCGTTCCGCCGCGGTCATCTCCAGCGCCAGATAACCTTCGCGCTGGCGCTGAATCTCCTGCGCCCTGGTGAGCTGGAATTCACCGTTGTCGCGCACATTATCGCGGATCATTTCCTCCAGGACTTCATAAATCGAAGGCGCCAGCAGGTGCATCCCGAACCAGCCCAGCCAGGTTTCATCGGGCAGACCCTCCACACGCAGTTGTTGCCGCGCGATCGCCGGGTCCGGCTTTTCGATGATGAGGGAGACGTCAATCAACCTTGGATTCGTGGCGCGGCGTTTGCCGGCGATGGTGCCGTAGCTTTTCAATTCGCCGGCCGAAATCCGGTTCACCGCCGAAACGCTGCGCCCGTTGGAAACCGAGGCCGTTTGGGCCAGTTCCTGATAGGGCGAAACCGGCCGGCCCCGAAAGAGATGGTCGCCGAGGCCGAGCAGCACGAATTCGCCGCCGGCAAATTGTTTCGTCTGATAAACCGCGTGACCGTAGCCTTCCTGTTGCCGTTGCACGGCAAAAGTCACACGCCCGGCAAATTTTTTCATCTGCTCCGCCTCGCGCAGCAATGCGGGATGTTTCTCCAGGCGTTTCAGATAGCTGGCGTCCGGTCCCTGCAGATAGGCGCGCACCATTTCGTCCTCGCCGGGTTGGACGATGATGCAAATTTCCCCGATGCCGGCGGCGTCAAGCTCGAGCAGATGATAATGGAACAACGCCCGGGCAATGCCATCGGGCCCGACGACGGGAAACAATTCCTTTTTCACCGCGTGCGATGCGGGGAAATGCCGGGTGCCAAGTCCGGCAATGGGAATGACGGCTTTGCGAACGGACGATTTCATGCCGGAGACAACCGCCAGCCGCTGGCGCCGAAGCTGTATCGCCGCGCGCCAAATTCGATGGCGCCGGGCGAGGTGCCTTCAAAAATGTCCGGCATGATGCCGATGCGGCGGGAGAATTCCACGGCGATTTGCGGAATGTGTTCCTGCAAAGCCATGGTCTTGCCAAAGACGGCCACGGTGCCTCCGGTGCCGCCGCCGGTGATTTTTGCGCCGTAAAGGCCATTTTCCGGACCACGTTTGTGGACGGCTTCGACCAGAAAATTCACCTCGGGAACCGACAGCCGGCAATTGTCGCGGTAGCTTTCATGCGCGGCATACATGGCTTTGCCGGCGGTCACACAGGCGCGTTCATCGCCCTTGGCGGCAGCCTGAAGCGCGGCGATGAACTGCAACACGCGTTCGTTTTCCTCGATGGGATGCCGTGTCGGGCCGGCGACGCGGTAGGTGGCGTCGGGTTGGACCGTGGTCACCGGGTCATCATGCGTTTTGTAACGCGCCAGGAATTCGGAGCCGAGAATGCTGTCGGGAATTTCCGCCTGGTAGGCCGATCTAAATTCGTCGGCGGAAATTTCGGTCAAATAATTGAGCGCCGAGCGGCCGGTGCGGGCGCGGATTTCGTTGATGACTTTTTTGCCCATGAACGCGCCGATGCGGACGTTGCCATAGGCATTGCCGGCCACGGAGTGGCGGACCATCGAATTGATGCCCACGAAACCGGTGCCGGGGGGGATTTCCACTTCGCCGATGATCTGGCCGGGCCGGCAAAGGATATGCGTGAGTTTGCCGCTTCGTCCACTGGCCACGGCAATCTGGTCCATGATGCCGCAGGGCGCGCCCACGACGTGATTTTCCGCCATCTGGCCGAGCCGGGCGAGCCGGCCGCCATCCAAATTCAAGCCGAGGTAGGCGTTCAGGCAGGAGAGCGTGCCGATTTCCACGGAGGCGGAGCTACCGATGCCCACGTTCATGGGCACCGCGCTGAGCAGCAGAAAACTGAAGCCATAGGGCAGATTGACGGATTCCTCCTTCAGCAAAGTGAAAATGCTGCCGCCGATGTAAGCGGCCCATGACACCAACGGGTTGGCATGACACAATTCGCGCACCTGGGCGTAGTCGCCCACCGTGCCGCCCGAAGCCAGATAGTCCAGCGGAATCCGTGTTTCCACCGGCAGGGTGCGCCGGCCGGCCTGCATGGTGCGGATGCGCAACGTGCGGTCCGTGCGGGCCTGCAGCGCCATCAGCATGCCACCACCCAACACCGCTTCGCAAACATTGGCGCCAGAATAATCGGCGATGCCGCCCATCACGTCCAGGCGCGCTGGTACGCGGGCCACCCAGACTTCACCGGCATTGAAAAATCCGGCAAAGCCCGTGTTGTCGCTGTTGGGCTTGTTCAGGAGTTGTTCAAATTCCGATACTTCGAGAGGGAGCTTGTCGTTCATTAATTATCGCCGGATGATGCCAGAACCGCTTGCGGCGGTCACGCGGGAAAGCTAATGATGATGGCGGAACAGCCGCTTCCGGTTTTGCAGCAGGTACCAGACGATAAACACGTTGATGGCCAGCACGCTGAAAACCAGCCAGGAGAAATTCGGGCGATGAACCAGTTCGCGGATCTCGATGGGGATGAAGAAAGCCGACTCGCCAATGGCCAGCCAGCCCGCCCAGGGCGCCCGAAACATCAATCCGATGCCTTCAACGAGCGAGAACAGGCTGTAAAAAAATGTCCCGATGGCCACCCGCCGCACATTGGCCGGGGTGATCTGGTCCAGTTTGTCGGCAATTTCCGACAGGAACCGGTTTTCCGGATCAAGGTGGACCCAGCGCAAGGCCTTGTCGAACAGGTCCGGGAGATCATGTCCGGCCAGTTTGAAAACGCCCAGGGCCAGCGCCAGCGCCAGCGTGCCCTTGACCAGCTTGCACGCAATGATGAAATAGAGCGTCGGCGCGCGTTTTTTCACCTCCACGATTTTGGAGTCGGCTCCCATCAGCGGATTTTCGGCAGCAACCAGTTTAACAGTTCACCGATGGCCACACGCTCCTGTTTCCCGTCGTCGCGGTGACGTACGGTCACGGTGTCCTTCAACTCCGGCTTCTCCCCCAGCGTGTCGAAATCAATCGTCACGCAGAACGGCGTGCCGGCCTCGTCCTGCCGCGCGTAACGGCGGCCAATTGCACCACCATCGTCATAAAACGCCTTCAGGTGCGGACGCAAGATTTCGTAGACCTGGCGAGCCTTGGTCACCAGTTCCGGTTTATTTTTGAGGAGCGGAAACACGCCAACCTTGATCGGTGCTACTCGCGGATGGAACAGGAGCGTCACGCGGGTTTCACTTTTCCCCTTGTCATCGGTTTCGGTCGTTTCGGTGTAGGCGTTGGCAATCAAGGCGAGGATTAGACGGTCCACCCCGGCGCTGGGTTCAATGACATGGGGAATATATTGGCCTTTGGCCAGGCCATTGGCGTCTTCGGTGGCGTCCTTCGAAGCCGGCTCTTCCGCGACCCCTGTTTTGACCAGGTATTTTTTCCGGTTCTCGTAATAGCGGCGCCAGAGTTCATCCTGTTTCTCCTTGGGTAATTTGCCCCAGGCGGTGCGCAATTCCTCGTCGAACACGCCCATGGGTTTGCCCGAGAAACGCTCGTGCTGGCTGAGGTCGAAGTCGCTGCGGGCGGCGATGCCTTCGAGTTCCTGGGTGCCAAAGGGGAATTTGAACAAAATGTCCACCGTGGCGCGGGCATAGTGTGCCAGTTCCTCCGGCTTCTGCCAGTATTCCTCCAGCGTCGTACGTGACAGGCCGATGCCCTCGTAGAAGGAGATGCGTTCCTCGACCCAGTATTTATGCCACGCTTCCCAGCCCCAGGCCGAAGTGTCGGGTGACGGGTGGTGGGCGTCGAGTTCGGCAACGGCTGTCACGCGGCCCTTGATGGCCTCCACCACTTCGTCGGGCTTGATGAAAAATTCCAGTTCCATCTGCTCGAATTCACGGGAGCGGAAGGTGAAATTGCGGGGCGTGACTTCGTTGCGGAACGCCTTGCCGACCTGGGCAATGCCGAACGGAACCTTCTGGCGCGAGGTTTCCAGCACGTTCTTGAATTGCGCAAAAATGGCTTGTGCGGTTTCGGGGCGAAGATAGGCAATGGCCGATTCGTCCTGCACCGGACCCACGTAGGTCTGGAACATCAGGTTGAAGGCGCGCGGGGCGGTCTTTTCACCATGGCATTCGGAAACCATCTTGCTCGGCTTCTGGGGGCAGGAAATTTCATTCGTCTGGTCGGCGCGGAAACGGCCTTTGCACGTTTTGCAGTCAATCATCGGATCACTGAACGTGTCCACGTGCCCGCTGGCCTTCCAGATTTTAGGGGACATGATAATGGTGGCTTCGAGGCCAACCACATCCTCGCGCTGGCGGGTCATGGTGTTCCACCAGAGCTCCTTGACGTTACGCTTGAGTTCCGCGCCGAGCGGGCCGTAGTCCCAAAAGCCGTTGATGCCACCGTAAATCTCGGAAGAGGGGTAGATGAACCCGCGCCGCTTGCACAGCGATACGATCTTTTCCATGAGGACGTTTTCTTTTGGCTCCGCCATAGGGTCGAGCAGTGTTTGCGATGCCTGCCAGCATGTCAATGCCGCTTCGGGCACCGGGCTGGTTGACCGCGCTTTTCGGCCTCTTCGCAGCGGGAAATCACCATTCAGAAAGGGGGTCGGAAGACCGGTTGCCCTTTGATGGATTTGCGATGGTAATGCACGCAGGAACGCGTGAACTTCACGCGCCACGCGTGAAAATTTCACGCATGACGCCTCCGCGGCCAGGTTCACCCGCGGTTTTATTGGGCATTTCATAAAATAAAGTGGTTGGCACCGGCATTGCTAAAGAGATTTTCAAGTGGTGTTGACTGGGCGTGTAACTCAGGTTAGTTCAACGATCCGTCACCCGAAAACCGAAAACCATCGAACTTATGAAAAGAATTCTAAAACAAAAAAAGGCCTTCACGTTGATCGAACTGCTCGTCGTGATCGCCATCATCGCCATCCTTGCGGCGCTCCTGTTGCCGGCCCTCGCGGCGGCCAAGCGCAAGGCGCAACGCATCAATTGTGTCAGCAACATCAAACAAGACGGAATTGCCTTCCGTCTCTGGGAGGGTGATAACGCCGACAAGTATCCCATGGCCGTAAGCACGCAGTACAACGGCGCCCAGGAAAGACTTTATACTCAATACGGCAATGCCCCGGCGGGATACGGCCTGACCAATGTTTTCACCGTCATGTCGAATGAATTGAGCACACCCAAGATCTTGTTTTGCCCTTCTGACAACGGTCAGGGTGGAACCGGTACTCCACCTATGGGTACTGGCGCCGGCCAGCGCAATGTTACAACCAATTTTGCAGTTTTGTATTTAAACAATAACAACCTGAGCTACTTCGTTTGTGGCGATGCGGCCGAAGCTTATCCGCAGATGGTTATGATGGGCGACCGGAATATTGGAACCCAAGCATTAGCCAACCAAGGTCAACCGGCCAATATGACCAATAGCCTTCTTAATGCTACTACACAATTCAAATATACACCCACTCTTAATTGGTGGGCGTGGACGGCGGTTGACTTGCATTTGCGGGTTGGCAATCTGGGGATGGCCGATGGCAGTGCAGCGCAGGTAACCGTTTCCGGATTGCAGACGGCACTGGGCACAGCTACCAACGGTTCCCCGACCCCGAATCCGTTTTATAATTTCCCGCAGTAATTTTACCCCAGGTTCTGTTTTGACCGCGAGGCGTCCATCACGGACGCCTCGTTTTGTTTTTTTCAGCGTCAAGACGAATCAAACCGGTTCCCGATTGTCCGGCTTCTGCCGTTGCCGGGCGAAAAACTTTTGCAGCCATTCCCGGGAATCCGCTTCCCGGATGCCGCCGGTGATTTCGCAACGATGATTCAGGGTGGGGAATTGCAGCAGATTCATCGCGCCGCCCGCTGCGCCGCCTTTGGGGTCGCCCACGCCGAATACGACCCGTGCCAGCCGCGTGTGCACGATTGCGCCCGCGCACATCGGGCAGGGCTCCTTGGTCACGTAAAGCACGCAATCCGTCAGCCGCCAGTCGCCAACGGCTTGCTCGGCCTGGGTCAGGGCGATCATTTCGGCGTGCGCCGTGGCGTCCTTGAGCTGTTCCACCTGGTTGAAGGCCCGCGCGATGATTCGTCCTTCGCGGACGACCACCGCGCCGACGGGCACCTCCTCCTCCGCAAAAGCCCGCGCCGCCTGTCGCAATGCCTCGCGCATGAAATAATCGTCGCTGTGCAAATCAATGATGGGTTCATCCATAAATCAGCCCGGGGTCTTCGATTCTTCCAGCGTCCAATCATTGCGCCCATCGGGATGGCAATGGCAATGGGCCGCAAAAAATCCGCCGCGATGCCGCCAGAACCAGGGCCAGATCTGTTCCCGGTCGGTTTGCGGCAGTTTCAAATCCTTGAGCGCGGCGCGGGTGAAGAACTGAAAACGGCCTTCGGCATGCTGGGGCGGCAGGAATTTTACCCGCGGTTTCACCTCGAATAAAAACATCAGCCAATGCGTCTGGCCCTGGTAACCGTGTTCGCTCACCAGACCGGTCAAATGCAGGTCCTCGGGGCGCAGTGGCAGGCCGGTTTCCTCCTGCGCTTCGCGGCAGGCGCAGACGTAGGGCGATTCGCCGCAATCCATTTTTAATTTGCCGCCGCAGGGGCTCCAGAAGCCGCGGTTTGGCTCCTGCGCGCGTTCGAGCAGCAACACGTCATCCCGCTCGTTGAAGCAATAAAGCAGCGTGGCGACTTTGTAGGGCAAAATCATCAGGCTGAAATTGTGAATTTCGATTGACGAATGTCGAGCGTAGAAATGGGATGACAAATTTCCATTGCGACTGGGCGCGAAAACCTTAGAATTAAAATTTCCGTCCCGAAAGTTTTTCGGGGTGAAGTTAAAATCCATGAAAAATTACGATATTGCAGTCATTGGTGGCGACGGTACCGGTCCGGAAGTCGCCCGCGAAGCCCTCAAAGTCTCCGAGGCCGCCGCCACGAAGTTCGGTTTCAAGATCAACTGGCACCATTTTGATTTCGGCGGTGACCGCTACCTGAAGACGGGCGAGGTGCTGCCGGACGGCGCGGCGGACGAACTGCGCAAGTTCAAGGCCATTTTTCTCGGCGCGGTCGGCCATCCGCAGGTCAAGCCGGGCATTCTCGAAAAGGGCATCCTGCTGCGCCTCCGTTTTGAGCTGGAACAGTACATCAATTTGCGCCCCGTGAAGCTTTATCGCGCCGCCGACTGTCCGTTGAAGGACAAGGGGCCGGAACACATTGATTTTGTCGTGGTGCGCGAAAACAACGAAGGCCTTTACACCGGCTCAGGCGGTTTTGTGTTCAAAGGCACACCGCACGAAGTCGCGATCCAGGAATCGGTGAACACCCGCCGCGGCGTGGAACGCTGCCTCAAATTTGCCTTTGATCTGGCGCAGAAGCGGCGCGGCGGCCAGCCGTGGAAGGGCCTCAAACCGGAGGACGTCACCGCGGGCAAAACCGCGCAGCTTACGCTCTGCGGCAAGACAAATGTGTTGACGTATGCTTTCGATTTGTGGGAGCGCGCGTTCCATGAACTTGGCGCCAAGTATCCGGGTGTGAAACGTGATTACGCCCACGTGGATGCCACGGTCATGTGGTTTGTTAAGAACCCGGAATGGTTCGACGTGATCGTCACTGATAACATGTTCGGCGACATCATCACCGACCTGGCGGCGATGATTCAAGGCGGGTTGGGGGTTGCCGCCGGCGGCAACATCAATCCTGAAGGCACCAGCATGTTTGAGCCGATGGGGGGCAGCGCGCCGAAATACACCGGCCAGAATGTCATCAATCCGCTCGCGGCCATCAATGCCGCCGGGATGATGCTCGACTTCCTGGGCGAGGCCAAAGCGGGCGCCGCCATCGAAGAAGCCGTCGTGAAAATCATCAACACGAAGATCAAGTCGCTCGCCGCCGGCAAAATGGGTCACGGCACGCGCGAAGTCGGCGATCTGGTTGCGGCCGCAGTTTGAGGCTGGATAATGGCGGATGAAAAGTCTGACCGAACATCTCTGGTTTGAAGTCCCGAACCGCCGGGGATTCGTCAACCTTACCGGTACGGTCGAGGAATTGGTCAAAAAAAGCGGGATCAAAGAAGGGATTTGTCTGGTGAATGCCATGCACATCACCGCATCGGTGTTCATAAATGACGCGGAGGACGGTTTGCTGCAGGATTACGAGGTGTGGCTGGAAAAATTGGCCCCGCACGCGCCAACCTCGCCATACCAGCACAACCGCACCGGCGAAGACAACGCGGACGCGCACCTGAAACGCCAGATCATGGGCCGCGAAGTCCTTGTCGCCATCACCAAAGGCAGACTCGACTTCGGCCCTTGGGAACAGATTTTCTACGGCGAATTCGACGGCCGCCGCCGTAAACGCGTCCTGGTGAAAATCATCGGCGAATAAGGTTGGATCCTCCTCCGTGCCGGCAATCCGGATGGGATTATAACCACGCTCAGGACCGGATCATCGCCAGGCTCAGACGGATTCGGAATTGCCGGCGGCTTCCGCGTGCTTGTGAGAGCATGGGCAGGGTTTTTCAAACCGGCCTGTCTCAACCCGAACTCCGAAATAGCGCTCAGCCAATGGGTGGCAGGGACAGCGCGCTGCGCTGCTCCCGACCGCGTTCGGCGGTCAGAAGAAATGGTGCAAATGAAATTGCCATGTGCCTCGCAGTTCCGCGCCTGGACGGCGCGGGGCCAGCGCAGCGCGCCGGCCCTGCCAGCTTCGGAGTTCGGGTTCAAATAAAAAGGGCGGCCGAAGCCGCCCTTGAATTGTTTACCCTGACGCCCTCAAATCTAGCGCATCAAACGGAAGAACAGTTGTGAATTTGAAGCGGTATTGGTGGTGAAAGGACTCGTGACTCCACTGAGGGTTGTGTAAGGCCCGGCGACGTTGGTTGCCGATTGCAGACTGAAGGTCGCATCATTCCAGGTCAGCGTGAAGTTTGGAGCTGACAATTGGTAATTCAGAAGGGTGGGCAGCACGGGCGGCGTGCCGACCTCAATCTGCGAGAAATCCGCCAGGACGAAACTGTAGCTATTGGTGAACACGGTTCCGCTGGTCTGGTTCTGTGACATCACACTTTTGACGGAAGTGGCGAAGGCCCCGGGCAAAGTGTAGCCAATGGTGGGAAGAGCCGGATTGTTGGCCACAATCATCCTGAACACCTGTCCGGTCATATTGGTCATAAAAATGATTTCGTTGCCCACCAGGTGTGGATCGGCGTTGGTGATGCCTAGAAAGACATTTGAGACCACCAGATACTTGCCTTCAATGGTTTCTTCCATCGCCGTCGGAGAGGGAAGGGACGCGAAGCTGAAATACTGCGGCGCAGGCAGCGGATTTCCGGAGCTCAGAATTTCCACGCTGTGCGCGGGATTGCCATTGAGCGGGTTTAGTTCCAGCAAGCCATTGAACTGAAGCAACGGTCCCGTGACGCGCACGTGATCGCCGGCGCTGGGGAAGGGAAAACCGCCGCGGAAAAACACATCCATGCCGCCGGAAGCATCCTGCACGAAGAATGATTCGACCTCGGTGGTTCCCGAAACCAGATTTCCCGGGGTGGTGACGATGCCATCGACCTGATAGAGGTTGGTGGTGTCGGTCAGAACGAAATTGGCATCATGCAAGGTGTGGAGATAGGCGATATTGGCGGCAATCGCCGGGCGGGCGTTGACCGTCAAATGGGCGACGATGCCGGTAACGGTGCCAATCGAATTGGAAACGATGACCTGATAATTTCCCGCCTGATTCGTGTTCACAAAGGTCAGCGTCAGGGTCGGGTTGGTTGAGCCGGAAATCGTCCCGGAACCGTAGCCACTGCCGCCATCGGCAAGTTGCGTATTCAGATTGGGATAATACCAACGGATGTCAAGCGGGGCGGAGCCGGCGGCAGCCACAGTCAAAGTGACTGTGTCGCCAAAATTATTGGTCGTATTCTGCGGCTGGGTGACGATTGAAGGCCCTCCGGGGAGGGTTCCGGTTATGGCCACGTTATCAATCCGGCAGGTTCCGCCGGTGCCCACCGTCCCGCCATTGGCCGAAGTATTGTTCGCGTTGACCAGGCGGAGATAAACCAGCGGTTGATTGGTGATCGCGCCAACCGAGCTCAAGTCAAATGAATATGAGGTGGTGGTGGCCGGGGTCGTTGTGTTCCAGGTGGCGTTGATCACATTGTAAATATCGCCGAACTGCGTGAAGGTCACGCCGTCCGTGCTGTAAGCCACATAAAAACGGCCGGGGCCGGTGCCGCTGGACATTTGATCGAATGAAATGTTGATATTTTGAAAGCCCAGCGTGCTGGTGGTGAACTGGTAATAATCGCCCGGAGTGTTGGTCCATCCCGTGGAAGTCAGCGCCTTGCTCGAACCATTGCCCGTTACCGTGGAATAAGTGACACTCCCAAAGCCGCCGGCATGGAAACCCGAAGCCGTGCCAGGATTGACCCCAGCCTCCGCCAGAACGTTGGTGCACACCTTGATGTTGGCATTTGTGTAAGGCGAAGGGGCCGTGAACGTGAGGGTTTCAAACGTCCATTTGGACAGAATGGTTTGGGCGGATGCCTGTTGGCCAAGCAGCGCCAGGCCAAAGGCAGCGAGCGCCAGAGTGAGGGTGGTTTTCAAGTAGGATGAGTTTTTTTTCATGGATTTTCCGGGTTCGGGTTACACTGATTGTTAAAGCAGGTTCATGGCTTGAGGTCGCGATAAGGCGGGTTCCAAATCAAAGGTGCGCCGGCGTATTCTGCCGCTCCCCCAGTCATACTGCCGCCAGCTTGAACGGCGTTTAATTTGTAGTAGCCGACGTGGCCTTCTAGAAAATTGATGTTGCCGCCTTTGGTATGACGGGAAGCAAAACTGCGCCAGCGATTGGCGGGATTGCTGGAATTGTATTTCTGACTAGAATTTACGTCACCTTCCGAACTCGGGCTAAAAGCCATGTCGAACATGAAAACCGTGTCCGTTGGTCTTTTTATTTTGGTTATTTTAGGCATTTGAGGATAATCATACGTGCTGGAGTAATTCGGCAGATTGCGTTTTAGATCGATGTTCATACCCAGGCTGAAAAACCCGTCCTTGCCGTATATGCCTGTCCCATTACCATCTATTTGGGAAAAGTCGTTGGCTACCATTCGTGCTGCAGTGCAGTTGTATATTTTGCCCAACCCATCCGGAAAGGGGACAATGCGAGAATTTTTTTCCGAAGAGTTGGCGGTGGCATTAGTGGTGTAGGCGGAAAGCGGTTTTTCCGCGACATACTCCGGCAACAGAGTGAACCAAGCGTTGGCTTGTATTGAATCTCCGGGATTATACGTGGTTGGATTCATCCCATCATGCGGAATGCCGTCGTTGTTGTCGGTCAAATACATCTGCAAGGCGAGGCCCCACTGCCGTAAACTGGAATTGCAGCTGATCGTTTTAGCTCTGTCTTTGGCCTTGGTCAGCGCCGGCAGGAGCAGCGCGGCGAGAATGGCGATGATGGCAATGACGACCAGCAACTCGATCAACGTGAAAGCCCGCCGCCGTGCCTGGGGATTAATGGCCGTGAAAACTTTCCCAGAAATAAGTTTTCTACTTATGAACATACGCTAATCTTACAATAATACTTTTTAAGAAAAACTGCTTCCATGTTTTGTCTCATGGATTCCGCTTGCGGGCAAGAACTTCCGTGGAAAGTTGTTCACATCTTCACCCAATTCACCAAACCGCAATTCCGCCCGACACACGGCTTGCCTTCAAAACGGCAAAAGCGCATTTTCCCCGGCGTAAGAACGAAGAAATTCAAATGAAAAAACACAGCTGGATTCTGCTTCTCGCCTTCGCCGCCGGCCTGCACGCCGCTGATGCGCCCAAGACCAATTCGCCCGCCGGCGGCACCAATGAGCCGCCCGCCGCAAAGGTGGAAGCCGGGACGATTCCCGATGCCACGCACAAGCCGGTCTTGATCACCAATACCGTGACCATTGCCGGCCAGCGCGTCACCTATGTGGCCGAGACCGGTATGTTGCCGCTGCTCAAGCCGGATGGCACTTCCCGCGCGTCCGTCTTTTTCGTTGCTTACACCCGTGCCGGCCAGACCAACAAATCCGCGCGCCCGGTCACGTTTTGTTTCAACGGCGGGCCCGGCTCGTCGTCCGTCTGGCTGCACCTTGGCGCGCTCGGCCCGCGCCGTGTGAAGATGAATGAGGACGGCACGCTGCCGCCGCCGCCGTTTGGCCTAGTGGACAATGAATATTCCCTGCTGGCGGACAGTGACCTGGTGTTCATCGATCCGGTCGCCACAGGGTTCAGCCGCCCGGTGAAGGACGAAAAGGTGGACGAGTTTTTCAGTGACTCCGCCGATCTCGATTCCGTCGGTGACTTCATCCGGCTCTGGACCACACGGCACGAACGCTGGCTCTCGCCGAAGTATCTCTGTGGCGAAAGTTACGGGGTTTTTCGCGCGGCGGGGCTGGCCGACCACTTGCGCTCGCGTTACGGGATGTATTTGAATGGCTTGATTCTGGTCTCCGGCGTTCTGGATTTCGGCACGATCTGGGGCCAGACCGGAAACGACGTGCCGTTCACGCTGTATCTGCCGGCATACACGGCGGCGGCGCGATTTCACAAAAAACTGCCGCCGGATTTGCAATCCGATCTGCCCAAGGCGCTCGCCGAGGCGCGCGAGTTTGCCCGGGGTGAATACACCGTGGCCTTGCAGCAGGGCGATGCCCTTCCCCTGGAGGAGCGGAAGAAGATTGCCGCCGAACTCGCGCGGCTCACCGGTTTGAAGGCGCAGATCATCGAGGACAACAACCTGCGGGTGGACGAGGGGGTGTTCCGCAAACAACTCCTGCACGATGAGGGCCTGATCCTTGGCGCCTATGACGCGCGGCTTACCGGCCGCGATGATGATCCCGCGTCGCCGTACCCCGATTTTGATCCATCGAGCTCGGCCACGCTGGGGCCGTTTTCCGCGGCGATGAATTCATATGTGCGCGGCGAATTGAAGTTTGAGAATGATCTGCCTTACGAGATCCTGGCTGGTGTGCAGCCGTGGAATTACGGCGTGCGGAACAATTATGCCAACGCCAGTGACAAACTGGCCTCGACGATGAACCAGAATCCTTATATGCGCGTCCTCGTGCTGGGCGGGCAGTGCGATCTGGTCTGTCCGATGGACACGATGCGCCACGCGCTCGAGCACATGCAGCTCGCCGCCGATTATCGCACGAACATCATCTATGCGGGTTACGACGCCGGCCACATGATGTACATCAACCTGCCGGACCTGAAAAAGATGCAAAAGGATCTGGGGGCTTTTTTGAAACCGTAAAGTCCGGAGCGCGGACAGCCTTGTCCGCATTTTTGTGATTTAGCGCGCTTTCAAAAAATGTGTAGCCGGCGACGTCATTCGGCGCAAATCGGATCAAGGGAAATGATATGGCGCGAACTGACGTTCGCGACTACGAGTTTATTTAAACTGCTCTAGCGCGGTTCAATTAGAACTGTGGCCATTTTCGATACCCACACCTTGAATGGAGCGCGGGCTTCAGCCCGCTTCAACAGGGATTGGCCCGGCGAATTTGAAGCGGCGTGAACGCCGCGCTCCGGCCACAGTATTTTTGAAACCGCTTTAGCGTGCGAACAAAGAGCTGCCCGCGCTTCAATTACTCGTGGACGCGGATCAAGGTCTTGATGGCGTGATTGCCCGCGGCCATGGATTGAAACAATTCCGGCAATTGCGACAGCGGACATGCCCCATCCACGAAATCTGCGGCGCGAATCACGCCTGCCTCGATGAATTCCAATGCCCGCCGGATCGTGCGCGGCGTGTGGTGAAAACTCGCGAGCAGGGTGAGATTGGAATAATGGATGAGCGTGGTATCCAGCGTGATGCTGGCGCCGGACGGGCAGCCACCGAAGAAATTGACCGTACCGCCCTTGCGCACCAGATGCACCGCCGCTTCCCAAACCGCCGGATGGCCAACAGCCTCGATCACCGTGTCGAAGTGCCTGTGGGTGGCTTCCCGAACCTTGGTGACCAGTCCACTGCCGTCGCCGATGTCAACCACTTCGGCCGCACCGAGTTGTTGCGCCGCGGCCAGCCGCGCGGTCTGGCGTCCGGCCACGGTCACGTGGCAGCCGGTTTTTTTGGCCAGCGCGACAAACATCAGGCCGATCGGTCCCGCGCCGAGAACCAGCACATTTTGTCCGGCGCGCAAATGTGAGTCCTCGACGCCTTGAACGACGCAGGCGAGCGGCTCGACCAGCGCGGCGTCGCGGAAATCTGTTTCGGGCTTGAGCCGCAGAAGATTCTTTTCGACCAGACGCGCGGGCACGACAATGGATTCGGCATAGGCGCCGTTGAGAAATAACAAGTCTTCACAGAGGCTTTCCTGGCCGGTCGAACAGTGAAAACAACTGCCGCAAGGCGCGGAATTCGCCACAGCGACGCGATCGCCGATATTCCACGTCCCATCTGTTGTATTGGTAGGGCGCGTCACTTCCGCCTTCTCTGCGCTTCGGCGCGAGGAGCCTTGCGCGCCGTCTTTGTCGTCCGGACAAACGGCGGCCAGGGGGCTGCCTGCCCTTCCATCGGCGACTTCCGAAATCACACCGGCCAGTTCATGGCCGAAGACGGCGGGGGGCACGATCATTTTGGCGTGGTAACCCCGCTTGAAGACCTTCAGGTCGGTGCCGCAGGTGAGCGCGGCTTCGATGCGGATGCGGACCTCGCCCGGTTTGAGCGCGGGAGGTGTGATGTCTTCGATCTGAATTTTTTCCCGACCGTGCAGAATGGCGGCTTTCACGCCGGTAGTTTAGAAGCCCCAACCGGCCAGCGGAAGAACGTTTTGAGCGGGAATGGCGGTGTCTGCCGTTTCGTTCCGGCGGAACGATTACTGCCTGGACCACGCGGCGCGAATGACGCCCTTGGATTGCGGAGTCAGTGGCGGCAGCCCGGCTTGCTGTCTAAAATTCAGGTCGAAAGACCAATTGCGCTTGGGCGCATTATAATAGTTACCTGTTTGCCGCTGATAATTTGTCGCGATTTGACTCGGGAACATAACCACGATGGAGCCGTTATACCACAGGGGGAGATTATTTGGCCAATTCTCCAGCAAACGGAGAAAATTTTCGACTCCGCCACTGTAGATGCCATTGGTTGACGGGACTATCCCTTCAAGCATCGCGGCATTGACCGTGGTGGTGGTGGGTGTGGGAAGCTTGCCAGGATTGCTATCCTGCCAATTGCAGGAAAGGACGGTGATGGAGTCGGCCATCAGTCCTGCCGGCCAGGTGTACGTGGTACTGTTTTGGCCGAGTGATGAGCCAATGTTGTTCGATACATTGTAGTGACCATACACATACATTGGCATCTTGGTGGCAACGGTGAAACCATAGGGTGCTGTTTGTGGCGGCAACATGCCTCCGTTATAGACGCGCACCGCCGGGAGGGTGGTGCCGGTCAAAGGAACGGCGTTATAAATATAAATGGAGTCAATCGGATGGGATTTGTGAGTGTTGAGTTTGCATTGGTTGTTGTAAGTCTGGCCGCCATTGTTGGTGGCGGTATTGTTGGTGAGCCAGATGTTGTATTTTTGGAGGTCTATCTGGACAGCCTGGACTTTTTTTGCCGGACCTAAACCTCCATTCCAACCTTCGCGCCAGTCGGAGAACGAAACATTTGTCACAAACGAATAGCCGGCATACCAAATGTTGGTGGCGTTGTTGAGGTTGGTGGACGTGCTTGGCCATACGACATTGGTGGGAAAAAGAGTGCCGAGAGTTCTGTTTGTAATAAAATAGAAATCATAGGGGAGTTGGGTCTGATGGGGGCTGTTGATTCCATCCTGATAAAACAGAACCAGGTTGGTGCCTTTGGGTGGGAGGGTGCCCCAATTGGTGCCGTTGGGGAAATTGGTGAGATAGAGGTCGGCGCCGTTGGCGAAATAGATCTGGCCGTTTGTCGAATAGGCTGCATTCGAGTTCATGGGATAGGCCGCGGGCGGCAGGTCGATCAGCGCTGCGACGGCGGCGGGATCATTGTTGGTGCCGATCGGCATGGTTATTCGAGCATTGCCAGCATTGGGCGCCATGGCGAAGTTTCCGATGGGCGTGCCACTGTCATTTTTGCCGGGGCAAAAGGGATCGGAGGCGGTGGGGGCGAGATAGATCTGTCCCACAGCCGCCACCGATGAATTATAGCTAACATTCGGCGTGCCCGACCAAATGCCGCCGTTGGACCACACCGGACCCTGGATGAGCATGCCAGCCCCGGGGTCAATTTCCAAATCCATGTTATAGAAAATGGCGAATTGAAAAAGAGGGATACAGGCGAATTGAATGCCCTCACTGATGGTGGCCGGCACGATGTAAGGTTGACCGATGGGCGTGGCGGTGGCGGTGATGGTGCAAGGCTGCACCTCGCCATACAACCCTACGTATTGGGATAGCAGAGGCACCGTGTTGGTGGTCCAGGGACCGATATTGACACTGATCTGGTCTTGGACGCCATTGGTGTCGCTGAAGACATATTTGACGGGCCAGCTTGCCTGATCATTGGTCTGATCGGGAATAAAGGTGCTGCCGTAATAGGTTCCGCTATTCGAAATACTTTGGGCGATGAAGTCGTAATTCATCTGGGAAAGGACTTTTTCCGCGGCGGCTTCCGCGGCGGCTTCGCTCAAGTTGAACTGGTTGTTCCGCGAGGTCACCTTGGAATTGCTGGAGATCCAAAACATCATGCTCGCAAAGACAATCAGGCTCACAAACAAAAACAACAAGGTGATGAGCAGGGCGTAACCCCCGTTGTTTCGTGGTGCCGGCTGGGATAAAGTTTGCATAGCGTCCTTTGGCTTTCAGTTCCAGGCGCGACGGAAGACACGCGTGCGCAATTGATAGGAATCGTAAGCATCGCGCCGCGCCCCGCCGATGAAGCCGATGGGGTATTCCAATTGCGAAAATTGCATCGTCACCCTGATAAGCAGGCGGTTATCCAAAACCTGATAGTTCGACACAATATTTCCCTGGAAATCCTCGGCATCGAAAATGA
>Ga0265320_10000588_pt1 | contig 27970 bp, 21 predicted proteins | sample 4827metaG_FD_202087 | JGI IMG/M metagenome (GOLD analysis project Ga0265320, IMG submission 202087) | Rhizosphere microbial communities from Carex aquatilis grown in University of Washington, Seatle, WA, United States - 4-8-27 metaG | ecosystem: Host-associated > Plants > Roots > Rhizosphere >... | reverse complement strand
GGGGGGGGCGCGGCCCAATCCTGCCAAAGAGTGCCATCCGTGGAAACCTTTTCACGTATAATGGCCCTTCGGGCTGCGCGAGCCTTATTTACCGGCGCCGCCTCGGTGAAAGGTGACCACAAATGAAACAGGCTACGGAAGTCAGCAAGGCGTTTGAGACCCTCTACGGCCGGAAGCCCCGCGTGTTTCGGGCGCCCGGGCGGGTGAACCTGATCGGCGAACACACGGACTACAATGACGGCTTCGTGATGCCGGCCGCCATCGAGTTCTCCACCTTTGTGGCCGCCGCCCCGCGCCCCGACCGTAAACTCGCCATCTACTCGGAGAATTTCTCCGAGAGCCGCGAGTTTCCGCTGGACGATCCTACGGCCCACGGCGAGAAGCACTGGAGCGATTACGTGCGCGGCGTCGCCTTCGCTCTCGAACGCAACGGGCACAGGGTGTGCGGCACCGATCTGTACATCCGCGGCGAGGTGCCCATCGGCTCTGGCCTCAGTTCATCGGCGGCCATCGAAATCAGCACCGCGCTGGCCCTTCTGGCGGTCTCCGGCATCGAACTCGACCGCAGGCAGCTCGCGCTGCTCGGACAGCAGGCCGAGAACGAATTCGTGGGCATGCGCTGCGGCATCATGGACCAGTTCATCTCCTGCCACGGCAAGGCGAACCACGCCCTGATGCTCGATTGCCGCTCGCTCGATTACCGGCTGCTTCCGCTGCCGGCGAACGCGCGCCTGGTCATCTGCAACACGATGGTCCATCACGCGTTGGCCGGCGGCGAATACAACAAGCGGCGCGCGGATTGCGAAGCCGGCGTGAAGCATCTGTCCCAGTTCCTGCCGGGCATCAAGGCGCTGCGCGATGTCACGCTTCCTCAACTCGAGAAGTACGGCAACGGACTGCCGGAAGTCGTGTATCGCCGCTGCCGCCACGTGGTCAGCGAGGATGGCCGCATGGAACAGGCCGCTGTCGCCCTCAACGGCGGTCAGCTCGAGACCTTCGGGGAACTGATGTACGCCTCGCACGCCAGCCTGCGCATCGACTACGCGGTGAGTTGCGAGGAGCTCGACATCATGGTCGATCTGGCTTCCCGGGTGAAGGGCGTTTACGGCGCGCGCATGACGGGCGGCGGTTTCGGCGGATGCACGATCAACCTAGTCCAGGCCGAGCACGTCGATGAATTCAAGGCCACGGTCGCGCCCGGCTACGAGAAGGCCACCGGCAAGGCGCCGGTGATCTACGTCACCAGCGCGGTCGAGGGGGCCGAAGAGGTGACCCCGGCGTGAACGTCCTGGTAGTAGGCGGCGCCGGGTACATCGGCAGCGTGGTGGCCGCCGGCTTGATCGACGCGGGCCACAGCGTCACGGTTTTCGACAACATGAGCCGCGGGCATATTGAAGCCGTGCCCGCCGCGGCGAGGCTCGTCACGGGCGACCTGGAAGATCGGCCGGCGGTCGATCGCCTGTTCGACTCGGACTCTTTCGACGCCGTCCTGCATTTCGCGGCGCTGATCGAAGCCGGCGAATCGATGAAGGTCCCGGAGCGTTACTTCCGCAACAACACCGCGAACACGCTCAACCTGCTCGAGGCGATGCTGAAACACGGGGTCAGCCGGCTGGTTTTTTCTTCCACGGCCGCGCTCTTTGGCAACCCGGTGCGTGTCCCCATCGAGGAGGACGACGCGCTGGCGCCGACCAACGCCTACGGCGAGTCGAAGCTGCTGGTGGAAAAGATGCTGTCCTGGTTCCACCAGTGCCACGGCCTGCGCTACGCCAGCCTCCGCTACTTCAATGCGGCCGGCGCGGCAGGGGAGCGCGGCGAGAACCATCAGCCCGAATCACACCTGATCCCGCGCGTTCTCGAGGTGGCGCTGGGACAGGCTGAACGGGTTTCCATCTTCGGCACGGACTACCCGACGCCGGATGGCACCTGCGTCCGCGACTACATACACATTCTCGATCTGGCGTCCGCCCATTTGGCCGCGCTCGACGCGCTGGGGTCTCGCGACCGCCTCGCCTACAACCTCGGCAACGGCAAGGGCTTCAGCATCCGCGAGGTGATCGATGTGGCGCGGCGGGTCACGGGCCATCCCATTCCTGCGGTAGAGATCGAGCGGCGCCCCGGCGATCCGGCGATTCTGGTGGCCAGCTCCGCGAGGATTCAGCGCGAGTTGGGCTGGCGGCCCCAGTACGCGAGCCTCGAAACCATCATCGCTTCCGCGTGGGAATGGCATCAGCGCCACCCGCATGGCTACTCTGTATGAAGACGGTGTCGGCACGAGTGCCGACACGGCAGGCTAAAGCGTAATGCCACTTAGTTTTCCCACGATCGAACAGCGCCACACATTTTGGGGCAGGATGGCATCCTGCGCGCCGGTTGCTAACCGGCGCCTGGCCGACCTGTTGACCAAAGACTACAGGCGGGTTACCAACCCGCTGCAGGTTGCCAACCTGCCCCACAGCAACGGGCTCTCGGCATGATCGATCTCAAGGAACATCCGCACCGCCGGTTCAACCCGCTCACGCGCGAGTGGGTGTTGGTTTCGCCGCATCGCGCGAAGCGGCCCTGGCAGGGACAGACCGAAGCGGTGGTGGCGGCGGCCGGAGTGTCCTACGATCCGTCATGCTACCTTTGCCCGGGCAACCTCCGCGCAGGCGGCTTACGGAATCCACCGTACACCAGCACGTTCGTTTTCCAGAACGATTTCGCCGCGCTGCTGCCGGATATCCCCGAGGGCAGGCAGGATGAGGGCGGCCTCCTGGTTGCTCACAGCGAGCGCGGCTGCTCCCGCGTGGTGTGCTTCTCGCCCGACCACAGCCTCACGCTGGCGCGCCTGACACCGGCGCAGATCCGGCCCGTGGTGGACACCTGGGCCGCACAGTTCCAGGAACTGCTCGCCCTGCCCTTCATCAATTACGTTCAGATCTTCGAGAACCGCGGCGAGATGATGGGGTGCAGCAATCCGCACCCGCACTGCCAGATCTGGGCCGCGGAGACGCTGCCCAACGAGCCCGCCAAGGAGCAGGGCGCGCTAGCCGACTACGCCGCGGTGCATCATTCCTGCCTGCTCTGCGACTACTTGGCTCTCGAGCGGAGACTGGGCGAGCGCATCGTGTGCGAGAACGAGTTTTTCGCGGTCCTGGTTCCCTTCTGGGCGGTGTGGCCGTTCGAGACGATTCTGATTCCGAAGCGCCACGCGACCGCGCTCGACGTCCTGACGGATGCGGAACGCGATGCCCTGGCCGAGATCCTGAGACGCATCGGCGCTCGCTACGACAATCTCTTCAACGCGTCGTTCCCTTATACGATGGGTTTCCACCAACGGCCGGCCGGCGCCGACAACGGCCTCTGGCACATGCACGCGCACTACTATCCGCCGCTGCTCAGGTCGGCCACGGTGCGCAAATTCATGGTCGGATTTGAGATGTTGGCGGAGCCGCAGAGGGACATCACGCCCGAAACCGCCGCGGCGCGACTGCGCGATCTCTCGGAAGGGCACTTCCTGGACCGTTAGCGTGATGTCTTACACCGCTCCCTCGCGGTCGCGGCTCGGTTCGGAATCGCGCGCGGTAAACGAATTTCGGAAGCGGGACACTAGGGGCGGTCCGGTACCGCCTGGTGGGCCTGGACGAAGGCAACGGTCTTCGCGATCTCCTGCTTCAAGCTCTCCTGCTCAGCCGAGTCCGCCAACTTTCGCAGCAAGAGAAGGGTCGCTGACGGGTCCTTCTCCCCCTGTGGGATGCGGTCCGGCCTTTCGAACGCGGCGCGGATGATGGAGAGCACGTTGCGCGCCTCGTCGCCGGTCAACGCGTTTTCGCCGATCAGGCTTTGGATCTGAGCCGCAGCCCGGTCGCCTAGCTGACCCTTTCGAGGCGTTTTGGCGTTGCCTGCCGGACCCGCGATGAGACTCCCCACGAACTCCAATCGAAACTGCTCCGCGGTCATGTCCGACCGAATGCGCCCAGGGACAATTCTGCCATCCTGCGTCCGGAAAGGCTCCGTGTCGGATGCGGTTGCGAAGGTCCGGGTTCCATCCGCGGTGTCGCAGGTCACGGCCCTATGGCGGTTCATGACGGAAAGCATATGCTGCCCGGTTTCGAGACACGGCGCACCGACTGAGAAATGAACGACGGGGTTGGCGACCCTGCCACCAACCGTCCAGACCTCGCTCCAGTCGCCGAAGTCGCCCTTCTCGAACTGGCCTGTGGTGGACCATCGCCCGTTCTTATCGATCCGACCGATGACGGGTCCCCAGTCCGTCCTTCCGTTCATCGTCGTTCTGACGCTGACGGGCTGGCCGGCCGTACCGGTAACGACAACCTCAAAGCGATCGCCGATCTGAAAATCGGGGCTGGAGGGACGCGTCGTATTCGCGATCCGCGCGACGGGAGCTTGGGCGGCCACAGCCAGGCCGGCGACTCCCAAGAGGAGCATAATCCGCATCACACCCCCGTTGATCAACTTGATTCTACCAGTCGCGCTAACATAGTCAGCGGGATGAACTATCTTCTACTGGGTGTGATGCTGATGGCCACTAACTCATTCGCTGTTACCATCGAAAAAGTCGCGTATGCAGGCTGGCCGAACTGCTACCGCATGACTAACGGGGACGTCGAGCTGATCGTCACCAGTGACGTCGGCCCGCGCGTGATCCGCTATGGCTTCACCGGGGGGCAGAACCTCTTCGCGGAGTTCACCGCGCAGCTCGGCCACTCCGGCGAGGCTGAATGGCAGGCTCGCGGCGGCCACCGCATCTGGGTGGGCCCCGAAGCCGTGCCGATGTCCTACGCCCTCGATAACGTCCCCGTTCAGGTCGTCGTCGGCACGGACACCATCGAGCTGACCGAGCCCGTCGAAAAAGAAACCGGTTTCCAAAAGACGATGCGCATCCGCCTCGCCGCCTCCGGCTCCGAGGTGGAAGTGAGCCAGCGGATCAGGAATACCAACGACTCCGCTCGAAAAATCGCCTCCTGGGCGCTCACCATGATGGCGCCGGGCGGCACGGCGGTCACCGGATTTCCTCCGCGCGGCACGCATCCGAAAATGCTCGGGCCCACCAATCCACTGGTCATGTGGGGCTACACGAATTTCAGCGATCCGCGCTGGAAGTTGACCGAGAAATACGTGATCCTGCGCCAGGATCCGAAGGCCACCGTTCCTGTGAAGGTAGGACTGTGGAACAAGGACACGTGGGAGGCCTATCTGCTGGGCTCGGACCTGTTCGTCAAAACCACAACGGCCCTGGCCGGCCCCGAGGCCTATCCCGACATGGGGTGCTCGCTCGAGACCTTCACCAACGCCGCGTTCCTCGAGATGGAGACGCTCGGCCCGCTCGAATCGGTGGCGCCTGGCCAAAGCATCGGCCACACCGAACACTGGTCGCTCCATAAGAATGTCCACATCGCGGACTGGACCGATGAGGAACTGGACCGAGTGGTGGCTCCGAAAGCTAAGTAGAGACTGCCAGGAGGCGCAAATGACGACGCGGCGCGAGCTGCTGGCAACGTCCCTGGGAGCCGTCACGGCACTGAGCGTGGCCGGTCAGCAAAAACGGGCGGGACTTCGCTTCGGGGCGAACTACGTTCCCAGCAAGCGCTGGTGGTTTTGCTGGCAGGACTGGGACTCGGCTGCGATTGCGGCGGATTTGCGGGCGGTGGCCGACCTGGGCATGGACCACGTCCGCATCCAATGCCTCTGGCCGATGATTCAGCCGGGGCCGAGTTATGTCAGCGATACGATTCTCGGCAGGCTGCGCGATCTTCTGGATTCCGCCGATCGCGCCGGCCTCGATGTTCAAGTGACCGTGCTGAACGGCTGGATGAGCGGCTACTCGTTCATGCCGGTGTGGGTGAAACCGCTGTTGCACGCGCGCGGCGACGACAGGGGCAACATCTTCGTCGACCCGGAGGTGATCGAGGCGGAGAAGTTGCTGTTTCGCCGCATTGCCGAGACTTGCGGGGACCATCGCCGCTTTCTCGGCTTCGACATAGGCAACGAGCTGGGCGTGCTGCAGGGCATCAACAACCCTGCCAGCCAGCCGCAGGCGGATGCGTGGGCGGAACAGATTCTGGGCCATTGCGAAACGGTAGCGCCCGGCAGGTTTCACGTGAACGGTGTGGACCATCAGCACTGGTTCGCCGATTTCGGTTTCAGCCGCGAGAACCTTGCCACCGCAGGGCATGCTTCGGTGGTGCACTCGTATGGAGTCTTCACCGGGGCCTTCGAGCACTATGGCGGCAAGGGCGTCGGATCGCTGCATCTGGCCGAGTACATGGCCGAACTCGCGTTTGCGTACCACCGCGATCCGGCGCGGCGTGTGTGGGTGGAGGAAACGGACGTCGTGCCGGACGAGTACATCGCCGCGGAGTACATGCCCGAATACATGGAGCATCTGGTGCGCAACGCCGTGAGCACGGAGAAACTGTGGGGCATCACGTGGTGGTGCTCGCACGACTTCGACCCGGCCATCAAGGGCTTCGACGAAATGGAGTATCAGCTGGGCCTCCTGGATCGCGCGGGGCGGCCGAAGCCGCTTGGACGCAGGTTCTCGGCTCTGGCGAAGGAGCTGCGCGGGACGCCGCAGTCAGGCGGGCGGCGGGCGACGGCGCTGGTGATTCCCGACCGCGGACTCTCGGCAAAGACCTGGCCTCCGGACTGGAGTTGGGCCACGCCGTTCATGAAGCTGGTGGAGCGGGGCAAGAAACCGTGCATCGTCCTGGCCGGCCGGGCGGCGGATGAGGACTATCTGCGCCAGCGCGGAATCACCGAGTTGATACCGCTGGCGGAGGTGGCACGAAGCCTATGACCAGGCCCTCGCGGCATCGCTAGGCCAAGTTCGCCTGCAACGCTACCAGTCCCGCTTCGGTGCGCCGCCGCTCCTCATAAAGCGCGGCCACGCGCAGCCTCACGGCCACCCGGTCTTCGGAGATGTCGAACTCAGCGGCAAGCTGCGTCACCGTTTCGCCGTCGCAAAACCGCCGGTACAGCATCATCGGAAAGGACTCTGCCTGTGCGTCCATCTTAGACGTTCCGGCGGGGCAGGTTCGGTCCGCCGTCTGCCCCGCCGCTCCTCACTCTACTTATCGGATAAAGCCGCCACGCCCGGCAGCTCGATGCCCGACAAGAACTCGAGGGAAGCGCCGCCGCCGGTCGAGATGTGCGAGATCTTGTCCGCCACGCCGGCCGACTTGATCGCCTTTTCCGAATCTCCTCCGCCGACCACCGACAGCGCGCCCGACGCCGCCACGGCCTTCGCCAGCGCAACGGTGCCTTTGTCGAACGGAGGCTTTTCGAACACTCCCATTGGTCCGTTCCAGATCACGCTCTTGGCCTTCGCGATTTCGCTCTCAAACAACGCGATGGTCCGCGGCCCGATGTCCACTCCGATCATGCCGTCCGGAATCGTCTCGACCACTTCGAACGGAGCGCCCGCCTCGATCTTGGTGACCACGACGTGATCGACAGGCAGCACCAGCTTCGCCCCTGCCTTCTCCAGGACTTCCTTCGCGAGCGGAATTTTGTCCTCTTCCACCAGCGACTTGCCAGCCGGCTTCCCCTGCGCGCGCATGAACGTGTAGGCCATCGCGCCGCCGATCAGCAGCCGATCGACAATCTTGAGCAGGTTCTCGATCACCTCGATCTTGTCGGATACCTTCGCGCCGCCCAGGATCCCCACGCACGGCAGCGGTGGATTCTGCGTCACCTTGCCCAGGTACTCCAGTTCCTTCTCCATCAGCAGCCCCGCGGCGGCCTTGGGGACGAACTGGATGATGCCGACGGTAGAGGCGTGCGCGCGGTGCGCCGTGCCGAAAGCGTCGTTCACGTAGTAGTCGATGCCTTGCGCCAGCTCTTTCGCGAAGGTGGGGTCGTTCTTTTCTTCCTCGGGATGAAAGCGCAGGTTCTCGAGCAGCAGAATGGACTGGTTCCCGCCCTTCAGCGTCTCCACGTCCGGGCCGATGCAATCCGGAGCCATGATCACGGGCATGCCCAGCAGTTCCTGAAGCCGCAGCGCCACGGGCCGCAGGCTCATTTCCGGATTCGGCTTGCCCTTGGGCCGCCCCAGGTGGCTGGCCAGCACCAGCCGCGCGCCCTGTTCGAGAGCGTACTTGATGGTGGGCAAGGAAGCCTTGATGCGCTTGTCGCTGGTGATCTCCTGTCCTCCGGGAGCCAGCGGAACATTGAAGTCGACACGGATGAAAACGCGCTTGGCGCGCAGGTCTAGATCGCGAATGGATAGCTTTGGCATAAAGCTGATCGTAACACGCGCGACTTATCGCTTCACGTCCGGTATGCCGGTCAGCCGGGGCGCCATCCCACACGCGCGGTAGGCCTCCAGCAGCGCGCCCCCCGCCGGAGGGTAGAGCGGAGGCCCGCACACATTCCCGCGCTCCTGCTCCACCAGCTCGCGGAATTGGTCGCGCAGAATGGGGCTCCGAAAGACGCCACCCAGGTGCGCCACCATCGCCTTCTCGCCGGGCGCGAAGAGCTGGCGCCGCACCGCCGCGGCCAGCAGCGCCAGTTCCGACGCCGCCTTGCGCAGGATGCCGCCCGCTACCTGGTCGCCCTCCGCGGCGGCCCGTTCCACCACCGCGCCCAGGGATGCAATGCGCGGCCGCTGAAACTCGTCCGTGTAGAAGCGATGCAGCAGATCGTTGGCGGACTTCGCGCTGCCCGCCTCCAAGAGCAAGGCCAGCAGGTTCGTCGCCGGTCCCCATCCCTCTTCGTACCGCAGGGCCGCCCGCAAGCCCTGGCGCGCCAGGTCGAAACCGCTGCCTTCGTCGCCGAAGATGTATCCCCATCCGCCGGCGCGCGCGGTCTTGCCCGCGGCGTTCCTGCCGAAACCGATCGATCCTGTTCCGGCGATCACGATGACGCCTGGGTCGCCGCCGGTCGCGCCCGCCAGCGCCACCACTGCGTCCGTCGTGACCACCAGATGCCCTGCCCGCACCGTCTGGGCCACCAGTGCCTGCTTGTCCTCGGGACCGCCGCTGAAACCGAGGCAGGCGGCCTCGAATTGGACTTCGCGGAAATCCACCCCCGCCTGGCGGCAGGCGCCCGCGACGGACTCCTCAACCGCGCGCACCAGCTTCGCCCGGCCTTCTTCGCCGCTAGCGTGATTCGACGGTCCGGCCGAGCCCGCCCCGGCCACACGCCCCGTCTCATCGGCGACCAGCGCGATGGTGCTCGATTTCCCGCCGTCCACACCCAGGAAGAGCTTCATTGAGTTTGCACCTGTCAGTCTACGCGATACAACCTGACGCCGCCGCTCTGGCCCAGTGGCGTCACGCCCCAGTCCGCGGCCCGCGCCCGAAGGTCGGCGGCCACCGGAAAGGAATCGGGAACCAGTATGTAGCCGACGCCCTGGCGTAGCAGTTCGCGCGCGATCATGCGGCGCGCCGCAGGCGGCGAGGGGATTACGCTCCCGGTGGGCGGCCCAGCCAACGGCTGCCAGTTCCCGGCGGCGTCGCGTCCTTCAAGGCGAACCCGCACCTCCGGCTGGCCCGGCGCCGCGTCCAGCACGACCGAGTCCACTTGTTGCGGCGCGCCGAAATCCAGTTCCAGAACCTCCTGCCCATCGAGCGGCTGCCAACTCTTCCAGCGCGTCGCGGGATTGCCGTCGGACGCCAACCCTGCCTCCCACGGATTAGGACGCGCGAGCACGTGCTCTGCTGGGCCGTTCCGCACGCAAAACTCGCTGACACTCCATCCGGCGGCCGAGCCGGTTCCCGTCTGCCGCATCCGTACCGCGCTCAGTTCCTGAGAAGGAAAACGAAACTCCTGCCGCTCAAGCGGTGCGAGGCCGCCGGCCACCATCTCGAAAAGGTTGTTACACAGGGCGCACTCATACGTGACCAACACGTCGCGCGCGCAGTAGGCCCAGGGCGGCGAGTCCAGGCCCAGCACTTTGGCGTTTGGAGGCACCATCCGCTCCACCAGGCGCGCCAGCCTGATGCTGGGCATCCAATAATCCAGGTACTGCTCCTCCGGCTCGATGCGTAATGCCGCGGCCACCGGCACCCTGGTGGTGCGCAGCGCGCACCCGTCGGCATAGAACTTCGTGAATCGCGGCCACGACATTAATGCGTGCGCGCACAGAACCACTACCGCTACGGCTTTCCAGCGGGTCAGAGTGATCCCCAGCGCCAGCGCCAGGAACACCGCTGTCGGAATCAGAAACCGCGTGCCGATGTTGGCCGGATATGTCGTAAAGAACACGGCCGCGGCCAACAGAAGCTGCCGCCCCTGGCGCTTCCACAACGCAGCCAGCGCCAGCGGCGCCAACAGAAACACGGGACCGAAGAACCCCTGCAACTTGTCGCCTGTGACTGTCACTTGAAGAGGAATCTCCCGCCAGTCCGTCACTCCGCCCCAGCGGGCCAGATCGGCGCGATAGGCCTGTTCGACGGCGATATGCAAGTAGGGGTTCGGAAGCCACTGGTTGTAGAACGGCGCCAGCGGGTTGCCCGTCCAGATCCAGTTGCGGATCATCCACGGTGCAATCATCACCGCCGCGCAGGCCGCCACCACCGCCACGGAGCGCAGCGGCGCCGCCCGGTTGCGGTACGACTTCCAGGCCACGAAGCCCAGCGCGTACAGCACCGCCACGAACGCCGTGTACTTCATTCCGTACGCGAACCCGGCCAGCAGGCCGGCCAACACCAGCAATCGCGGCTGGCGGTCTTGGTCCCAGATCTGGAGCAAGTAGAACAGGGCGAACAGCACGCAGGCCACGGCCACGTCGATGAATGCGGTGGAGCCGTCCCAGTTGACGATCGGGCTTATATAGATCAGCAGGGCGGCCACCACACCGGCCGGGCCGAACCCGAACCGGCGCGCGTAGAGCATCATCCCGAAAGGCAGCGCCGCCAGAAAGGAAAAATGCACCAGCGCCGCCGCCGAGTGTCTGCCGAAAGCAAACGCGAACAGGTAGAGCAGCTCGGTCCCCTGCGACAGGTACGCGTACAGGGAAAGCACGTGGCGGAAACCGTGCGCATTCAGATAGCGGAGCACGATCCCCAGGTGATATCCGCTGCCGTCCGGGCTGATTTCGGGCGCCATCGCGTGGAAGAAGCTCACGTAAGTGAACAGCGCGAAGAGTGCCCAGAACAGCGCGCGCCAGCCGCGGCTGACGGGCGCGAGCGGCTCGCCCACCGGTTTCCAGGCGCGGCGCCACAGAGCCGCGGCCAACGCCAGCGCCCCCACCGCGAGCAGCACCGCGGGGTAGACCACATGCACGGCCGCCAACGCGAATACCAGCATGCTCAGGCAGGCCGAGCCCGCCGCGAAAGCGAAGAACCGCTCCTCCTGCCGGTAGAATCGCACCCCCAGGGCCCGCACGAGCAGTGTACCGAGCGCCATCGACACCGTGACGGTGAAGGCCGCCCCGAACAGGATCGCAAGAACCTGCGGCATCAGTCAGTCTTGTCTTTGGAGTAGCAGAGCGAGTCGAGCGGGCACTCGGCGCAGCGCGGCTTGCGGGCTACGCACAACGCCCGTCCATGATAGATCAGCTGCAATCCGAAGTCTCTCCAGCGCTCGAGCGGGACGATCTTCATGAGGTCCTGCTCGATCTTCACCGGGTCGGTGTTTTTGGTGAGGTCGAGGCGCTGAGAGAGCCGCTGGACATGCGTGTCCACCACGATGCCGCTCGCTATGCCGAAAAAGCCGCCGAGCACCACGTTCGCCGTCTTACGCGCCGCGCCGGGGACGGCGAGCAGTTCCTCCATCGTATTCGGCACCTTGCCGCCGTAATCCGCCAGGATCTTTTTCGCCGCGCCGATGACCGAGCGGGCCTTGTTGTTGAAGAAACCGGTGCGGCGCAGATCTTGCGCCATCTCCGCCTGGTTCGCGTGGGCGAAATCCGTCATCGTGGGGTACTTCGCGAACATGCCGGGCGTAACCTCATTCACCACCTTATCCGTGCACTGCGCGGAGAGGATGGTGGCCACCAGCAGTTCCCACGCGTTCCGGTGGACCAACGGAATGGCGGGCTTCGGATAGGTCTTGTCGAGGATCTGGAGGATCTTCGCGATCCGCTCCTTCCGTTCAGCAGCCGTTCGCGGACGCTTCACGCCGTTTTTCACGCCGCCCCCTAGCGCCCCGTGATCTCGGCGCGCAGGAACTGCCAGTCGGGCAGTTCGTAAACCCGCAGCCTGGTCTCGAGCGGCACCTTGACCTCTTTCGACTCGTAGGCGTTGAGCGGAGTACTGAACTCGAACGTGCCTACCGTCTGCATGCCGCGGTTCACGATCCCTTTCAGGTCGCCCTTCAAGCTGAGCGTGCCCAGATCGGCGCCGGAGTGGTTGACCACAACGAACTGCACGAAGGGCTTCTGCTTGTCATCCTCGGTTAGCCGGAATCCGAGCAGCTCCAGGTCCTTCAGCTCGGGGTTCGACTGAGTGGTGGGTATGGTTTCGGCGGCTGCGATCTGCGCGGCCTGGTTCGGAGCCGCCGCCGGAGCCGCCTGGCGCGACTGCCTCCAGACGATGACCCCCAGCAGGATCACGATGAATACCAATCCGAACATCACGCTCAGGAGCCATCCCGGAACGGCGACCCGGCTCGATGGGGGCGGCGACGCCGCGGGAGGCGGCACGACCAGCGATGGCGCAGCTTCATACGCTACGGGCGGCGGAGCTGGCGGCGGTGCACCCAGTGGCGCGGCGACAGCGGGCGGTGGAATCGGCGGAGGTGCGGTTGCCCCGACCGGCTGTGGAGGCGCCGCCGCCTGCTGCCCTAAAGGAGCACAGTTGGGACACTCGGAGTAGGAAGGCGGCACTTCGTGGCCGCATTTCGGACAGATCCAAGAGAACATATTCGCTTGCCTCTAGCGTAGCGCAGCCCTTGACCGGCTCGCCGTAGCATAGTTCTATGGATTTCTTCCGGCGCACGACCGCAAAACCGCGGCGCCTGGCGGTGCTCCCTGGCACCTTCAACCCGCCAACGCGGGCGCACATGGCGCTGGCGCGCGCCGCACTCGCCTCCGCGGATGAGGTGTTGTTCGTGCTTCCGCGCGCCTTCCCGCACAAGCCCTACAGCGGCGCCTCGTTCGAGGATCGCGTGCGAATGCTCGCGGCAGCGGTCGCGGACGAGCCGCGCTTTTCCATTGCGTCGAGCGACGGGGGCCTGTTCATCGAGATCGCGCGCCAGTGCCGCGAGGCGTATGGGCCGGACGTGGAGGTTCTGATCGTGTGCGGCCGCGACGCTGCCGAGCGCGCCGTCAACTGGGACTATGGGCCCCACGGCTCGTTTCGCGACCAGTCGAGCGAGTACGGTTTGCTGGTGGCGCCGCGCGAGGGCTCCTATCAGCCGCCGGCCGCGCTCGGGGACCGCATTCAGGTGCTCGCCGCGGTCGAAGGCTGCGATCAGGTTTCCGCCACCGGCGTGCGCGAAAGAATCCGCCGCGGCGAGCCGTGGGAACACCTGGTGCCGCAGCCGATCGTAGAGATGGTGCGCGAAATCTATTGAGGCAATCCTAGCCTGCTTTAGCCCGCTCCGGCCGACCTGTTGACCGAAGACTGCGGGCGGGTTACCAACCCGCCGCAGGTTGCCAACCCAATGCCACTTAGTTTTCCCAGATGCGGACAGCCTGAATGGGGCGGCTCTCCAGATCTGCGCCGGACGTCCACGTCCGGCTTCCTCCGTTTCAGGAAGTTGGACGGAGGCGGGTCTGGAGACCCGCTGCAGGACTGGAGTCCTGCCCCACGGTTTCTGCCCGGTCTTGCGAAAACTAAGTGGCATTGGGTTGCCAACCTGCCCCACAGTTTTCGGTGGATTCCCAGGTCTGGGAAAACTATTCCTGGAGACCTGCGTCCAGGAACGCCCGCAGGCGGTGGCTGCGGCTGGGGTGGCGCAGTTTGCGCAGCGCCTTGGCCTCGATCTGGCGGATGCGCTCGCGCGTCACCGCGAAGTGCTGGCCAACCTCTTCCAACGTGTGCTCGCTGCCATCCATCAGCCCGAAGCGCATCTTGATGATCTTCTCTTCGCGCGGGCTGAGGGTCTTCAGGACCTCGGCCGTCTGCTCCCGCAGGTTGAGGTTGATCACCGCTTCCGACGGCGAAACCACGCGACGGTCCACGATGAAATCGCCCAGGTGCGATTCTTCCTCTTCGCCCACCGGCGTCTCGAGCGAGATCGGCTCTTGCGCGATGCGCAGGACTTTGCGGATCTTGGGCACCGGCAATTCCATCCGGCGCGCCAGCTCCTCGGTGCTCGGCTCGCGGCCCAACTCCTGCTGAAGGCGGCGCTGCGTCCGCACCAGCTTATTGATGGTCTCGATCATGTGGACCGGAATGCGGATGGTGCGCGCCTGGTCCGCAATCGCGCGCGTGATCGCCTGCCGGACCCACCAGGTGGCGTAGGTCGAGAACTTGTATCCCCGGCGGTAGTTGAACTTGTCCACCGCCTTCATCAGGCCGATGTTGCCCTCCTGGATCAGGTCCAGGAATTGAAGACCCCGGTTGGTGTAACGCTTGGCGATCGACACCACCAGCCGCAGGTTGGCCTCGATGAGCTGCTTCTTGGCGCACTCGGCCTCGACCTCTCCGCGCTCGATGATCTGCAGCGTCCGCCGCAACTCGGTCGCGCTGGCGCCGCACTCTTCTTCCCATTCCTGCAGCCGAAGATTGCACTGGCGCAGTTCCTTGCGCAGCTCCCGAAGCGCCTGGCCCGCCGAGCCGGCCTCCTCGAAGCGGCGCTGGATTTTGGCAATGTCGCGCTCGACCGGCTTCAGTTCCTCCACCGCCCGCCGCACGCAATCGGCCAGCCGCCGCTCCACCAGGCCGCTGAAGGGAATGGAGCGGATGATCTGCGAGATCTTGACCGTGGTCCGCGCCAGGCAGCTTCGCAGCGCGCGGTGCTGCTTGGGCTTGGTGGTCCGCGGAATTGCCAGCAGCTTCTGCCTGAATTGCTGGGCTTTGCGGTAATGGCGCTCGATGCTGTCGATAGCCTGCAGCAATTCCTGCCGCTGCGTCTCGAACGAATCCTCGTTGGCTACCAGTTCCGGTAAAACCAGAACGTCGCGCACCGGAACCGCGCTACGCCGGACGTCGTCGCCCAGCGTGAGAACCTCGCGGGTGATCAGCGGGGAGCGGGACGTGGACTTGCGGACGGCGCGCTGGCCGCGCTCGATGCGTTTGGCAAGCTCGATCTCACCCTCGCGCGTCAGCAGCGGCACGGTGCCCATTTCGCGCAGGTACATGCGCACCGGGTCGTTGGTCTTGTCGCCGAACTCCTGGGTTAGGTCGACCTCCAGCAGTTCTTCGGCTTCCTCGGGCTTTCCGATTTTGGGCTCTTCGAGAATTTCGACGCCGGAGCCGTCGAGGGTGACCAGAATGTCGTCCAGTTCTGGACCCGGAGCGATGTCGTCGGGAAGAAGTTCGCTGACTTCGTCGTAAAGGACGTAGCCCTTTTCCTTCCCCGCGTCCATCAACTGCTTCAGACGGTCGTACTTATCGTCGTGCGCCACCGTCAACCCCACCCGCGAATCACTGCGAGACCGATTCCAGCTATTCTACAATACCCCCGAGCGATTGGCTCAGGCCCGCTCCAGCCTCCCAAGTTCCTCCGCACACCTTAGAGCCTCCTCCAGCATACCAGCACGCTCCGCTTCCTTGATGCGAGCCTTCAGCGCGCTACGCCGGGACTCGAGGCCAGACCGCTCCAACTCGCGCAGGCAGGCCTCCGCATCCGTACCCGTCGATTGATCCTCATCTCCCTTATCGGCAAAAAGCAGGGTGGCAAACAATTCCTGGTCCGCCTCCCCCAGCCGTGCCTGCACGTCGGCCACCCGGAACGGCGCCCCGCTCTCCTCCATCGCGATCAGCGCCTGGAAGATCCTAACCGTACGGAACTGCTCGAGTTGGGGGGCCCGCTTGAGCCGCGGAAGGATCGAGCGCCGGATCTCTTCGCTCCCCAGCACGGCGCTGAACAGAATCCGCTCCACGGGCTTCACTTCCACCACGGCGGCGGTCAGCGTTTTCTCCCGGCGCTCGGCCGCGGCCTTGCGGAAATGCTCCAACACCAGTCCCGTCTCGATGCCGAGGTAGTTGGCCAGATCGTTGGCCACCGTGGCGCGCTCCAGTTTGTCCGCGATGCGCTGCACGGCCGGCAGCAGGAACTTGAGCCCGGCCACGCGCCCTTCCGAGGTCCGCATGTCGAACTTGCCGCGCGCTCGGTCGGCCAGCCAGTAGAAGTAGCCCGGCGCCTTGTCGGCGTGGGTCCGATACGCCTCCGCTCCGTTGGCTTTGACGTACTCATCGGGGTCGAGGCCACCCTCGAGCTCGAGCACGCGGACCTGCATGCCCTCGTCCACCAGAATCTCGATGGAGCGCTCGGCCGCCTTCATCCCGGCCTCGTCGGGATCGAAGTTCACCACGATGCGCTCGGAGTGCCGCTTGATGGCGCGCACCTGCTGCACCACCAGCGCGGTACCGCAGGAAGCCACTACTTCATGCACGCCCGCGGCCCACACTCCGATCACGTCCATGTAGCCTTCGACCAGCACCGCCCGCGACGCCGCACGGATGGCCGTCTTGGCGCGATGCAGGTTATACAGGACGCGGCCCTTGTGGTAGATGGGGCTTTCCGATGAGTTGAGGTACTTCGGCTCCTCGCCGGCCGCCAGCGCGCGTCCGCCGAAACCGATGATGGCGCCGGACTCGTTGTGAATGGGGAACATCAGCCGTCCCCGGAAACGGTCGAAGTAGCCGCCGCCCTCCTGGCGCTTCAGCACGAGGCCGCACTGCTCCTTCTGGTCCTCGGTGAAGCCTTCCTTGTCGAACGCGCGCACCAGAGCCTGCCCGCTGCGGTCCGAGTAGCCGAGGCCGAACTCCTCCACCAGTTGCGGCGCGATCCCCCGCTTCGCCAGATAGGCGCGCGCTTCCGCTCCACCGCCCGACGCCAGCGCGCCACAGTAAATCTGCTGCGCGATCTCGTGCATGCGGTAAATGGCCCCGCGCAGCTTGGTTTCCGGGTCGCTGTACTCGGCACGCTTCGGCATGGGGATGCCGTAGCGCCCGGCCAGAGCCTTCATGGCCTCGTAGAAGGTGAGCGCCTCGATCTCCATCACGAACTTGATGGCGTCCCCGCTGGCCCCGCAGCCGAAGCACTTGTAGAACTGGTGCACGGCATGCACGCCGAACGACGGAGTCTTCTCGGTGTGGAACGGGCACAACCCCACCCAGCGCGTCCCGGCCTTCCGCAGCCGCACGTACTGCCCCACCACATCGACGATGTCGATGGCCGATTTCAGTTGTTCAACGAAATCCGTGCTCATCCGACTTCAGCCTCTGCCAACTGCGCCGAAAGAGGCCGGTGTGGACACCGGCCGCAGGACTGGAGTCCTGCCCCACCCTAATGCTTCTTCCGGTCCACCGCCGTCGGGCACTCGAACTTCACCAGCCCGTTCCGGTAATCCAGGGTAATCGAGAACAGCTTCAGCATGGGGAACCCCAGAAAGCCCGCCACCTCCATCCCCAGATCGTCGTCCTTCCGCTTCAGGTTGATCGACAGCGTGTCCTGACAGTGCACACTGAACCCGCCGAACTTGAACTTGAGGTCGTCGGCCGCGTCCACGTCCTCAATCCTGCCCGAAATTCCGCCGAGCGGTATGCTGGCGGCCGAGCGCATCCTGGCCAGTTCGGTCGCGAACTCTTTCCCGATCAGCGTCTGGCTGCAACCTGTATCGATGACAAACATGGCGGGCTCCGACCCGCTGACCGTGGTGGGCACCATCAACATGTGGCCGATCCGGTAGATCCGCTCCATCTCAGGATCGCTCTGAAAGCCGCGGTCGGAGGGACGGCCGTCGGCCGCTCCGGGAAAGGGCTCGAGGCGCATCACGCCGTTCGGAAGGTCGAGCGTCACCAGGAACGGCTCGAAGATGTCCGTGCCCATCAGACCTTGCTCGCTCCCCAGGACCGGTCTCTCGCTGACGGTCACCACAGCGTCGCGAAACTCGACCGTCCCCACGCGAACCCGGTCCGCCAGCCCCACCCAGCCACGCCCGGCGCCCTGGTCGCCCAGGCCGCTCACGGTGGTAGAGGCCAGCCGCTTGACGTGCAGACGCGCCGCCAGGTTGGCGTTGATGATAATGCCGCCGGCGCCCGTATCAAGCAGCAATTTGGCCGCTTCGCCTCCATTGATGCTGACCGGGACGCGGTACCCGTACATCTCGCGGTCTCGAAACACGGGCTCCAGGCGGATCTGGCTGCGCCCGTAGCTCGATACCAGCCCGAACGGCTTGCGGTCGCCCAGCACCCGCTGGATCTCGATCTGCGCGCGGGCCCACTGGATACCGCGCGCGTCTTCGTTCTTCTCCATCCCGAGGTAGGTCTCGAGCGCGGCCGACGCGTCCGCCCCGTCGAGCGTCATGGCCCAGTGGAGGACCAGGGGCGCAGCGGCCGGCGCCAGCTCGTGGGCTCTGCGAAAGCAGTCCTGCGCGGTCTTGCGATTGAACGTGTACTCGGAAACCTGGCCCAGCCGGAACCAGGCGCGCGGATCGCGCGGCTCCAGCGAGGTCACGTCGCGAAACTGCCGCTCGGCCTCCTCGACCTTGCCGCGGCGAAAGGCGATCTCGCCCAGGATGACCTTGAAGGGCGCTTTCGAGTCGCAATTCGCCGCGATCGCCTCCGCCCCGGCGAGGTCGTGACGCATCAGCAGCGAGTCGGCCCGGCGGGCCTGCTCCATGCCGCATTGCGCCCATGCCACCGCAACGGCCGCAACAAACAGGATCGGACCGCGCCCAGTCATAAGCTGAGAGCGTACCAGATCCGGCTGGTCTTCTGTCTCCGGCTAGCGGGTCTTGTAGCTGAACGTCACCTTCGTTTCTTCGTCCAGCACCAGGGGCCGCACGAAGCGATACGAATTCCCTTCGTGCGGGACGTCGATGGCGATAGGCAGAACGCCCGCGACCCGCCGCTGCAGATTGCCGACGTTCGAGGATGGCAAGTTGTGCGGCACGGACAGGGCTCCCGTCGGGCCCGTCCCATTTCTCGTCATTTCTGCTGCATCCCTGCCTGCGATCGTCACCTGCGAGATCATCTGGGAATTCAGCGTCTTGGCCATTTCAGCATCAAGCGGGACGAGCATCTCGGACGCCGACGTCACCGTGACCTCCTGCTTGGCGCCCCGGACATTCAGCGTGAGGTTCGGGACGGTGACCTTCGCGCCCTGTTTGATCAAGAGGCCTTTCCCTTCCCAACTCGTAAACCCAGGCGACGTGACCGTTAGGGTGTACTTGCCGGGTAGAATCCCTCGGAAGTCGAAAACGCCGTTTGTGTTCGTGACGGTTTCGCGCATGAACTGGAACGTCTCATTTGTCAACACGACCTTGGCGTCGGGAATCACCGCTCCGCTCGCGTCGTAGACCACGCTCATCAACTGGCCACCGCGTCCCTCTGCACTCGTGGATCTCCCATTCACCCACTCGGCCCCTTGGTCCACCGGCGGCAGCAAGGTCGTAGACATCGCGTCTCCACCGAAATCCTTCACCTTGTATTGCTCGGGCAGGAACACTTCCCATTCCACCAGGCCGATTGGAACATCCATCTTCGGCAGGGACAGCTCCGAGCCGCCCTTCTTCGCGAACGGCGCCCCCGAGTGCATGAACACGAATGACACCGTGTAAGGTCCCGATGGCCGGAAGCCCGCCCGCAACAACGGCACGCGGCTGCCGTCCGCGCCCTCGACCGGCTTGACCTTCTCGCCGGCCACGTCGGCGGAGAGAATGCTGGCGCCCGCCGGCAGCGCGATCTTCAGAAACGGCTGCGCCTGGTTACTCACCACCAGCCTGACCTCGGTGAGCGACCTGCCTTCGGAAGTCACCAGCGTCGTGACTACCGCGCTCTGCGCCACCGCCGCCAGCACGTTGGTATCCGGGAACCGGACCCATTCGAGCGCAAGCCCGGCGGCCTCCGTGGGCTGCCGGTGATAGCGAAACGCGGCCTGCAGCGAGTGACGTGCCAGCGAGCGCAGCGAGGGGTTGACCTCCTTCAGATCCATCCGTTTCAGCCCTCCACTCTCCTTCGCCACGAGCTCCATGGTCCCTTCGCTATCGACCAGCATCTCGCCAGTCTCGCGCTGCGCGCCTTTGAAACTGAGGATGGGAACCTGCGCCTTCGAGGTGTCGATCGATCTTTCCATCAAGACCAGAAACTGGTGGCTGCGCTGCGCCGTGCGAGTGACCTTGAGGATCAAAGCGCCGCCTTGCGTCTCGCTCGCTTCGAGCGACGAGCCCGTGGCCTCCGTCACTTCGTATCCCGCCGGGATCGCGAGTTCGAACTGCGCGGGTTCGCCCTGCACCACGGTAATATCGACCAACGCTGCGATCCCGAGTTGCCCGTCGCTCACCGAAGCCAGCGTCTTCACGTCGGAGAGAAAGCGCACCTCCTTCGGAACCACGGGCGCGATGTTCTCGCGCGTCGTCCACCCGATGGTGGACGCCTGCCCCGGCACCAGCGTGGCCTCCAGGGTGGTCTGCCCGCCACTCGATGTACGGCTGGTGACGAGGCCGGGGAAGATTCCCACGTTGGTGTTGTCGCCCGGAACCACAAGCTCCAGGCGCACCGCGCCCGCCAGGGGAACGGGCAACTTGAAAGATGCGCGCCCAGGCTCGATGGTCAACTGGACGCCGGCCTCGAGCGTGACCGTGAACTCCCCCGGCCCGCTCAGAACCGCCGTGTGCGTCCCGTCGATCTGCTCGATCGGCAGCGGCCGGCCCTGCGCCTGCGCGTCAACCACCGTCATGCCCGCGATCAGCGGAACCTTGACCGCGCCTTTGCCCAGGACCTCGCCCTCCAACTGTATGGTCCCGGAAACTGATTCGCCGGCGACGCGCAGTTTCAACTCGGCGCGATTCAGAGTGAATGGAACCGGAGGCGCTTCGGCCGGCTTGACCGGCCTTTCGGCCAGTTCGACCAGCTTATTGTATTCTTCGAGCGGGACCGCGACGCTTCCCGAGGGCGGAAGCGCGGGACCGCCCGCTGGTTGCGCCAGAACTACGGTCGGAACTGCCAACAAGAGGACGAGCAGGCTGGTCTTCATTTCACACCTCCGTTTTTCTCTCTCTGATAGGTCAGGTCAATGCCCGGAGTCTGGTTCTCACCGGTCAGTTCGGAGACCAGAAACAGCGACGGGCCGACCACGGGAAATGCAACCCCGGCGGGCAGCGGCGCTGCCGTCTTCCGTCCCTCCGCATGCGCCCGGTAGTTCGAGGCCAGCGACTGCAGGGCCGCCTGCGCCGCGGAATCGGGCCGCCAGTTCTCGCTTGCATCCTCGGTGGCCGCACGAACGGCCTCCGCTTTCAACACGGGCGAAGAGGGCTGCGCGTAGGCCTGCCCGCGAAAAGACCCCGGCTCCGGCGTCACCCGAAACACGGATGGGTAGTACAGGGCGAGACCGGTGCGTGATATCGGCAGATCGAGCGCAGGCAACACCAACCTCGCCTGCCCCTTGTCGTCCCAGGCAACGCTTTTGCTGAGATAGAGGACCTCGATGGCGCATGCGGGCGCCTCCTCACCGGCGCGCGTCTTGGCCAGCGGGAATAGCAGGCTGCCATCGGGCGCCTTGCCAGGCCGCACCGGACTGCCCGATCGCGAGGCGCTCCAGACCGCCGCGTCCGCGGGCAGCGCGATCTTAACGAAGTTCCGCTGGCTGTTCCGCACCGCGTACCGCGCCTCCACCAGCGTCTTTCCTTCGCTCGTCATCAGGACGCGATAGCGCGCCTCCTCGACGTTCGCCGTCAGAACCGCCTGCTGCGCGTAGCGGGCCACGTCAACGCTGAGGGACCTCGACGCCCCGGACCCGGGCCGGAACCGGAAGGCGGCCAGCGATGGGGACTCGCGTCCGGCGACCGTCGCGCCCAACTCGCCGGCGTCCGTCTTCTCGAGGCCCTGCGACTTGAAGTCTTTGATCTCGCCCGCGCCCAGGACTTCGACCGCCACTCCGCCGCTGTCCCGCTCGGTGTCGAGCAAGCGCAGCAGCGGCGCCTCGATCGTTCCGTCGCGAGGCAGGCGCGCCTCGCCGGATATCGTGAAACCGGCCGTCTGCTGCACAGGTTCCAGGAAGGTGACGCTAAGTTCCCCGGCTTTCATTTCCCAATCAGCAACCGTGGCGCCGAGAACCTGGTTGATGGTGACCTTATCCGGCAACTGGATTCTGACCTCGCGAGCCTCGCCTTGAACCACGTCCACCTTCACCTCGGCATAGATCGAGGTCGCGTCCTCGCCGAGGCCCAGCAGTTCCGTCAGAGATCCGCGAAGGCGGAGCGGCAGGGTGGTCCGGTGGTCCTCTATCTTCTTCCGCCAGGTGAAAACCAGCGGCTCTCCGCCGCGACCGTACGCCACCCACTTAGTCTCTGTTTCCGATTCCGACTTACTCGAGAGAAACCCGCCCGCCAGCTTCAGCTCCACGTCCTGCCGCGGTAAAGTAAGCAACGCGCGGGTCACGCCAGACCAGCATGGAGGCAGCGTGAGCGTCTCCTCGCCAGGGGCGGACGCGATCCGAAACCCGACCTCGAGTTGCAACAGCGCACGACCCCGCTTCGACAGCAGAGCCGCCTGGCCTCCGCTTTTGCCCGGCCCGGCGGAGGTTAGCGCCACGAGGCGGCCGTCCAGCCTGGCCTCGCGGACCATCAGGCCGGAAGGAATCGGAACCCGCACCCACCCTTCTTTGAGCACGTCCACAGTAAGGCGGGCCTGCCCTTCCGCCAGTTCGCCATTGGGAGCGCGCAGATCATACTCGACCCGCGTCAGCGTGGCCTCAACCGGAGGCGGCTCGGGCTTAGGCGCCGCGGGAAACGCTTTGTCGCGCAGAGCCTGGTAATCGGGAACGGGTATCACCACCCACCCCGACGCACGCGGCGGATCTTGTGCCGGGCACATAGACGCCGAAAGGAGAAGTAACAACGAAGTAATTAGCCATGGCCTCATAAGTTATCCCCTGTCTCAAAGCGGTTATTCCGGCAGTTCGACGCCGCGGATGCACGCAGGGTTGCAGCTCATTTGTGGTGTTCGACTTAGTAGGTGGGAGAGTACTTTGGCTCGGAGTGGGGCGGCTCTCCAGATCTGCCATACGGAGGCGGGCGTGGACGCCCGCTGCAGGACTGGAGTCCTGCCCCACAAGACGCTCCATCCCGCCGCCCGGTTGCAATTCGTTTGTGCCATCCTGGACGTCGATGACTCTGCCACGTGGAATCGCCCTAGCCGTCGCACTGTGCGCTTTCGCCGTAGCCCCCGCTGCGACAACCCAGCCCCCCAACCTGCTGCTCGGGACCGCCTGGTATCCCGAGCAATGGCCCGAATCCCGCTGGGACGAGGACCTCCAGCTGATGCAGGAGGCCGGAATCCACATGGTGCGCGTGGGCGAATTCGCCTGGAGCCGCATGGAGCCCGAAGAGGGCCGCTTCGACCTGGACTGGCTCGACCGCGCCGTCTCCGCCGCTGCCAGGCGCGGCATCTTCGTCGTCCTCGGTACCCCTACCGCGGCCCCTCCGGCCTGGCTCACTCAGAAATATCCCGATACGCTCAGGACCGAAATGGACGGCCGGAAGGCCACGCATGGCGCCCGCGCGCAGGCCTCGCCCTTCAGCCCACGCTATCGCCAGTTCTGCCGCCGCATCGCCGAGGAGATGGCGAAGAGGTTCGGCCACAACCCCAGCGTCGTGGGCTGGCAGATCGACAACGAGTACGGCGAGCTCTCCTGGGACGACGTGGCGCGCGAGCAGTTCCACGACTGGCTGCGCGCGAAGTTCAAAACCCTCGATAACCTCAACAAGCACTGGACCACCGAATACTGGAGCCAGACCTACACCGACTGGAGCCAGATTCCGCTCGGCACCCCGGGCATGAATCCCGGCCTATTCCTGGAGTTCAAACACTTCGTCAGCGACACGTATCGGGACTACCAACACGTCCAGGTCGAAGCCATACGCGCAAACAGCGATCCCCGTCAGTTCATCACCAGCAATTTCATGGGCTGGTACGACTCCTTCGATCACTACGAGTTGAGCGCGGAGCTGGATCTGACAGCCTGGGACAACTACGTCGGCCACGGCCACCTGGACCCGTTGCGCAACGGCATCGTGCACGATCTCACCCGCGGCTTGAAGCGCAAGAACTTCTGGGTGATGGAGACTCAGCCGGGCTTCGTGAACTGGGCGCCGGTCAACAACGCCCTCGACCGCGGCGAGGTGCGGGCGATGGCATGGCATGCCATCGGCCACGGCGCCGAAACGGTCAGCTACTGGCAATGGCGCAGCGCGCTGAGCGGCCAGGAGCAATACCACGGCACGCTGGTAGGCGCCGACGGCACGCCCGTTCCGCTCTACAAAGAGGTGGCGCAGATCGGCAAGGAATTCGAAAAGGCCGGCCCCGCGCTGGCCGGCACCAGCCCGCGGTCCGAGGTCGCCATCCTCCATTCCTACGACAGCCGCTGGGCCATCGATTATCAGCGGCACAACCAGGACTTCGATCCCGTGGCGCTGCTCTCCAGCTACTACCGCCCGCTGCGGCAGCTCGCGCAGCAGATGGATGTCGTCAGTCCCGATGCGCCCCTCGCGGGCTACAAGCTGGTGGTGGCGCCGGGGCTGAATGTCCTGTCGGATAGCGTCGCCCGGCGGCTGATCGAATACGTCGAGCAAGGCGGCCACCTGGTGCTGGGACCGCGATCCGGCATGAAGGACGAATACAACGCGCTCCAGACGGCGCGGCAGCCCGGTCCGCTGGGGGCGTTGCTGGGCACCAGCGTGGCGCAGTGGTACGCGCTCGACCAGAGCGTCCCGCTCACCGGCTCCTGGGGATCCGGCAACGCCACCATTTGGGCCGAGCAACTGGAACCGCGGGCGGCGAATGTCCAAACGCTCCTCACCTACGGCGCGAGCAACGGCTGGCTGGACGGACAACCGGCCGCGGTCACGCACCCCTTCGGCAAGGGTCGCATCACCTATGTCGCCGCCTGGCTGGATGACGACCTCATGCGCGCCGCGGCCAAGTGGATGCTGCGTTCGAGCGGCGTCGAGCCGGCCTTCGGCCCCGTGCCGGAGGGCGTCGAAGTCTGCCGCCGTACCGCACCGGGCAAGCGCATCTTCATTGTGATCAACCACACCCGCGAGCCGCGGCACATCGCGCTTCCAGGAAAGATGCAGCCCCTTATCGGCGCCGGACCCGCGGTCCAGGCCCTCGATCTTCCGCCGCGCGGCGTCGAGGTGCTCGAAGCAGAGCCATAGACTTCGCGCCGGAGGGCGCGGCGTATCCCCCCTTGGGGGAGAGAAAGGCCGAGTACCGCCCTAGTACGATAGACCGTGGGTACCGTCGGGCTCGCCGCGACGCCTCCATCTCCGGCCCTTTGGGCCCTACTCAATACCAGTTCGCCAGCAGGCCGGCAGGGACCCTGGCGAGTCGGCAATCGAACGCACCTCACGGCGGCACCGACACCCGCTTACCGCTCAGAAATGAGGACACTTCCGACTCCCAGCCCACGCACCGTGGAGTGGTGGTCCAGGCGACGTGCCGTCTTCGTGACTGCGGGCGCCGCCTGGGTCGCCGTGCGTTTGGGGGTACCCAAAAAACGAAAGTACTACGTGGCCGGCGGTCCCTAGCCACAAGACGTCATGCAGGGACTGACAGGTCCCAAACGAGGGGTCAGCACCCTCCCCGCGCGCGTCGGAACCCCACGAAGGAGGGCTCCAGCCGCCTCCAAGTTTGGGTCCAATTACACGCAAACGTCTGATTAAATTGAACCTTTACGACATGACTGCAGGACTTATAATTCCATTAGGTTTAAGTCTAACCAGGGAAAATATGGCACATCAATCGACCACCTGTGGAAGCCAGGAAGCCGCTCCACAGCACACACCTTCTCGCAAGCGCTGGATCTTGGCGATTCCCGTCGCGGTTTTCGCACTACTGGGAGCTGGCGCGTTCTGGCATTTCTTCCCTGGGGGAAGTGCTTCCGCGGCTACTCTACGCGCGGACTTTTCCCTCGAACTCGAGCGGGCTGGGACCGACTACCGCATCACCTGGGACGGCCACTCGCCTCTTGTCCAGGCGGCAAAGCGCGGCGTCTTGCTCATCAAAGACGGGGGTTTCGAAAAGGAACTGGAACTAGACCGCGAACAACTCGCCACCGCGGGCGTGGTGTATGCTCCGTCGAGCACGGACGTTGTGTTCCGTCTCGAGCTGTTCGGCGGTCCGGATCCGGCGGTCGCCAGCGTTCGTTTGTTGGCTGGGAGCAGGCCCCAGGCGGTCGCCGCAGCGGAGCCGGCGCCCGAGACCGTTCTGCCGGTAGAGCAAGCCCCACCGGTCGTGTTTGAAGAGCCGCCCGCTGAATCGGCCACTCAGCCCGCCACTCCCGACACACCGGCGACGATTGCCGCCGCTCCGAAGCCCGAGGACCTGCCGGCGCCGCCGGCGCGATAAAGTAGGGGCCCGCAAAAACCGCGGCCGGTACGCTCAAGCCCTCCCTGGACCGAGCGTACCGGCCGCGGTCTTAATTTTTCAGCCCAGGTTTACCAGTTCGTCCTTGCTCTCGAGTCCGAACCCTTCCAGCTGCTTCTCGAACGGCACGGAATACTTCCGCTCGATCTTCTCGCGGTAGGTCGGCCCCGAGTTGTAGGCGCAGAACGGATAGATCAGGCCATTGGGCGCGGCATAGTGGATCACGCAGCGCTTCACCCGCTCGATGTCGTAGTTGTAGGCATCCATGAAGTGCATGCCCGCCACCATCAGCGTCTTGTAGGTGTAGCCCAGTTCCTCGCCCTTGCCGCGGCCGTACTCTTTGTCCGTCAGGCCTTGCAGGGTCTCGACGAACTTGGTGAAGGTCAGACCTTCGGGCGCCCGATCCTCGTGGAAGTGCCGGCGGATCGCCTGCCACGTCTTCAGCTTGGACCAGAACTTGAACGTCTGCCGGCCGGTCTTGCGCGCCAGCATGTCCAGGTCCTGCATGAAGCCGCCGATGTCTACGAACCGCGTCACCGGCGTGGCCTTCTTGTTCTTGTCCACGAACATGTAGGTGCCGATCGAACAGTGCGGATTCGGGCTCAGAGTGGGGATCTGCTCGCCTCGCAGAGCGCCCACAAAGCGCGAGAAGGGCGCCACACAGGACAGCGGGAACCAGTCCTCGTAAATATCGCAGATGCCAGTCTGTTCCTGCACGCACCGTCCCACGTCCGCCATGGTGAAGCGCTTCTCTTCGAGCTCGTGCTTCGAGATGCGGCCCGTGAACGCCACCGGCTGGAAGCTGATGGCGCTGACCACGTCAATGTTTTCGAGCGCCAGGCGCACGATGTCGCCGATCTGGTCGTCGTTCAACCCCTTGACGATGGTGGGCACGAAGCAGATCTTCATCCCCGCCTTGCGCACGTTTTCGATCGCCTGCATCTTCTTTTCGAGCAGCGATTCGCCGCGTACGCGCTTGTAGGTGTCCTCGCAAACGCCGTCGAACTGCAGATACAGCGTGTGCAGACCGGCCTCCTTCGCCTGCATGGCGAACTCGAGGTCGGTGAACATGATTCCGTTGGTGGCCGCCTGGAGATGCGAGAAACCCATCTCCCTGGCCATGCGCAGGACTTCGAAGAAGTGCGGGTAGATGGTCGGCTCGCCGCCCGAGAACTGCACGATGCGGTTGGCCACCGGCTGCTCTCCGCGCAACGCTTCGAGCATGCGGCGCACCTGCTCCAGGCTGGGCTCGTAGAGATAGCCGGCGGCGTTGGCGTTGGCGAAGCAGACCGGGCAGGTCAGATTGCAGCGGTTGGTCAGATCCACGTTGCTCAAAACGGTGTGGCTGGTGTGCATGGAGCACAGGCCGCACTGGTCCGGGCATCGGGTGGCGTTCGGGATGGCCGGATTGCTGACCCCCTGGTTGTCGCCGAAGCTCCAGTTCTCCATCTTGAGGTAGAGGCGGGTGTCGGAGGACACGCAATCGCGGAAGAAGCCGTGCTGCGGGCAGGTCTTCTCCATCATGACCCGGCCGTTGTCGT
>Ga0265320_10000586_pt1 | contig 28020 bp, 18 predicted proteins | sample 4827metaG_FD_202087 | JGI IMG/M metagenome (GOLD analysis project Ga0265320, IMG submission 202087) | Rhizosphere microbial communities from Carex aquatilis grown in University of Washington, Seatle, WA, United States - 4-8-27 metaG | ecosystem: Host-associated > Plants > Roots > Rhizosphere >... | reverse complement strand
CCTCGGGGAGCGTGTTTGTCCGACATTCAACCCTGTTCGCGCTGGGTACGGTTGCCACCGGTCTCCTGTTGACGACCGGCAGGCAACTCCGTGCCGGGGAAGATGCGGATTGGAAACGGCAGATGGATTTGTTGTCGCAACAGAACGCGCTATTGCAGCAGCAGGTGCGGCAGCAACAAGAGGTGATAGCAACGTTGAGCAACCGGGTCTCGGCCGTGGAACAAACCTCCACCCGGCACGACCAGCAACTGGGCAATTTAAAAACGGAGATGGCCGAAGCCGGGGCCGCCCCAAAGGCCAGCAGTTTCAATCTGGGCCAGGTGAACCTCAGCGGTGAGGTCGGCGTCGGGGTGTTCAGCTCCCAGGAAGACGGGAGTTATCCCCACACTGATTTTCGGGTGAATGAAGCCCGGCTTTATGTGGAAGCGCCGGTTTGGGAGGACGTCTATTTTCACGGGCAACTGGATTTGGCCACCCCGGAATACAACGGGCTGCAGACCGACCTCGGCGAGTTATACCTCGATTGCGAAAATATTTCGCAACTCTGGGGACGCGACGGCATGTTGAACCTGCGTGCCGGCCGCATCAATATCCCGTTCGGCGAGGAATATTCAAGACGCAACGCCATCGACAACCCGCTCATTTTGAATTCGATTTCGGACCTGTGGGGCATTGACGCCGGCGTGGAACTCTACGGAACGCTTGGCAAATTCGCCTATGCGACGGCAGTCCAAAACGGCGGGGTCAATGTGTCCGATGGCGATGGCGACAAGGCGGTGGCCGGCCGGGTGAGCTATGATCCGGCCCGCTGGCTGCACCTGAGCGTGAGCGGCATGCGCACCGGCAATCTGAACGTGCAAAACGACCAGGTGTCGGCGTTGTGGTTTGGCAGTGGATGGTTCAAATCCGTCGGTTCCGCAGGAACCACCCGGTTCCATGTCAACCTGGTGGAAGCTGACGTGGATGTGAACCTGCCCCGCGGCCGGATCATAATGTTTGGCGGTTACGCCCATTACAGTGACAACGATTCGGCGGGCCGTAATCAGCGGGACATCTATTATTACAGCGTAGAAGGCGAGGCGGACATCACGCGGAAATTCTACACCGCGGCACGCTTCAGCCAGATCTTTGTCCGCAACGGTTATCCCATTCCTGGCGAAGGCAATTTCAATAATTATTTCAACAACGACCTGACCACGGACCTCTGGCGCTTGAGCCTCGGCGGGGGTTATCGCTTCAGCAAACGGCTGGTGGTCAAGATGGAATATGCTTTCGAAAACGGCCTCACGGCCAACGGGGATCATCGAAATCATGAAGATTTTATCGGCACCGAGGCGGCATTCAAATTCTAATCATGAAACCCATCTGCTTGAAAATGTTTCTCCTGTCCGTGCTCGCCGCCTTCAGCGCCCAGGCCGGCACCATCACTGGCACCATCCGGGCCGAAGGCAAACCCGGCGCGGACGGCGACCCCCTGGATGGCGGGGGCTACGACAGCCACCAGTTCAAATTTGTCGAGCGCGTTGATTATGCCGAGATGCATGATTTCGTCGTCTATATCGAAGGTCCGGTGGGCAACAAACCCGCGGCCCCGGAAATGCCCGCCACGGTTGAGTCGCACCATGTGGTCCAGAAGGGGGCCGTATTCAATCCGCACGTGCTGCCGATTGTGGTGGGGACCACGGTGGAATGGCCGAACAACGATGATATTTATCACAACGTTTTTTCCATGTCCGACACCAAGCCCTTCGACCTCGGATTGTACAAACATGGCGAGCCGGGAAAGCGGGTGACGTTCGACAAACCGGGGCGGGTGGACGCGTTCTGTTCCATTCATGCCAACATGCATTGCATCATCCTTGTGTTGGAGAACCCCTATTTTGCCACCGTGGATGGGGCCGGCCATTATGCCATCACCAATGTCCCGTCGGGGACCTACCGGTTGACCGCCTGGCATGAGCGCCTGCCCAGGCAAACCCGGGAAATCACGGTCCCCGGGGACGGCCCGGTCAAGGCCAATTTCGTTTTGAGCATCACCAATCTGCCAAAGTATTAAACCTTGATATGGAACGCATCAAAACCGCCCTGCTTTTGAGTTTCCGGACGAAAGTCATCGTACCGGTCGTCGCCGTGATGATTTTATTGCTGGCCGCGTCGATGTGGCTGGTGGACCGGCAAATCACCAAGCAACTGCAAGCGGATGCCGCCGAATTGCTGCTCACCGCCGACGCCATGCTGAAGAAGTGGCAGGAAACCCGCGCGAATGATTTCTCGTTGCGCTACTACAACATCGTGAAGGAATCGCGGATTCAGGCTGTGGCTAAAACGGAGGATCCGGCCACGTTCCGCCATTTGCTGGATGATTTGATCGGCGAAAACACCGCAGATGTCATGGTCATGTCTTCGGTGGGTGGCAACCCGCCGCCGGAGGCGGCCGCGCGCGATCCCCTGCTCAATCTGGAGGAGTTCAAAACCCGCAGCGCTGCAACCGTCATCCAGGCAACCAAAGGCCAGTCCACGGTGAACACCATCCGCTGCGCCGGAAAACTATTCGATGTGGTTTCCATCCCCATCCGGGTCGATAACAACGTTGTAGGTGTGATGACCTTTGGCCTGGAAAATTCCATCGCCGGTGAATTCAAACAATTGACCCGCAGTGATCTCGTTCTTGTTTCGGACGGGCAAGTCATCAACTCCACACTGGCCAAGTCCGACGCCGACCGCCGGTTGACTGCCAAACTGGCGCAATTGTCCGCCTCCCCTGCCAGTCCCGGTTTCAATTCCACCGAGGAAATCACCCTGAACGAGGAACATTTTCTTTGCCGGGCCGGCAGCTTGAACGCACAGGACAACGCTCATCCCTTGAACTATCTGATTCTTTCCTCGTATGAGCGGCCCCTGCTGGCCCTGGACTCCATCCTGCAACGGATCTTATTGGTCAGCGGAATGGGCATTCTCCTGGGCACGACCGTCGTCTGGATCTGGGTGCGGAAAGTTACCGCTCCGCTGGAGGAATTGCGCAACAGCGCCGAGGCCGTGGGCCGCGGTGATTTTTCGCGGCGCGTCGAGGTCCACACCCGGGATGAATATGGCGATCTTGCGCAGGTGTTCAACCAGATGACGGAAAACCTGAAAAATTCCCGCGAGCAACTGGAAGCCACCGTGGAAACCCTCAAAACCACCCAGGCGCAGTTGATCCAAAGTGAAAAGCTCTCCGGCATCGGCGAATTCGTCGCCGGGGTGGCGCATGAATTGAACAATCCTCTGACCGCGGTCATGGGCTTCTCCGAATTGCTGAAACAGGAGGATCCCGACCCGCAACGTGGCCGGCATCTCGACATGATTTTAAAAAGCGCGCAGCGTTGTCAGAAGATTGTCCAGTCGCTGCTCAGCTTCGCCCGCCGGCATCACCCGGAGCGCAAGGCGGTTTGTGTCAACACGCTGGTCGAGGGCGCGGTGGAAATTCTTCAATACCAGTTGCGCACCAGCAACATCGAGGTCACCACCCAGTTGGATCCGCTTCTGCCCCAGGCCATGGTGGATCCTCATCAAATCCAGCAGGTCTTTTTGAACATCATCAACAATGCGCGCCAAGCGATGGAAGCCCACCAGCCCAAGGGCTGGATTAAAATCACCTCGGCCGTGCGCTCGAACAACGTGTGCATCACCTTCCGGGACAATGGTCCGGGCATTCCTCCGGAAAACCTGTCCAAAATCTTCGATCCTTTCTTTACGACCAAGGAAGCGGGCAAGGGCACCGGGCTCGGCTTGAGTCTTTGCTATGGCATCATCAAGGAACACTGCGGCACCATCGTCCCCCGCAGCCGGCCGGGCGAAGGCGCGACGTTTGTCATCGAACTGCCCATCAGCTATGCCGCCGAGGAAAAATCGACCACGGAAATAAAGCGCGCGCCGGAGCGGGAGAAGATTGACCCGCACGAAGGCGCAGGTAAAAAGGTGCTCGTGATTGACGACGAGGAACCGATCCTGCAAATGGTCCGGGAAACCCTGACCCGGCGGGGTTACCAGGTGGACATTGCCGCCGACGGCGAGGCCGGCCTGCGTCATCTGGACCGGAAACAATACGACGTGACCCTGTGCGACTGGAAAATGCCGGGTCTGAACGGCCAGCAGATCTATGAGCGGATCCGCTCAAAGGATCCCGCCCAATCCGAACGCATCATCTTCATCACCGGCGACATGGTCAACGAACGGACCTGCAGATTTCTGGAAGAGAAACATCGCATTTGTCTGGCCAAACCCTTCACGTTTGCCGAATTCCGCTCCGCCCTGGGCAAGGTGACCACAGCGGTTTGAAAAGGACACCCGCGTGCGAGAAACGCCTGGGGACCGGCGGCAAGTCAGCCCGGGCGTTGTCCGAACCTCAGGAATCCAGCGAGAGTTCGACAATCGCTAGGCCGTTTACGCCGTTTAAAACTGCCGCAATAAAAAAGGCACTCTGAAATAAACAGAGTGCCGGGGAAAAGGTGCGTTGGTCTTACTTCGTGCCGAGGATGGCGTCCTTGGCCGCTTTGGCCACGCGGAACTTCACGACGCGCTTGGCCTTGATCTGGATGGTTTCGCCGGTGGCCGGATTCCGCCCGGTCCGGGCCTTGCGATTGACCAGCACCAGCTTGCCGAGGCCGGGCAGAGTGAAGGTGTTCTTGGCGTTCTTGTACGCCAGCTCCGCGAGGTGTTCAAGAATCTCCACCGCGGACTTCTTGGAAAGGTTGTTGGCGGTGGCAATTTCAGCAGCAATCTGGGATTTGGTCAGGGCTTTGGCCATAATTTTGATCAATTCGTTTTCGTTTGGTTTGTTGTTGGTTGTTATTGGGAGGCGCATTAAAGCGGTTCAGGAACCTCGCACCAAGAGAAAACCGCCACTTTTTTCCGTGAATTGCGCCCCTTCGGCCAGAAATGGTGCCCTCATTCAGGCGTGCCAGCCACAAATGCCCAAAGAATCCCGGCGGTCACAAACGCCGTTACCGGGCAAACTGTGTTCTGCCAAGGTCTCATCCTGTATTATCGGCCCCTTGACAGCACTGGAAACCGGACGACATTGAGACTGGCTGGTGTGGACGTTAGTGTTAGTTGATGGAAGTTGGCAGAAAGTCAGTTAGTAGAAACGCCCACGCCAGCTTTTCCTTTTGCCTTGAGGCCCCGGAGTCAAAACTTTCGCACTCCGGATGTGGCCAACCCCTTACACAGCTGCATTTACTCAAGGGGCGGGGCTGTCCTCGGTGGCGAGGCCGACCTTGGTGATGTCGAGTTGCTGGAGGACGTCCAGCACGCTGATCATGTTCTGGTAATCCACCTCGTCCGCCCCCTTTACCACCACGCTCAGGTTGGGGTCGGCCGCCTTCAGTTGCTGCAATTTGGACTTCAGCTCCGGTACCGTCACCACCGCGTCGTTCAAATACGTTTTCCCTTTCGCGTCCACCACGATGTGGTTGAGCTTCGGCTTTTCCTTTTGCAGCGGCGGCGGTTTGCCCGACGGCAGCGTCATCTCCAGGTTGTTCATCATCTGCGGCGTCGTGATGATGAAGATCACCAGCAGCACGAACACCAGGTCCAGCAGCGGGGTGATGTTCAACTCGCTCAATGAACTGTGGTGGCTCTGCGACGTCTTTTTCATTGCAATATCGGTTCGGTCTCCTCCTGCACGTCAAAACGCACCGTCACCCGCGGCGGAAAATTCGTCGGTGGCGGCCGGTCCATGTTCCTGACCACCTTGAATACTTCCTTCACCGAGTCGTCCCACTTCGCATCCCCCGACCCTTTTTCCCAGACCGGGTTGCTGATTTTTCCCTTTCGGTCCACCGTCACTTCCACTTCAGCCACATATTTGTCATCGGCCATGTCGTCCGGTCGCTGCCATTTCGACCGCAGCGAATATTCCAGGTAACCCTTGTACAAATGTACCGGGTCCGAGCTGGTCTCCACGGCGGCGCCACCCTCAAACTCAAACGATGGCAGTTCCGCCGCCGGCGGCGCCACCGTTGGGGGTCCGGTGACCGGCGGGGGCGGGGCCGCTTTGACTTCTTCCACCACCTTGGGCGGTTCGGGTTTGGGTATTTCCACCTTGGGCGGTTCCACTTTGGGCTTTTCCGGTTCCTTGGGCTTCTCCGGCGGCTTGGCCTTGACCATCTCGATGCTGATCTTCTTCATCTGTTTGCCCAGCAAACCCTGCCGGGCCGCAAAATACAACGCCACCAGCACGATCAACGCGTGGAACGTGAACGAGATCATCAGGTTCACCTTCGACGAGTTCCGTTTCTTCCGCGCCTGGCTTTGGGGCAGCATGTTTACAGAATGGATTTATGGATGAATGGATTGTGGGATGGGTGGATCCGCAAACCAACGGTCGCCGGCAACAATCCATCAATCCATTCATCCACCAATCCATTTATCCAGAAAGTTTTCATTTGTTCAGTGGTTCGGTGGCCAGGTCCACCTTGGGCACGGCGGCCCGCTGGCACACGTCCAGCACCGCCCGGATTTGTTTGTATTTGGTCAGGCTGTCCCCGCGCACGATCACGTTCAGGTCCGGATCGTCCATCCGCAGGTTGATGAGGGTTTGCAACATCTCCCCGGCATCAGTGAACCTGGCCTTGTTCAAATACATCGCTCCGTCGGCCTGCACCGTGATGTAATTGGCCTTGCGCGGCGGATCCTTCAAGCGCTTGGCCGCACTGGGCAGCTTCAAATCCAGGTCATTGACCGGCGGGATGGTGGTGATGATGAAGATCACCAGCAACACGAACGCCAGATCCAGCAACGGCGTGATGTTCAACTCCGTCAGCGAATGATGCGCCGGCTTCGAACACTTTTTCATCGGTCAACCAGCACCGGGGTTTCGTGGTGCTTCAACGCCCCGACAATGCGCCCGGCCAGCACCTCGTTCGCATTCCGGATTTCATCGGCCAGCGGGCGATGATCCACATAGACGTGCTCGATCTGGTTGGCATAACGGCTGGCAAAACCATCCAGTTCCTGGGTGATGGCGCGGATGGTGGTGACCATGAAGTTGTAGGCGAACATCGCCGGGATGGCCACGAGCAACCCGGTAACCGTGGCCACCAACGCGGCCGCCACGCCGGGCGCCATCGCCGTCAAAGTCGCGGCCTTGCTTTCGGCGATGCCGGCAAACGTGGACATGACGCCCCACACCGTGCCCAATAGACCGATGAACGGTCCGCCCGCCACCGCCGTGGACAGCACGATCATTCCTTTCTCCAGTGCCATGGCCTCCGCGCCGGCCGCTTCCTCCAGAATTACTTTCACCGCTTCAAAAGATGCAGTGCTGACCTTGGTTTCGGTGGAACGAGCGAGAAAATCGGTGTTGGTATGTTCCCCGCTTTGCGAGGGACTGAACTTGGCAACCGATTGAACCTGGACCGGATTGTTTTTCAACTGGTACGCCAATTCATCGGCACCGCGGATGTAGAGCTGGTAAGCAGGTGCACCGTCGAATTCCTCGCCTTTGCGCTGGATGTCCAGCGGATCGCGCGTGGAGTTGTAGGCGGTGAAGAACTTCTTGGTCGCCTTCCGCGCGATCAGCAACTGGCGAAACTTGGTGATAATGATCGTCCAACTGAATAGCGATAGAACGAGCAGCACAATGACGGTGATCTTGCCTTCGGTGGTGGCGTTTTGAATGGCATATACCGCCGCATTGGCGGCGAACAACGGTTGAATACTGAACATGGTCATGGTCGGTTTTTATTTGATTTGGCTCTTGCCGGATAACCCGGCAGATACGTCACCCCTATGGTTTGGCCCTTTACGGAAGGCCAAACTCCACAAACATCCTGTATCACATCGTATCATCGCAGTTATCTGCAACTTCTGCCTCCTTTCAGGCTATACCAACGACTTGTCAACCGAGGTTACAAACAGGTGAAATGTTTGTGCCGGGCGGGTGATTCAGTTTCGATTAGTGGATTACAGCCGATTCAAAAAACTGTAGCCGAACAAGAACTCCAGGCGTTGCGTCTGGTTGCCGGCAGTCAAAAGCGGCGGTCAACCGCCGCAGTCCGGGCGCTTCGCGTAATTCGCGAGCTCCGGCAGTAGTGAAGCGTCTGGAGTGTGGTGACTTTAGCCCCTCTGTGGGTCCGCCACAGAATTGTTTTAACCCCTCCAGCGTTGGATAATAATGATGCGCGCCAACGGCAAGGCCCCGAGGGGAACTTGGAACTGCTTTTGAACGAAAAAGGCCGCCTTATCGGGAGAATAAATGTTTCAAAATCGTCCCCTTTCCGACGCGGAACCGTCACCGGGAGATTCCAGATTTACCTCGAATGTCAGTCAAGCTTCATCTCATCCTTCAAGAGTTGGTGATCGGATCTTCAAGGGAATGGGTCCCTGGTTGCCAGGGATGGATTGTCCTTCGCGTGGCCGACGGCGCAGGCTATTGGCTAAAGCCGGGAACGGCCGGCGAACTGAATATCGGAGACGGCCTGGTATTGGGGTTTGACGACAAAACCCAATTACGGGCCAGTGTGTTGTGCCCGCTGAAACTGCAGTTCTTTATCGTGTATCCACAATATCTGGGTCTGCTTACCGTGGAGGAATGGCATGAATTCAACACCAAGAACCCGTCACCCTACTTCCTTTTTTTTCGTTCCAACGAATCAACCGGGCAGGAATTTACGCGGCTCGTTGAGCAATCCCCGGACAACGGATTCCCCGCGCGTTGCGCCCGGCTACAATTTTGGGCCAATATCGCCGCGGAGATTCCGATTTCTCCGAACCATGCCTCCGCCGGTGGAAGCCGTTTGCGCGATCGGTTTCGCCAGATGTTTCGCCAAATGTCGGAGAACGAACTGTCCGTCTGTTCACCGCCCGAACTGGCACAACAGCTGAATTGCAGCCTGCGCCATTTTCGCCGCCTGTTTCGCGAGGAATTCGGCGTCCCGTTTCGGGAGCACCAGACGGAACAACGCCTCTTGCGCGCCCGACAGTTGCTCGTGGAATCAGACGCCACCGCCATCAGCATCGCCAGCCAGCAGGGTTTCCCGCACATGAGTTTTTTCAACAGCATGTTCAAGAAACGTTTTGGCATGACTCCCGGCGAATGGCGGCAGCAGACGCGGAAGAATCTTTGTTCCCCGGGACATCCTCCCAAACAAGTCATTGCGGAGAAGCCCCCATCCCGCCACGGGGAGGTTCCAACCATCCGCGCCACCGGGCCGGGCCGCGCAAATCGAATCCGAAAAAGTCCGACGGCTTGAATTCCCGCCCGGCTCAGAATCTCACGGTCAAATCCACTTGCAGCAGGTTATAACTGTTGATCGGATTCATCTGGGGAACATCCTGATTACTGCCGCCGGTGCCCAGTTTGTCGTTGATGCGGCTGGCACGGCCATAGCGGACTGTCCCGATGACATTGCCGCCGAAAGCGTAGGCGAGAGACATGTAAATACCCTGCATGTTTGCGCGGCCTTCGAAGAAATCCGAGTCAATAAGGTTTGGATCCAGCGAGTATTGTTCGATGTGCTGCCAATAGGTCCTGAATTCCCAGGCATTTGCTTTTGAGCTGCTGCCATAAACCAGCCCCTGCATCGGGCCATAAACCAGATTGGTGCTCCCGAGGCCAAAACCGATTTGATAGGCGTGGATATCATGGGTTTGGGGGGATGAGATCTGGTCAATGTTGCCACTACTGGGACCAAGGATGCCGTTGGCAAAATATGCTGAATGGGCGGCATTAAAGGCGGCGTTGGCCCGGTCGGCGCCCTGAAGATTTTGGGCATAATCGCCAAAAAATCGCAGATTGAGCCTTTCCAGTTTTACGTTCAGTTCAAATGGAAATTCGAGCACCATCAGATCGTTGATGCCCGTCTGGTTGGCGTAAAAGCCGTCAAAATTGGGAAGGCCCGGCAAAGCGAGATTGTAGGAAGCCGGCAGACCGAGACCGTTCGTCTGCCCTTGTCCAACAAAGGTTCCCGAGAAGTCCGGGGTGACCCCCGAGACGTTATTATTGGGTGACTGGCCCTTATTAAAACGGGCGTATTGATACAAGACGGGGGCCACCTTCAACGAAACTTTTTTCGTCAGGTGATAGTTCACCCCGGCCTGCCAGGCCAGCAGAAAAGGCAGACCCCCCTGGCTGCTGTCGTAGCTTAGTAAATTGAAATAACCTGGCGAGGATTGGTTCGGATTTGTATCCTGATAAAGGAACTGTCCGAAGATCGCAAAGAAATCCGCTTCGCCCACCGTACGTTTAAACTGCTCGGCGACACCCTCGGGGTTCAGGTCGGTGTCCCAAACCATGGGGGTGGCGTAGAGCGGATTGGGCATCTTGCCCAGCGTGATGTTCACCCACTCTTCCGGGTGCCAGCCGATGTATAACTGGCCGAGGTTGATGCCTGCCGTGGATTTGCCAAACGGTCCCTGGTACGGAGTTCCGCTCGAGGACGTACCCATGGTAACCCAGGGTGAGCGTGGATTTGCGGATGTCTCAAGTCTGACGCCATAATAAAAGTCGTTTTCGACGTCACCGCGTAACCCCAATCTCAGCGCATAACGAAGGCGGTCCAAATCAATATGGCCGCCGTTTGGATCTTCCACCTTTCTCCCCTCGTAACGCACCCGGATGTCACCAAACAACTCAACATTCTTAATGCCACCGCTGATCTTCCATTTGGATGCTGTTGGCAATGGATAGGTCAAGCTGTTGGTTCGGATAGAGTCTGCCTCGGCTTTGACTTTCTCGGCTTCCTCCTGAGTGACGAAGCCCTTTTTTATAAACAAATCCAGAAGCGGGTCAGGAGGGGCGGCGGAAGTATCCGCAAATGCCCTGGTCGCCCCAAATACGGCCAGCATTACGGTGTGTCCCATCAACCATGCTGTCCGACGGCCAGTTTTAAGCAATCGCATGACGGCAATGCTGCAAATACTAAGCAACAGATTTATGTCGCACCCGTTACAAATCGGTGACAATCAGTTTTGGAAACGACCCGCCACCGTTGGGGAACCGATTGAAGATCTACCATTGCTCCACCCGATAGCATCGCTGGGTGGCAACGACAGGGTCGGTCAGTTGCAGATTGCCGCCGGTGCCGGCGTAAAGCGACAGCGACTGCCAGACATCATCGGTTAGGGAATTCTTGTACTGGAGTTGATAGACTCTTCCGTTTTGCGTCGGCACCGTCACCCTGAAGCCGTTGGTTTCGAAGTTTGGTTGAACAACAACCGTTCGTCTCATCGGCGGATTGGTCCTCACCAACGCCAGACTGTGAAAGTCCCCGGCGGCAATTTGCACCACATTGGTTAAATTCGCGGGGACATTGGTTACGCCCTCGGTGTTCTCGCCCCAGGCCACAACGGTGCCATTGCTTTTAAGGGCCAGATTGTGAAAGCTGCCTGCCGCAATCGCCACGACGTTGCTCAGATCGGTGGGAACATCCGTTTGGCCGAAGTTATCCAGCCCCCAAGCCGCCACCGTGCCATTGGCTCCGAGGGCAAGATTGTGGAACCCTCCCGCCGCAATCGCCACGACGTTGCTCAAACCCGCGGGGATGTTGGTCTCACCATCCCGGTTATCTCCCCACGCAAACAAAGAGCCGTCCGACTTCAGCACCAGATTGTGGTAACCGCCGGCCGCGACCGCCACCACATTGGACTCACCGTTCGTTGGAACGACTCCCTGCCCGTAATCAATGTCGCCCTGCCCGCCCCAAGCCACCACAGTGCCATCGGTTTTTAAAACCAGGCAATGGTAAAACCCACATGACACCGCCACGACATTGCTCGCATTGGCCGGAACCGCCGTTTGACCATAGAAACCGTCTCCGACCGCCGTCACCGTGCCGTCCGAGTTCAACGCCAGACTGAACAGGTCTCCGCAGGCGATAGCCGCATAATTGCTTCCCGTCGGAAAATCAATCTGTCCAAAATAATCGTAGCCCCAGCCCTGCAACGTGCCGCCAGCTTTCAAGGCCACGCTGTGTCTCCAGCCGCCAGCCACCAGTACGGCGTTCGTCAAATTCGCCGGGACGATGGACTGGCCGTAGTCATTCAAGTCCGGCGGACTGGCAACGAACGATCCTGCCCCCCACGCAACGACACGGCTTCCCGCGCGGACGTCCGGCGCGGAACCAGCCAGCACCAATAGCAGACCTGACAGGGCCAGCAATAATCCGCGGCCGTGCCCGGCCATGTTTCGAATCCTGTTCACAATCAAGGCGTCGTTCCCGCCTCTATTATGATTGATGCAGCTTGCCCCTGTCAAACCAGCTCAGGCGGATTGACGGTTACAAATTGGTGACGGCCCGACCGCATCCAGCCCTGCAACGGCTGGTTTGGAACAACGCCAACCTGGCTTTCAGTCCACGCGATACCGGGCAGTCCCAAAGTGGTAAAGGTCGCTTCCCTTCACCTCTTGCAGCCCAAAACCTGACCGCAGTTTGAACTGTTCATGGAAAGGACTGGCATCCTCGATTTTTTCGGGGCAGGTTTAAGTTACCTTCTTGCGACAAACCCTCACCCCCTGCAAAACCACATTCCAGAATTTTCGTAAGCATCACAATAACAACGCATTATAACACAATTTTTCATGTCTCATAAGCGTCAGCCCATGTCCTCTGACAAGAAGCAGACTGACATTGAATCGTGATAGGGTTTGCGTCTCAAACCACTTTAGTGTGGGAGTCAAAAGTTAACTGAACAAACTCAAAATGAAAAAAAGGGAGAAGTAGTTATGAAAAAAACAACAAGCGCAGCATTACTCATTGGCGGAGCCATCATGGTTTCCCAATCCACCTTCGGGCAGTTCACCGCCAACGACCTGTATCTGGGCTTCCAGAACCAGGTAGGCGGCGGGTCCCAGGATTACATCATCAACCTCGGCGCGGCGTCCAGCATTGTCGGGCAAACATCCACGGTGGATCTCAGCAGTGATTTTTCGCTGGCGGACTTTAACGCCGTATTGGGCAGTTCGTCCACCCTGTTCGGCGGCGTGGTCGGCGGCCTGCAAAACAGCAGCGGCACGGCGGATGAATACGTCACGCAGTTGCGCACCGGTGGCGCCGGAATTCCCTCGGTGCCCGGGTCCATTGTGACCGCAACCGCCAGCCGGGCAGTGATTAACAACGCCATATCCACGCTCAACCAACTCATCCTTCCGGCAACGGCGGGTCAGGGGATTTTGGACGGGAGCAAATCGTGGGAAAGTTTTGTTGAACCGGCGAATAGCGCCTCGACCTTCCTTGGCGCCAGCGGTTTTAATCCGGACTCGGCGGTTGGCCCTACCACCATCCTTTACGAGGATCTCTGGACCACCTCCAACAACAAAATCAGCGGCTCGAATCCTTATACCTACGAGGGCTATTTCACGCTGGACCTCACCGGCAGCCAGGCGCTGTTGACCTTTACCCCGCAAGCCGTGCCTGAACCGACCGTCCTTAGCCTGGTCGGCGGCGTTGGCCTCTTGCTGATCACCTTCCGCCGCCAGTTGAGCGGCAAAATTGGCTGATTTAGTTCCCCAAACACAATCCAAAGAAAAAAACAAACGACAATAAAACCAATTAACATTATGAAAATAAGCACCCAAATCACCACCATGCTGCTCGCTCTGGGAATGATTTCCCAGGCCAGTGCGGATCCGACGGTCTATCTGACCGGTTCAACGGCCTTCCGTTCGACTGTTTTCGCTTCACTGGCCAACAATGGCGGCCCGGCCGCAGGCGGCGTATTCGATGCCGGCACCGTCACTTATGCGACGTGGGGTAATTCCAGCGCCAACGGCGGCAGTTTCATGGTATTCCATGGCAACGTCGGCGGCTCCGGCGTCTTCATTGACTGCGCCTGGAGCGGTTCCGAAGCGGGTATCGCCTCGGCGTGCAACGCCACGCTGGGGAATACGGATCGCAACAACAATCCCATCACCCTGGCCGGCTCGCCGGAAACCTGGGTCAACGCGACCAATGCCACGTTGTCGGCGGCTGGCATCGTAACGGCCACCGCTCCCACGGCCGGTCAATTGGAAACAACCACCCACGGGGCGGATCTGGCTCAATCGGACACGTCCCAGGCGATTTCCTGGACACCCTTTGTGGCCAGCACCCCGACGGCATTAAAGGATTATGGCGTAGAAGGCATCTGCACCTTCACAATCACCAGAAATGTCCAGACCACCGCGTCGAATGAATGGTTGCACTGCTCGAACGTGACTCTGCCTCAACTGAATACGTTGTTTGCCAACGGCGCTGTGCCGGCCGGTTTCATCAGCGGCAATCCCAGCGACAACGACTTCGTCGTTTATCTCGTTGGCCGCAACCTGGGTTCCGGCACCCGGATGAACATGCTGGGTGACAGCACCTACGGCGCCCACCGGGGTGTGCAACAATTCTCCATTGGCTTGGGCGTTGAAGAGACCCCCCAGGTCAACTCGCTTGTGCTCACCAATGAAGCCAACAATGGGTATGAAGGTGGCAGCGGCGTGGCCAAAGCGCTGGCTATTACAGGCAGTTGCCAGCAGGCGGATCCGTTTAACGGAGGCGTCGGTTGGTTTGCCCTCGGCTATTTGAGCCCGTCCGATGCCCTGAATGCGTCAAATTTCGGCGGCGAACCCACCAACAATTGGGTCGCGGTGGATGGGTTCCTGTCATCCAACGGCGCGATTGAAAACGGCCAATGGTGGTACTGGGGCCATGAACACCTGCTTGGCAAATTCCAGATCAGCGGCACGCAGGACACGGTGGGCACCAAGATTTTTGCCGGGGTGCAGAAAACCCTGCAAAACCTGAATCTGGGAGCTGATCCGAATGGCCACGATGCCGCCATTCAAAACTCGCTCATGAATGTCACCAAAAGCAGCGATACGGCCTTCCCGGCGTTCTGACCCGTTGAAAGTTATTGAACATGGCCAGCGCGGACTCACCTCCGCGCTGGCTTTCCGGTTTCGGTGAAGCAGCTGAACCGCCGATCAATCACATTGCGGTCGAAATAAATCATGAAAGCGATGTTGAAAATTTCAGTTTGTCTGAACCTGGCTTTGCTCGGTGGCTTGATTTTTTCCCTGCCAAACCAGCAAAGGGAAAACGCGGCCCTTTTGCCAGCTTCATCCGAAACCCAGCCGCCAACGCAGGCTATGGCCATTTCCGTCCGCCCAGCGCCGCCGCGAATGGAACCGGTACCGTTTCGTTGGAGTCAGCTTGAGTCAAAAAATGATTATCGGATTTATGTCAGAAACCTGCGAGCCGCCGGCTGTCCGGAATCGACCATCGAAGACATTGTCCGGGGCAACGCCGCCCGGGCTTTTGCCTGGAAGCGTCGTCAACTGGGATTGGATGGGTCCGGCAACGGCTCATGGTCACGGTCGCGGGAACTGCAAGTGGTGGCCTATTTGCTGGGGGAGCAATCGCGCGCTGCTGAAACCCCAACTCCCTCTCAAAGCACAGGGACGTCAGGAACTTCCTATCCATTGTTCCTCCAAAATGCGAACTGGAGAGCCTTGGGGTTCAATGAGGCCGACCAGGCGGCCATTGCGCAGGTGCGGCAACAGTTCCTGAGCCAGATTAACGGTCAGAATCAGGAAGCTGACGGCGAGGCAGACCCAAATTCCAACGGCACAGCCCACCTGACGCGCTGGCAAACCGCCCAACAGAATGCCGATGCCCAGTTACGCGATTTGCTGGGCGCCCAAGGTTACATGGCTTACGAGCAACAACAATATTATGCCTGGTACCAACCCCAGGTGACGGCCAATGGGGGTAGCGGTAATTTGACCATCAATCCGGATGCGTTTTCATTGAAATAAGTGGTGTTCCTGAGCTGCAGGATTCCTGCGGCAGAGGGGTTTTAACCAAAGTTACCTTTCAGTGACAAAATTCGCCGGCTCCTATCCTTCAGCGGGATTGGCCGTGATAAGTTGAGTGTCCACAATAAATTCGCGATTTCATTTCAAAGTCCTGAAACAGACATGTCATGTCCTGTCCCTTGCAGTAAAACAGTCCGGCCCATGATAAATTTCAGATTCTCATATTTTTGCGTGAGGCAAAAAGCGATGGATCGAGAAATGGCACCAAAAAACAAACACAAAGCAGACACAGAGTTATGAAAAAATTAATCGGCGCAGCATTACTTCTTGGGGGAATCCTGATGACTTCTCCATCCGTGTTCGCACAGAATTTCAAACCGGATTATCTGTATTTTGGTTTCCAAAATCAGGCCGGCAGTGGGACGGAGGACTACATTATCAATCTCGGTGCGGGATCCAATATCGTTGGCGGCACCGTGGTGGTCGATCTGAGCGCCGACTTTTCACGGAGCAGCTTTAACGCCGTTTTAGGCGCCTCGTCCAGCATGTTCGGCGGTGTGGTCGGCGGCCTGCCAAACGCCAGCGGCACGGCGGATGAATATGTCACGCAGTTCCGCAGTGGCGGCGCCGGAATTCCCTCCGTGCCTGGTTCCACCGTGACCGCAACCGCCAGCCGGGCCGTGATTAACAATGCCATCTCCACGCTCAACCAGCTCATTCTCCCGGCGACAACGGGTCAGAGTATTTTGGACACATCCAAATCATGGGAAAGTTTTGTTGAACCGGCGAATAGCGCCTCGACCTTCCTTGGCGCCAGCGGTTTCAATCCGGACTCGCCCGTCGGCCCTTCCACGATTCTCTACGAGGACCTCTGGTACACCTCCAACAACAAGATCAGCGGCGCGAATCCTTACATCTACGAGGGCTATTTCACGCTGGACCTCACTGGCAGCAACCCAAAGTTGACGTTCACACCAAAGAATGCCGCGGCACAACTCCAGCCGCCGGTCATCTTGTCGGTCAGCAACATCGGCGGCACAGCAACAGTGGTATGGAGCACCCTGGCCAGCTATACTTATCAATTGCAATACACCACCAGCTTGTCGCCCACCAACTGGATCAATGTGGGCAGCGCACTGGTGGCTGGAGGCACGACAATGACGAACACTTCCGCCGGAACTGACCCGCAACGGTACTACCGGGTTTCGGCACACTGACATCCCCTCCTGAAAATCTAATAGCGTTATCGGGGCAGACAGAAAACTATCCGCCCCATTTGCGGAGAGCTTGTCTGAAAATGCAGCGGCGAGTCGCCCGGTAGAATCGCGGCCCTAATGCCGCTGTCCGGGATTTCAAAGAGGTTAGTGATTGCGGTCGGTTTATTCCGCCGGTTGGAAGCCCGGCTCTACGTCAGCCAAGATGGCTGATGCTACATTTTCAGACAGGTTCTGAAGAAGACATCCCTCAGCGGGAAAGCACAACCTTCTCAACGGAGAGGTTCGACGTTGGTGTCCGGGATGACGGTAAGGCTGTTGGTGCGACTTCGGGCGTGGAATGCGGCCGCCTTTCGTTTTGCTTCGGCAACTTGGTCGGCCGTGATCGCACGAGCCGTGCCGTATTCTTCAACCGAATGCCGGCCGACCACATTTCCTTGCTCCGCGCTCAACAGGAACCATTTGTAGGCTTCTACCTGATCGCGGGGAAGTCCTCCGTGTCCAGCCTGATACATCAACCCGAGATTGGCTTGGGCCATGGCATCACCCTGTTGAGCAGCCCGCCCGTACCATTTGGCCGCCTCCAGCAAGTCCTGGTTTACCCCCCAGCCGTATTGATACAGAAAAGCCAGGTTATTCATGGCTCCCGCGTAATCTTGTTCCGCAGCTTTGCGGAGCCACCTGGCAGCATTCCCATAATTGATATGATTGGTGTCACCGGGGTATTCGCCCTGAAAGTAAAACTGGCCCAAGGCATTTTGCGCATAGACCTGGCCCCGTTCGGCGGATTTTTGCCACCAGCTGACGGCGGCCTCGATGTCCTTCGGTGCGCCCTTGCCGTGGGCACAGGCATAGCCCAGGCAGTATTCGGCCAGAGAATCTTCCTGGGCGGCGGCCTTTCGATACCACCGGAGCGCCTCCGTATAATCCTGTTTGACGCCCTCACCATGCGCGTAACAGGAACCGAGACCGGTCTGGGCCGGGGCGTATCCTTGTTCGGCAGATTTGCGAAGATATTCAGCTGCTTTGCTGTAATCCTGGGGAACGCCATTGCCATCGGCGTATTGCCGGGCAAGAAAATATCCTGCCCGGGGATCGCCCTTGGCGGCCGCCGCCCGGGCGGTGTCCAAAGTAAATTCTTCGGAGGCCAGTCCGGAAGTTCCAAAAATCAAAATCACGGCCAGGATTGGTCCGATCGCAACAACCCAACGAATTTTGAATGAAGGTTTCATGTTAAAATTTCTACCAGCCGCCCGCTCGACTGTCATGTGAACAGTCACTGGCCGAAGCAACAAATGGGTTACAAAACCGAGGCCGTGATTTGTGCGAGTGGCTTTCAGGTTTAACCGGGTTTCAAGGTGAGCGGACACGATAGAAAAGTTGCGAGTCATTTGTACTGACCGGCGCGGTGAACTGGAACATATCCGGAGAAATGTTGGTGGGCGCGCCAACCACGGTCCAGTTGGCCAGCGGCAACGAGAGATTGGTGGCGGACAACACGGTGAAGGATGCGCCCTGGTTGTTGCTGAAGGCAAACTGGAACAGGCCATTGCCCAACAGGGTCGCACCGGCAAGCGTCGGGGGAATGATGGCGCCGGTTGTCTGCGTGATGGGAATGGTCTGGCCCAGCAAGATGATATTGGCCGTGCGATTCGCGCCGGCGGAGGAGGAAAAGGCAAAACTGACCACGCCGTTGGTGACGCCGCTGATGGTGAGCCAGGGCTGGTCACTGGTTGGCGCGAATGGAGTGAACAGATTTTCCGTGGCCGGCAGCACAACCGGCAACGCATCACCACTGGCGGCGGCGCCTTCTGATTTGGCGGTTGGGTCCACAAAGGCACGTGGCAATTCCTTGATGGCGTTGTTCAAGGCGTCGGCGACATAAACATTGCCCGCGCCATCCACCGCCACGTCTGCAGGATAGCTTAATCCCGAGGAAACCAGCGTGGTCACCGCGTTGCTGGCGGCCGTCCACTTCTTGATCGCGTTGTTGCCCGAATCGGCAATATAGACATTCCCCGCACCGTCCACGGCCACGCCGGCGGGAGAGGATAATCCGTTGGAAACCACTGTCAGCACCGAGTTGCTGGGCCCCGTCCATTCCTTAATCGCGTTGGTGCCATAATCGGCAATATAAACATTGCTCGCGCCATCCACCGCCACCGCAAAGGGATGGTTCAAGCCGTTGGAAACCAGCGTCGTCACGGTGTTGCTGGCCACCAGCCATTTCTTGACGGCGTTGTTCAAGGTGTCGGCGATATAGACGTTGCCCGCGCCGTCCACTGCAACGCCAAAGGGATCGTTCAGTCCGGCGGAAATCAGCGTGGTCACGGTGCTGTTCGTCGCCACCCACTTTTTGATCGCGTTGTTGCCCGAATCGGCAATATAAACATTGCCTGCGCCATCCACCGCCACGCCAGCGGGAGAGGACAATCCGGCGGAAACCACGGTTGTTACGGTATTGTTGGTCGCCGTCCATTTCCGGATCATGTTATTGTCCGTATCGGCGATATAAACTTTGCCTTGGGAACTCACCGCCACGCCCGTGGGAGCATGCAATGGTAAGGAGACCAGCACCGTTGGCGGCAAGGAAGCCGCGACATAGGTTGAACCGGCCTGGATAATGGTCAGTGTCAGACCCGCGATGGTGAGGGTGCCGTTGCGCGTGGCACCCGGATTAGCATCGTAACTGAAAATGATGTTCGTGCTGCCGACGCCGCTCCGGTTTGCCGCACTGAGATGCAGCCACGGGGCATTGGTCGTGGCCGTCCACATGGCGGTTTTCGGGCTGGCCGCCAAGACAACGCTGTCACTTTCTGCCGTCGGCCCCTCCATCAGTGCGGTTGCACCCAGCGCATAAGTGGTTGCCTGCACCGGCGTGGCGCGGAAAGCCAAGACCAGCGCAATGAACAAAAAAATCGAAGTGGCGGGAGTCCGGCCGGCTGGTTGAAGCAAACAAAAATCCATTTTATCGTGCCGGGACGGCTGAGGACAGGAGGACGGTGACGCGGCCGACCTTGCGAATCTCCGGCTTCTTCTTCTTTTTCTTTTCGTCATCATCTCCGTTGCCGGCGACTTGTTGCTGGGCTTCGTCACTGGTCTCACCGGCGGCGCTTTGGCTGGTGCTGGTGGCCGAGGCGGAGCTTCCCAAGGTGGATTGACCCGCGTTGCCATCGGCCTGGTAATTCTGACTAAACACCAGAACATCTGGTCCAACTCCTGAAGTTGCCACTATGGGAGCGATGATTGTAATGGGTTCGCCGTCGGAAGGCCCCCTTACGTTGGCCTGGTGCGTAGCGACCACGATAAGGCTGCCAATACTTCCGGCCGTGACGTTGGCGTCCAGCGAAGAGATCAACAAACCCTTGACCCTGCCAGTGGCCTTGACATTAACCGTTCCCCCAATCGCGCCGGAATCACCCAGATCAATGTTACCGATATAAACCGGCGGGGCGGTTGAATTCCAATCGCCGTTGGCGGGGGTGCCGGCCTCCAAGTCGATGAACGGGCCCGGAAGCAGTGTCCCGCCGAGTTTTTCCTGCAAGATGCCGCCCAGACTGGCAAAAATGTCTCCCTGCGGGGTGAGCACGGTGATGTTGCCCGGGAGCGCGGCAGCGCCGGGAACCAGCGACCCGTCCGCTCGCGGAAGCAGCGTGTCTGCCACAATGCCATTCGCAAAGGCAAATTCCATCGGCTCAGAGGGGAAGATAAAGTAAGGAGAAAAGGACTGGATGGGGATGCTGATCGTGCTGCCGCTGCCGGCATTCACGTCGCCGGTGAGCGACTGGATGACAATATTACCGCCATCAAAGGTGGCAATCCGGGAGCTGTCAATATTGATGGTGCCCTGCGCAGTTACATTCACATTGCCGCCGCCCGAGGTATAAACACCCAAAGCGATTTGACCGTTATCGTTCATGATGGAAGCTTCGAAAGGCAACAGATCCTGAGAGCCCAAATCCATTGAAACGCCGACGCCGCGACGGTTTTGAACACTGCCTGGAATCACGCCGGTGCAGATTACATTCAGATCGCCGCCACCGAGGGTCGCGATGGTGGAGGTGGGCATCTCCAGATAGTCAGCCGTGACATTGATGGTCGGGCCAGACGTAATGTAAGGAGCCAGGAATGAATAATCCCGGCCGAGAACGTGACCATTGCCGACGGAAAGAATTCCGTCGGAATTGCCGAGGGAAATCGAATTGGCGGTCACATCAAACACGCCGGTGCCCCCAACGACATACGCCCCGTTGTTGGCCCCGAGCGGGGGCGCCCCCTGGCTGGCGGTGTACAAAGATGAAATCAACGAGGCATTGAGGCTGCCGCCGGGCACCCAGGTGAGCGTATCGGTCACAAAATGACCGTAATTGGCATCATGCGGGTTGGTGTCCACCAACGGATAACCATTGGGACCATAACGCACCACGGTCAGGGTCGGTTGGGTCAAGGCAGTCAAGAGGTCCGATGACAAAGGACCAATGGCGGTGAGCGTTCTTGTGCTGGAATCGTAGGTGAGATTTCCACCGATACTGATGCCGGGAAACAAAACCGCGCTGGCCAGGTAAGAAGCCAACTGCGACGGTTGAACGCCCAGCAACGACTGGGTGGGTAATCGGCTCGGATCCACGGCCAGTTCCAGAATCGAGTACCAGAAACCGGCCTCACCCGGCCGGAGATCCGCCAGCGCCAGGACGGGAAAACCCTGAGCCAGGGTGACTGAATTAAATGAACCCGCGTTGAAAATCTGGCCGCCAACGGTGATTGAAGTCACGTCGCCCGGATGCAAATTCTCCCCAAAAAAAGTGCAGCCGATCATGTCCCCGCCCACATTGATCCGGGTTGCCTTGTCGGTTTGCAAAACAACGTTTTCCATGTTGCCGGAGATGTTGACGACAACCGGATTGTTGTTGTTCAACTCCGCTGGTACACTGGCATGGTCATTTTCACTGAATGGTTGTATAGCGGTTGGGGAGATAAACCAGTGCGTCTGGCCGCTGTCCGACATGAGCAAGGTGGTGGGGGCGCCGCTGTCATTTTCACTGGTCAACCCGCCTCCGCCCGTGGTGTTAATTTGCAGATTCCCATAAACAGAAGGAAACAAGGTGATGTCAAAGTCTGACAATTGGACAAAGTCATTGGCATTTATATTGTCAAAAATCGCAATTGGATTCTGCAAAGTGACTCCGCCGGCACCGGCGTAGATGATCAGTGTCGGCGGTAAAAGCAAAGGAACGGCGCCATTGGGCCGGGGAAGGTCGAAACCCGTCAGATAAACTCCGTCGGCGGTCAACGAAACCGAAGCCTGTGGGTCGTAGTCAAAAAAATGGTTTCCGGCCGAAGGATTGTGATTGAGGGTGCTGATTTGAGTGTTGTTGAAAACGCCGTTGGGATTCCGTACTTCCTGCAAATAAATATTGCCCTCGAGCGCATTGACGTTCCAGGTCCCCCGAACCAGGCTGAGCGCAAAAGAGTTGCCGCCGCCAGGGACCCCGATGTCGTTACCGGCGGTGATTGTGCCCGTGCCATTGGCCAGCACGTAATGTCCAAGAACACTGCCACCGGCGGTGATCGTTACATTACCGGCCTGCGGCCCAAAAGCCCCCGTCCCCGGGTCGCCCGCCGCCACCGTGGTGGTGGGGAAACTGATCACGTCGTTTCCCGCATTGATCGTCACGTTCCCGCCGGCGGCCGTGCTGATGCCGCCCAGATTCGATTGGTCGAAATTGATGTGTTGTGACGACCCCGAGCCGACCAACTGGAATGGAGTGTAGTAGGGCGCCGTGGCGGTTCCGGTTCCCAAGGCAAAATAATTATACCCGAAAGCGCTGGTCCCGCTGTTGACGTCTCCAAATTCCGCCGTGACGCCAATATTACCACCGCCGATGGTCCGGATGGCTCCGCTGTTGACGATAACTTCGTTGGCGGCCCAAAGATCAATGTCACCGTTCCTGGTTTGAAGGAAAGACCCGCCGCTCAGATAAATTCCGTCGCTGCCGGAACTCACGGTTGTTCCCAAAAGAGACGTACCAGCCGTGAGGTTGATATTCCAATTGTTTCCCGCAACGATTCCTGAACTGTTGTCCATGATGATGTTGTTCATGGCGGACCAGTTCAAGGTGGCCGGCACGCTCGCATCCCCCAGGTTCCATAGCGAAGCCAGCTCGATGTTATAAAGATAAACCTGCGAATAATTCAGCAGCGCACTCAGATTCAAGTTCGGGTTTGAAGGCGAGGTGGAGGTGGCTCCGGTTGATAGCGTCAGATTGTTGGGGTTGATCAAGAGGGCGTAACAACTGCCAATGCTCGACAGAATCGGACTGGTGCCGACGCCAGGGTCAAAAATTTCCACGATGCCGTTTTGTCCCCCGGCCGCTCCGGAAACTGAAATGGTGGAGCTGGCCGTATCGGCAAACGAATTGTCCGCGTGCAAAACCACAAACCCACCGGGACTGGCACCGGCGGCGGTCGAATCGCCATTGGCCAGGATCTGGGAACCGGCTCCCAGGTTCAAACTGGCATTCGCGTCAATTTCAACGGCACCGTTGATGTTCCCAAGCGAATTCGCCTGGAGGATTCCGTTTTGATTCACCGTTGGCGCCTTCAACAGAATCGAGCTGCCGTCAGCGACCGCCTGGCCATCGTTGTTGATGATGTTACCTGCTTGCAGGGTGATCCCGCCGGTCCCGGCGGCCTGGCTGTTGCCCTCCGCCGAAAGAGTGGAACTGGCGCGCAGGTTGAGCGTTTCACTGGCAACCAGTTCAATGGTCCCGTTGACGTTCTGGGCGGAATTGGCCTGGACCAATCCGCCTTGATTGACGGTCTGGGCCTGGGCCGCAATGCTGCCGCCATCGGCGATCAAATTGCCATTGTTGTCCACCGACCCCTGCGGCAGGGTGACCTGGGCGCTCAAGCCGCGACCGTCCGGACTCATGGAAACCAAAACCTGCTGGCCGGCGTAAAGGCCGATTTTTCCATTGGGGGCCGAAATCGTGCCATTGTTCACAATGTCGCTGGCGATCAGGTACGCGGAACCGCCGCCGCTGATGTTGATGTGCCCGTAGTTGACGATTTGGGCCGTGGGCGGCGGCGCGTTAAAGGCCCAGGCGCCACCGCTGGACAGGTTCAGGTTGGGAGTGGAGGCCGTAGTCATGATCAATCCATGAGCGGAGATGGCCGCCTGGCCGCCCACCGTGAACCCGTTAGGATTTTGCAGCACCACATAGCCGTTGGCATTGAGGTTTCCGTTGATGCTGGAGGCATTGGGATCATTGATGTAGTTCCAGGTCACCGAAGTGGACGAGGGCTGGATGAAGGTTGTGGTTTCCCCGGCGTTAATGTTGAAGCTTTGCCAGCTGATGAAGGCGTTGGCGGAAGTCTGGTTGATGTTAAATTGCGAACCCGAGCCGCTGAAGGTCGCCGCGCCTTGAGTGACAGTCGTACCGGCTGCGGTTGGATTGGCGCGAACTTGAAGCTGGCCGACGGATCCGGCCAGCAAAAGCATGACCAGAAAGGGCACCCGGCCAGGATAACGGGTCAAGGCTTGGTTCATAGTGTGTTTCCTTTCACAAACAATTCAACTGCGGTTTATAACATTTCCGGAATATCAGGGTAAACGTGTTGCAGGTGACATTTGGGTTAAATTTAAAATTGAGCGGACAATGAAAAATTAAAATAAGGCTGGTCGCGCGGCGTGTTGATGGTCCGGATCAACGGCAGGGAGAACAGGAATCTCGCGTCCCAGTGAGAGCCAACCGAGGCGACAAACCCAAAGCCGGCGCCCCACAGTTCGGTGCTTGCAGGACGCCCCTGAGGATCCAACAGATAGGCGGCGGCGCAGTCCGTATAGACCGAGCCGCGGATGATGAGCGGAGCATGGCCGTAAGCGATACCCACCACGTGCGGCGGGGTCTGCTGCTCCAGCGAAAAGTGCCAGCCCAGGTCGCCGAAAACTTCGCCTTCGTGATACCCCCGGACGCTGTTGACGCCTCCAATGCCAAACTGTTCGTTGCTGATCAACGGTTCGCTCGCCCATTGGCCGTCGGCACGGAACGTCATGATCCAATTGGTATAAACCGCAATGTCCTGCGAATAACTGGGCCGGAGAATCACCCAATTGCCGGTGGAATTGGTCGAGCCGGTAATGCCTTGCAAGCTCTTCAAACCACTAAGCTTGTTGGTGCCGGTGATGGTGGAACTATAATACCAGAGGTTGGCGCTCAGCCCCAATCCCAAGGTGGCGGGTCCCATGAAATTGTTCAGGCTCGCGTTATAGCTCAGCCCCAAAGGCAAATAATCCACCTTCTGTTCGGTCGCTGGTGTTGCTTGAACATCATGATTGATGATTTCAATGGGATTGTTGTTCTGATCTTTGATGAATTCGATGATGGTGAAAACATTGGTCTGGAAATTTTCCTGGGAATACATTTTGTAATCCAGTCCGCCCGACAAGGTGGAGCGGAAACTGTTGACCGGCGGCAACGGTTTGCTCAACTGAAAACCGAGGTTTTCATTGACCGTAAGACCCTGTTGAAACTCCTGCTGGCTGAGCTGGCGCACAAAGGGAATGTCCAAAAGGGTCTGGTCTTTGAGCGTTTCAACTCCGGTATCAATGGTGGCGCGGCTGGCATACAGGTTCAATTCCGTCGCTCCGGAAGGCGGGGGCAGGTTGAACTTCCGGGTGGCTTCATCATAGCCGAAGCTGCCGGGGTTGCTCGCCACCACGTCTTCGATGGGCACCGGGTTGCCCAAGGGCAGACGGTAGAAGCCGCTGTAGTTGGCCACCAGGGGCTGGTCATAAAAAGGCCACTGATTTCCCACCTTGTATTGCTCGGGAGAAAAACCGTACTGGATTCCCAGCGTATGTTCCGTTTGCCAGAGATTGTTGCAAACCGCGGACGAGTTGACGCGCAGGTCCGGCGTGCCCGGCGAATTTTGGTTGTTAAACTCCACCTTGGCGTGGAGCGGCAGTTGATCCTTGACCTTGAGCGTGAGATCGCTGGTGCCCGGTTCGGGACCGGGTCCGATGACCGGGTAGATCTGCCGGTCCCGGTTTGCATTGGCCCGGTTCAGTTCCGTCTGGAAGATCAGACCGTTCAAGACCGTGTTCGAATGCAGGCTGGGAAGCGACCGCATTATGTTGTTGGAACTGAAGTAATGGTTGCCCGCAACTTTGAGGTTTGCCAGCCGGCCTTCCGTCACCTGCACCTTCACCGTGGCGTTGGTGAGTTTCTGCTGGGGAAGGCCGACGGCGACGGTCACATAACCGCGTTCGCGATAAGCCGTTTGAAGTTCCGCTAACGCCGTGCGAATCCCGTCAAAACTCACATTGGTGCCGAAGGCGCCATCAATGTTGGTAAGCACCCCGCCCAGGACCACCGGCGGCAGCACCGTGTTGCCCGTGATCAGGTATTCTCCCACTTCAAACCGCGGTCCGGCATTCGTGGACACCACGTGGACCCGGGCATCCTTTTCCTTGACGGTCAGTTCGGTCATTTTTTGGAACAAGGCGGCACGCGCCTGGGTAATCTCCGTCGGACTGGGTGGCGCCGTTGGTGCGCTGAAGACCGGCGGCACGGCGTTGGTGGCCGCCGCCGTCACCCGCGGCTCCGGGACGAAGATCGGTGCGGTCGCCAAACGGTTCGAGTTCGTTTCCGCGCTGTTGGTGATGCTCAAGTAACATCTGCCGGACACCACGATCTGAGGCACTGCCGTTTGAAAAACGTTGAGGGTGACAAGCCCATTGGTGATTTGCTCCTGCGCAATGGCGATACTCACCATCGGATAACCCTGGCGGCGGTATTCGATTTGCAGGTCGGAAGCGGCATGCACCAGTTTCTCCAGGCTCACATTTGTGCCGGTGTATCGGGCAAGCAAGGGAACCATGACATTCGTGGAAAGCAACGGGGCGCCCTTGACGTCATAGGCTGCAACCTCGAAATGCGGAACGGGATTGTTTGCAACTCCGGTTGGGGCGTTGGTTGCCAGGTTGGAATCTGGAGCGCCCGGGTAAGCAACCGGTTCCGCCGCCAGCCGCGAAATTATCCCAATCATCCCGCAACAAAGCAACAACAGCCGGAAAACGGCGGCGCGGCGCGGGAATTTCGAAAGCGGCGGGATGAACCTCCCAGGCAAATCTAATTTCGCCAGATTCATAAGCCGGGAGGCTGGCGCGCCAGCCGTTTCCGTCCGGTGATGGCCCCACGACAACACAAAGCGGCGCGGGCGGTCGTTGGGACAAATTTCCCGCTTCCGGAGATGGGGATGAGATCCTCGGCGAGCAAGCTGAGCCCATTCATTATCGGCAATAACATGCTGTCACATTGCGCTCCCGCGATCTTGATGTTGTTTGTAAAACCGGCACTGCTGCATCCAATCCATCCGCGCACAAGAATTGCATGACACCAAACCCGCGCGAACAATCGGGAGGTGCATCTGAAAATTCACATCCGAGGAAATTGGGCAACCCATATTACGGACCTCTGTCGGGATTGTGACAATCTGGAAACAACGGACCCGGTGAAATTCGTTGTTTGTACCCGATGGCGGAATTTTACTTTTAAAAATTCACCGGCCGGAACTTCAACCGAGGATGTCAGGCAGCGGGCCGGCCGGGAACTGAACCCGTCGCGGGCGCGTTGCGCAGCTTCATGGCTTGTCCAGCAACTGAAATTTGCAACCGTAGTTCCCGGAAAACAGTTTCCGGTTCTTTTCAAGACCGACATGGGTTTGTAACACGGTCTGCCTAGTTTTGGCTTGGGGATGACCTTTCCGGGCCGGTAAAAGGTTTCGCGGTTTGATAATCGCGCTGGATCAGCCGGATCGATTTTCCCCGGGGACGACTTGACTCGCGTAAATGGGCGGGAACAAGCAGAAAACTGTCAACCGGCATTGGGAATGAATGCGGTAGGCGGCAGAACGCCATGGTGGAATTGCAGTCGCGGTTGTTAAAATGTCCAAACTTTTGAATGCATGAATAAACCGGATCAGTTGTATGAACCTCACCTGTCAATTAGGGAATTTTCCATGCTGCCCGGCGGGGAATGG
>Ga0265320_10000585_pt1 | contig 28024 bp, 24 predicted proteins | sample 4827metaG_FD_202087 | JGI IMG/M metagenome (GOLD analysis project Ga0265320, IMG submission 202087) | Rhizosphere microbial communities from Carex aquatilis grown in University of Washington, Seatle, WA, United States - 4-8-27 metaG | ecosystem: Host-associated > Plants > Roots > Rhizosphere >... | reverse complement strand
ACTTTGAAACGGGAATTGGTTTGTCGCTGCCAGTTCGCCATGCGAGACCAGGCCCGGGCAGCGATCTTCAAGTGGATTGAAGTCTTTTACAACTGCAAGCGGTTCCACCGCGCGCCCGGTTTCAAATCCCCTGTGGACTTTGAAACTCAACTCAACTAAACCATGTTTCATGCGTCACCGCCAACACTGTCCACCAAATCGAGGCGGGTCAAATTACGGGCGCAGTCCCATTCCGAACATGAAAAACGGGCTTTTGGTTCTCCTGGCAGGCATAACTTTGACATTCAGGGTGGCCGCGCAACCTGATGACCTGGTAAACCGCTGGGGAAAAAGCTCGTCGATCTCGGCACCTTCCTCAACGCTCAACGGGGTCAAACCGCTGGCCAACTGGATCTGGGATTCGGGAGCCGAAAATCCCCAAAACTATTATTTGCTGGTCCGAAAGACGTTCCATCTGGAAAAGCTTCCCCAAGCGGCCAATGCCTTCATTTCTGCCTATGCCTATGCCGATGTGTACATCAACGGCAAGCTGCTGGAACGCTGCCCGATGAATTGTGACCCGGAATATCAGTGCTACGATAACTTCGACATAGCAGCTTACCTTCGTAAAGGCGAAAACTGCATCTCGGCCGTGGTGCAAAATTTCGGAGTTGGACTGCACTCCCAGATGAATGCCCGGGGCGGGTTTTTCTTCCAGGCCAAGCTGGACTTTGCCGGCGGTTCATCGGCCAATCTCTTGAGTGATGGCAGTTGGAAAGTTACCCAGGCCAAAGCCTGGAACACCCAAACCCGCTTGCGGGAACCCAATGCCCACCTGATTGGATTTGTCGAAGAATTCGATGCCCGGCCCTGGCCCACAGGCTGGCAAAATCCGGGATTTAATGATTCTGCTTGGGAGGATGCAAAAGTCATTGGGGTTCCTCCGGTGGCTCCATGGAACAGCCTGGTGGTGACCGAACGTCCGCAATTGCTCCGAAAAATTGTCAAACCGGTTCGCCAATGGAAGACCGGCAATTTGCTGGTTTATGATTTTGGGACTGAGATTGCCGGTTACCCGCAATTCACAATCGACGCAGCCAAAGAGGGTGTTCAATTCGAACTTGGGACTGGCGAACGTCTGGATACAAACAACGTTCCCTTGTTCCATGCCAGCGGAGATCATTCCGATAAATACACGACCAAGCAGGGGCGCCAAAGCTGGCGGCCTTACACCTGGCTGGCCTTTCGCTATCTTTCCATCGAAACCAGCCCGGATGTCCAGATTCAAAATGTCAGTGCGGAATTTGCCTGCTACAACTATGAAATGGGCGGTTCGTTTGAATGTTCCGATCCCCAGCTGAACGAATTCTGGAACATCGGAAAATATACCATTCGGCTCTGTTCGATTGACACCTACATGGATTCCCCATGGCGTGAACGCACTCAATATATCGCCGGCGATACGCGCTATTTGCAGATTTACGGGAATTATGCCTTTGGCAAGAGCTCAAGATTCTTGTCGGCCTATAATCTCCTCTGCGGCGCCGAATCGCAGCGTTGGCGAAAGGATGGAGCCGTTCGCAGCCGCTACCCCACGGATTATTTCATGCAACCTGGCAGTTCCACCTATATTGCGGACTACCAGCTCGAATGGGTGCTGATGATGCACGAGTATTTCATGTATTATGGAAAGGACGGGTTGATTGAGAACCTGTATCCCAACTTGAAAAAGGCGATGGATTACTATCAACCGTTTGTTGACCCCAAAACGGGTTTGCTGGCCAACCTACCCGGCTGGATTGTGCTCGACTGGCCCGATACCTATCAGATGGAACGGGAAAAAATCATTACCGGACTCAACTGCCAATATTACGGAGCTTTGAATGCGGCGGCAGCGATTGCCAGCGATTTTGCCCATGACGAAACGCAGGCGAAGGTTTGGAAAGAGCAGGCGCGGCAGCTCAAGGAAAACATCAATCAAGAACTTTGGTCGGAAAGAGACCGGGCGTATTTGGATAGTTATGAAGGCACCAAAATTGGACAACAGCCGCAGGTGTATGCCCTGGTTTACGGATTGCCCGACGACAGCCGAAAGGCTGACATGATTGATCTAATTATGAAGCGGGGCAAAGCCAGTGAAGAATCTTTCGCATACTGGTTGTTAAATTCCATGTTTTCGCAAGGAAAAGATCAGTGGGCGCTTGATTACATCCGCAAAAACTGGGGGGAACAAACCAAACTCGACTCATTCAATGGCGCCTGGCATGAAGGCTGGAACCTTCCCTGGGGATCGACCTCACACGCCTGGTCTTCAGGCCCGACCGCGTTGCTTCCCCAAAAAGTGCTTGGCCTGGAACCAACCGGATATGGCTGGAAAACCTTTGTGGTTAGACCGCTCACCGGTGATTTAAAATGGGCTAAAGGAACGGTTGCCACCGTGGCGGGAGACATCACTGCTGCCTGGACGAAATCCGCCGGGACCCATTTCACCCTGAAACTAAATGTTCCTGAAGAAACCCTGGCCAGGGTCTATCTTCCTACGACCGATTTGAAAACGGTGAAAATAAACGGGAAAACTTTGGCGGAAAAAACTGAGATCAAAGCTTCGCCGGAGTCTGGAAAATGGGTGGTTCTCGAGATCCGCTCTGGCACTTATCAAATGGAATGTGAAACCGGCAGCAAGTGATATGTGGTTGCACCGTTTCGGTTCTGTCAATGACTTGACCATTTCTGACGTGAATTGCCTAACTACAAACATTCTTACGCGGCGGTTCCGTTTTTTTCTTTCGTTGGCGTTGGTTGCCTCAATTCTTTGCTTCGCCAAAACAGTGGTCTTGGCGGAAGGAAATCTCGACAAAGGTTTTGCCGCGCCTCCCGATGATGCCAAACCGCGGGTGTATTGGTTTTGGCTGTTCAATCGCGTGGACAAGGCCGGCATCACCCGCGACCTGGAGCAGTTCAAGGCCAAAGGGATCAGCGGCGTCAACCTGATCTGCAACGGAGGATATGCCGGCACCGCGCCGCTATTTGGCGTGACGTATCAAAGCCCCGAATGGTGGGAGCTCTTCCGCCACGCGGTCAAAGAGGCCAGGCGGCTCAATATCGAGCTGGGCTTCAATCTTTCCGCCAGCTGCTGGATGATGTTGGGACCTTGGGTCACTCCCGACACGGCCATGAAAAAAGTCGTGCAGGCGGATTTGAATGTCGAAGGCCCGAAAAAGTTTTCAGTTAAACTTCCCCGGCCTGACACGGTGGACGGCTACTATCGAGACTATTGTGTGCAGGCCATGCCGCATAAGGCAGCTGGCGTTGCGATTAATCCCGAAGATATCCTTGATCTGACCGATAAACTGCAACCCGACGGACGACTGGAATGGGACGTGCCCAAGGGACAGTGGACCATTCTCCGAACCGGCTACACGGTGACGACGGAGGGCCAATTCAAGCACGCCTACCCCAACGGAGATACCTACGAAGGGGGCAATGGCTATCAGATTGACTTCCTCAATGCCGCCGCGTTCGACGACCATTTCAAACACCTCGGCGAACCGATCCTCAAGGCGGCTCGCGAGGCCGGCGGTCGGCTCGCCTATTTCTGGTCCGACAGTTGGGAGGCCGGCAAGCTGACTTGGACGCAGGATTTCCCGGACCAGTTCCGCAAGTATCGCGGCTACGATCTCAAGCCCTACTTGCCCGCGCTGCCGGGAGCGATCAGCTGGGTGGGCTACAAGGCGACTTTCACCGCCACAGCCGCCGCGCAGACTCTGTCTTTCGTGGGCACCGATCTGGCGGGTGGCGACAACACTGTTTTCATCGACAACGTGCAAATCATTTCAGCGGGAGGAGCGTCCCTGATGGTCACAAACTTCGGCTTTGAAACGCCCAACCTTGGTGCGAGCAGCCATCAGTATGATCCTCCCGGGGGTTCGTGGAGCTTCAGTGGTAATGGTAACAGCCCGACCGGATCGGGCCTCTGCGGCAACGGCGGCGCATTTAGCAATCCGAATGCACCACAGGGCACACAAGCGGCATTTCTTCAGGGAACTGGAACTATTTCACAGACCATTTCCGGTCTTGTTCCAGGAACAAACTACACCATGACCTTTTCTGCGGCGCAACGGCCGGGGAATGCGCAGACCTGGAACGTTAACATTGATGACACTGTGATTGGGAGTTACCAGCCGGGGACGGGTGTTACCATCGTCAACGGTGATGTGACCGCCCGTTTCCGCGCAGACTTCGATCGCACCATTCAAGACTGCGTTGCGGATAACTTCTACGGTCATTTCGCCGATGTGTGCCATCAGAACGGAATGATCATGGGCAATGAAGCGGCTGGCCCGAACAATATTCCGCCCGAAGATGCGCTGAAAAATTTAGGCCGCTGCGACTTTCCCGCCGGCGAATTCTGGGTGAACTACAATGCGCCCGACCATTATAACTCAGACCCCGGGCTGAAGCTTAATCTTAAACAAACCGCTTCTGCGGCGCACGTATATGGACGACTCCAAGCCCAGGCTGAATCGTTTACCCAAATGGAAGGCGATCGCACCCATTGGTCATTCGGCCCGGCTGAATTGAAACCTTACGCCAACGACGCCTTCTGTTGGGGGATTAATCGCATCATGCTGCATCAGGCGACCTGTCAACCGCCCTCCGACGGCAAGCCCGGCTATGAGTTTTGTGCCGGCCAGCATTTCACTCCTAACATCACGTGGTGGGAGCAGTCTCCCGCTTTCTTTACGTATCTGTCACGCTGCTCGTATATGCTGCAACAGGGGAATTTCGTGGGCGACGTTTGTTTCTATCTGGGCGATGAGCCGCCCGTTTTGGCCCCGCCCAAATACATCGTTCCCGGACTTGGCGCCGGCTACGATTGCGATTATTGCAACGCCGAAGTGTTGCTGAGACGGATGTCGGTTAAAGACGGTCGGATAGTGTTGCCGGACGGCATGAGTTACCGGCTGTTGGTGCTGCAGAATTGCGTTTCACCCGTGCCGGAAATAGCCAGGCGAGTTGGCGATTATCAGAGCTTGACGGTTTCCCCGATACCGTCGAAGGCCATGTCGGTCGAGGTAATAACAAAACTCCGGGAGTTGGTCCGCGACGGGGCCACCATCATCGGGGCCCCTCCCGAAAAGGCCGCCGGACTGAAAGACTATCCAAAATGCGATGAGGAAGTGCAACGTATTGCCGCCGAACTCTGGGGCGACCTGGACGGCACGAACCGGACCGAGCGCAGCTTCGGCAAAGGTCGCGTTATCTGGGGCAAAACGCCGCGCGAGGTTCTTCTCGCCGATGGTGTGAAACCCGATTTTACCTTCACCGGTCAGGCTGAACACCCGGACAACTTCGACTACATCCATCGCACGTCATGCCATGCCGAAATCTACTTTGTCATCAACCGCAAAAACCAGCCGGCGACGCAGGATTTTACCTTCCGGGTCAACGGCAGACAGCCCGAGATTTTTGATCCCGTAAGCGGCAGCATCCTGCCGGCAAATGCCTTTCGGCAGGCCGACGGTTGCACCACATTGCCGTTGCAGTTCGATCGCTTCGGATCTTATTTCGTGGTGTTTCGCCAGCCGATCGCCAATGGGTTTGCGGGAAAAGCCAAAAGCAATTTCCCCAGGCTCGTCCAACTGCAAAATCTTGGCGGCCCTTGGAATGTCGCATTCGATCCGGCTTGGGGCGGTCCCACCAATGCCGAGTTCCCCGAGCTGGCCAGCTGGACTCAACGCTCCGAAGAGGGAATTAAATTCTATTCGGGCAAGGCCACCTACCGGAAAACATTCGACTTGTGCGATGCAGCCGGGACAACGAAAGAAACCGATCACAAGACAAAACGACTCTTTCTCGACTTGGGCAATGTCAAGGAAGTCGCCGAAGTGCGACTCAACGGCAGGAAACTCGGCATCCTTTGGTGCTTCCCCTGGCGCGTCGATATCACCAAAGCCGTGAAACCCACCGGCAACGTATTGGAAGTTGATGTCGTCAATCTCTGGGCGAACCGCGTCATCGGCGATCTTAACCAGCCCAAAGAAAAACGCTTCACCAAAACCCACGATATTTTTCGATTCGATATGCTGACCAAAAAAACCACGCTGCTCGACTCGGGATTGTTGGGTCCGGTGACATTGCAGCGGAATGAGGAATAGAAGAAGTTTAGCCCGCTTCACTATTCGTCGAGTGGTGGAATGGTGGGTTGGCAGGGACTCGAACCCTGGACCAACCCCGAAAACTTTCGGGGCTGCTCTATGACGACCGGGCTTGCAACAGCGCCAAGGCCAGTTGTGGATTCTTCTTGCGTTTCATCTCCCGTTCCAAGGCCCGGGCCTCATCGATCGTGGCCAGTTCCAGTGTTGCCACAATTTCCAGGTTGTCGCCCAGGCATTTCGTCGTGTGCGTTTGGCCCTGCCGGTGCTCTTTGAGACGCCATTCCAGATTGATGGTTGAACCGAAGTAGTATCGGCCGGAATCGCCACGAAGAATATAGACCCAAGCCATTTGTTTAAAGGTGGTGGGTTGGCAGGGACTCGAACCCTGGACCAACCCCGAAAATCTTCGGGGCTGCTCTATGGCAACCGGCTTTGCAACAATGCCAAGGCCAGTTGTGGATTCTTTTTGCGTTTCATCTCCCGTTCCAAGGCCCGGGCCTCATCGATCGTGGCCAGTTCCAGTGTTGCCACAATTTCTAGGTTGTCACCCAAGCGTTTTGTTGTGTGCGTTTGACCGTGCCGGTGCTCTTTGAGACGCCGTTCCAGATTGATGGTTGAACCGAAGTAGTGTCGGCCAGAGTCGCCACGAAGAATATAGACCCAAGCCATTTGTTTAAAAGTGGTGGGTTGGCAGGGACTCGAACCCTGGACCAATGCCTTAAAAGGGCACTGCTCTACCAACTGAGCTACCAACCCACAAAAAATCATCCATCAATGCTGGGGGTTAACCCCCTGACCAACCCCGAAATCTTTCGGGGCTGCTCTACCAACTGAGTTGCCAGCCCGCCAATGTGGCAAAGATTATCATACTAAAACAGCCGCCCGGTCGCGCAAGGTTTTTTCGTCATGGATTAAGGCCGCCACCGCCAGGATGTCAGATTTACGATTTGTTTTTTGGTCCGCCGGGGTTACAGTGACCCCATCAAAACCGCCACATGCGTAAAATTTTGGGGCGTGCGCGGCTCGATTCCGACCCCGGGACCGACGACGGTGCGTTATGGCGGCAACACGTCCTGTGTGGAAGTGCGCATGGGCGGAGAGATCATCCTGCTCGACGCGGGCACGGGATTGCGGGCTTTGGGCCGCTCGTTGCAGGCCGAATTCAAAGGCCGCCCATTGAACCTGACGATGCTGCTGACCCATACGCATTGGGACCACATTCAAGGCCTGCCGTTTTTCGGACCGATCTATGACTCGAACTGCCGGTTGCGGATCCTGGGCTGTGAAGGCGCGCGCAAAGGCCTGGTCAACGCCCTGACCGGCCAGATGGAAAGCACTTATTTTCCGGTGCCGTTCAACAAACTGCCGAGCAACATCGAAATCGAGGAACTCAAGGACTTCAATTTCAACATCGGCCCGGTGTGCGCGCGGGCGATGCGCGCCAATCACCCGGGCCTTTGCGTCGGGTACCGGTTGCTTTCGCCCGACAGCCTGATCGCCTTTTTTCCCGACACCGAACCGCGCGCGGGCGGCAAGGACCGGGACATGATTGAATTCCTGCGCGATGTGGATTTGTTGATCCTCGATTCACAATACGATTCCCGGGAATACCGGAAGCACGTCGGTTGGGGACACGGTTGCGTCGATGATTCGGTCGCGCTCGCCCTGCAGGCCGGAGTCAAACACCTCTCCCTGTTTCATCACGATCCGGACCACGACGACAAACAGATTGACGGCCTGGTCGAGCAGGCGCGCCGGCTGGTGGCCAAACGGAGGGCAAAATTGCACGTGGATGCCGCGCGCGAGGGCACGACGATCAAGCTGACTGCAAAATCCGGGCACTGATTTCAGGCCGCCAGATTATTTCGGTTTCTCGCCGTAGTTGATGGCCATCGCGCCGCCCAGCAAATTGATGACGCGCACGTTTACCAGTTTCAGCTCGCGCATTTTTTCCGCCACGGCCAGTTGCGCGGGATAATGTTTCAAGGATTCCAGAATATAGGCGTAGGCATCCGCGTTGCCGCAAAACAACCAGCCGATGAGCGGCACGGAGCAGCGCAAATGGCCGAAATAAATTTTGCGCCAGAGGGCGTTGGCGGGTTTGCCAAAATCCAGGACGATCAGCCGGCCGCCGGGCTTGGCCACGCGCTGCATTTCCGCCAGGCCCGTTTCCCAGCTGGTCAAATTGCGCAGACCATAACCGATGGTGACCGCGTCAAACGTCGCGTCGGAAAACGGAATTTGCTGCGCGTCGCCCTGGATGAAGATTGGTTGTGCCTGAAGTTTTGAGTTTTTAAGCCGGCGGGTTTCGGCCACGGCCAGCATTTTCTGGCTGAAATCGAGCCCGGTGACTTCGGCGCCGCGGCGCGCGAGGGCGAAGGCGATGTCGCCGGTGCCACAGCACAAATCCAGCGCCCGGCTCCCGGAAGCAACGCCGGCGAGTCTGGCGACCCGACCTTTCCAGCGCCGGTGCAATCCGAAACTTTGCAGGTCGTTGAGCAAATCGTAGCGCTGCGCGATGGCGGCAAAAAGGTCATTGACCTTGAGGGCGCGTTGTTCGCCGGGAGTATAGAAGACATTGCTCACGCGGCCAGTCTAGCACACCGGCTGGCGCAGAAGTAAGGTCATAAAATAGCTTTCCGCTTGAAGCAACGTCTGTTAGGTTGGCATACAATTGGCTGTCAAACAGTGTTAACTGTTGATAAACCATGATAATATGAGCACCGAATCCGCTCCAGCGAGCCCCAAGAAAGTCTTGGTGGTGGATGACAATGAAGTCATCCTCAAGACGATTTCCCTGAAATTACAGGGCGCTGGTTTTAAAATCATCACCGCCCTGGATGGTTCCGAGGCGGTGGCGGCCGCGCGCAAGGAGATGCCCGATTTGATTTTATTGGACATCAATTTTCCGCCGGAAGTGGACGGCGTGCCTTGGGACGGCTTTCGCATCATGGATTGGTTTCATCGCCTGGACCCGGCAAAGAAAATTCCCATCATCATCATCACCGGCCTGGAGGATCTAAAAAGCAAGGAACGCGCGACTTCCAGTGGTGCGGTGGCATTTTTCCACAAGCCCATCAACCACGACGACCTGCTCAAGGTGATCAGCGCAACGCTGAACGATTCCAGCAAAACGGACGATTCCAAAAAGCCGGCTTGAAATCGGGCTTGCAAATCCGGTCAGTTTGCCTAACCTGTCCCTCTGTCTTCAGGAAGCGAGCGTAGCTCAGCCTGGTAGAGCATCACGTTGCCAACGTGAGTGTCGAGGGTTCGAATCCCTTCGCTCGCTCCATTTTTTTCACAAATTCCCTGCCTCTGCGGAAAACCGGTCTTTGGCTGCCGCCGCCGGGGCAACGCGTGCGCGTGGTGCGGGAGAACACGAACCTTTTTCCCGCATGTCGCGCAATTGGCCCGTCTGGACCGCACTTGTGCCTCTTTCCATGAGCGCTTGAGCCGGCGCGAAGGTTCTTTGTGTCTTTGGGCCTTCGTGTTAAATTCCACGGGTCGAAATGAGCGTTATCGCCCAGCCTGAACCAACTACCCGGCAAAATTCACCGCCGGCCATCCGGATGCTGCCGGAGTTGCTCGCGCCCGCCGGAGATTGGGATTGTGCCCGCGCCGCCGTCGAAAATGGCGCGGACGCAATCTATTTCGGTCTCGACAAGTTCAATGCCCGGATGCGGGCGCACAACTTCACCGGGGCCGATTTGCCAAAGCTGATGGAATTTCTCCACCGCCGCGGCGTGCGTGGCTACGTGACGCTTAACACGCTGGTCTTCGAGAATGAACTTGCCGACGCCGAAAAATATTTGCGTTCGATGATTAGTGCCGGCGTGGACGCAGTGATCGTGCAGGACGTGGGCATTTGCCGGCTGATCCGGCAGCTCTCCCCCGATTTTCCGATTCATGCCTCTACCCAGATGACCGTCACCAGCACCGCGGGCGTGGAATTCGCCCGCGACCTGGGCTGCCATCTCGTCGTGCTCGCCCGCGAGTGTTCGATCCAGGAAATCGAGAAGATCGGTCAACCCTTGACCCTGCCTTTGGAGGTTTTTGTCCACGGCGCACTGTGTGTCGCCTATTCGGGCCAGTGCCTCACCAGCGAGGCCCTCGGCGGCCGCTCCGCCAATCGTGGCGAATGTGCCCAGGCGTGCCGGATGCCTTATGATTTGATTTCCGACGGCAAACCGGTATTGCTCGGCGACCGGAAATATCTGTTGAGCCCGCAGGATCTGGCCGGGCTGGAGGTCTTGCCGGCGTTGGCCCGCGCCGGGGTCGCCTCGCTGAAAATCGAAGGCCGCCTCAAATCCCCGGAATACGTCGCCAATATCACCCGTGTGTACCGCAAGGCTCTGGATGAATTGCGATTTACGATTGGCGATTTACGCGGGGAAGGCGATTTGTCTCGCAAATCCGGGTCCAGGCCGGACCCGGAAACGCGCTATGACATCGAAATGGCCTTCAGCCGCGGCCTGTACACCGGCTGGTTCGGCGGCACCAACAATCAGGAACTGGTCCATGCCCGCTTCGGAAAGAAGCGCGGCGTGTACCTCGGTGAAATCGCGCGGGTGTTGCGCGATGGCGTGACCCTCCGGCTCGAGGGCCCGCTGAAACCGGGCGACGGCATCGTGTTCGATGCCGGCAAACCGGAGGAAAATGAGGAAGGCGGGAGGGTGTATGAAATCCGCAATTCGAAACCCGAAACCCAAAATGCCCAATCCGTCGAACTGTATTTCGGCCATGGCGACATTGACTTCTCGCGCGTCCACGCCGGCGATAAGCTGTGGAAGACCAGCGATCCCGAGCTGGACCGGCGATTGCGCCAAAGTTTCGCCGGTCAGGCGCCAAAGTTCCAGAGGCCCATTGAAATCGAGGTGCATGGTGTCGAGGGCAAACCCCTCACGCTCTTGGCGCATGATGACTTGGGCAACGCGGCCAAAGTGGAATCCGCCATGCCGCTGGAAAAAGCCGGGAGGCAGCCGCTCACCACCGAACGGTTGCGCGAGCAACTGGGCCGGCTGGGAGGCACACCGTTCAAACTTGGCGAACTGAAGAATCATCTGGCGGGCGACGTTTTGTTGCCGGTGAGCGAACTGAACCGCCTGCGCCGTGAAATTGCCAGAGAGCTGGAGCGGCAGCGCTTGCAGCCGAAGCGGTGGACGCTAAATGGCAATGTGGCTGCCGACGTGAGTCGGCAGCTGACTTCCTCTAAAACCGACGATTGGGATGTGAATAATTCAAGCCGCGCACTCACGAGCGCAGCCACGGAGCTCATCGTTTTGGTCCGCAACCTGCCCCAGCTCGAAGCCGCGTTGAAGTGCGGAGCAACGACCGTCTATTGTGAATTTGAAGATCCCAAAAAATACCGCGAAGCCGTAACGCTATTTCACATCGCCTTTGCTTGCAATGGTAGGGCGGGCAGTCCTCTGCCCGCCGCCGGTTCGCAAACAGATGGCGGCGCGCACGGCTTGTCCTGGCGTAGCCTTGCGAAGACGGAAGTGACGCGCCCTACCATTTGGGTTGCGCCTCCTAGAATTTTCAAACCGGGCGAGGAATGGACGCTGGAGCAGGTGCGTGCCTGCAACGCAGACGGGTTTCTGGTCCGCAATTACGATCACCTGAAGTTCTTCACAAACGCCCGCCGCATCGGCGATTATTCACTCAACATCGCCAATCGGTTGGCGGCCGAGCATTTCAAAAACCAGTTCAGCCTGGAGCGGCTGGCGCCGAGTTACGATTTGAATTTCCTGCAACTCGAAGCCCTGTTGACCGCCGCCCCGCCGGAGTGGTTCGAGGTCACGATTCACCAGCACATGCCGATGTTTCACATGGAGCACTGCGTGTTTTGCGCGTTTCTTTCCACGGGAACGGATTTTCGGAACTGCGGCCGGCCGTGCGACGTGCATGACGTGAAGCTGCGTGATCGCGTGGGCGCCGAACACCCGGTGAAAGCCGACGTGGGTTGCCGCAACACCGTCTTCAACGCGCTGGCCCAGACCGGGGCGGAATACGTGACGCGGATGATCGAACTGGGGGTGCGGCATTTCCGCGTGGAATTCCTCAACGAAACGCCGGAACAGGTGACCCGGACCATTTCAAGGTATCGCCAGCTTTTGCGGGGCGAAATCACCGGAACCCAGCTCTGGCGCGAATTGAAGCTGATGAATCAACTGGGCGTCACCCGTGGTCAAATTGGCAGGTAATCCGGCGCAATTCACTCCGGCATTTCCAGCTTAATCTTGTCCGCCACCTGGGACACGTCCTTGTCGCCGCGACCGCTCAAATTCACGATGATGAGCTTGTTCCGGCTCATTTTAGGCGCGCGTTTCATGACTTCGGCGACCGCGTGGGCGCTTTCCAGCGCGGGAATGATGCCTTCCAGCCGCGCCAGTTTCATGAAGGCTTCGAGCGCCTGGTCGTCGGTCGCGTAGGTGTATTCCACGCGTTTCTCGTCGTGCAACCAGGCGTGTTCCGGTCCAACAGCGGCGTAATCCAGTCCGGCGCTGACGCTGTGGGTGAGTTGGATCTGCCCATTTTTATCCTGCAAAATATAACTGCGCGTGCCTTGCAACACGCCGAGCGAGCCGCCATGAAACCGCGCCGCGTGCTGCCCCGGTTTGATGCCGCGGCCGCCGGCCTCCACACCAACCATCTTCACGAATTGGTCATTGAGGAACGGATAAAACAGTCCGATGGCGTTGGAACCGCCGCCGACACAGGCGACGAGCAGGTCGGGCAGGCGTTCCTCCTGCTCCATTATCTGCCGGCGCGCTTCGTCGCCGATGACGCGTTGGAAGTTCCGCACCATCATCGGATACGGATGCGCCCCGTAAGCCGTGCCGAGAATGTAATGCGTGCTGCGAAGGTTCGACACCCAGTCGCGCATCGCCTCGTTCACCGCTTCCTTGAGCGTCTTCTGGCCGGCATGAACGGGCACCACCTCCGCGCCGAGCATTTTCATCCGATAGACATTCAGTTCCTGCCGTTGGCAATCCACCGCGCCCATGTAAATGACGCATTTCAATCCGAACATCGCGGCGACGGTGGCGGTGGCGACGCCGTGCTGGCCAGCGCCGGTCTCGGCAATGACCCGGGTCTTGCCCATGCGTTTGGCGAGCAGAACCTGGCCGATGGCGTTGTTGATCTTGTGCGCGCCGGTGTGGTTCAAATCCTCCCGCTTGAGATAAATTTTCGCGCCGCCGAGTTCCTTGGTCAGTCGTTCGGCAAAATAAAGCGGGGTGGGCCGGCCGCAAAATTCCCGAAGATAATATTCAAATTCGCGCTTGAAGGCCGGATCCTTCTGCGCGCGAAGGTATTCGTTCTCCAATTCCTGCAACGGATGCACCAACGTTTCGGGCACGAACCGGCCTCCGTAGGGACCGAAATGGCCCTGGGCATCCGGAATTTTGGCGCTGGAATTTCTGCTCATAAATCGGCTGTTAATCTCGCGCAAAGCGCAGGTTGGTGCAAAGAGAATTATTTCAACCGCGGATTCACACGGATGGAGACAGATAAGGGGAGAATTGTCAGTTGGTAGGGCGCGTCACTCCGTGCGCGCCGCCGTCGTGATGCGCAGAAGCAGCGGGCAGAGGACTCCGATATATCGCGAGCCGGACGCCCGCCCCACCATAGTTTTTTTATCCGTGTTCATCCGTGTCCTTCCGTGGTTAAAAGCTTTGGATACTACTTGATCCACTTCACTTCCTGCGGCGGCTGGAAGGTTTCCAGGCGCTGCAGGAGCTTTTCGGCATCTTCCTCCACCATGACCAACTCGCGATGTTTGGGACGGATGAAGCCTTCGCGCGTGGCGTGGTCGAAGAATTCCAGGAAACTGCGGTAAAAACCCGCCACGTCGAGCAACCCGAATGGTTTTTGGTGCCAGCCAAGCTGGCTCCACGCCAGCACCTCGCAAAATTCCTCGTAGGTGCCGTAGCCGCCCGGCAGGGCAATGAAACCTTCGGCCAGCTCGGCCATCAACGCCTTGCGCTCATGCATGGTTTTCACCACGCGCAGGTCCGGCAGTTTTTCATGCACCACTTCCTTGATGACAAGTTTCTCCGGGATCACCCCGATGACGTGACCGCCGTTTTTCAACGCGGCGTCCGCCAAAACGCCCATCAATCCCACACAACCGCCGCCATAGACCAGCTCAATCCCTCGTCGGGCCAGCTGCGAACCCAGATTTTCCGCCGCCTCGGCATAGGCCGGGCGGGCGCCCTTGTTCGAACCACAATAGACGGCGATGCGTTTCATGTCATTCAGGAAAGCTGCTGGTGCCGGAAACAGGTCACGAGATGGTCGTTAACCATGCCGGTCGCTTGCATGTGCGCGTAACAAATGGTTGATCCCACAAATTTGAAGCCGCGCTGCTGCAAATCCTTGCTCATGGCATCGGAAACCGGTGTTCGCGCCGGCACTTCCTTCATTGTCCGCCAGCGATTGATCTTCGGGCGGCCATCCACGAAACGCCAGACATAGGTGTCGAAACTGCCGAATTCCGCCTGCACTTTGAGAAAGGCCTTCGCATTTTGGACGGCAGCGTGGATTTTTAACCGGTTCCGGATAATGCCGGCTTTGCCGAGCAGCTTCGCGATTTTGCCCGCGTTGTAGCGCGCCACCTTCTCCGGATCGAACTGGTCGAAGGCCGCGCGGTAATTTTCGCGTTTTTTCAGGACTGTGTGCCAGCTCAACCCCGCCTGCGCGCCTTCCAGGATCAAAAACTCGAAGAGATCGCGGTCGTCATGCAGAGGCACGCCCCATTCCGCGTCGTGGTAACGGACGTACAATTCGTCAGTTGGCCACGGACAACGCGTTTCGGCTGGTGCCTTTTTCATTCGGCAGACCGGACGGCGGCGATGAAATCCTTGATTTTCTGGTGGTCCTTTTTCCCGGGCGCATTTTCCACGCCGCTCGCCACGTCCACCCCAAACGGGCGCACTTTGCGAACCGCCTCGGCCACGTTTTCCGGCGTCAAGCCGCCGGCCAGAAAAATGGGTTTGCCCAGCTTTTGGGCTTCAAACGCCAGGTTCCAGTTGAATTTTTCGCCCGTGCCGCCACGGGCCTCCGGTGAATAAGCGTCCAGCAACCAGGCGTCGGTCTGGTATTTCGGCAGCTCGGATAGCGATGCGGCGTCCCGGATACGGAAGGCCTTCATGCTCATCAGGCCGAATTGCGCGCAAAATTCCGGCGGCTCGTCCCCGTGGAATTGCAGAAAGCTCAGGCCGCAGTCGGCAATGGCACGCAACACCAGGGCCTCCGGCGCGTTTACGAAGACGCCAACGCGCATGACAAAGGGGGGCAGTTGTTTGGAAATTCCGGCGGCGGCGTCAACGGTCAAAAATCGCGGGCTCTGTTCGTAAAAATTGAGACCCAGCGCGTCCGCGCCCGCCTCGATGGCGGCCCGCGCATCGGCCAGATTTGTGATCCCGCAAATTTTAACCCGCGTGCTCATTCTTTGATTTACGATATTCGATTTACGATTGACGCGACCAGCGCCTTCGACCGCGTCAATCGTAAATCGTAAATCGTATATTGCAACTTGCGCCTTTGAACTCCGCTGCTTTTTTGTCTCGTCGGCCTGCAACTAAATCCCGCAAAATAGCCCGATGCCGCGGACGATTTACTTTGACTACAACGCCACAACGCCGCTGGACCCGGCGGTGCGCGACGCCATGCAGCCGTTCCTCGGCGAGGTTTGGGGCAACCCTTCCAGTGTGCATCATGTCGGCCAGCGCGCCCGGGCGGCGCTCGATGACGCCCGCGATCGCGCGGCCTGTTTCCTGGGGGCGAAACCAAGCGAAATCATTTTTACCAGTGGCGGCACGGAGAGCAACAACCTGGCGATTTTTGGCGCGGCGCGTTTGCTCAAACCCAAGGGCCGGCATTTGATCACGTCCGCCATCGAGCATCACGCGGTGTTGCACTCCTTCGATTACCTTGAAAAGAAAGAAGGTTTTGCGGTCACGCGATTGCCGGTCGATGCCGACGGGGTGGTTTCGCCCGAGGATCTAAAAAAGGCCATCCGTCCGGAAACGGTTTTGGTGTCCATCATGGCGGCCAACAACGAGATTGGCGCACTCCAACCGGCAGGTGAACTCGGCGCGGTTTGCCGGGAACGCGGAGTGATGTTTCACACCGACGCCGTGCAATGGTTTGGCAAGGAAACATTTACTGACCTTGGTCAGTTCCATGCGGACCTGGTTTCGGTTTGTGCCCACAAGTTTCATGGACCCAAGGGGTCCGGCCTGCTCTACATCCGGTCGCCGTTGCATCCCGATCCGATTGCTTTTGGCGGAGGGCATGAAAATGAGCGCCGGGCGGGAACGGAAAATCTGGCCGGGATTGTTGGTTTGGTTGAAGCCATGGAACGGTTTGTGAAAACACCGGTTTTTGACCGGTCAAAGCTGGAACCGTTCTCCGAGAAGCTGTCAGGGGTGGCACAGAAAATCAAAGGGGTGGAGCTGGTTGGCTCACGCCAGCGCTGTCTGGCCAACACAGTTTCTTTCGTGGTTCGCGGCGCAGACAGCATTGCGCTCCTTGCCGGTTTGGACATGGAAGGCATCTGTGCCTCAAGCGGATCGGCCTGTACCTCAGGTTCGCTCGAACCGTCGCATGTGATCGTGGCCTTGGGCCGGCGCGAACAGGCAAATTCACTGGTTCGTTTTTCCCTGGGCCGGAATTCATCTGCTGCCGAAGTGGAACTGGTCAGCTTGAAACTTCCGGAGATTGTCCGGCGCGCACAACTCGGAAATAAACCGGGGAACTCCTGTGAATGAATTGGGAATTCTGTGAAGAACTCCGACCTGACGGACATTGTCGTCCGGAGTTTTTCAAATTTCGTTTTTCTTTCCTTTACAAAACCCAGTGCCTGCCTTGACATTTGAAGTTGTTTGCCCTATTCACAGCCCTTAATAATAAGAGTTTTATAAAAGAAAAGAATACTATTAACCGCGCATGAACCTCACCATCGCCAAAGACCAGATTCTCATCGGCCTGCAAGCTGTCCAGAATGTCGTCAGCACGCGCACGACGCTGCCCATCCTCTCCAACGTGTTGTTGCGCGCCGAGGGCGATCGTGTGGAATTCACGGCAACGGACCTCGATGTGACCGTGGCGTGCAAGGTGGAGGCCAAGGTGAAAAAAGGCGGCAGCACCACGGTCCCGGTGAAAAAGCTTTTCGGCATCGTGCGGGAACTGGGTGGCAATGAAATTGACATCGAGACGGACGACAAAAACATCACCAGCATCCGATGCAATTCCTCGTTTTATAAAATCCACGGGCTTGGGGCGGATGAATTTCCGCCGTTGCCCAATTTCAAGGACGATAAAAAGGTGAACCTGACGCAGGAAACCGTTAAGGCAATGATGCGCAAGACTTCCTTTGCCGTTTCCACCGACGAATCGCGCTACGTGCTGAATGGCATTTTCATCAGCCTCAAGGACCACAAGATGACCATGGTTGCCACCGACGGACGCCGGCTGGCGCTGGTGGACGAGGAAGTGGACATCGCCGAGAAGAGCAGCGGCGAATTCATTGTGCCGGCCAAGGCGGTGAACGAATTGAACCGCCTGCTCCAGGACAAGGGCGACGTGGAGATCAAATTTGGCGAAAACCAGGCGTCGTTCGCGCTCAAGGACGACAAGGGCTTTTCCGTGCTCGTCATCACGAAATTGATCGAGGGCAATTACCCGAACTATCGCCAGGTCATTCCCGCCGAGGTGAAGGAACGCGTGCCGCTCGGGCGCGAGGAATTTCTGCAGGCCCTGCGCCGGGCCGAGATCATGACCAGCGAGAAGGCCAATTCTGTAAAGCTCACCTTCGGCAAGAACAACCTCGCCATCACGGCCAATTCACCAGAAGTGGGCGAAGCGCGCGAAACGCTGGCGGTGAACTACAAAGGCAAGGAAATCGCCATCGCCTTCAACCCGCGTTATCTCATTGACCCGCTCAATTCGCTGGCCGAGGACGAGGTTTTCTTCGAGCTGATTGACGAGCTCAGCCCCGGCGTCCTCAAGATCAACGGACCATTCCTCTACGTCGTCATGCCCATGCGGTTGAGTTGATATGAGCCGGTGAGGTTTTGTTGAGACGAAGAGCCAAGACATGTGGTTTTGGAACAAGTCCAAAAAACGCAAGGAATTGCCAGTGAAACTGGATTTTTTTGCGCTGGAGAAGCTTTACGCTGAAGGCCGTGAACTATTCCTGCAAGGCGACCACGAGGAAGCGATCGAATGCTTTAAGCGAATCTACGAGGAGACGGCGGATTTTTTGGACGTCAGCGAAATTGTGATGGACTACTACTCGGAAAAGAAAGATCGGTGGATACAAAAGTATCAATCTCGATTTAAGGAACCGAAGCCGTAAAACAACACGAAACCAGCGCGAAGAACAATTCCCCAGCAAAAAGAAAAGAGCCGAGAACATCGGCTCTTTTCCATTTTAGAAAGGGAAAGACTAGCGTTTGCGATACAGGGCGAGCAAATATGCAAAACCACCCACAAGGCCCAAAGCCAGGGAAGCCGGCTCGGGAACGGTGGCGACCAAGAAGTTATCAACCCGATCAGTTCCGGCAGTTCCGATGTTGCCTGCATTTATAGCACCTCCTGTGGTTGCCGATTGATCAACGATGCGAAAATACACGACCGGAAGATTATTCAAAGCCGTGATCAAGCTCAAATCGTATGAAAACGATTCCGTCGCGGCTCCGGAGGCGGTGTTGGGATTCCAGGAAGGCGTACTGACCAGATTATAAATACTCCCAACAGGTGTGAAGGTGCTGCCATCGGTGCTGTATTCAAAATTAAAATGACCAGGACCAGTAGCACTGCCTGTCTGGTCATAGGAGACGATGATGTTTTGAAAGCCGGTTGTGCTTACAGAAAACTGAAAATAATCGCCTAAATTCCAGTTATTAGCGCTCCAGGAATTGGATGAACCATTGCCAGAAGGGATGGACCAAGCTGTCGCTGCCGTCGCATGGAAAGCGTTGGCAGTCCCTGTTCCAATGTCCGCTAAAACGCCGCTTTGAGTCGAACCGGTGGCAAGACCGGCCCCGATTATATTGTTGGTGGAAGCAGAGGTTTGAAACGTCCAATCGGCTATAACATCCGCCTTGGCGGCAGTGAGCGAAAGCACTGCCAGAACAAAAGAGAGAGAAACAATTTTTTTCATAGATTTTCCATTTCTGATTACACTTTTGGCGGGTTCGTTCCATGTTTATAACGCCCTCCCCAAAAGTACGTTGCCATCTTCCCCAAAAGCCGTAGAGGATTCAAGTTACGAACAGAAGAAGATATTAACAAATTATTCACAAAACACACCAACATCTGAGCGCCTACATCTGCTCGACCGTTTCAATGCCGAGCGTCTCCAGACCCTGCTTCAAAACCCGGGCGGTCAGGTCACATAGCGCCAGCCGGGAGGCGCGCGTTGCGTCATCAGCCTTGAGCACGGGACAATTTTCGTAGAAAGACGTGAACTTGCCGGCCAATTCGAACAGGTAGTTGCACAGGAAATTCGGCCGGTATTCCTCCGCCACCGCCTCCAGCGTCAGCCCGAAATTCAACAGATGCTTCGCCAGCGCGATTTCTTCAGGTGATTTCAATTCGATGTTGGATGTTGAATGTTGGACGTTGCATGTTTCCGACTTCCTGAAAATGCTGCGGATCCTTGCATACGCATACTGTAAATACGGCGCGGTATTGCCTTGCAGCGCCAGCATCTTGTCCCAACTGAACACATAGTCGCTCTGCCGGTTTGGCAGCAGATCGGCGTATTTCACTGCGCCGAGTCCGATCACTCGCGCAATCGCGCGGCGCTGCGCCTCCGGCAAGTCCGGATTTTTTTCAGAAACAATCTTGAACGCCCGTTCTTCCGCCTCGTCCAGCAAGTCCGCCAGCTTCACCGTCTCGCCGCTGCGCGTTTTGAACGGCTTGCCGTCCTCGCCCAGGATCGAGCCGAACCAGACGTGGGCCAAAACAGGTGTCGAGTGTCGAGTGTCGAGTATCGAGCGCCAGCGGCGAAACGCGGTGAATAGCTGCTGGAAATGCAGTTGTTGCCGGCCATCAGTGACATAAATGATTTCGTCCGGGTGCCAGGTTTCCAATCGGTACGCCAACGTGGCCAGGTCCGTGGTCGTATAGTTGAACCCCCCGTCGCTCTTCCGGATCAGCGCAGGGCTTTCCTTGAGTTGGGGCACGTCCGCGAAGAAAATGGCAATCGCACCCTCACTTTCCCGGGCAATGCCCCTCCCCAGCAAATCGTCCACCAGCGGTTTGAGGCGCGGATTGTAAAAGCTTTCGCCCAGCGTGTGATCGAACTTTACGCCGAGCCGGCCGTATATCGTGTCGAATTGCTTTTGCGACAGCGCAATCATTTCGTGCCAGATCTTCAGGTTTTCCTCGTCTCCACCCTGGAGTTTGACCAGCTCCTGGCGGGCGGCGTCCCGGACGGTCGCGTCGGCTTCCCCGGCGGCGCTGACCAGCTTGTAAAGCCGTTCCATCTCGCCGATGGGATCGGTTTTGAGCGCGTCGGGTTTGAGATGCTGTTTCCAGCCGAGCAGCAGCATCCCGAATTGCGTGCCCCAGTCGCCGATGTGGTTGTCGGTGACGACGCGGTGCCCGAGCAGGCGCAAAGTGCGCGCCAGGCTGTCTCCGAGGATCGTGGAGCGAATGTGGCCCACGTGCATCGGCTTGGCCACGTTTGGGGAACTGAAATCAATCACGGCGGTCCGCGGTGCGGCGGTTTTATCGAAGAACAAATGTTCGCCGCGGGCCGCGGCTTCCAGCGCGCCGGAGAGCATCAACGGCTTCAAGCGAAAATTCAGGAAGCCGGCGCCGGCGATTTCAACCTTTTCGCAAACGTCGCTGACCTCAAGCCGGGCGAGCACGTCGGTGGCGAGCTGGCGCGGATTCATTTTTCGCGCCTTGGCCAGGGACATCAGCGCATTGCTCTGGTAATCGCCGAATTTCGGGTCTGGACACGGACGGACGAGAACGGCGGACGTATCCGCGTCCGGCAGGACCGTGAGGACGGCGGCTTGCAGCTTCAGTTGGATTTGTTTGTGCGGCAGCACGGAGATTATTTAACCACGGATGGACACGGCTTGCCACGACGAAGTGAAACGAAGGCGGGATGTACGCGGTTAGATTTTCGGAGGGACGGGGACGGAGCGCGGCTGTCTCAGCCGCAGCAGCCAGCATTGCTGAAAAAGCGCTTGAAATTCCACGGGTTTGGGGTTGTCGAACGTGCTGCGGCTGAGACAGCCGCGCTCCGCTGGCGCCGAACTGATTTGGGTAACTCGCCCAAAACTTGAAAATGGGGACTCGCAGAGATCGCCCCTCCGGAGATCATTTTTTCCCGTATTCCTTGATGATGTTGAGCATCGCGTCGGCGTCGGGGGCTTGTTCGAGTGCGGAGCGGAAATCGGGTTTGTGCAGGAATTTGGCAATGTTGGCCAAGGTGTGGAGATGTTTCTGGAACTGGCCCTGCGGCACGAGAAACAACATGACCAGCTTCACCGGCTGATTGTCCAGCGCGTCGAAGTTCACGCCGGTCTTGGAGCGGCCGAGCGCGCCGACGACCTCGTAAATTAAATCCGTCGAGGCGTGCGGGATACCGATGCCGAACCCGATGCCGGTGCTCATGGAGGTTTCGCGCTTTTTGACGGCGGCCGTGACGGCGTCGCGGTCGCCGGGCTGGAGCTTGCCGGTGACGACCAGGTTATCAATCAGTTCGTCAATCGCTTCCCAGCGATTGGTGGCGCGCAAATCAGGAAGAATTTGCGGTTTGCTTAAGATATCACCCAGGTCCATATGCTGCGACCAGAGGATTGACGCCCTTCCGGTTTAATTCAAGACAGAATTGTTGACATCTTTTCGGCTGAATCAGCCAAACCGACCCGCCAGCCAGTTCAAAGCGTGACCGGTGCTCTCCAGCCACCACCCCAGGGCGTTCAGAAACCCAACCCTGGCGGTGAGCAGCGGCAGGCCCAGCAACAACACGCCGGCATTGCCCAGGAAAATGATCACCGCCGAAAACAGGTAACCCTGTGACGTGATGTCCGACTGCTGCGTTTTCAAGGCGTGCCAGGTCAAGGTCACGTGGAAGGCATACGCGGCGCCCAAGGCGAGGTGAAACCAGACCAGAAAATCCGCCCAAAGCCAGAAAAACTGGCCGAGGGCGAATACCGCGATGACCAGCACGGCGTAGAACGGGAAAAAATACGGGGCCAGCGTGATGACAAAGTTGCTTTTGGAGACAACCACGTGCCCGCCGGCGGAAGTAACCTTCATTTTTTTGACCTGGCCGCCAAAAAGCCAGGTCCAAAGCACGTGGGTCAGTTCATGGCCGAACACATAAATCCACATCGGTTTGGGCAGCAGCAGGAAGATCACGCCCCAACACGCTGCGCCGGCCAGCAACGGCACCCAGACCACGTCCGCCCGCCCGGTGGCGCACAACACCCGCCACAACGCCATCGCCATCCCGGCGCACACCGGCAACAACAGGAGGGCGATGATGAACTTGATCCACTTCGGCACGGGCGAAGAATTCAGAATTCAGTATTCAGAAGCCAGCAGAAAGAGCCGCATATTCCTGGGAGCGCCGGCGTCTCGCCGGCCAGTTTTCAAGGAGCCAACATCACGCCGGCGGGACGCCAACGCTCCCAACATAACTTGGAACTTGTCACCCGCCACCCGTCACTCGACACTCTTTTGCATGACACAAGACGAAGTCCTCCAGGTTTTTCGCAGTTCCGGCGCGCTGCTCGAAGGCCATTTCATCCTCCGCAGCGGGTTGCACAGCCGCCAGTTCTTTCAATGCGCGCTGGCTCTCCAGCAAATGCCCGTCGTCGAAAAACTCGGTCTTGCCCTCGCTGCGAAGGTCAAGGTCTTCGGCGCTGCCACCGTGGTCGCCCCCGCCATGGGCGGCCTGGTCATCGGTCAGGAGGTCGCGCGCCAGCTCGGCGTGCGGTTCATCTTTGCCGAAAAGGAGGAAGGCAAACTCGTGCTGAGGCGGGGATTCAAGGTTTCCGACGGCGAAAAAATTCTCGTGGTCGAAGACGTCGTGACCAAGGGCGGCCGCGTGCAGGAGACGATCGACATTATTCGCGCCCTTGGCGGCAACGTGGCCTGCGTCGCCACCATCGTGGACCGCTCCAACGGCGCGGTGAACTTTGGCGTGCCGTTTGTCAGCTTGATTTCGCTGCAGGTCGAAACGTTCAAGCCGGACCAGTTGCCGCCGGACCTTGCCGAAATTCCGGCGATGAAGCCGGGAAGCAAATAAAACGGCAGCCGCCGAGGTAACGAGGAGGAGAACGTCTCACTTGATCCTTCCGCCTCCGCACGTCGGCGGCTACGAATTTTGAATTCCGACTGTGCCAAACGGCACAACCATTGAGCCAGTGTGGCACTTTTGGCACAGTTTTCCATCGCCATTCCAAACGGGTAAAAGTTAATTCTGACCTTTGTTTACAAGGCATTTACAGCTTTTAACCTGTTACGGCACCTTTCTTGCGCTAGAACCAGAAGCAGATAACCAATTTTAAATTCTTATATGGCAAAAGTACTAGGCATTGATTTGGGAACCACGAACTCCTGCATGGCGGTCATGGAAGGCGGCGAGCCCTTGGTTCTGGAGAATTCCGAGGGCAAACGCACCACGCCGTCCGTCGTCGCCTTCACCAAGAGCGGCGAACGCCTTGTCGGCGAAGCCGCCAAACGCCAGGCCGTCACCAACTCGCGCAACACGGTCTATTCCATCAAGCGTTTCATGGGCCGCAAATTTGAAGAGGTCCAGGAGGAGATCAAACGCGTTCCGTACAAGGTCGTCAAGGCATCCAACGGCGACGCGGCCGTGGAAGTGGAAGTCGATGGCAAACCCAAGGCCTTCACCCCGCCGGAAATTTCCGCGATGATCCTCGCCAAGCTGAAAGCCGACGCGGAAACGCGCCTCGGCGAAAAAGTCACACAGGCTGTCATCACCGTTCCCGCTTATTTCAACGATTCGCAACGCCAGGCCACCAAGGACGCCGGCCGCATTGCCGGTCTCGAAGTGCTCCGCATCATCAACGAGCCGACTGCTGCGTCGCTCGCCTACGGCCTCGATAAGAAAAAAGACGAGAAAATCGCCGTTTATGATCTCGGTGGCGGCACGTTCGACATTTCCGTGCTGGAAATCGGCGACGGCGTGTTTGAAGTCAAGGCCACCAACGGCGACACGCACCTGGGCGGTGACGACTGGGACAATCGCCTGATGGATTGGATCCTCGACGAATTTAAAAAAGACAGCGGCATGGATCTGCGCAAGCAACCTGACGCGCTCCAACGCATCAAGGAAGAAGCCGAAAAGGCCAAGATCGCCCTTTCCAGTTCGCAGCAATACGACATCAACCTGCCGTTCATCACCGCGGACGCCAGCGGACCGAAACACATCCAAAAATCCCTTTCCCGCGCCAAGATGGAGCAGCTTTGCGATGATCTGTTCGAACGCACCATCGCGCCGGTGAAGGCCTGTTTGAAGGACGCCGGCATTGAAGTGGCGAAGATTGACGAGCTGGTACTCGTCGGCGGCATGACCCGCATGCCGAAAGTTGTGGAAGTGGCGCACTCGCTCGTCAGCAAGCCGCCACACCAGGGCGTGAACCCGGACGAGGTCGTCGCCATCGGCGCCGGCATCCAGGGCGGCGTGCTCAAGGGCGACGTCAAGGATGTGCTCCTGCTCGACGTGACCCCGTTGTCACTCGGCATCGAGACGCTAGGCGGCGTGTTCACGCGGCTCATTGAGCGCAACACCACCATCCCGACCCGCAAATCGGAAATTTTCTCCACCGCCTCGGACAACCAGCCCGGCGTGGAAGTTCACGTGCTCCAGGGCGAACGCCAGTTCTCCAAGGACAACAAGACCATCGGCCGGTTTCATCTGACCGACATTCCGCCCGCCCCGCGCGGCGTGCCGCAGGTCGAGGTGACCTTCGACATTGACGCCAACGGCATTTTGCACGTCGGCGCCAAGGATCTTGGCACGGGCAAGGAACAGAAAATCACCATCACCGCCAGCAGCGGTCTCTCGAAGGACGAGGTCGAGAAGATGCGCAAGGACGCCGAGGCCCACGCCGACGAGGACAAGGCCAAGCGCGAGGAAGTTGAGACGCGCAACGAGGCGGACGGCGCGGTGTATCGCACCGAGAAGATGCTCAAGGACAACGCCGACAAGATTTCCGGCGACGACAAGGCCAAGATCGAGAAGGCCGTCGCAGAAGTGAAGGAAGCGCTGAAGGGCAGCGACGCGGCCGCGATCAAATCCGCCGCCGAAAAGCTGAACGAAGCCTGGCAAGCCGTGAGCGCCGAACTTTACAAAGCCGCCGCCGCCAAGGCGCAGGCGGAAAAAGGCCAGGCCGGTGCCGCCGGTGCGCAGCCGGAAGGCGGCGAGCCGAAGTCCGATGACAAGAAGAAGGACGAAGGCGTGATCGACGCCGAAGTTGTGGACGAGAAGAAATAATTTTCCCACCGCTCGGGCGGCGGGAGTTAATTAAACAAAAACCAAAACAGGAAAAACAAAACTATGGCACTAAACGTTAAACCGCTCGGCGACCGCATCCTTGTGGAACCGGTCGAAGAGAAGGAAACCAAAAAGGGCGGCATCATCATTCCCGAAACCGCCAAGGAAAAACCGCAGGAAGGCATCGTTGTCGCCCTCGGCACCGGCAAAACCAATGACGACGGCAAGAAAGTCCCGTTTGAAGTCAAAAAGGGCGACCGTGTGCTCGTCAGCAAATACGGCGGCACGGAAATCAAACTTGACGGCAAGGAGTACAAGATTTTGAACTCCGACGACCTCCTCGCCGTGCTCGACTAATTCCATCAACCATCAACTCTCAACTAAGAACAAAATAATATGGCAGCAAAACAATTGATATTTGACGAGCAGGCGCGCCAGGCGATCCTGCGCGGCGTCCAGAAACTCTCCAAAGCGGTCGTCGCCACGCTCGGGCCCAAAGGCCGCAACGTGGTCATCGACAAGAAATACGGTTCCCCCACCATCACCAAGGACGGCGTGACGGTGGCCAAGGAAATTGAACTGGAAGATCCCTATGAAAACATGGGCGCCCAGATGGTCCGCGAAGTCGCCAGCAAGACCAGCGACACCGCCGGTGACGGCACGACCACGGCGACGGTATTGGCCGAGTCCATTTACCGCGAAGGCCTGAAGTTCGTCACCTCCGGCGCCAACCCGATCGGCATCCAACGCGGCATCAACAAGGCCGTTGAAGCCGCCGTGGGCCAACTCGATAAAATCACCAAGAAGGTGAAGGACAAGGACGAGATTCGCCAGGTCGCCGCGGTTTCCGCGAACTGGGATTTCGAAATTGCCGACAAAATCGCCGAGGCGATGGACAAGGTCGGCAAGGACGGCACGATCACCGTCGAAGAAGCCAAATCCATTGAGACCACACTCGAAGTCGTCGAAGGTATGCAATTCGACAAGGGCTATCTCTCGCCTTACTTCGTCACCAGCGCCGAGACGATGGAAGTGAAGCTTGAAGACGCCTACATCCTCAATTACGAAAAGAAAATCAGCAGCCTGAAGGATCTGTTGCCGCTGCTCGAAAAAGCCGCGCGCTCAGGCAAGCCGCTGCTCATCATCGCCGAAGAAGTCGAAGGCGAAGCGCTCGCGACCCTGGTCGTGAACAAGCTCCGTGGCACGTTGAACGTCTGCGCCGTCAAGGCCCCGGGCTTCGGCGACCGCCGCAAGGCCATGCTCGAAGACATCGCCGTCCTAACCGGTGGCAAGTTCATCAGTGAAGACCTCGGCATCAAGCTCGAAAGCATCGAACTGACCGACCTCGGCCGGGCGAAATCCATCGTCGTGGACAAGGAGAACACGACCATCGTCGAAGGCGGCGGCAAATCGTCCGACATCCAGGGCCGCGTGAATCAAATCCGCCGCCAGATCGAGGAGACCACCAGCGATTACGACCGCGAGAAATTGCAGGAACGCCTGGCCAAGCTGGCCGGCGGCGTGGCCGTCATCAACGTCGGTGCCGCCACCGAAACGGAAATGAAGGAAAAGAAAGCCCGCGTGGAAGACGCGCTGCACGCGACGCGCGCAGCCGTCGAGGAAGGCATTGTCGCCGGCGGCGGCGTGGCCTTGATCCGGTGTGCGGCGGCGATTGAAGCCGTCAAGACCGCGAACGAAGACGAGCAAATCGGCGTCAGCATCATCAAACGCGCCATCGAATCACCGCTCCGGGCGCTCGCGCTCAACGCGGGAGTCGAAGGTTCGGTCATCGTTGACGCGGTGAAGAAGAGCAAAGGCAACGAAGGTTACAACGTCGCCACGGGCGAATACGAAGACCTTGTGAAAGCCGGCATTGTGGACCCGAAGAAGGTCACGCGTTCCGCGTTGCAGAATGCGGCATCCATTGCCGGATTGCTGCTCACCACCGAGTGCCTCATCACCGACCTGCCGGAGAAGGAAAAGCCGGCCCCGGCCGGCGGCGGTCACGGCGGCGGCATGGGCGACATGGGCGGCATGGGCGGGTACTAAATTAAATGTAGCGTCGGCGCTGTGCGCCGAAGGTCGAGCCACAGGCTCGACTCTACACCCCAAAATATCAGACGGGGCCGGGAGCAATCCCGGCCTCGTTTTTTTATTGGAGGTGTGAATGTCGCGAAGCGTCCTGGAGTGCGGTGGCCCTCCCTTTGCATTACCCACAAGTCTAACCGGATTTCGGCAATCCCAACGGGATTGTGTCCTCCAGCCCAGGGTTGCGAGGCACGAGCTACCTTGGGTTATGCCAGGTGGAACGTTCAACCCCAACGGGGTTGCGGCATTCCCCTCTCAGCCAGCAGACTCAACCCCGTTGGGGTTGGAGGGAGGTTTT
>Ga0265320_10000584_pt1 | contig 28109 bp, 24 predicted proteins | sample 4827metaG_FD_202087 | JGI IMG/M metagenome (GOLD analysis project Ga0265320, IMG submission 202087) | Rhizosphere microbial communities from Carex aquatilis grown in University of Washington, Seatle, WA, United States - 4-8-27 metaG | ecosystem: Host-associated > Plants > Roots > Rhizosphere >... | reverse complement strand
GGTATCGGTTCCGATGTAGACCGAGATCGGAGCGCTCGATCCGGTCGGCGCGATCACCGGCGGCGGCGGGACGAACGCGGGCGACCCAGCGGGCACGGGCGCGAGCGGCGCAGAAACGGGCGGCGCCGGGGCCGGCGGTACGGGCGGATCGGCGTTCGCGACGCCGCTGACGGACAATGCGAACGCGACGACCGCGGCTCTTTGGCGTAACCCCATACGACCCTCCTTCATGAGCTCAGGGGGCCCCCAGTACCTCCTCGAGCTCCTCGGCGCTGATGCCGAGAAGGTACAGGATCGAGTCGAGGCCGCCAGTGGAGATCGACGTGTCGGCGGCTTCGCGGAGCTTCGGTTTGGCGCGAAAGGCGATGCCGAGCCCGGCTTTTTCGAGCATGGGCAAGTCGTTCGCGCCGTCGCCGACGGCGATCACCTGGTCCAAGAGCACCCCTTCGGCTTGCGCGATCGTCTCGAGGAGCTCGGCCTTGCGACGACCGTTCACGATGGGCCCCACGACGCGGCCGGTGAGGCGCCCGCCTTTGACTTCGAGGGTGTTCGAATAGGCGTAGTCGATGCCGAGCTTTGCCTTCAGCGCCTCGGCCGCGATGGAGAAGCCACCGCTGATCACCGCGGTCTGGTAGCCGAGGCGCTTGAGCACGAACATGAGCCGCTTGGCGCCGTCGGTGAGCGGCAATTCCTCGGCGAGCTTCTCGAGCACCGACACTTCGAGTCCCTCGAGATACGCGAGCCGCTGACGGAGGGCCTCGTCGTAGTCCATCTCGCCGGCCATCGCGCGCTCGGTGACGGCGGCGACTTGTTCGACGACGCCGTATGCCCGCGCGAGCTCGTCGATGACTTCGATGGTGATGAGCGTCGAGTCCATGTCGAGCACGACGAGCCGCTTGCTCCGGCGGAACAGGCCTTCCCGCTGGAGCGCGATGTCGAACGAGCTCTCCATGCTCAGGCGGAGGAGAGCTTTTTTCAGCGCGGTCGCGTCGTCGCTCGCGGGCAAATCGACCTGGACTTCGAGCGACCGCAACGCGCCCAGCGACAGTCGCGAAATCTTCGCGATGTTGCCGCGGTGCTCGGCGAGCGTCTGCGAGAGTGCATGGATTTCCGTCGCGCCGAGGCTCGGTCCGATTGCCGTCACGACGTAGCGGTGCGCGGCGGGCCGCGCCACTTCCGGCGTTTCTACCGGCTTGAAGTCGAGCCCGAGCCCGAGCTCCTTCGCGGCAAAGAGCAACTCCTTCAGCACCCCGCGATCGACGCGAATGCCGATGAGCATGGCGAGCGTGAGGTGACCGCGCACGACCACCTGCTCGATGTCGAGCAGATGGGTGTCCATTTGGCTCAGGATCTCCGTCAGCCGGGCAGTGATGCCCGGCCGATCGGGGCCCGCTACCGTAACCAAGACGTGCGTGGCGGTCGGATGCACCGAGACGTTCGGGTCGGTCATAGTCGAATCGACGACGACCTACTTGCCATGCATCGTGTGGCAATTGAAGCAGCCGAAGCCCTGCTTCGTATCGGGGTTGTACGGCTCGACGCCGAGGGTGCTCGCCATCTGCGGCTCGACCTTCTCGAGCATGAATTGAGTGATCTCGGGCTTCGCCTTCTTGTGCTTCGCGAACCCGTCGGTCGGGTCGAGCTTCGGCAGCTTGGCGTTCGGCATGGTGAACTTCCCGGTCTTTGCGGCTGGGCCGTGACACGTCACGCACGTCATGTCGCCGAACTTCTTCGCGTCGAAATCGGAGAAGAGCGTCTTCATCTTGGGCATGACGACGTCCTTCATGAACTCCTTCCTTTGATCGAAGGTCTTGTCCTTCCAGGCAATCTCGGGCGGCGCGGCGAGCTTGGGCGGGGACGCCGCGGGAGCCGCAGAAGCCGCGGGCGCGGGTGCGCCAGCGTCGGCCGCAGGAGTCGCCGGTAGCGGTTCGGGCGCCGTGGCCGATTCGGCGGGTGGAGTCGTTTCGGCGGGCGGCGTCGAGCCACCACATGCGACGACGAAGAGCGAGCCGAGCAGTGTGCATAGAACGATACGGTCAGAGCTGATCATTGAAAGTCCTCCAGACTGGGCCGAACGTGTCGTTCGGGGGTCGGAGCGCCATGCTAGAATGACTGCCCTCGGGCGGTGCGGACTTTGTTGGCTGCCACTCTCTCCACGCCCGCTCTCCCGCGCCTGCCTCGTTTCGTCGAGTGGTTCGTCCCGCTCTTCGTCGTCTGCGTCGGCGGGCTGTGGATGCTCCGGGAACGGCAGTATTTCCTGGTGGACGACGCGTACATCACGTTCCGGTACGCGGAAAACCTCGTGCGAGGCCACGGCCTGGTGTGGAACGCGGGCGTTCCGCTCGAGGGGTACACGAGTCTCCTCTGGGTGGTCTTGCTTTCCGGCGCCGCGGCCCTCGGCCTCGGGCTCACGGTTCCCGCCGTCGTCGGGAGCCTCGGTTTCGCACTGGCGACGGTCGAGCTCACTCGCCGGATCAGCCGGCGGCTCGATCCGGACGCGGGCTGGCTCGTGCACCTCTTGCCCGGGCTCCTGCTCGCGAGCATCCCGTCGTTCTGTCACGCCGCCACGTCCGGCATGGAAGGGACGTGCTTCGGATTCTGGGTGCTCCTCGCGATGGATCGGCTCGTGCGCGGGCGGAGCGATCCGCGCGCTCGACTTCACGCTGCGCTCTGGTTCTCGCTCGCGTACTTGACGAGGCCCGAGGGCGCCATGGTGGCCGCGCTGCTCTTCGTCGTCGAGGCGGCTCAGCTCGACGGTCCGTGGAGAGCGCGGGTTCGCGCGCTCTTGCCGGCGATGAGCATCGTGGGCGTGGTCATCGTCGCGCAGGTCGCCGTACGGCTCGCCTATTACGGGCAACCGCTTCCGAACACGTTTTACGCGAAGGTCATCTTCGGCAAAGCGTCGATCTTGCGGGGCGCCGCGCACATCGCCGGCTTCGTGCTCGCCGGAGGCTGGCTGGCGTTCCCCGGCCTGTTCGAGCTCGATCGCGAGACACCCCCGCGGCCGCTCTGGGTCCACGGATACGTGCTCTTCGGCGTGTACCTCGTCTATCTGCTCATCGTCGGCGGCGATCACCCCTTCTGGAATCGCTTTTACATGCCTCTCTTGCCGATGCCGGTCGTTGCGACCAGTCGAGTGGTCGTGCGATGGGGCGCGAGCCTGGCGGCTCGGCTGGGCCGGGCGGCGGCTTTCCGCGGCCCGGGTGGGGTCTTGGCGAGCGGAGCCCTCGCCGTCGCCGTGTGGTTTTCGGCGGTGCCGTTCGCCGAGCCGAACATGCCCGTCGTCGGCAGCGTCGATCCGTCGTTGAAGCAGCTGATTTTGGCCGTCGATCGCTTCTTCCGGGAAGAGGTTCCGAAAGACAGCTTCGTGGCGGTCGCTGCCGTGGGTTACGTGGGGTATCGAAACCTCGAGCTCTTCATCCTCGACATCTGGGGGTTGAACGACGAGCACATCGCACATCTCGACGTCGCACCGACGGTGAAGTTCGGGCACGACAAGGTCGACCTCATCTACGTGGTCACACAAAAGCCCGATTACATCTACGCGCTGTTCCCCGGCGTTCCCCCGCCGCTGCTCGGTTACGACGTTTGCTGGCCGTCGGACTACGCGCCCGCCGGCGTGTACCGCCGGAACTATCCCCTGTCGCCCGGTGAGGCGCATCTCGGCGTTCCCGGTGCGCGACTCCGTCATCTGCCTCCGCCACCCCCCTGTCGTCCGACGGCGCTCGCCAAGGCGCTCTTTGCCGCCGCGAAGGCCGCGCAGAAACCATGAAGATGCACGGCGATCACGACGCACCGAAAGAGACGACGGCGATTTCCGAGGGCGGCGCCGAGCTCCGTCGCGGCCCTTTTCTCACCGGGCTCGCGCTCACGACGGGAGCGAGCCTCGCGCTCGAAGTACTCGACACGCGGCTCCTCAGCGTCATCACCTGGTACTCGCTCGCGTTCCTGGTCATCGCGATGGGTCTCTTCGGGCTCACCGCGGGCGCGCTTCGCGTCTACTTGAACCCGGAGGAGTTCGGGCCGGAAAACCTGGCGGCGTCCCTGTCGCGCTACGCGCAGTGGTTCGCGTTCGCCGTCCCGGTGAGCCTGGTCCTCCTGCTCGTCTTGCCGCTCGCCACGGCGCCCGTGTTCACCACGGTCGCGCTGTTCGTCGTGTTCTCGCTGGTGCTCGCGCTGCCGTTCTACCCGGCTGGCGTCGTCATCGCAGCGGCGCTCACTCGGACGACGCTTCCCGTCGGCCAAGTGTACGCCGTCGACCTGTTCGGCGCGGCGCTCGGCGCGCCGCTCGTGCCGTGGCTTTTGCGCGCGCTGGGGGGCGAAACGGCGCTCCTCCTCGTCGGGGTGGTCGCTCAGCTCGCGTCGCTCGCGTTCGCGTCCGCGTCTCGCACCGAAACGAAGGGGCGCTCGGGACTCTGGTCGCTCGCCGTCCTCGTCGGCTTCGTCGCCGCGAATGCCATGACGTCGCACGGCCTCCAGCCCATTTGGGTGAAGGGCCGCCTCGACGTCCAGGACTTCGACGCCGAGATGTGGAACAGCCACTCTCGCGTCCGCGCGTTTCGCGAAATCGACGCACCGGCGCCGCTCTGGGGCGGAGGGTCGCGCTGCACACCGCCGATCATCACGCACCGGATCATCGAGATCGACGCGGCTGCGGGCACCGCGATGTATCGAGCGCCGCTCGGCATCGCGCACCTCGATTTTCTCCAGTGCGACGTCACCGACGTCGCCAATTTGCTCCGCCCGAGCGGCCCTGCCGCGATCATCGGCGTCGGCGGTTCGCGTGATCTCCAGGCCGCGCTCCACGCCGGCCACGCGCCCGTTTACGGCATCGAGTTCAACGAACGGATCCTCGAGCTCCTCCAGAGCCCGCTCGGCATTCCGACCGGCGTCCCGACCGACCCGAACGTGCGCCTCGTGCACGAGGAAGGCCGAAGCTTTCTCACCCGCACGAACGAGAAATTCGAGGTGATCCAGGCGTCGCTCATCGACACCTGGGCCGCGACCGGCGCCGGCGCGCACGCGCTCGGAGAAAACGGGCTCTACACCATCGAAGCGTGGCGGGCATTTCTCGATCGGCTGACGCCGTCGGGCGTCTTGACCGTGTCGCGCTGGAGCCAGGAGACGCTCCGGGTCGCGTCGCTCGCCACCGGCACGTTGCTCTCGCGCGGCGTCGCCAATCCGCGGCTCTCGATGTTCCTCGTCGCGACCCCGATGGTCGTCACCGTCCTCGTGAGCCCGACCCAATTTTCGGCCGAAGACGTGGCGCGGATCCACCGCGTCGCCGACGAAGAGGGGTTTTTCGTGCTTGCCGCGCCCGGCGAGCCGGCGATCAACGAACCCATCGCAAGCGTCGTCGACGCGAAGAGCCGGGCCGAGCTCGACGCGGCGACGTATACGCCGTTCGCCGACTTTCGCCCGCCCACCGACGACCGTCCCTACTTCTTCAACGTGCTCCCGGTCGAGTCCGCGTGGCGCCCGGTGCCGCCGGTCGCCAACATGGGCGTCATCGAGGGAAACCTGCTCGCGACGCGCACGCTGGTGCTCGCGTTTCTCGCGTCGGTGGTGCTCGTCACCGTAGCGATCCTGCTGCCGCTCTGGCGGCGAGCGCGTCCGCAAGGGAGCGGCGGCGCGCCGCTCTATGCCGGGCTCGCGTATTTCACCCTCATCGGCGTGGGGTTCATGATCGCGGAGATGACGCTCCTGCAGCGGCTCAGTCTGGTGCTCGGCAATCCGAGCTACAGCTTGATCGTCGTCGTGACGAGCCTCGTCGCGTCGACGGGCCTCGGCTCGCTCTTGAGCGATCGCTTGCCGCTCACGCGCGCGCCGTATTGCTACCTTTACCCGACGGTCATCGCCGTGTTGCTCGCGCTCTGCGCCGTCCTCTGGCCGTCGTTCGCCGCGCACGTGATCGGCGCGGGGCTCGTCACGCGCATCGTCTGCGCCGTCCTGTTGACGGCGTCGCTCGGCGTGTTCTTCGGTGTCGCGTTCCCGACCGGGCTCCGCTTCGCCAAGGTGAACAATCCCGACGAAGGGCCGTGGTTTTGGGGAATGAACGGCGTCGGCAGCGTTCTCTCGAGCAGCCTCGCCGTCATCCTCGCCGAGCGGTACGGGCTCCGCGCGGCCACTTTGTTCGGCGCGGGGGCCTACGCGCTTCTGCTCATTCCGATCGCCGTGCTGAAGCGCTCGCCGGCGCCGGCGCGCTCGTGATGGACGCGCGTACCGTGCGCGAGCGCTACGCGGGTCGATACACGAGCTGCCCCTGAATCTCGGTGCCGTCGTCGTAGAGACGGACGGCGTCGTCGGGGAGTCGCGACCTGTCCGCCATCTTGAAATAATCGCGCATCGTGGTGCCGGTGCAGTGCGAGTCGACGTTCGGCGCGCCGCGCCGTTGAACGACGTCGTCGAGGTGCACCGTGCGAAAGTCGATGCTGAACCGGGTCACGCCGGAAGTGTTCGGCACGCTCGAGTGCATTTGCGCTCCCGAGAAGATGATCACGCCGCCGACCGGCGGGATGAGCCGGATCTGCGGATCCATCTCGATGGGCTCGGTCGACCTCGGTAGCGGCCGCGGGTCGCTCTTCGTGTAGCTCGCGACGTGGCCGCCGCGATGCGTCTGGTTCCACGTGTAGTAGTTGTAGTCCGCGGACGTGTTCGCGACGCCCTGCGAGAAATAGCGTGGATGAAACGCCATCGCGTTCTCGGAAGTGATTTCGTAGATCGGTAGCCAGAAATTCAACTGGCAGGGCGGGGCCGAATACCAGGTGTCCCGGTGTGGATGCCAGGCGTAGGCGATGCCGCTCGTGAGGTAGTCGTCGCTCGTCGAGCTCCGCATGCGCGGCACGTCGAAGTACGTTTTTTCCGGATCGCAACCGAGCTCGAGGAGGAGATTTCGAACGTGCCGGCCCGATTCTTCGCCGTGGATGAAGGCGGGCTTCAGCTTGTTCAGGATCTCGGCGTAGCGCGCGACGTCGAGGTGAAATTGTGCCTTCTCGGGGTCGAGCGGTGAAAATGCCTCTTCGATCATGCCGCGGGCGTACTCGGCGAACGCGAGCGCGCTCTTCTTCGACGAGTAGGCGAAGAGCTGCCCTTCGTAGAGTCGCTTGCGCCGCTCGTCGTCGTTGAAGGAGGAGTCGTAATAAACGGCGTTGTTGATCATGGGCGCGGTCAATTCGAAGTTACGTTCGCCGCAAGTTCTCGTCGATGAGCCCCCGCTCTTGAAGCCCCTTCACGGTCTTCAGTCGGTAATACTTCGGGCCGAGGAACACTTCCTTCGTGAGCTTGCCGCTGACGTACGCCGCGTACACTTCCTCGATGCCTTTTCGGACGGTCCATTTCGGGGCGTAGCCGGGGAGGGTCGTCTCGATCTTCCGGAAATCGACGCGATAGTTCCGGGTGTCCGGCGATGCGCCGTCGGCGAAGGCGACCTCGCAGTTCGGCACGATCTCGGCGATCATCAAGGCGACCTGACGGATCTGATAGTTTTCCACGCTCCTTCCGACGTTGAAGGCCTGATTGTGGATGACGTCGAACGGCGCGGTGAGGCACGCGAAGAACGCGCTGTTGATGTCGCGGATGTGCGTGAGCGGACGCCAGGCCGTGCCGTCGCTCTGGAGCAGCACCTTGCCGGTCGTGTAAGCGGCGCCGACCAGGTTATTGACGACCACGTCGGCGCGGAGGCGTCGCGAGACGCCGTACGCCGTCGCGTTCCGGAGATACACCGGCGAAAACGTCGAGTCGGCGATCTTCGATAGCTCTTGCTCGACGCGCACCTTGGACTCGCCGTACGGCGTCTGCGGGTAGAACGCCGCATTCTCGTCGAGGATCGCGTCACCGCCCGCGCCGTAGAGGCTGCACGAGGAAGAGAACAAGAACCGTTTCACGCCGGCTTCCTTGGCCCGCTTCGCGAGCTCGACCGAGGCGTGCAGATTGATGTCGTAGGTGATGCCGGGATTCAGGTCGCTCAGCGGGTCGTTCGACAGCGCAGCGAGATGAATGACCGCGTCGAACCCTTCGAGCTGCTTCGCGGTGACGCTCCGCAGATCCACGTCCAGGCTCGGCGCGTCGTCCGGCGGCGAGATGAAGTCGCACTCGTCGAACAAGCCCGTGTCGAGCCCGACCACTTCGTGGCCGAGCGCACGCAGCTCGGGGACCATTTCGACGCCGATGTAGCCGCGATGACCGGTGACCAGTACTTTCATGAATGTCCTCGGAATCTACTTTCCGTTCGTGCTCGGGAAGAGTCAAAGATCGTCCTTGCGCTCTCGCACAGCAGGACGAAAAACGCCGTCACAGCACGCATTTGCGGGCGTGAAATGCTTCGGCGCGTCCGTCGGCGGCGTTGCATTCGACGCCGCGGATGCTCATCAGGCCGTGAAACGTGTCGGGGCGCCACCAGCTCCGGCCCGCCTGCGACGGAAAATGTCGCACGAGGAGCTCCACCTTGCGGTCGGCTTGGGCCTTCGAAAGAGGGACGAAAAAATTCGGCTTACCGAGGTCGCCCTCGTATTTCGCGATCTCGTATTCGAAGACGACGTGGTTCCGGAAGGTGTTCCACGCGAGCTCGGCGATGACGCGATGGTCCTGATGGAGATCGTGGCGGTGGTGGCAGAACACGACGTCGGGTCTCGCCACGTGCCGCACTTCTTCGAACGAGTCCTTGATGTCCGACCAGATCGCCGGGAAATAGCTCTCGCGAAAGGCCCTCACCAGGACGGTCGCGTCGCCCGCGTGCTCCAAAAAATCAGCGGCGCTCGCGCGGGCTTCCTTCTCTCGCTCGGGAGTCGAGGAGAAGACGACCCAGTACACCGAGCTCCCCGGGTGCTCCTTGAGCAGGCGCAAGAGGGTGCCGCCGCACCCGATCTCGATGTCGTCGCTGTGGGCTCCGAGACACAAGATCCGAAGCGGCGTGCCCACGCCGCCGAGCCGGAGCGGAAGCATCAGATCACCGTCGCTTCGGGGATCGGCACGATGAACTTCGCGCCCCACTCACGTGCGTGCGCGAGCTGCGTCATGATTTCGTTCTTCAGGTTCCACGGCAGGATGAAGATGTAGTCCGGTTTCACTTCCTCGATCTTCGACGGCGGGAAGATGGGGATGTGCGTGCCCGGCAAGAAACGTCCGTGCTTGTACGGGTTCCGATCCACCGTGAAGTCGATGAAGTCGGTGCGAATGCCGCAGTAGTTGAGGAGGGTGTTTCCCTTGCCCGGCGCGCCGTACCCTGCGATGACCTTGCCGGCTCGCTTCGCGTCGATCAGGAGCTCGAGGATCTTCCGCTTCGTCTCGCGCACCCGGTGTTCGAAGCGGGTGTAGGTCTCGAGGTTGCGGTAGCCCGCGGCTTCTTCGCGAGCGCGGAGCGCGTTCACGCGGTCGGTCACCGGGCGGCTCGTGTCGGCCGCGGGCCGCGCGTAGATGCGGAGCGAGCCGCCGTGGGTCCAGAGCTCCTCGACGTCGAACACGGTGAGCCCGTGCTTCGCGAAGATCTGCTCCACGCTGATGAGCGAGAAGTACGAGAAGTGCTCGTGATAGATGGTGTCGAACTGGTTTTCGTCGAACAGTTTCTGAAGGTGAGGGAACTCGAACGTGACGGTTCCGGTGGGCTTCAGGATGATGGGAATGCCCGCGACGAAGTCGTTGATGTCCGGCACCTGGGCCAGAACGTTATTGCCGAGGACCAGATCCGCCTTCGGGCGTTTCGCGGCGAGCTCCTTCGCCGTTCCGACGCCGAAGAAGAGGACGTCGGTCTCGACGCCCTTCTCGCGCGCCGACTTCGCGACGTTCGCCGCGGGCTCGATGCCGAGACACGGTATGCCCTTCTTGACGAAGTATTGGAGCAGGTAGCCGTCGTTGCTCGCGAGCTCGACGACGAAGCTGTTCGAGCCGAGCCCGGCGCGCTTCGAGATCATGTCGACGTAGTCTTCGGCGTGCTTGAGCCACGCCGTCGAGAACGACGAGAAATAGGCGTACTCCGTGAAAATTTCCTCGACGTGCACGTACTCCGTGAGCTGGACGAGGAAACACTTTCGGCACACCCAGACGTGGAGCGGGAAAAATGGCTCCATCTTGTCGAGTTGTTCCGCCGCCAAAAAGCTTTCGCAGAGCGGCGACATACCGAGGTCCACCACCGTGTCCTCGAGCACCGTGCCGCAGAAGCGACACTCGACCGATTTCATGATGGTCCGAGCGTTGCCACGTCCAAATAGCGGCTGCAAGCGCCGCGTCCTCTGCCTACGCCCTCGCTCTGCCCCCGACTCGAGACCTCGGCACGACGACGCTCGCCGGCGCTGGTAGACTCGTCGTCGTGATTTTCACTCCGACGAAACTCCGAGGGGCAACGGTCGTCGACCTCGAGCCCAGAGCCGACGAACGCGGCTTTTTTGCGCGAACCTTCTGCGAGCGCGAGTTTTCGGCGCACGGATTGCCCAGCCGGTTTCCGCAAGAAAACCTGTCGCGGAACCTGCGAGCGAAGACGCTTCGAGGGATGCACTTTCAGCTGGCGCCGTTCCGCGAAGCGAAGCTCGTTCGCGCCGTCAGCGGCGCCATCTACGACGTGATCGTCGACCTCCGACCCGAGTCGCCGACGCACCTCGATTGGTTCGGCGTCGAGCTGTCGGCGCAAAACGGGCGCGCCCTCTTCGTGCCCGAGAGCTTCGCGCACGGGTTCATCACGCTCACCGACGACACCGACGTCGCCTATCTCATGACCGAGTTTTTCCGGCCCGAGGGCGCGACGGGCATGCGGTGGAACGATCCGCTGCTCGCCGGCATCGAATGGCCCGCGACGCCCGCGGTGATCGCCGCGCGCGACGCCGAATACCCGGATTTCGATCCGAAGCGCGTCGAGGTGTGAACCCATGACCACGTCGGTTGACGCAAGCGAGCCCGACCTCGACCTCGGGGGCGCGATGTACGCGCTCGTCGAGGAGCTGTACCCGATCTGCCGCAGCATCACCGGAAACGGCGTCCGGCAGACGCTCGAGATATTGTCGCGGCAGTTTCCGATCGACGTACACGAAGTTCCTTCGGGCACGAAGGTGCTCGATTGGACGGTGCCCAAAGAGTGGAACGTTCGCGACGCCTGGGTGAAGGACGCCTCGGGCAAGCGCGTGATCGACTTTCGAGCGTCGAACCTGCACGTCGTGAACTACAGCGTGCCGTTTCGCGGGCGCCTCTCGCTCGACGAGCTTCGCCCGCACCTCTACACCTTGCCGGATCGGCCGGACCTCGTGCCGTATCGCACGTCGTATTACGACGAGCGCTGGGGGTTTTGTCTGTCGCACCGTGCGCTCGAGGCGCTCTCGCCGGGCGAGTACGAGGTGTGCGTCGATTCGACGCTCGAACCGGGCTCGCTCACGTACGGCGAAATCGTGCTTCCCGGAGCGTCGGAAGACGAGATCCTCGTCTCTGCGCACGTGTGCCATCCGTCGCTCTGCGACGACAACTTGAGCGGACTCGCCGTCTCCGTCTTTCTCGCGCAAGCGTTCTCACGCGTTCGAGATCGACGGTACACGCTCCGGTTCCTGTACGCGCCGGGCACCATCGGCGCGATCACCTGGCTCGCCGTGAATCAGGAGCGCGCGAAGCGGATTCGCCACGGCTTCACGCTGACGTGCCTCGGCGACACGAACCCCTACACGTACAAGCGGACGGTCTTCGGAAACGCCGAGGTCGATCGCGTCGCGGCGCACGTGCTCGCAAAGAGCGGCTCCGAGCACCAGCTGATCGATTTCTTCCCGTACGGCTACGACGAGCGTCAATACAACTCGCCCGGTTTTCGACTCCCCGTGGGGTCGCTCATGCGCGGCCGCCACGGCAAATTCCCCGAGTATCACACCTCCGGCGACAACCTCGATTTCGTCGCGCCCGAGCGAATCCGGACGTCGTTCGAGATCTGCAAACGGATCATCGAGGTGCTCGACGGCAACCAGACGTACCGAAACCTCGCGCCGTTCGGCGAGCCGCAGCTCGGCAAGCGCGGGCTCTACCGCGCGATGGGCGGCACCAACGTCGCCGATCTCGAAATGTCGATGCTGTGGGTGCTGAACCTTTCCGATGGTTCGCATTCGCTCCTCGACATCGCGGAGCGCGCCGGTGTCGATTTTCGAGCCGTCCGCGCCGCGGCCGACCTTCTCGTCACGAACGATCTGCTGGTCGCGGTTTGAGCCGTCCGTTCGTGACGCTGGGTGTCTTTCGAGACCCTGCTAACGCGCTTCGGCGCGAGGCTCGGAGCCGCCTTCGCCGAGCTCTTCGGCGAGGTCTTCGAGCAGCTTCTTCGCACGCTTGCTGAGCCGCTTCGGGACTTCGACCTCGACGAGGACGTGCAAGCTGCCGCGCGCGCTCCGATCGAGCTGCGGAAGGCCCTTGGCTTGGATGGTGAGCACGGTACCGGGTTGCGTTCCCGCCGGCACTTTGGTCGTCACTTCGGTGCCGTCCGGCAGCGTGACCGACACTTGCGTACCGAGCGTCGCTTCGGGGAACGACACCCGCTCTTTCGTGACGAGGTCGTAGCCGTGCCGCTCGAAGCGCGGATGCGCCTCGACTTCCACGTCGACGTACAGATCGCCGGACGGCGCACCGGGCGGACCCGGCATGCCTTGGCCGGGCACTCGGAGTCGCTGCCCGCCGTCGATGCCGGCAGGCATCGTGACCACGACCTTGCGGTGCTTTTCGATGGAGCCCGAGCCGCTGCACTTCTCGCACGGATTCGCGACGACCTGGCCCGCGCCACGGCACTTCGGGCACGTGGTGCTGAACATGACGAACCCGCGCTGCGTGCCGATTTGCCCGGCACCGCCGCACTGCGGACATGCGGCGGGCTTCGTCCCGGGCTTCGCGCCGTTCCCGCCGCACTCTTCGCAGGGCGCGACGCCGTGGACGGAAACCTCGCGTTTCGTGCCCTTCATGCAGTCTTCGAGAGTCAGGGTCACGTCCGCGCGAACGTCCGCGCCGCGCGCCTTGGCGCGACTCTGCCGCCCCCCGCCGCCGAACCCGCCCCCGAAGAAATCGGAGAACAAGTCCTGAAAATGACTCAGGATATCGCCGACTCCGGCGCCTGAAAAATCGACGCCGCGCCCCTCGAGCCCTGCATGGCCGAAGCGGTCGTACGCGGCCCGCTTTTCCTTGTCGTTCAGGACGCTGTAGGCCTCGGTAGCTTCCTTGAACTTATGCTCCGCTTCCTGATCGCCCGGATTGCGATCGGGGTGGTGCTTCAAGGCGCACTGTCGATAGGCCTTCCGAATGTCGTCGTCGTTCGCTTCGCGAATGACGCCCAACACCTCGTAATAGTCACGCTTTTGAACCATACGGCTTGGACGTCGACCGACGAACCTAGCCCGAAGCTAAGTCGTGAGGCGCGCCTGTCAACGTGCCCGAGCCGCGGGCTGCGACGGCCAGCCGCTCCTCGAGCTCCGTCACGCTCCAGCTCGCCGCCTCGAGATCCGCCCGGAGCCGAGCGTTTTCCAGCAAGAGTGGCGCCGAATCCGGCGAAGTCGGCTTTTTTTCCGGGCTTCCCGACTTCGCGGCGCGCTCCCGGAACCCGGCGACCTCGCGGACGAGCTCCCGTCCGATGCGCTCCGCCTCGCGCAAATCCGTCTCGAGCTTCCGGATCCGCTCTCCCCGCTCCTTGAGCCCGGTTTCGAGCTCGGTGAGCTCCGCGGGGCTCTCTTCGATGGATCGTTCGCGGGCCGTTCGAAGCTCGGCTTCGAGCCCGCTCACCTTGCTGCCGAGGGCCTGAATTTCGACGTCGCGCGCGGCGAGCCGCCCGACGAGCGCCTGGGCTTCGGAGTCGCGCGCCGAGAGTCGGCTCGCGAGCGCCTGAGTCTCGGTGCGCCGCGTCGCGAGCTCGCCCTTCGCCGTCTCGAGGTCGTCGGCCACCTTCTTGCGGAGTCGCTCGAGCTCTTCGGCCTTTTTGCGGAGCCGCTCGAGCTCTTCGGCCCCTTTGCGGAGCCGCTCGAGCTCTTCGCCGTTACCGGCCGCGAGCCGATCCGTGGTGACGAGGCGTGCCTCGAGCTCGCTGATCCGCGAGTCGCGCTCGGCGAGCGTCGTCTCGAGCGACGCGACCCGTCCCTTGAGTCCCGGCGCGTCGGTGAGTCGGTGACGCTCGCGGAGCTCGGCGTTTTCCCGGTCCAGCTCGGCGATCCGATCGGTGAGGCGCGCTTCGTTGGCGCGGGCAGCGCGAAGATCGTCGGCGACCTTCGCATCGCCGCGACCCCCGACCAAGGACGGCGACGGCAGCTGAACGACGCTGATCGCGTCGAGCTCCACGGCACGGTGGCTCGCGACCGCGACGAACCACTCCGGTTCTTCGGCGCCGCCGGGGACGAGACCGCTGTCGAGCGCGACTTCCGCGTCGTTTCCCGGCGTGAAATCGACCACGGCGTAGCCGACGAACGGCGTTTGCCCGAGCATTCGCACTTCGGAAAACTCGGTCGAGACCGCGTCGTAGAGGTCGTAGTAGCTGAGCTTCGACGAGCTCGAGGCGCTCGTCGTTCGTGGCAACAGCGCGAGCTTCGCGTCGAAGTTCGGGCTCGCGATGATCGCGACGCCGCGGGGTCCGAGCGCGCGCCGCACCTGCTTCAAGAGCTCGCCCGCGTCGGCGACGGTCGACAGATCTTCGACGATGACCACGTCGAACGCGCCGTCGCGCACGGCGACGTCGACCTCGTCGAGCGGCACGATCGAAATCTGACGGGCGCGGTTCAGGCCCGCGGCTTCCGCGACTCGAGACGGCTCCGGGTCGTACACGTGCACGGCGCGGCTCCCCCGTTCGATGAGCTCCGCGGCCAGGGGCGATGTGGCGTCCCCGAAGACCGCGACACGGCGCGCGTCGAGGAGCGGCTCCGCGTAGGCTGCCAGAACGAGGCTGGGCGATAGAGAATCCATGTGATGATATCGGGCTTCCGAGGCTTTCGAGGCGCTCCGAGAGAGAGTACCACCGGTCGGCGAGCGCATCATGATCGATGAGAACGCCTTTGGCGCCCTTTTCTCTTACTTCTGGGTCGAAGACGACGAATACGCGCTCGAGCGCGAACCCTTCGTGGTCCGGTTTCGTCAATTTCGCGAGATCCTCCGCGCCGTCGTGCGCGAGCACCCGCTCGGCTCCGGCGTCCGCGCGTTCGACCTGGGGCACGCCTGGTACTTCGAGGTCGCCGACGGCGACCTCGCCGAGAGCCTGCTCGTCTGGGTGCGCCGCGCTCGCGAAAAGCTCAAGGAAAATGACTTCGAGACCGTCGCGGCCGTGACGTATGGCGGACGCTGGGTCGACGACGAGACGCCGTCATTTTTTTCGACCGAGCCGCTCGGCCAGGCCGGTGTCGTGACGCTGTCGCACCCGAGCGAGCCGTTCCGTCGCGCGCTCTACGCCGACGCCGCCTCGCGCCACGACGACGAGATCGAAGGGTGGGGGCCCGGTCTCTATCTCGACACCGAAGCGGTCGAACCCCTCGGCATCCGTCCGAAGAATGCGCCCACGGTGCTTCGAACCGCGGGAGCCACATTTTATCGAGTGGGGAGTTAGGGCGCCGTGCGCGTCGCGGGGCGGTGCTGGTGCGGACGCTGATCGATCCGTCAGAATAGCGTAAGCGCCGTGCCGGGAACCGTCGTCGATCGATTGCGCGAACGTGCTCGGCAATTTCCGGACAGCGTCGCGCTCGTCGATGTGACGCGCGGCGCGTCGCTCACCTACGCCGAGCTGTTCGACCGGGCTGCGCGCGTCGCGTCGGCGCTCGTCGCGCGGGGGTTCCGAAAGGGCGACGCCGTCCTCGCATATCTTCCGAACGCGCACGAGGCCGTCGAGTGCGAGCTCGGCGCGCTCGCGTCGGGTTGCGCGTGGATCACCCTGACGGCGCGGCTCACGTGGCCCGAAGTGCGCGGCGTCGTCGTCGCGTGCGAGCCGCAGCTCATCGTGACGAACGCCGCCGGCGCGCGCACGATCCGCGACGGCCTCGCGGCGTTTCCCATCGAAGCATTGCCGCCTCTGGTGATCACGGGCGGCGAAGGATCGGTGAAAGAGCATCCGGGCGCGCTCGACTACGAAGCGTGGCTTCTCACCGCGCCGCCGAACTTTCCGTCGCTCGACGTCGGTCGCGAGGACGTGGCGCGCCTTCGCTACACGTCGGGGACCACGGGTACGGCGAAAGCCGCCGTACTGCCCCATCGCGTGTACCACGCCTCGCTCGATACGCTCCTCGACGAGCTCGGGCCGTGGACCGCCGCCGATCGCGCGCTCCACGTCGCGCCGCTCACCCACGGCTCCGGCGCCCTCGCCCATCCGGTGATGCACGCCGGCGGCATCAACGTGCTCCGGCAGCATTTCGACGTGAACGACGTCTTGTCGGACATCGCACACCATCGCATCACGACCTTGTTCACCGTGCCGACCATGCTGTCGCGTCTGGTGAGCGCGTCGAACTTCGGCCAATACGATCTGTCGAGCCTCCGCGCCGTCGTCTATGGCGGAGCGCCGATGCCCGAAGCGCAGCTCGCGCTCGCAGTGGCGAGGCTCGGGCACGCGCTGGTTCAGATCTACGGCATGACCGAGGCGCCCTGGCCCATCACTGTGCTGAAACCCGCCGATCACACCCCAAAAAATCCACGCCTTCACTCGGTCGGTCGGGCGACGCGGACGACGGAGGTTCGTATCGGCGACGGCTCGCGGGACCTCGCGTCTGGCGAAGTCGGGGAAATTCACCTGCGCGGCGACAACGTCATGACCGGCTACTACCGCGACGAAGCCGGCACTCGCGACGTGCTCGTGGACGGCTGGCTCCGGACCGGCGACGTCGGGAAAAAAGACGACGACGGCTACCTGTACATCGTGGGTCGCCAGAAAGACGTGATCATCAGCGGCGGGTTCAACGTGTACGCGAGCGAAGTCGAAGCCGCGATCTCGTCGGTCGGCGGCGTGCTCGAGGTCGCCGTCGTCGGGTTACCGCACGACGATTGGGGCGAGCTCGTCGCAGCGTTCGTCGTGACCGAGCCGGGCGCGCCGCTCACCACGCACGACGTGGAGGCCGCGACGCGACGCCGCTTGTCCGGTTACAAGGTTCCGCGGCATATCGAGATCGTGTCCGATCTTCCGAAAAACGCGAGCGGGAAAATCCAGAAGAGCGAGCTCGTCCGGCGCGTCACCGCGGCGGGCCCCAGCGCCGCCCGATAGCACCTGGCGCGGCGTCGGAACCTAAACTACCTTCCGCGCAGGTGACCACGTATCTCGTAACCGGCGGCGCGGGCTTCATCGGCGCCAACCTCGTCCACCACTTGTTCGCGACGCATCCCGACGCGCGTGTCGTGGTCTACGACAAGCTCACGTACGCGGGGAATCTCGACAATCTCGAGCCCGTCCGGAAGCGCCCCGGTTACGAGCTCGTGCAGGGCGATCTCTGCGATCGCGAGCTCGCGCGAAAGACGATCGCGCGGGTCGAGCCGGACGTCATTTTCAACCTCGCCGCCGAATCGCACGTCGATCGCTCCATCGACGGACCGTCGGTGTTCATGCAAACCAACGTGATCGGCACGTTCGAGTTCTTGGACGCCGCGCTCGCGTGGAGTCGCGAGTCGAAGCGAAGCCCGCGGTTCGTGCACGTCTCGACCGACGAAGTGTTCGGGTCGCTCGGCGCGACCGGGCGCTTCACCGAAGAGTCGCAATATCAGCCGAACTCGCCGTACTCCGCATCGAAGGCGTCGGCGGATCACGTGGCCCGCGCGTACTTCCACACGTACGGCCTTCCGGTCATCACGACGAACTGCTCGAACAACTATGGGCCGTACCAGTTTCCGGAAAAGCTGATCCCGCTCGTGATCTTGAATGCCGTCGAGCAGAAGCCGCTGCCGGTCTACGGCGACGGCAAGAACATCCGCGATTGGCTCTGGGTGAAGGACCACGCCCGCGCGCTCCTCGTCGCAGCCGAAAAAGGCGCGCCCGGCGAGACGTACAACGTCGGCGGCAACTCCGAGCGGACGAACCTCGAAGTCGTCGAGACGATCTGCGCGGTCCTCGACGAGCTCCGGCCGACGCCGAAGCCGCACCAGGACCTCATCACGTTCGTCAAAGATCGCCCGGGGCACGACCGGCGTTACGCGATCGACGCGACGAAGATCCAGACGAAGCTCGGGTTCGAACCGTCGATGACGTTCGAACAAGGCATTCGAAAAACGGTGGAGTGGTTCCTCGAAAATCGCACCTGGTGCGACCGCATCACCCAAGGAACCTATCGACGCGAGCGCCTCGGGCTCGGAGATTGAAGGAAGCATGACGACGGAGCGACGAACTTTTTATCCTCCCGTCGAGCCGTACCTCACCGGGCAACTCCGCGTCTCCGACGTCCACACGCTCTACTTCGAGCAGAGCGGCAATCCGAACGGCAAGCCCGTCGTGTTCTTGCACGGCGGCCCGGGCGGCGGCACCGACCCGAAGCAGCGCCGCTTCTTCGATCCCGCGCGTTATCGCATCGTCCTCTTCGATCAACGTGGTTGCGGCAAAAGCACGCCGCACGCGTCGCTCGAAGACAACACGACGTGGCACCTCGTATCGGACATCGAGACCCTCCGCGAGCACCTCGGCATCGACCGCTGGCAAGTATTCGGGGGCTCGTGGGGCAGCACGCTCGCGCTCGCGTATGCGCAAAAGCATCCCGAGCGGGTCACCGAGCTCGTGCTTCGCGGCATCTTTCTGATCTTCGAATCGGAGATCCGTTGGTTTTATCAATGGGGCACGAGCGAGCTCTTCCCCGACGCCTGGGAGAAATTCCTCGCGCCGATTCCGGAGTCCGAGCGCGGCGACTTGATGCGCGCCTATCACGCGCGTCTGACCAGCGGTGACCCGCAGGTGCGGACGGAAGCCGCTCGCGCCTGGAGCATCTGGGAAGCCGCGACGAGCTATCTGCGCGTCAGTGCCGATCACATCGCCCGCGCCGGCGAGGACGAATTCGCGCTCGCTTTCGCCCGCATCGAGTGCCACTACTTCATGAATCGCGGCTTTTTCGAGCGAGAGACGCAGCTCCTCGACGACGTCGCGAAGATCCGTTCGATCCCCGCGGTCATCGTCCAGGGGCGCTACGACGTCGTGTGTCCGATGGTGACCGCGTGGCGCTTGCATCGTGCGTGGCCCGAAGCGGACTTCCGTATCGCCGTCGACGCCGGGCACTCCGCTTACGAGCCGAGCATCTTGCACGAGCTGGTCTCGGCGACCGATCGATTCGCGGGAACCGCCCGTGAGTGACGCCGACCATCTCCAGCGCGCCATCGCGCTCGCCCGCGATTCGATGCGAGAGAACCGCGGCGGCCCTTTCGGCGCCGTGGTCGTGCGCGACGGCGTCGTCATCGCCGAAGGCGCGAACTCCGTCCTCGCGACGAGCGATCCGACGGCCCACGCCGAGGTCGTCGCGATCCGCGATGCCTGTGCGCGCCTCGGAACGTTCCGGCTCGACGGCGCGACGATCTACGCCAGCTCCGAACCGTGTCCGATGTGTCTCGCCGCGATTTACTGGTCGCGCCTCGAACGCGTCGTGTATGCCGCCGCGTGCGACGTCGCCGCTTCTGCCGGCTTCGACGACACGTTCTTCTACGACGAGCTCCGCCTCGAGCCCGCCTCGCGCCGCGTCCCGATGCGACAAGACGACTTGCCCGATGCACGCGCCCTCTTCGAAGAGTGGAAGCGCAAGCCCGACAAGACGCCGTATTGAGCCGGCGACGGCACCGCGCCGGGTCGTCTCCGCTGTCTTGGACTGCTTCCGAGGGTGGCTCCCTCGCGAAGCGGGGAGGGGTGGGTGGGGGCATGCATTCGCGGGATGCCCGGGTCCTCGGAAGCAGTGCGAGACAGCGGAGAGTCGCCGAAGCGATCGCTCGTCGATCGATGAGCTTGGAGCCGTTCGTTCAGGCCGTCGCGCCGCGGTGACGGCGGAGTGGCGTTCCGCCACCGTGACGGCGCACGCGTGGCGGCACCGTCGTGAACGGTGACGAAGACGCGGCGTTCCCGGCGCGAAGACGCCGCTTGTGCTCGATGCTGCGCGCCGACGTGTGCAAGAGGTGAACGAGATCCGAGACCGTCGCGACCGAGTCCAGACGCTCGGCGGGAAAATGCATACTCGCGACGTCCTCGAGGCGCAGCGCGATCAGCACCAGGTCGAGGGGCAGGAGATTCAGATCGCGCCGGAGCTCGAGCGCGGGGTGAATCTGTCCTTCGGGCCAGCCCAAATGATCGGCGATGGCTTGCTGCACGAGGCAGTCGAGAGAGTCTTTCATGGAGCGCTTTTCCTTTCGTTCGATTCGGCTCATTGCCGCGTCATGAGAGCGAACGACTCTTCGCGATGCTCGATTCCGCTCGACACAGATCGCAACACGCTAACGACTGAGCGTCCCCCTTTTGCGCCGACGCGCAAGCATCGAACGCTTCTTTCTGCGTGGCGTGGCGTGGGCGGCCACGACGGTGCACTGCGCGGTGGTGTCGCGGTGCTGAGGCGTTTTGCTCGAACTGGATCATCGCGACACATTTCGACACGCGCCGGCACGGAACCTTCGGCATCGGATCTGCATCTGAATGTGAGGAGACAGTCTGATGCAGCCCGCCATTCCTTCGCGCCCGTCGTTTTTCGTCGTTCTCTTCGTCGCAACGTCGAGCGTCGTCGCTCACGCGCAAACCGTGCAGTCCTCGCCTGAAGTCGACGGCGCCGGTGACGCTCCGCGTGAACGCGTCACGCAGCCGAATCCGGCGCAAGACGTTCCCGCGAATGACGGTTCGACCGCGGGCTCGAGGCGCATCGATCACTTTCGCGCCGGCGTGCTGGGCGGCGTCGGGTTTCCGCGCCCGCTCGAGCTCGAGGGAATGGTGAAGATCGAGCGCTTCGTCGGCCTCGGCGCCGAGTACAGCGTGCTGCCGACGGTGACGATTTCCGGCGTCGAAACGTCGTTCTGGGCGGTCGCCTTCGACGCGCGGATCTTCCCGTTCAAGAACGGTTTTTACCTGGGATTGAAGGCCGGTCGGCAACACCTCGCCGCGGACGCGAGCGTGACGGTCCAGCGCTACGGGACGTTCTCTGGGCACGCGCGCGTGGACACGACGTTCCTGAATCCTTCGCTCGGGTTCTTGTGGACGTGGGATTCCGGAATCACGCTCGGCGTCGATGCCGGCGTTCAGCTTCCGGTCGCGTCGAGCTCGTCGAACAGCCTGCCTCGTGCCATTCAGGCGAGCCAGGAAGTCACGTCGATCGCCAACTCACTTGGCGACACGACGCTCCCGACCATCGACCTGTTGCGAGTCGGCTTTCTCTTCTGAGTGAAACCGTTCGCGCGAACGACGCGCGTGTGCTTCAGGATGGTAAAGCTTCGACGGGGAAGACGACGGTGACGGTCGTGCCGGCGTCGCGGGCACTCTTCGCACGGATGGCGCCGCCGTGAGCGTCGACGATGCGCTTGGCGAGGGTGAGCCCGAGGCCGACTCCGCCGGTGCCGCGCGAACGACTGCGCTCGCTGCGGAAGAATGCGGTGAACACGCGTGGCAGGTCGTCGTCGGGGATGCCGATGCCGTTGTCCTCGACGTCGAAGACGACGCCTTCGACGGTGCGCGAGACCGCGAGGCGAATGGGTCGACTCGGATCGGGCGTGTATTTGTGCGCGTTTTCGAGCACGTTGTCGATGACGCGGCGACAGAGCACCGGATCGACATGGAGGAGCGGGAGGTCGCTCACGAACGCGACGTCGAGGGTGCGGTCGGGGTGGCGCGCGCGAAAGCGTTCGGCGGCGCGTTCGGCGAGCGCGCGCGGCGCGACTTCTTCGACGTGAAGCAAGAAACCGCCGCGCCCGGGGCGGCCTTCGCTCATCTCGAGCCGCGTCGCGGTAAGGATATCGTCGACGAGCGTCTCGAGCTCCGACAGATCGACGGTGATTTCGTCGAGGGAGGCTCGCGCGGCAGCGGCATCGCCTTCGGCGGCGATTTCGAGCGCGACGCGAATGCGCGCGAGCGGCGTGCGGAGCTCGTGCGCCACGTTCGCGAGCAGCTCCTTCTCGGAGAGGAGAAGGGCTCGAATACGCTCGGCCATTTCGTCGAAGGCCCGCCCGACCTCGCCCAGCTCGTCCTGGCGCTTCAGATCCGCGCGCGCGTCGAGGTCGCCTTTGCCGAGGGCGCGCGCGGTTTTTGCGAGCCGCTCGAGGGGGCGCGCGATCCATCGCGCCGTCAGAAACGCGCCGAGCCCGACGACGCCGAGCCCCGACAGGAACGTGAGGAGCGGCGGCATACGGCTTGGTTCACGGCGTTCGAAGCGCGCGACGAGGATGCCGTCGTGACCCTGGACGGGCAACGTCGCGAACGCGTCGGGGGGCCGGGGCGGACGATCGAGCGGCGGCTGCTCGTCGTGCACGAGCGGCAACCACGAATCGAGCGGTGGCGGTGGAGGGCCGATGGACGGGCCGCGTCCGTCCGGCGGTCCACGACGTCCCGAGGGCCCGTGCGGCCCGGGCGGACCGGGGTCGCCGAAGGGCGGCGGATGTGACATTCCGGGTGGCCAGGGCGGAGGGCCGTCGCGCGACGGGTCCGCCGGAGCCGCCCCCGCTGGCGGGGTGCGCGACGCGAGCCATGGAGGGACGTCGAGTGGCGGCGTGACGTTGGTCGCGATGAGCTTCTCCTTTTCGTCGTAGACCGAGAGGAGGAGGCCGTCCTTGTCTTTGCGCTCGGCGAGCTCCTTCGCGAGATCGGCCGGTCGATCGGCGAGCGGCGCGAGCCGCGTCGTGAGAGCGCGCATGTCCCAGCGCGCCGGGATCTTCGCGATGGAGACGGCGATGACGATCGCCGCGAGCGCCACGATGACGAGCTGCACCACACCGACCGCGTAGAGCCTGAAGAGCAGTCGGCCCCACGCCGGACGGTTCATCGTTCGTCCGGAGTCAGCATGTACCCGACGCCACGGATCGTCTTCAAGAGACGCGGCGTCCGTGGATCGTCGCCGAGCTTGTGCCGGAGCCGAGACACGTGGACGTCGATCGAGCGGTCGAAGGCGTCTTCGGCGGAGCCGTGCACGAGCTCGAGCAGTTGTTCGCGCCCGAGCACCCTACCGGCGCGCTCGGCAAGGACGCGGAGCAGACCGAACTCGTAGGTGGTGAGCGCGAGCCGCTCGCCGCGGAGGGTCGCCGTCATCGTCGAAGCGTCGACGACGAGCTCGCCGACCTCGATGCGCGTCGATTGCGGGCCCGCTTTGCCGCGCGCTCGCCGCGCGTGGGCTCGCACGCGAGCGAGCAATTCGCGCGACGAAAAGGGCTTGCTCACGTAGTCGTCCGCGCCGCCCTCGAGGCCCATGACGCGATCGGCTTCTTCGCCGCGCGCGGTGACCATGATGATCGGGACGTCCACGCGCTCCCGCAGACGACGGCACACTTCGAGACCGTCGGCGCCCGGGAGCATCAAATCGAGGAGCACGACGTCCGGGCGTACGCGAAGCACTTCCGCCACCGCGAGATCGCCGCGCGACACCACCACGACGTCCACGCCGTGCGAGGTCAGGTATTGAGAGGTGAGGCGCGCGAGGCGCTCGTCGTCCTCGACGTAGACGACCGTGACGGTCGCTCCGGCGTCTTTGGTATCGGAGGTGTCGGACGGCGACACGGCTTTCATCCCGTCGCAGGATGACATTTTTTCGACGGGCTTTCGCGAACCGAAGGTCATGCTCCTGACTCTGGGGCTCGCATCCGGAGCGCGCGTTGCGTCCGTGTGTCGATTTGTTAAGCGACCCGCGCCGGCTTTCCGCGACTAGAGCAACGTGCCGCGCAAAATGATGCTGGCGACCGTGAAGTAAATGACGAGGCCAGTCACGTCGACGAGGGTCGCGACGAACGGCGCGGAAGCGCTGGCGGGGTCGAACCCGAGCTTCTTTAGAATGAAGGGCAGGAGCGAGCCGGCGACCGTGCCGAACAGGACGACGCCGATCAAGCTGCCCCAGACCGTGAACGCGATGCGCAGGTACTGGGGGCCGTAGAGCGGCCGCACCATTTGCCAGAGCACGATGCGCGCGAACCCGATGCACCCGAGGAAGAACCCGAGGGTCACGCCGGCGGCGAGCTCGCGCCGGGCCACTCGCCACCAATCGCGGAGCCGAACCTCGTCGAGGGCCATGGCGCGAATGACGAGCGTGGTCGCTTGAGAGCCGGAGTTGCCGCCGCTCGAAATGATGAGCGGCACGAACAGCGCGAGCACGACGGCCTTGGCGATCTCGTCTTCGAAGTAGGCCATGGCGCTCGCGGTGAGCATCTCGCCGAGGAAGAGCGCCGCGAGCCAGCCGCCGCGCTTCTTCACCATGCTCCAGAGCTCGACGCTCAAGTACGGCGCGTCGAGGGCCTCCATACCGCCGATCTTCTGGATGTCTTCGGTGGCCTCTTCCTGAACCACGTCGACGATGTCGTCGAGGGTGACGATGCCTTGAACGCGATTTTCGGCGTCGACCACCGGGATCGCGATCAAGTCGTGGTCGGCGAAGAGCCGGCTCACCGATTCCTGGTCTTGATCGGCGTGCACGCAGACGACCTGCTCTTGCATGACGTCGCGGACCTTGGTGTTGGTCGGCGCGGCGAAGAGCTCGCGGAACGACACCACGCCGAGCAAGTGCTGCTGCTCGTCGAGGACGTACACGTAGTAGATGGTCTCGAGGACCTTTTCGCGCGCTTGCTTCTTGAGATACGCGATCGCCTCGTCGACCGTCATGTCCGGCCGTACCCGCGCGTAACGCGGATTCATGAGGCCGCCCGCCGCGTCTTCGGCGTACGCGAGGAGCGCGCGCACTTCCTTGCGCGTCGGCAAATCGAGGAGCCCGAGGAGTCCTTCGCGCATCTCGAAGGGCACTTGCTGAACCAAGTCGGCGGCGTCGTCGGGCGCGAGCAGCCGCATCCACGAGCGGCGGCTATGGACCGGAAGGACGTTCAGGAGCTCGGCTTGATCGCGTGCAGGCATCGAGAGGAAGAAATCTTCCGCTTCGGCCTGCGAGAGCATGCGAAAGCCCTGCATCCGATCGTCGACGGAAAGGACGGGCCAGGCGTCGCGCAGATCGTCTGCCGAGAGCCCTGGCTCCTCGGGAACTTCCTCTTGTGTCGTCATTCCGCGCTCCGATTCGCGGGAGGCCTACCACGGCCCTAGCGCGTCGCGGAATCTACGCGATCGAGCCACGCCGAAAGACGCGATCGACTCGCGATCCCGTCGGCGCGGAAGCCGGTGTCGGGCAGGCGCATCGAGTGGAGTTGCCCGAAGAGACCGATGTCGGCCGCGCTCGCCTTCGGGCCGAGCCAGAACCCCGACTCGGGCGCGCGCGCGTCGAGCGCGTCGAGGACCCGCCCGAGCCGTTCCTCGCAGGCCTCGAGGCCGCCCCGGGTGAAGTCACGAGCGGCCAGCGTTTTGTGCATCTTGCTCCGGACCATCGAGGCAATGACGTCGCGGATCACCGGCGGAAAGCTACCGAAAAAGCCCTTTTTCACGACGGGCCAGCCGCGGTCGTCGATCCATCGGGTGGCGAGTACCTGCGGATAGAGCGCCGTGTCGGCAAACTCTTCCCAGAGCCACGCCTCGCCGACCCCGCGGGCGTCGAGACCCCCGGTCATCGACCCCGGGGCGAGTTCTTCGATGCGGTGGAGAATGCGTGTCGAATCCGCGACGTTTTCGGAGTCGACTGCGAGCACCGGGAGCTGACCTGTCGGATTCAGCCCCTTGATGCTCGTCATGGCGACCTGCTTCATCTCGAAGGGGAGCTTCGCGAGCTTCAAGGCGCGCTCGACCGTCAGCACGAACGGCGAGAAGGACGCCCAGCCGTCCCGTCCCGTCGAGGCCGGGAAATCGTAGAGGACGAGCTTCGGCGATGAACCTTGCATCACCGAGCAATAGGCGAAGTCGGAGACGAAGTCAGCTTCCGGAAGGGCCGTCGCGCTACTCGACGTCGAGCGCGCGCCGCGAGGGACGGTGTCCGACACCGAGTCGCAACACGGCGACGGCGAGCGTCGCGATCAGAACCGCCGCGGCGTGCTGCCAGAACGCCGACTTTGCCCAGCCGCCGTGCGCCAGCGGAACCAGGACCGCGCCGGTTACATAAAAGAAGGCCGGCACGACGAAATCGCTCGTCGAAAACGTGAAGGCGGCCCGGTTCGGCCGGGTGCGCGTCGAGACGCGGCGACCGAGAACGAAGAGGAGCGACAACGACGACAGATAGACGACGACGCCCTCGAGACGATGGGCTTGCGCGGCCCCGAGCAGGTGACCCGGCGTGCCATGGAGGTGCAGGGCGATGCCGATCCGGATCCGAACGGCGTTGACGACGAGAGTTGCCGCATAGGCGCCAACGACGCTTCCCGCCGTCCACGCGAGCTTGCCGGAAGGTCGGGGGATGGTCCCGATGAACCCGAGGATCAGGAGGCAACTCGCGATGATGAAGTAGTTCACGCCGGCGCACGCGGGCGTGATGATCGTCGCGAGCGAGTCGTTCACGTAACCGACGCCCCGTTCGGCGACGAACGATGACCGAGTGAGCGACGAGACGAGCGCCGCGGTCGGCCCGAGGATCCACCGAAGATCCTCGGGCGTCGCGGTCGAATAGAATCGCTTCAGCGCATACGCGAGAGCGAGGACGACGCATCCGATGCCGGCGTCCCAGGGCGCGATGCGAACTCGGCTCACTGCACGAGCTCCGCCCGGCGCGGCCTCGTGAGCGACGTCAGGGCGAACAGTGTGAGCGTCGCGAGCGCGAGGAGCCAGAGCTCGGGCTCGTCTGCGCCCTGCATCGGCGTGCCGACCGCGTCGGCCGAGACGCCTTCGGGGAGCGGGAGCGGCTGGGCGACGTCCGCGCCGGGCGCCGACGTGCGCACGACCTCCGACACCGCGATGAACGACGTGTACGCCGTGAGCAGATTGTATTTGAGCCCTAGCGCGGTGATGCCGGCCTTGTCGGCGTCCGTCGGCTCACCGAACCCGAAATCGGACAGATTGCCGATGCGGCTTCGCGCCCAGAGAAAGGTGAGGGCGCGGTTCTCGGGTCGGGGCAGGGTTTGCGACACGTCGAACCGCTGCTCGTACGGACCTGCGCCGCCGATGCCGCTGACGGTGATCGTGCCCTTCGCGGCGCCGCGGTACTTCCCGAACACGATGACCGGCCGTGCCGCGAACACGTCGGGGATCGCGACGGGATCCACGTCGTACGCGTCGAACCCGTCGTACTTCGCCTTGACCGCGGTGAGCACCGGCGAGCCGACGTAGTCGCGGAAGCGCTCGGCGGCCTTCGGCGCCTCGCTCGGATCGGTGACGACGAACGGCTCGCCCTGGCCCGCCTTCGCGACGCCTTCGATCAGGTACCGATTGACGCTCGTGCCGATGCCGAACGAAAAGACGTTCGCGTCGCCGAGGTGCGAGCGCACCAGATCGATCGCGCCCTTGTCGGCTTCGATGTAGCCGTCGGTCATGACGACGAACGTGCGCGACATCCTCGACTCCTGCGGCAGACCGAGCGCCGTTTGAAGTGCCGGCAAGAGCTCCGTTCCGCCGCCCCCTCGTTCCTTGTCGATGGCCTTGAGTGCGGCCGCGACGTTTTCCGGCGACGCCGACATCGACTTCGGTGCGATCAGGTAGGACGCGCCGGAGAAGAGCAGGACGTTGAACTTGTCGACGGGGCGGAGCGTGCCGACCAATTCGCGAAGGACGCGCTTCGCCGTGTCGAGCGGAAACCCCTCCATGCTGCCCGAGACGTCGAGGACGAAGACGTATTCGCGCGGCGGAACTTGTTCAGGGCGAACCCGCGCGGGCGGCTCGACCACGACGGAGAAGAACTTCTCGGCGCCGCCGTCGAAGAGCGAGAGCCCCGATTGAATCGCGTCGCCGGCGAGCGCGTAGTTCAGAATGAAGTCGCGATTGCCGCCGTTCTTCTCCGAGTCGGCGAGCGAGAACTTCGCGAAGTTCGCGTTTTCCCAGGTCTCGCCGATCTGGTGCGATGGGCTCGCGATTTTCCGCACCGGGATGCCTTCGGACAAGGTGCCCGCGAGCTCGAAGGTGCTCGTCGGAGCCTTGCCTTCGGCGAGATACGGGCTCGCGACGAATCGATCGGCGCGCGGCGCGCGGAGCGCCGGCTCGTTCGAGTAGCGCGGCCCGACCACCGTTGGGTACA
>Ga0265320_10000583_pt1 | contig 28117 bp, 21 predicted proteins | sample 4827metaG_FD_202087 | JGI IMG/M metagenome (GOLD analysis project Ga0265320, IMG submission 202087) | Rhizosphere microbial communities from Carex aquatilis grown in University of Washington, Seatle, WA, United States - 4-8-27 metaG | ecosystem: Host-associated > Plants > Roots > Rhizosphere >... | reverse complement strand
ATGCCTCAAGCAACGCTGAGAATTGAAGCTGTTTAATTTCTGCCCGTTCTTTGATCGTGACCCGCCGCCGTTTCAAGGTTGACGCTAACGGCGTGATAGTTTTCATCGCCGCCACAATGGCATTGAACCGGGGGGCGGAATAGTGAGCGACGGAGACTATAAATTCTGAAATGTCGGCACTCGTGATGGTGCGCATTGGCTGGTGTGGGCCGTCCGGCCAGTGCTTCAAAATGATGTCTGCAATTTCAGCGTGGTACTTCACTGTGCGGGGTTTTCGCCCTATACCGGCAAGGGCCTGCCATTCCCGCACAACGTCTTGAAACATGTTCTTCATGGATACGGAGCCGACCACCCAATCTTTCAACCCCCTATTGGCCTTTGCTGCTCTTAATTTGTTACCCGAACCGCGATTTCGTAAACCGTCGGTCGCCGGTTCAATCCCGGCCATTGGCTCCATTTCCAACTGTGGGTGCCCGGCGCGTTGTGAATTGCCTGGACAAGGGAGGGACCGGGAATCCGTCTTTCAAAAAAAATTTGACAGACGCGATTTGGAAGCTACCATTAGTTGCGCTGCTTGTTGGCATTTTAAGTGCTTCGGCGGGGTGGTATTGAGCATCAACAATAATACACGAAGCAAGGGGGATTTTTGAAACTCATTAGAACATTACAAATCGTGGCATTGTCCATTGTCGGGGTGGGAACGGTTTGCGCTCAAACAAATTGTGGTCCCGCTACCGCCACGGTAAGAGTGGCAGGAAGCCATGTCGTTGGAGCAACGGTCACCTATGGCGGCTGTGATTACACCAATACGCCGCTCGTTTTGATTTTGGGTGGTGGGGGAAAGGGAACCAGCGCAATCGCTGTGGTCAGCAACGGCGTTGTGGTCGACATTACGATCACTCAAGCCGGAAACGGCTACACCAATACCCCCACCGCGTTGATTGGGTCAGCACCCACTATCACCGCCGAACCACAATCCGCCACCGTTCAGGCCGGGGACAATGTGTCGTTTAATGTGACTGCCACTGGCTTCCCCTTGTTGAGCTATCAATGGTCGTTGAACGGCACCAACATTTTGGGAGCAACCAACGACAGTCTGACGATTTCAAATGTGGTGCAAACGAATTTGGGCACGTATGTGGTGGCGGTCTCCAATGCTTTCGCAACGACCAACAGCATGGATGCGGTTCTGTCCATGTATCCAACCGTGGTCGCGCCATTTAGCGGTGCTGTCGGGTACTGGGGCAAGGATTTACTGCTGAGTCTGCAGGCCTGGGGAAGCAGCCCGCTGAGCTATCAATGGTTCGATAATGGCGTTGGCATTCTGAATGCAACCAATCAAACATTGGACTTGCCGAGCATCCAATTCACCAATGCCGGTCTTTACTCGGTGGTGGTAAGCAATCTCTCCGGCAGCGTGACGAACCCTCCCGGACCAGTGGTCGTGGAACCCGCAGTCGTGTCGCTGGGATTAAGTGGATTCATGCCGACGCTGACAATCCAAGGAGTGACCGGCTACAGTTACATTATTCGAAGAACAGCTGATTTAAGTAATTCCGATCCGTGGGTAACGATGACGAATTTGACCCTGGCGCAACCGGTTCAAAACTGGGTGGATACGAACGTGGATGCTTCCTCCCCCTTCAATCCACACTTTTTTTATGAAATCCTGCCCGGGGCAGCTGGCGGAGGCAGCAGCTTTCCCACGTCCGGACTGGTGTTATTCGCAAAATTTACCGAAGGCTCGGGAAGCACGGTGGCGGACAGTTCCGGCAACGGGCATACGGGACACCTGACCAATTCGCCCGCCTGGATTCCCGGGGAGACAGACGATGCGCTGAACTTTGTTTCATCCAAAAAGCAGGCGGTTGGTTTTGGGAATTTGAAACTCGCCGGATCGAATCAATGCACCTTTTCCATGTGGATGCAGAAGACCAATCCGGCCGATATCGGTCTGGCGGCGTTGGGATGCACCTCGGGAAGGTATAACGCGATATTCATCGCCTGGTGGAATGACGGAAATGTGTATGGAGGTGTGGGGTTCACCAATGCCGGCCGCGTTTTTTCTGCGCCTTACGTCGCGAACACCTGGGTTCACTTCGTCATGGTTTACGACGGCACGCAGTTGCAAAACAGCAACCGAATCAACATTTTTATAAATGGGGTTCAGGCCACACTGAGTTCGGATCAATCCTGGGCCAAGACGCCGATCTCGACCAGCATTGGCACCGTCTCGACTAATTTCAGCTTGTCGTGGGACTCGAATGAGGGCTACGAAAGCGGACGCTACGACGGGGTCGGTGTGTGGAATCGAATTCTAAGCCCAACCGAAATCCAGCAAGTTTACAGTAATGCGGCGGCAGGACCATGAACAATGAAACCATGTCATACCGCCTTTGGACGAATATGAAAGGGAATTGGCTTCCGTGATCGTGCCGATGTCAGAGGCGGTTGCTTGAGAGAATTAACCGCCCGCTAAGATCTCCGGTTGACAGGATGGCTCCATTTTCGCAACACCGCTCGACAAAATTCCCCCCGCCCGTCATGCTTGGGCAATGGCATTTGAACCGGATGCACCGCTCGACTCGTTGTGGAAGGAATATGGCCGGGCGTTCCAGGCCTGGGACGATCTCACGCTGGCGCGCTGGCTGGCGCAGACGCTCGGCCAGATCGAAGGCAAAGCCTGGAGGCTTTCGCACCCGCTCATCGGCGCCTACCGGCTGGCGGCGCAACTCGCCCACGAACGCCAGGTCTGGTTCAAGCGGCTAGCCACGCCGCCGGCGGCCTACACGGAATCGCCCTGCTGCCGCGCGCCATTCCTGCCGCTGCTGACGCGCGACGTGCGCGAGTCCGGCCTGATCTGCCAGCATTGCAACGAGACGCTCGTGCCCTTTGACGAAATCGCCGCCGAGGTCCGCGGTGCGCTGGACGCCTGGGCGCAGCAATATGAGCCCGTCCATGCCGTTGCGCATTGGGACGATCGCCAGCGCCGCCAGGCGGGCGATTATGATCGCGCCTACGAAAACGCGGCGGAAGGGGCGGAACGATTGTTGACGCGCGCGGGCCGCGAACTCGCGCCCAAGCTGCTGGATTTTCATCCCGCCATCATCTGGGAGGACCAGGACGAATGCCTGGAAGTGCGGCCGGAGGACGTGGCGGTCTGATTGGGATTATGAAATGGATTTTCAAATGGCTGTTCCGGATCTTCCTCCTGGCCGTGGTGCTGGTCGTTATCCTGCTGCTGTCGCTCAATCCCATCCTCCGCCTGTATGCCCAACACCAGATCCGCGCCCAGACCGGTATGGACGCGGAGATCGGAAAATTTTCCCTTGGCCTGACGCAGCCGACGGTGACGATCCGGAATTTCAAACTTTACAATCCGCCGAGTTATGGCGGCACGCTGTTTCTCGATATCCCCGAGATTCACGTGGAATACGACCCGCTGGCGTTGAAGCACCACCAGTTCCACGTGACGCTCATGCGTTTCAACCTCGGCGAACTGGACATTGTGAAAAACGAGGCCGGGCAGACCAACCTGTTTTCCCTCGCGGGTTCGCTCTCGGTAAAAAATTCCGGGGCCCGGACCAAGGAGGAATTTGTCCAAAGAACCGGCCTTGAATTCACCGGCATTGACGTGCTGAACGTCTCGATTGGAACGGCCAAATTCATCGACTTGAAAGACCAGCGTCAAAACCGCGAGCAAAAAATCGGTATCGAAAACTGCGTGATAAAAAACGTGAAGACGCCCACCGACCTGGCCGGCCTGGCTGTGCTCATCGCCTTGCGCGGCGGCAATTTTTTCGGGTCGGTATTCGATGTGTCCCGGCCGGGAGTGCCCGGGAATTGAAGACACAACGTTCTCTGGAAACACCGGCTACAACTCCGACGGAAGTCCCCGTCATTTTAACATTTTCCGCGCATGGATTTTCTTCTAGTTTCATTGCGTGCATCGTGAATCCGTCAAAACCGCCGCCCGCCTGGTCGTGAAGCTCGGCACCGGCGTCCTCACCGACAGCCGCAAGCAGCCCGACCCGGCGCAACTGGAACAACTTGTGGCGCAGGTTGCTGCCTTGCGGAAGGCGGGCAAGGAAATCGTGCTCGTCACTTCGGGCGCAGTTGGCACGGGTATGGGCGCCCTGGGTTATGAAAAACGGCCCAACGGACTCGCCGAATTACAGGCGTGCGCCGCCGTCGGCCAGCCGCGGCTCATGGCCACTTATGCGGAACTGTTCACAAAGCACGGACTGCACGTTGCCCAGGTGCTGCTCACGCATGACGACCTGGAACATCACGAGCGCCATCTCAACGCACGCAACACGCTCGTTACCCTGCTGGGCCGCGGGGTCGTGCCCATCATCAACGAAAACGACGCCGTGTCGTTCACGGAAATCAAATTCGGCGACAACGACACCCTGTCCGCGCTGGTGGCGTCGCTGTTGCCCGCTGATTTGCTCGTCATTTTGACGACCGTGGACGGGGTCATCGAGAATTTCGGCAAGGCCAATCCCAAGACCATTTCCGCCATCGAACACATTGACGCGACGATTGAAAAACTCGCCGGCGGCACGACCAGCGAGACTGCGGTGGGCGGCATGGCGTCAAAAGTGCAGGCAGCCAAGATTGTGGTGCGCTCCGGCATCCCGCTTGTGATTGCATCGGGCAAAAAGAAGCAGGTGCTCGCCAAAATCCTCGCCGGGGAGGACGAAGGCACGGTGTTTGTGGCGCAAGCTACAAAATTGCAGGGCCGCAAGCGCTGGATTGCGTTTTTCCATCATCCCCGGGGTGCGTTGTTTGTGGATGACGGGGCGAAGCTGGCCTTGCGGGAAAAGGGGAAGAGCCTGTTACCGCCGGGCGTGGCGCGTTGCGAGGGCGAGTTTGCCGCTGGCGACGTCGTGCGGATCTGTGATTTGAACGGGACCGAATTTGCGCGCGGGATTGCGCGGTTCGAGGCCGCCGCCGTGCGCGCCCGCAAACTGCCCAAGGAGGAACTGGTGCATCGGGATGATCTGGTGATTTTGTAAGCGCGTGGAATCGTTGAACCGTTCAATCGTTACACCGGTTCAGCTGTTCAGCGATTAGACGATTCAACGAATGAAGAAGAATCCTGCCATCAATGACTTGCTGAAAGTCATGGCCCGGCTGCGGTCGCCGACGGGTTGTCCGTGGGACCGCGAGCAAACGCACAAGACTATCTGCCGGCACACGATTGAGGAGGTTTACGAACTGATTGATGCGGTTGATGCGAAAGACGACCACGAGATGGCCGAGGAACTCGGCGACTTGCTGCTGCAGGTCGTGTTTCACTGCCAGATGGCGAAGGAACGCGGCGCATTTGATTTTGAAAAGGTCTGCCGGTTGATTGTGGAAAAGCTGGTGCGCCGGCATCCGCACGTTTTTGGCAAGACCAAGGTCAAGGACGTGGACGAGGTTTGGGCGAACTGGGAAAAAATCAAAACAGCCGAGAAGCAAGGCACCAAACATGCCCGGCACTCCGCTCTGGATGGCATTCCGAAGCATTTGCCCGCGTTGCTGCGCGCCGAGAAACTGGTGAAAAAGGCGCGCAAGGCAAAAATCCTCCCGGGCGGCAGCCGTCCTGGTCGGCGCTTAACCCAGACGGCCCTGGCCAGTCAATTGTTTGCCCTGGCAGAACTTGCTCAGGGACAAGGCTGGTCGGCGGAGGACCTTTTGGGTTCTGAAATCAAGCGTCGGGAGCGGGCACTGCGCCGCCGGGAACGCGCCAAATCAACCTGATTTTAATAAAATCCGGCGTTGACAGGCCGGCGCGGCTCTGGCTTAATGTCCGGCCCTTTGTGGGATAATTTATGTACGCCGTTCTAGAAACCGGAAGCAAACAGTATCGGGTCGTCGCGGGCGACACGTTGGAAATCGAACGCCTGGCCGTCGAGGCCGGCAAACCGTTCACCTTTGACCGCGTGTTGCTGGTCAACAATGATGGCAAGTTAAGCGTGGGCACCCCCACCGTCAGCGGCGCCAGCGTGCTGGCCGACGTGGTGGCGCACAAGCGCGGCGAGAAGAAACTCACTTTCAAGATGAAGCGCCGCAAGGGCTATCACAAGACGATCGGTCACCGCCAGGAACTGACGGTGGTCAAGATCACCGAAATCAAAGGCTGATTTTATGGCACATAAGAAAGGTCAAGGCAGCGTCCGCAACGGCCGCGACAGTCACAGCAAGCGGCTGGGCGTGAAAACGTATGGCGGCGAAGCGGTCACCGCCGGCAGCATCATCATCCGGCAGCGGGGCAGCAAGTTTTTGGCCGGCGAAAACGTCGGCACGGGCCGGGACTGGACGCTCTTCGCGCTGGTGGACGGCAAGATTGCCTTCGACAAGAACGGCCGCCGCGTGAACGTGAAGGCTGCCCCGGCGACGAAGAATTGACCGGTGCAAACAAATTTCCGGCGAGGCCAAGCGCCTCGCCTTTTTTATTTATGGTTGTTGAAACGTTAAACGGCGAAACGGTTGAATAGTGAAGCAACCGGAGGACTTCGATTTAACGGCTTAACCATTCAGCGATTCAACGTAGAAAAGATGTTCATCGACGAAATCAAAATTTACGCGCGGGCGGGACACGGCGGCAAGGGCTGTGTTGCTTTCCATCGTGAGGCTTACGTTGCCAAGGGCGGGCCCAGCGGCGGCAACGGCGGGCGCGGCGGCAGCGTGATCTTGCAGGCTGACCACGACCTCAACAACCTGATCGCGCAGTATTATGTCCCGCGCCTCATCGCCGAGATCGGGGAACCGGGCTTTGGCAAGGGCATGGACGGTCACGCGGGCAAGGACCTTATCATCAAGGTCCCCTGTGGCACGCTGGTATGGCGGATTGCCGGCGGCGGCCGGCCGGCCGAGCAAAGCGAGGATGAGGACGAGAACGAGGATGACGATCGGAAACCGATGTTACGCATGGGTACGGGCAAGCGTCCATTATTGCGCTCGGCCAAGGGTGGCAGCGCCGTAGAAATTGATCTGTCAAAGGATCCCGACGGTGAAAAGCTCCCGGTGGTTTCGCCCAAGGGGGAACTGGTTGCCGATCTCACCGAAAACGGCCAACAATTCGTGCTGTGCAAAGGCGGGCGCGGCGGATTGGGCAACCGGAACTTTGCCACCGCCGCGCGCCAGACACCGCGGTTCGCGCAACCGGGTGAGCCGGGCGAGGAAGGCGATTACCTGTTGGAGCTGCGCATCATGGCCGAGGTCGGGCTCGTCGGCTACCCCAACGCGGGCAAATCCACGTTGCTCACGGCCATTTCCAAGGCGCGCCCGAAGGTCGCACCGTATCCCTTCACCACGCTGCATCCGCAGATCGGCATCGTGGAATATGCCGACTGGTACCGGCTCACGGTCTGTGACGTGCCCGGTTTGATCGAAGGCGCGCATCGCAACGTTGGCCTCGGCCACGCGTTTCTGCGGCACATTGAGCGCTGCAAAATAATCGTGATGCTGCTCGACATGGCCGGCACGGACAACCGCGTTCCGTGGGACGATTACCGGCAATTGCTCAAGGAACTGGAACTTTACGACCCGGCACTGCTGGAAAAGCCGCGCCTGGTGGTGGCCAACAAGATGGACGAGGCGGTGGCCGAAAAAAATCTGAAGCGGTTTAAAAGCAAAATCAAAAAAGTTACATTGTTGCCCATCTCCGCCGCATTTGACCAGGGCATGGACAAATTCCGGAAGACCATCCGCGAAGCGGTGCAGGAAGCCTCGTAGCTGCCGACATAAGGAGGCGGATTTCCAGGCGACACCTTCCGCCTTCTAACGGCGGCGGCTACAATTCAAAAAACCGCATCACGCTGTCACCGTGCTTGAGCATTTTTACTTCCCGCCAGGGCGGGACGATGTCCAGCGTATCGCGTTTGGTGTGGCCGAGCACAAAGCGCCCGCCGGGCGCGAGCAGTCTGGGCAGGGTGACATCGTCCAGCAGTTGCTGGGCGAAGGAAGTGGAGCGCCGGCCGACATTTTTTTCGCCATAAGGCGGGTCGGCCAGGATCAAATCGAATTGCCGCGCGCTTTCGGCGAGTTGATGCAGGGCGGGGAAGACGTCCTGCGTGCGGATTTCGAGCATTGCCTCAAATCCGGCGGTGGCGGCGTTATGACGGATGAATTCGGCGTGCCGATGCGATTTCTCGATGCCCAGGGCGGACGTTGCGCCGCGGCTCAGGCATTCCAGGCTCAGCGCGCCGGAGCCGGCGAACAATTCGAGCACCCGGGCGCCAACGACCCGGGTGCCGAGGCTGTTGAAAACCGCTTGCTTGACGAGGTCGGGCGTCGGTCGGACATCGAGTCCTTTGGGAACTTTGAGGATCCGCCGTGCCGCGTTGCCGCCGGTGATGCGCATGATGCGTTAAATCGCTCAACCGTGAATCGTTAAACCGATTTAATGGTCCAACGAATCAACATCACTTGAAAATCTCGGCCAGGAACTGCTTCATGGCTTCCCATGAACGTCTGTCCGCCTTTTCGTTGTAGGCTGCGCCTTTGGAATTGTCATTGCCCGCCATTGGCTGGGTGAAGGAATGGACGGCCCCGCCGTATTTGATGAGTTGCCAATCCACTTTGGCGTCGCGCATCTCGCTTTCGAACGCGGCCAGGTCCTCCGGCTTCTCATACGGATCATCCGCGCCATGACACACCAACAGCTTGCCTTTGATGTTTTTGCCATCGGCCGGTGTCGGGGAATCCAATCCGCCATGGAAACTCACCACGCCGGCGACGTCCGCGCCGCTGCGTGCCAGTTCGATCACCGTCGTTCCGCCAAAACAATAACCGATGGCGGCGATGCGTTTGGGATTCACCAGCGGCTGTTGCCGCAGCGCTTCCAGCCCGGCGTTGGCGCGGGCGCGCAGAAGCGGCCGGTCGCCTTTATATTTGCCGGCCAGGGTGCCGGCCTCCTGCTGGTTTTGCGGGCGGGCGCCTTTGCCATAGATGTCTGCGCAAAAAGCGACGTAGCCGAGTTGCGCGAGCATTTCCGCGCGATGCTTTTCGTAATCCGTCACGCCCAGCCATTGGTGGACGATCAGAACGCCGGGCCGATTGCCCTTGATGGCGTCATCGTAGGCGACGAACCCTTCGAGCGTCGTGTCGCCCTGTTTGTATTCAACGGTTTCGGTATGAATGGCCGCGCGGACCGCGCCGGCACAGGCCAGGACCAGAAAGGTGAAGATCAGTTTTTTCATAACGTTCCATCAATAAACCGAAAGCCGGTGAAAGGCCAGCGCTTAACGTTGATGCCAGCCGAAAAGTTGTTTGGTCTTGATGACTTCGACGATCCGCGGCGGAACGAGTTTTTCCCAGCCGGCATCACCGGATTTGATCCGGTCGAGCACGTCCTGCGAGCGGATGGAGAGGAAATCGCGGTTGAATTGTCCAATGCCCTGGAGGGAGCGATTTTCCGTGAGATGCGCGTAGAGATTTTTCCATTGTGGCGCCACCGGATAATTTTCGACGGTGACGATCTGGCCGGACTGGAGGTTAAGGCTGGGATAGACGTAAAGGCGCGTGTGATTTTTAAACAGCTGGCCGAGACCGCCGAGCAACCCGCCCTCGCGGTCGTTGTAAAAGGTCTCGTCGAAAATCTCGGCCAGTTTGGACGCACCGAGGGCGAGGCCGAGCGGGCGGGTGGTGTAACGCCCCAGGTAGGCCGCGAGGCGGTGAAACCGTCGGAAATTGGAAATGAGCACAGTCAGGCCGAGGGCGCGCAACAGGTCGGCGCGCTGGAGAAAGTCCCGATGGTCAATCACGTCATCGGTGGTGAGGTGGCGCAGGGTCATTTCCATAAGTTCCACGGGCGTTTCACCCTGCAGATCCGGCTCGCGGCCGAACTGGTCCCGGGCGCGTTCGAGCACGTCGAGCGTGGCGTTGGTGACGGGGCGGAAACTGCCACGCAGGATGAGGGCGGGCTTTTTGTGGAGCAATTCGGACCATTGCACGGCCTCGCCTGCGGCAGTGAACAGGGCGGCCTCGGTCAGGCCCGATTGCACCAGTTGCAGGGCCATCAAGCGGTTGTCTACCTCTGCAAACGCCGGCCCGGCCAGGCGGATCAGGTCCACCTCCACCCGTTCCCAGGTGAGGTTGTCCAGCAGCGAGCGGATGAGCCGTTCGGGATCGCGATGAAGGTATATCGCGCCATGAATGAGGTTGACGCCCACGACGCCCAGCGCCTCCTGCTCGCGGACGTTTTCGTTGTCGAGCATCCGGATGTGGATGAAGATTTCCGACGGTGGTGTGCGGGGCTCGGTTTGAAAGCGGATGCCCATCCAGCCGTGGCCTTCCTCCTGCCGGGTAAAACTGTGGGTGGCCACCGTGTTGGCAAAGGCAAAGAAGGTGGTTTTGTCGCCGCGCGTTCCATTGAGCCGCTGCAATAACAGGTCAAACTCGTAATCGAGCATGGCCTTGAGCCGGCTGCGGCTGACATAGCGGTCGCACGGCCCATAAATGGCGTCGCTGACGGCCATGTCATAGGCGGAGATCGTCTTGGCCACCGTGCCGGCCGCACCGCCCACGTGAAAGAACCACCGCGCGACCTCCTGGCCGGCGCCGATTTCGGCGAACGTGCCGTATTGGCGGGCGTCCCGGTTGATTTGCAGCGCCTTCTGGCCGGTGTTCAATTGCGGTTCACTCATATTCCTTGTCTGCCTCCGTCCGCGGAACGATATACAAGAACGGCAGCCTGTCCAACAACGTTGAGTTCGGACTTTCCGCGCCGGTACCCGGTGTTATACTGGCCTTCATGTTTCGGACGCAGGACTTACATGTCAAAGAGATTGTCCGGCTGCTGACGCCGCGCGAATTGAAGGCGCAGTCGCCGACGCCCGATGCCGTCAATGCGATGGTCGCGCAAAGCCGCGAACGGATCATCCGCATTTTGCGGCGGGAAGACCCGCGCCTGCTCGTCGTTATCGGGCCGTGCTCGATCCACGACGAAAAGGGTGCGTTGGACTACGCGGCGCGGCTCAACGCGCTGCGCGAGGAATTTGCCGACCGCATGGAAATTGTCATGCGCGTCTATTTTGAAAAGCCGCGCACCACCATCGGCTGGAAGGGATTGATCAACGATCCGCATCTGGACGGTTCGCAGGACATCGAGACCGGCCTGAAAATCGCGCGGCGGCTGTTGCTGCAGATCACCGGCCTGGGTTTGCCGACAGCGACGGAATTTCTGGACCCGATTGTGCCGCAATACATCGCGGATCTGGTCACCTGGGCAGCGATTGGGGCGCGCACGACGGAATCCCAGACCCACCGTGAAATGGCCAGCGGCCTATCGATGCCGGTCGGGTTGAAGAACAGCACGGACGGGAGCCTGCAGGTGGCAGTGGAGGCGATGGGCGCGGCGCGGCATTCGCACAGTTTTCTCGGCATCGACCAGGATGGCGTCACGAGCATCGTGCGCACCGCGGGCAATCCAGACACGCATATTGTGTTACGCGGCGGACGGGCGCGGACGAATTACGACGCGGAAAGCATCCGGGCGGCGGAGGAAAAATTGAAATCGGAGAACCTGTCACCGGTGCTGATGGTGGATTGCAGCCATGCGAATTCCGAGAAGCAGTTTGCGCGGCAGGAGGACGTGTGGCGCAGCGTGGTCCAGCAACGCGTGGACGGCACCCGTTCGCTCAGCGGCCTGATGGTCGAGAGCAACATTCACGAGGGCAACCAGCCGATCCCGAAGAACCGTGCGGAGTTGCGATACGGCGTGTCCATCACCGATTCCTGCATCGGATGGGAAACCACCGAACGGATGTTGCGTTGGGGCCACGAGATGCTGGCCAAGGCAAAGTAGCTGGCGGGATCGTTGCCGCCGCCTTGAATGTAGCACGACAAATCCGGTGCTCCCGGAGATTGACGACGGATTACGGCCAAGTCCAGGAGTAGGGAAAACTCAACTGATAAAGCTGCATTTTGGAATCAATTGGCATGGCATTTGTCCCTCCTCCGCCACCCGGGTCAATACTGACCATTGGAGAAAGCTGCCGCGCCTGCGATGACACATCACCGGCAGTGGGGATAAAGACCGATTGCGTTGTATTGATGCTGCTGAAACTGGCATTGGTCGTCCACGCCGACGATGACCACGACACCCACGTCAATTGGTTCGTACAGCCCAGGACCAGGCCATTCTGGCCGACGGGAACATTGACCAGGTCCAAGCGGTTGCTGCCATTGAGGACGGTCAGCTGGCTGATTTGCGCCGGCGAGATGAGTTGCTGGGCAAGATTGGCCATCCAAGTGTGGACCATGGCAGTCGGGTTATCGATATTCCAAAAAATGAAGTTGGTGCCAAAGCCATTGATGATTGCGCCGGGGAAACCATAGTTGACTGCATCGATGGCATCAATGGGTAGTCCGTCGCCCAGGGCATTGATCACTCCGTATTCAGCGGGGGTTGCCAGCAGGTTGGTGAGCAATCCAAAAAAGTCCGGAGCATAAACCGTCAGGCCGGGACATGCCGTCCGGATCTGGTTCAGGGTATTTGTGAAAGCAACGTTGTAATCAAGGCACCTCAGGTGAATGAAGTTCGCGTTAACGGAGGTGTTAAACTCCGGGATGGTGGAAAGATCGACGGCGTTCGGCATGACCAGGGTGCGGACACCTTTGGCGTACAGGTTGATGGCGGCCTTGTAATGATTCGTTTGAGACTGATTGATGGCGTTATTCCAAGCCGCCATATTTGCGCCACTGTAATATGCCGGAAACCACAAATCGGCGCAGTTGACCCAGATGACAAACAATGCCTTACCCGCATCCGGAGGTGCGTTGAAGTTGTTGACATGCGCCAGCATGGAAGTGCTGGTATTGTAAAAATAGGACCAGTTCTTGTTGGGGTCGTAGGTCAGCCCCTGCCGTTGCGCCAGGACTTCAACCCAGACCCGACCGTTGGAGTAACGTTTGCCGTAATACAGTGGCCCGGCGGACGGATTATTGGTCGTGGTGGAAAGGCCATCGCCAAAAACGTAGAGTGAGGTAAAAGAGGCTTTTGCTGGAAAAACAGTTAAGTTTAACAATACAACGCAAGCGATATATGAAATAATCTTATGCATCTCGTCATCCTAAATACAGCCGGACGACAGTCAAGTTAAAGCGGATCGGGGTCCAGCCGAGGATTGGTAAATAAACCGATCCGCCGATTCCGTTTCCAGCATTATACGGACCAGACCGCCCGATCTTTCAAAGAACTTCAGGTCAGGCGTATTTTCAGATGAAAGGAACGGAAATTCTCCCGCAAAATTACGGCCAGGTCCAGGAGTAGAGGTAACTCACCCGGTAAAACCACTGTGGTCCAGCCGCCGGAAAAAACAACGTCTGTGTCACATTGGTGCCAACGAAACTGGTGTTGGTTGTCCAGATGCCGGACAGGATATTCGTGCGGCCAAGAACCAAACCATTCTGGCCAATCGGAACATTGGCCAGAACCAATTGATTACTGCCATTGAGTGTCGTGAGCTGGTCAATTTGTGCCGGGGAAATGAGCTGCTGGGCAAGATTGGCCATCCACATGTGGACCATGGCGGTCGGGTTATCGATATTCCAAAAAATGAAATTTGTGCCAGAGCCATTGATGACTGCGGTCGGAAAGCCGTAGTTGACTGCATCAATGGCATCTATCGGTAATCCGCCCCCAAGGGCATTGGTCACGCCGTAATTAGCGGGATGCGCCAGCAGGTTGGTTAGCAAGGTGAAAAAGTCCGGCGTATAAATTGTCAGGTTGGTACATAACGCCCTGATCTGATTCAATGTGTTGGAAAAGGCGATGTTGTAATCAATGCACCTCAGGTGAATGAAGTTCGCATTGACGGAGGTATTAAACTCCGGAATGGTGGAAAGATCGACGGCATTCGGCATGATCAGTGTGCGAACACCCTTGGCATAGAGGTTAGTGACGGCCTTATAATAATTGTTTTGAGACTGATTTATGCCATTGGTCCAAGCAGCCATGTTTGCGCCGCTGTAATATGACTGGAACCATAAATCGGCACAGTTGACCCAGACGACAAACAACGCGTTACTCGCATCCGATGGTGCATTGAAGCTGCCGACATGCGCCAACATGGAGGTGCTGGTATTGTAAAAGTAGGACCAGTTCTTGTTTGGGTCATAGGTCAATCCTTGCCGTTGCGCCAGAACTTCAACCCAGACCCGACCGTTGGAGTAGCGGTTGCCGTAATATTGTGACCCGGGGGATGGATTATTGGTTGTGGTGGAAAGGCCGTCACCAAAAACATAGAGCGAGGTAAAAGCAGCTTTGGCCGAAAAAACAGCGCATCCAAACAACACAAATCCCACCATGAATGGAACCGCTTTTTTCACCGTGCCATTTTACCTCATGCCCGATGAAAGTAAAGATGCTATAATATTTGTTTAGATTGAATCAGACTTGTTTTCCATTATTTAATCAACGGGTCGCGAGATCGGGTTTGGCGAATCATCCCTTCACAACACCCGAAGGCCCGGGATTTGCTTGCTCCCGTGCGGCATCCGTGTGTATCTACGGCGTCCGCTCCGTGGTTTGGCCCGTGCACCGGTGATTATGGACCGACGGAATACATTCAGACTGCTGGTGACGTTGATTTCGGGGGCTCTGGCCCTGAAAGCTTCGGCAAATGGCTTCCGGCTTCCGGACCAGGATGCCTTTGCAACGGCGCGAGGCGAGGCGTTCGTGGCTACGGCGGACAATCCATCGGCCATTTATTACAACCCGGCAGGTATCGCGCAGCTTGATGGCAACAATCTCCGGGCCGGTGTTTATGGAATCTATCTCTACCCGAGTTACAGTCCGACCAACGGCGCTCCGAACAGTGGTCATACCTATCACATCGAGAACAAACTCGCTGCGGTTCCCCAGTTCTTCTACACTTATACACCCACGAACTGGTTGGTGAGTTGCGGTTTGGGGGTTTACGCGCCTTTTGGAGGCAATTTGAGTTGGCCCCAGGACACCGGTTTTCGTTCGGTAGCCATTGACGGTTCGTTGACGTATCTGACCATTAATCCGGTGGTAGCCGTGAAGCTGGCGCCCAATCTGTCCATCGGCGGCGGGGTCATGGTTAACTATGCGAACATGGAAATGTCACAGGGCCTCCTTCGGTTCCAAAGTCCATCAACCAACATTTTCCGTTTTACGGGCGATGGTTGGAGCGTGGGTTACAACCTGGGGGCGCTCTGGCAGCCGCAGGAACAGATTTCATTCGGGGCTTCGTTCCGCAGCTCAGCGACGGTCACTCTGAACGGCCAAACCGAGGTGGAAAGATTGCCCAACGTTCCGAACACGCGCCAATCGGCCCGGACGGATTTCAAGTTTCCTTTGACTGCGGTCGTGGGTGTTTCCTACCGGCCAACGCCCAGGTGGAATATTGAATTTGATGCCGACTATACAGAGTGGAGCAGCTTTGGAAAAACCACCATCCACCAGGTGAATCCTCCACCAACCGTTGCGTCGGACGTTGCTTTGACTCTTGATTGGCAGGCCAGCTGGATGTACGAGCTCGGCGCGACGCGATATTTTGACAACGGCTGGCACGTCAGCGCCGGTTTCGTTTACAACGAGAACTCCGTGCCTAATGCGTATTATTCTCCACTGGCGGCTGACTTGGACCGTTATTTCTTCAGCACCGGCGCCGGGTACAAAGGCAAGCATTTCAGTTGCGATATCGCCTATCAATTCGGCTATGGCCCCACCCACACGGTCACCGGTAGCAAGCCGTCATCCGTACCCGCATCGTCAACCGGGCAAACCGCCGACGGCGATTATAGTTTCATCAGCCATGCGGTGTCGGTGTCGTTGGGCTGGCATTTCTGAATTGAAGCTGGTGGCCCGGGCCAAACCCAAAAGGGCCGGATTGTGGTTACCCGCCGGCGATTATTGAGGTAAAGTGGCCGCTGCGGGGCACAATAATCGCTTTGTTTTGGGGTGAAAAATGGTCTATTCATGCCTCCGAAAATGAGCAGTCATATCACCAACGGCCGCGGCCATGGCAAAGGCTCAGGCAGCCTGCTCCCGACGGACAAAGGGGCGGTGCGCGAAGCGCCGGTGTCCCGCACCGCCAAAGGCAGCGTCGCCGTTTTCAAGAACCGTGACGGCGTGGAAACGCACGGCACCATCCTGCGGCTGGCGCGTTACGCGGTGACGTTTGAATTCAGCAACTCGGCCATGGTGTTGCGAACGTCGGAAGTGCTCGACAAGTTCAAAATCATCATCGATGGCCGCATGATTTATTCCGGGCGCGCCGTGGTGGGTGGTTTGATTGATGGCGGGGGGCGGCTCATCTGTGAAGTCAAGCTGGACGACCTGGGATCGGAAACCGATTTTTTCCTGCAACCTTCCGGCGCCGGCCCCGACGGGGAGCGGGCTTATGACCGTTTTTTCCGGCAATGGCAGAAGCATTACCGGGTTTCGCAGGATTTCAAGGTGCAGGTGACGGACATCCAGTCGTTCCTGGTGGCCACCCGGCAGTGGCTGGAGCAGGTCGAGTTTGACCTGGGGATACGCCCGGATAGCCATCTGCCCGAACAAAAATCGGAAACGCTGGAAGCCGTCGCCCGGCGCGTGATTGCCGCCTTCAACGTGCAGCACGAAAAATTTGAGGAACTCGCCTACGCCATCCCGGAGGAATTTTACGGGGCGCACCAGGAGTTTGTCCGCCGCCAGTGGCAGCATCTGTTTTTATGCAGTCCGTTTGGCCAGCGCACCTTTTACAAGCCCCTTGGCTACGCGGGAGACTACGAGATGATGAACATGATTCATCGGAATCAGCCCGAAGGCAACTCGCTCTATGAAAAGCTGATCCACTTTTTGCTGGTCAGCCAGTGGCCGGCCCAATCGGTGCGCAACCGGATCGCCCATCTAAAAACCCATCTCCTGCAGGAAACCGCGCGGGTGGTGCGTTCCGGCCGGCGGGCCCGCGTGCTCAATGTCGGTTGCGGTCCGGCCCGCGAGGTGCAGGATTTTCTGAAGGAGACGTCCCTGGCCAGCGAGGTGGATTTTGTGTTGCTGGATTTCAACGAGGAAACCCTGGGCCATGCCAGCGCCCAGGTCAACCGGCTGAAAAGCCAGTTTTCCCGGCAGACCCGGATCGAGACCCGGCAGATATCGGTGCACCAGCTCCTGCGCCAGAATGCCCAGCCGGGCCATGCCGCCGCGGAGCCGGGCTACGACCTGGTTTATTGCAGCGGTCTTTTTGATTATTTGTCGGAGCCGACCTGCCAGTCCCTGGTGAACCTCTTTTACGACTGGCTGCGGCCGGGCGGAACGGTCATCGTGGCCAATATGAACGACTCCCGGCCGTTTCGTAACTTCATCGAGTTTGTACTGGACTGGCAGTTGATTTACCGCGACAGCGGAAAGATGCTGGCGCTGGCTCCGGAACGGGTGCGAGACGCAGCCCGGGTAATCAGCGAGCCGACATCGGTGAATTTGTTCCTGCACCTCGGTAAACCGGATTGACATGCAAACCATTCCCCAGGAATTTCGCGCTGCTTACCAGGAACACGAGCGGGAAATCACCATTCGCAAGACCGGGTGGGGATGCTTTTTCGGCATTGTCATGGTGCCGATCTTCAGCTGCCTGGACTATGCCCTTTTTACCCACCAGCAGGCGTCGTTCTTTCTCCTCTTACGCCTGATCTGCTCGGCATTGATGGCGGGACTCTATCCCATTTTGAACACCGGTTTCGGGAGAAAATATTATCGGTTCCTGGGCATCCTGCTGTTGCTCCTGCCCTCGGCGACGATTGCCTGGATGATTTACGCGACGCAAGGCGCCACGTCGCCTTATTATGCAGGGCTGATCCTGGTGCTGATGGTGCTGGCGGTGGTGCTGGATTGGACGTTCCTGCAAAGTGTCGTCTCGGTTTTGCTGGTCTTGATGTTATACCTGGCGGCCTGTGCGCCCTCAGCCTTCGGGGACAACTTCGGGATGTTCCTGAACAATCTGTTTTTTCTCGTGTCCACCGGCATCGCCATCATCGTGGGATCCTACTTTCACAGCCAGGTCCGGGTCAGCGAATTTGTCTCCCGTTGCGAGCTGGACAAGAGCCGCAAGGCGCTGGAGGCGAGCCTCCAACAGCTCAAGGAAAACGAGATGCAACTGGTGCAATCCGAAAAGCTGGCGTCGCTCGGCCGCATGAGCGCGGGGATCATCCACGAGATCAACAATCCGCTGAACTTCGCCACCACGGGCCTGTTCACCTTGCGCAAAAAGGGCAAACACCTCGCGCCGGATCAGTTGGAGGAATACACCGAGATCATCACCGACGTCGAGGAGGGGCTCAAGCGGGTGCAGACCATCGTGTCCGACTTGCGGATGTTCACGCATCCCAATACCGAACAATTGGACCCGGTGCCGGTGGCCGAGGTGGTCACCCGGGCGCTGCGGTTCCTGAGCAACGAATGGCGGGACACGGTGCAAGTCGAGCAGCAGATAGCGGTGCAGCAGACGATCTGGGCCAACAAGAACAAACTGATCCAGGTGCTGGTGAATATCCTGCAGAATTCGCTCGACGCGTTGAAGGAAAAATCCTTTGCCGACGGTGAAAAACCGACCGTCTGGATCACCGGCCGGGTGGAAAACGGGCAAAGCATCCTGGCAATCCGGGACAATGGCCCGGGCATCGATGCGAAGCATTTGGGCAAGATTTTTGACCCGTTCTTCACCACCAAGGACGTGGGCGAGGGCATGGGATTGGGGTTGAGCATCTGTTACAGCATTGTGCAGGAATACGGAGGTAAAATTTCGGTAAAGACGGAATCCGGAAAATTCTGCGAATTTGCGCTGGAGTTTCCGGTCAAAGGATAGGATTAATAAAGCCGGGATTACTTGGGCCGCATGGAAAATCTATACGACTATAAAAGATTCGCCGTCCTTTACGTGGACGACGAGGAGAAATCGCTGGTTAATTTCACCCGGGCGTACAGCGATGATTTCCGCGTGTTCACCGCGCCCAGCGCACAGGAGGGCATGAAGTTGCTCGAAGCGCACGCCGACGAAATCGGCGTGCTGATGACCGACCAGCGGATGCCCGCCGAGAAAGGCGTCTGGCTCCTGGAGCGGGCCCGGCAGTTCCGCCCGCGCATTCTGCGCATGCTGGTCACGGCTTACGCGGACATGGATGCGGCGATTGCCGCCGTCAACAGCGGTGCGATTTACAAATACGTCACCAAGCCGTGGGACCCGGCCCAGCTCGAGCTCACCCTCCGGCACGGCCTGGAATTTTTCATGGTGCAGACCGAGCGCGACCAGTTGCTCCGCGAAAAAATGTCCGTGCTGCGCAACATGATGATTGCCGACCGGATCGTGAGCCTGGGGCTGCTGGCGGCCGGTTTGAGCCATCACATCCGCAATTCGCTCGTCGCGGTAAAAACCTTCCTCGACCTCGCGCCCGACAAGATGGCCGAGGAAAAAATGAATGCGGCCGGCCTGCGCAATCCGGATTTCTGGAAGGAATATCACCAGAACGCCCAGTCGCAGGTCGAAAAAATCAACGCCCTGCTCAAGGACCTTTGGGCGGTGTCGGAAAACAATGCCTCGACGCAATTTGGCGACGAGGTGCGGCTGCACGAGGTGGTGGGGGCGGCGTTGGCGATGTTCAAGGATCAGTTGGTTGCCCGGCGGATTGAAATTGACAACCAAATTCCCGATTCGCTGCCGATGTTGCACGTGGACAAGCCAAAGTTTAGCCGGCTGTTTGAATTGTTGTTGAAGGAGGAGGTGGCCACGTTGCCGGCCGGCAGTCGCATCTCCCTGGCCGCTGAACCGTCGAAGAATGCGGCCAAACCGGGAATCGATATCCGAATCACCGACAACGGCCCCGGTTTGCCCCAGGAGGCGCTGAGCGTCATCTTCGACCCGTTTGTCGTGACCGACAGCGTGCCCTCCGAATATGGCATCCATTTAATGGCCTGTTTTTTCATTGTCCACCATCACGGCGGGACCATTGAGGCGCACAGCGATTCGGGCCAGGGCAACACGTTTGTCCTGCACCTCCCACTCAAGCCCGAACCCGTCGCCCCGTCGCCGGATGACACGGTTTTTCTGCAAAAAGCCCTTTTAAATGAGGGTCTTTGGGAGAAATTGCTTACCGGTGGCTGACCCGATTCAGCCCGGCCGGACGCCCAAAATCCACCGGACGCTTCAAGATTCCATTGACCTTTGGTCCGGGATTATGGAAGATACTCCTGCTGAAATGGCGGGGCGTAGCCATCAGATGTATCAGATGTATTTGGTTGAGGCGTGATGAAAACCATTTTGGTTCTGTCTTCCCACCCAGACTTTGCCGAAACGGTTCGGGCAGGTCTGGACCCGGAACAATACCGGGTAGTTCACCGGCTTGGAGTGGATGAGGCGGAGCCGTTGCTTACCCATGGCCTGACCGCCGCCTGTATCCTTGATGTGGATTTGATGGACGTGGATGGCGTCTGGGCCATCGAACGTTTCCGGCGGTTCGACGCCAAAACCCCTATCCTGGCATTCTCTGCCGAAAACCGGTCTGAGTGGGAGGATGAAGCCTTCCTGCATGGCGTCACCCATGTGTTGACCAAGCCCGTTCGCCCCCGGCTTTTGAATTCCTTGCTGGAACGCCTCTGGGAAACTCCCGCCGCCCGGCGTCCCGCGCCTTCGCCCGCGCCGGTTTTGCCTTCGCGTCCGGCGGAATTGCCCGGGACCGGCCGGGGCATCAACGCGGGGCAAACGCTCGACGTGTTGCGCGATTTCTCATCCATCCTCACCCATTCCCTGAACGCCGAGGCCATGCTGAGGCAATTCCTGCTGTTCCTGCGCGAAATCCTCAGCGTCAACCGCGCCGCCATTTTTCTCAACCGTTCCGGCACGCCGCTCACCGAAGCTCCGGCCCCGGAAGATCGCCGCCGTTTGCGGGTGGTGTCCGCCATCGGCCTTTCCTCCGGACTGCTCGAACATTTTGAGCTTTCGCTGGATGCCGGCATCGGCGCCCAGGTTTCCCGGCTGGGCCGGATTCTCCGGCGCCACAGCGACGAGGCCCGGGCGGACGCCGAGACGCAAAAGGAATTCGAACTGCTCGGAACCCAGGTCGCGGTGCCCATTCCCGGCTGGGAAGGCATTGTGGGGGTCGCGGTGTTTGACGGCCGGGTCACCGGCGAACCGCTCGTCAACGTCGAACTGGAACTCATTTTTCACCTGCTCGAACAGGTGGGCCTCGCGCTCCGCAACATCTGGCTGCACGACCAGCTCGCCGGCAATCACGAGATGATGACCGACGTCCTGCGCGAACTCAGCAGCGCGTGCATCGTCGTCGGGCGCGACTTGAAGGTCCTCCACGCCAACAAGGCCGCGCGCCGCCATTTCGGCCCGAAACACAAGCGCAGCGGCGAATTCGAATTCAGCGACCTGCCCCAGGCGCTCGGCGCGAAAATTTACCAGGTGCTGAAAACCGGCGCGGCGATGGGGCCGTATCGTTATGAGCCGGAAAATTCGCCCGGCACCATTTACAGTGTCAGCGTCGTGCCTTTTCAGCATGGCAATTCCGCCGTGCCGGTTTCGGCGTTGCTGACCGCCGACGACCTCACCCAGACCGAGCAGTTGCGCCGTTTGGAGGTCGAAGCCGCCAACCTGCGCCTCATCAAGTCCATGTCCGACCGGCTCGCGCACGAAATCGGCAACGCCCTCGTGCCGCTGGCCACGCACCAGCAGTTGCTCGCGGAAAAATACAAGGACCGGGAGTTCCGCGAATCCCTCGACCAGGCCCTGGCCGACGGCGTCAAGCGGGTCACGCGATTGATCAATCAGATGCGTTTCCTGGCGCGCGAAGGCCACATCGAGCAGGAAACGTTTGCGGTACAAAAGTTGATCGAGGATGCCTACCTGGAAGCGCGCAAGCACCAGACCGGCGACGCCGGCCGGCTGCAGATCAAAAATGAGGGCAAACCCATGGCCATAACCGGTGACCGGGCCGCGCTCAAACACGCCTTGGCTGAAATCATGCTCAATGCGCTGCAGGCGAATCCGAAGGAGCCGAAAATCGGGGTCAAATTGCAAACAGATGCCGGCGGCGGCACGCTGCCGGACGTTCAGATTGAAGTTTCGGACAACGGTTCCGGGTTCACCACGGAGTCAGCGCAAAAGGCGCCCGCGCCATTTTTCACCACGCGCAACGTGGGTTTGGGTCTGGGATTGACCGTCAGCCGGAAGATCATTGAGACCCACCACGGCAAGCTGGAGATTGTTCCTCCGCAGGCCGGCCAGCCCGGGGTCGTCCGCGTTTCCCTGCCGGCCGACGCCGGCATTTCCACGGCCGCGTGATATAAGTCAATTAGCAATCCACCAAATTGAAGCAAGGCCAATTCGCACGCATTCAGCTAATGAATGAATGGTCCCAATAGTAAAAGCCCGCTCAAGATTAAGCCCACAAAAGCAATAATCGGCCAACGACCTTTGGTCAATCCAATCAAACCAAATACGATACCAACGACACCAAATCCGAGGCATGATAGAACAATCACAAGTAATTCCGGCGAGAAAATTTCTAAATTACCATTACCTTGATGCGGATTCGCCTTAAAATATAATGCAATGGCAATAGAACATAGTGGGCTTATAAGACTCAACACTGACCACGCTGCCGATTTATTTTGTTCAGGTTCCGTGTTTCGAAACATACTTTGACGCTTATTGGTCACGGCTCGCGTGGCGTTTGCATGTCCGTTAATCCGCCGAATAAATTCTTCTTCATGTCCCATTCCAAATTTCGGTCGTTCGGCGTGGGGTTGAAGTAATAGGTAAACATGACCATGCAGGTTTTGGAATCTCTCGGGTCAATGCCAATATCGCCAGCGATTTTACCGTAACGGGCTGATACGATTTGGCCATCCTGCTTTACGGTGCGAACGCGGAAAAAATATCCTGCGTCGCGTTTCCCAAAATCAAAATTCTTTTCCTGCTTTTGGCCGCTGCGTGGGTCATGATTTATAAAATAAAGGTTTCGCGGTAAACTGTCATACCCAATTTCCGGCGCATAACGCTCCCAACGAAACACGGAATTATGGGCTTCCGGTGGTGAAGTCACAGGTAGCAGACCGTCATCTTGCTCTTTGAAAGCAATTTCGGCCTCAATCTTAAAATTAAATTGGTCTTTGAAATCCCGATGAATCTTGAAGATAAAGTCCGATTTGAATCCTTTTCCATAGGGGGCAACCCAATCACCGACCTCCAAATCATATCCACATGGTTGATCCAGAGCCGGAACATCAGCCTGCACTTTTTTTGTATACAAAGGTACACGTTTGCCGATGCGGCGCAATACTGTTACAGTAGTAGGGTTCCACGGTTGCCACTGACCATTGGTTGCGTCATTAAACGCAAATCCTGAGCCAGATATATAATATCCATCTTTGCGAACATCCGCACCTAATTTTGCACTACTATATCCTTCGCCCGTGAATTCACCTTTACTGTCAGACTCTCCGTTCAACATTGCCTGTTTACGAGAGCCTTTTTCAACAAATTCAATACGCACTTGCGCGGCACGAATCGGCTCACCATTTTCATCTAAGACGCGCACAGTAAGCTTGCTCGCATTCTGCCCATGACAGCTGATTTGAAAAATGCTGGAAAAAACCAGCAATAAGGTGGCCGGGGTTTTCATATTCATTTATTGGTTAGAGATAGAGACGAGTTTGTTGTAGAATTTATAGAGATACGGGTAGGCAATTTGATCCATATCGCTATGGTGCCAATCTGGCGTGCCGGATGTTGGGTCAACGGACCTCGGCCAATGCGTCGCATCAACAAATTGCGACGGCATATCAAATTGTTTTGCCGAACTTATTTGACTGCAAAAATGTGCTCCTACTGGCAGACTCAACGCGGGAATCGCTTCTGCCAGCAATTGAGCATGCTTGGCCGGGTCGGATGCAATGGTATTGCCGCCTGAAGTGGTGTACAAACCCGCAATCCAACTCGGCCCGGTAAAATACGTGGTGTCGTTATTGACATATATTTCTGAGGCATTGGCCTTATTAAATGCACCCCAGCCGTTATTAAACAGGGGATTGAACCGGCTGCCGTCCAGCATGTCTTGAGTGACGGTTCCAATTTCCGCCGGGGTCATGGCCCGCCGATTACAGTTGCAGGGCTGGATGACTTCATACCAGATCGGATAGCTCGTCAGATAACCGTCATAAGTATTGAAGCCCCAGCCGCCGTAGTCGCTGCCTGCGTGAGCATAACCTAGAATATCTATTTTGTCGCCCTTGGTTTTTTCCTGAAGGACCCAAACGTAACTGGTGTAGTCGCCACCTGTGGCCCAGTTAAAGGCGTCTTTGATCAGTGCTGAAGTTGGCGAACCATCATATTCCGCCAAACAGTCCTCAGTAGAGGAGTAAAAATTATACACTTTGCCAATCGCGCCCGTAAAGCGACCGCGCCACGTCAATGTGGAGCGAGCGTCGGTGGAAGGAAACTGCTCATACCAGTGCGCTGCCCACAGACTTGCAGGATAATCCTGCCATGTTGCGGGTTTCATGGCAGTCGGATTGTCATCCGCATCGCCATCAAAACATTCCTGGGCAAAGGCCGCATCCATCAGGCATGCATTATTAACATTCATGCCAGAATCGGCAATGGCAGAAGCGATGAGACCGCAGCTCAAGCTGTGTCCGGCAATGGTTTTGCTGCCGCTCAAACCATTCACAAACGAAGCAAGCGATGGAGCGGTTGCAAAAGCGTTACGCACCGCCTCATGATAATCGTAAATTAAATCATTGTTATCAGTATAAGGATCGCCAAACCAAGACACGCCGACAAATTTGGCTTTATTGCCGCTCCAATACAGGCGCTTGAACACTTCGGATTCCCAGCCGCGGGCATTTTGTCCGCCAACATTGGAACCGACCACGAAAACAAACCACCGGCCATTGGAAAGAGAGTCGGGATTTTTTTGCGGCTCGCTCATTCGGGTATCTGCACCAGTATCTCGACGATCTCCGACCAGTCCGTCAGGCGCGTCGGCGCCTTCACGGAAATTCTTGTGCCGGAACATCTGTTCCACGCCATCAATACTCAAATACAGCGGTACACTGCCCATCAGTTTGTTGTTCCCATATTGGTCTTTGTGCCAGATTTCCAGCATCAGCGGCTTTTGGGTGGCTTTGGTTCCTTCCACCAGGATTACGCCTTTATTGCCATCCGCCTGAATCAAATCCAAAAAGGTAGTATTCAACGTATATCCCTCTCGGGTTACAGGTACGGCATATGCCGTAATCGCTCTCTCATTGAAATATGTCCCATAATCGTAGCCGTCCAAATTCGTGAGGTAATCAAAAGCGTTGGTGCGCTCCAAGGCGGTATAAATAAATTTGACCGCTCCATCGGCTTGGGAAAGATGATATTCCCAGCCGTTGGTTGGCGGGAGCCATTGCAAAACGTTGCTGAGGCACAGCACCACTGGAAAGAAATTGACCAAATCGCTTCGTCCATTGGCATGGTCGCTGTTGTAGTTTGGCGAACTTGATCCAGGAATATCATCCGCAGCACTGGAAATATCCCCGCCTTCTTTTGAATCATTGACCCAAAATCGATAGGGCTTGTCAGCCGAGGTCTGGTCAGCGCCGTCGAACGTGATGTTGCCATCACGGTTAGCATCCACCGCTGGCGGATAGATTTCGTAGGCTTGCACATCAAACGTGTAGTCCTCGTACTGATGAACCCGTATGGCTACTGGCGTCACATTCGTTGTCGTGTCCGCCGGAGCTTTTAAAAAGATAAAGCCCCAAACCGCGCCATCAGCAGCGGTGATGCCGCTGTTCATCAAAGGCGCACCATTTATTTCCAGCCATTCCGGCGGCAGTGGCACGTCACCGGTATAGTTGGTTCCAATAAATGTCAAATAATCAAAATTGGCGGTTGCCGGATCCAAAATATCAGGATTCAACGGATCGGAAAATTCCAGTGCTTTTGCCCGGACGAGATACAAATTAGTTGCTCCCAGATCCATCGGCACTTGAACCGGCGGCACAATCATGACACTGGTCCGAGTATTGCGTTGCAGATGGTAAGGATTTGAAGAAAGATTATTGGTGTTCAGGGAAGAATATTCCCATGCCGGATTAAATGGATACTCCCCCACGGTTGGCCATCCCCAACCCAGACAGAACGGCAAATATACATAGTCCCATAAAATCGGTGGGATAAAGCGATCTCCATCCGACAGGAGGATTTTTGAATCCGATACGTTCAAGTCATTGATGCCATTGTCGTTGTTCGCAACTGCATAATCCCACGTGCCTCCCAAGTCAGAGGTCCAATTGTATGTCTCGTCCTCTTGCCAAGAAACATTGTCCGGCAAATATACCAGCAAATTAGTTGGTGATTGATAATGCCGAAAACCAGTATAACTCGACAGAACCACCGTGACCGGTTGTGCCTGATTGAATAATTGCGAGCCATTGGCGGTGTTGGCTCCGGCATCATTGCCATGGATTACCGCGCCGGAATTTACCGATAACGCGCGCCCTGTAACGTGAGCAAGGTTGGCTTGTTGGCCGGCATACGTTTCGACGTCAAATGTCGCCATCCCAGCAGGGCTCACCAACACGTTGTCGGCTTCCCAAGTCCCGTCGGAATTGACGTTTGCCGTTTTACCGTTAACAACGACGGCACAACTTGGATCACTTACCGTTCCACTCACATTCACGAATGCTTGATTTAACTGGCCTTGAGAAAGTGGATTCAAGGTGACTGTAATCTCGCTTCGGAATACGGTTAAATTGGTCACTGAAATGTTGCCTGCCGCATCTATTGCCACGACTGTAAGCGTGTTCTCTCTGCTCGTTAATGGCAGGTTTTGCGCCCATACGCGTCCGTTCCGTTCGGCCAAACCTTGAATCGTATTTGTGTTGCCGTTGGCATCGACAATCTGAGCCGTAACGGTGATCGTATTGTCATCCACTTGCGCCAGCAAGGTGAAATAGTCCCCACTGATGGCCGTTCCGTCCTGCGGCCAGATCAACGTCAAAACCGGTGGAGCGGTGTCCAAAGTCAATTGTGTCCCCAGCCATGTTTGTTGAGCGTCTGATGGCACCCCACGCAGCCCGACGAAGACACTGTAATTTCCATCGCCGGCATTGAGGTTCACCGGGATGTTTGATGAGGTGTAAGGCTGCCAGGTCGCGGCAGCAAAATTGGTGCTGTTAACCAACATGGCCATGGAAGACGGCACACCGCTCAGTATCGTAATCGTCCCATAGACGGTGTTGGTATTGACGTGGCCGTTCGGGAATTGCAGTGAAAAGCGGATTTTGTTTGGGTCCGCGCCGCGCTGGTATTCATCCAGTATGTTGGTTCCGTCGGAATCGTAATCGCCGTTGGTGGGTTGATTAAAATTTCCGAAGTATTTCCACTCCCACCAATCCGGGATGCCGTTGGAATTTTCATCCACGCCTGTCCAGTCTCGCGCCCAGATGAATAAGTTTGTCCGACTCAGCACCGGTACCGTGAAGGGTGTCGGCTCCTGACCCAGCACCGGCCACACCTCCTGCTCGATATCCCAATTCGTGGCCGCCAGATCAGTCCGGCACCAGATTTCGTAGACTTGGTTGGCCGCGTTATGGAGATTCAAGTACGCCTGCTCATTGGTGACGCCCGCTATTTCCAGCCACAGTCCGTCTCTCGAAAAAGTATAACTGCTGAAGTCGACGTTTTCATCGCCACCCGATTCCAAGACCTGCATACACATGGCCATGCTTTGCAATTCTACGTAATTCACCTCCAGGTCATCTACCAAATACGCGTTATTGCCCAAGTCCCACGCAGGCAGGTTATTGACATTACCCGGCATCGGCGGCCAGTCGGGATGTTGGACAGACCAAAATGTACCCCATGGCGGGACTGATTCCGCTGGCAACGGCGTCGTTGCCTCTACCGCTTGCAACATTACGGCCAGATCGTCGGTCGAAGCTGACTGCAAAGATTGAATTGATACGGCTGCTGTTTGAGCGGGTAAAACCAAGTTGAAGGCAAAAAACAGAACTGCTCCGACTAAAATCCCATGCGGTTTATTCATATAATAACCATTTAACCCGTTGTGATTCTAATCTTAGATCACGGCTCAAGCAAGAAAAAATACAGTCTAAAGA
>Ga0265320_10000581_pt1 | contig 28135 bp, 24 predicted proteins | sample 4827metaG_FD_202087 | JGI IMG/M metagenome (GOLD analysis project Ga0265320, IMG submission 202087) | Rhizosphere microbial communities from Carex aquatilis grown in University of Washington, Seatle, WA, United States - 4-8-27 metaG | ecosystem: Host-associated > Plants > Roots > Rhizosphere >... | reverse complement strand
TCGCATCCTCCTTGTCTTGGGTGTCCTTACCGGGCTTCCTAGCGTCTGGGAAACCCTTGCGTTCTCGTGGGATCCGACCTTTCAAGCACCCGCATTGCGATACGGATCGGAGCACACGAATTACCATGCGTTCCGCGAATTCACGCTCACCCTCGGTGCACTTACCATCATGCTTTGGGTCATATTTCAACCTGCGGAAAATCGTTCGCCCGCCATGTGGACGACGATGTTGCTTGCCGGGGTGTTTTATTATGGAGGTTGGTGGTTGCCATGGCCTCTTCTTGGCCTGCATACGCCGAACCTAGCCGCCGAACTGGTTCACGAAGCAGCCGCTGCACTTTCACTGGCTGCCATTGCGATGTCTTGGTGGCAATTCCACCCTGGCCGCAGAAGCCTTCGCGTTTCCATGCCGCCCAAAATTCAGCGGCCACATTCCGCATCCACGCATTAGACAATTAAAGCCATTATGACCAACATCACACCGCCGCCCTCGATTCCGGGTTTTTCGAGTGAAACTGACACCGTTAAAGGGTTGCGGCTTCACTATTGGTTGGGCGGTGATCCAGAAGGACAACCTGTTCTGCTTTGGCACGGATTTCTTAGCACCAGTTACGCTTGGCGCAAAGTAGCACCCGCACTGGCTGCTGCTGGTTTCGCTGTGCTGGTGCCGGACATGCGAGGTTTCGGAGACTCCGACAAGCCAGCGGGCACCGAAGGCTACGACGCCCGCGCACTAGCCGAAGAGTTCCGCGCGCTCGTCAGCCAGATCGGGTTTGGAACTGCAAAGCCCATCATTCTTGCCGCTCACGACATGGGTGGGCCGCCGGCACTACTTTGGGCTGCTGACCACCCGGACGAAGTTGCGGGGTTACTCTATATCGAAGCGCCGGTCATGCTCTCCGAAGTGCTCACGAAAATCATCGCCTACACGCCGGAGTCCATGAAAGAAGGATCAATGTGGTGGTGGATACTTCCGCTCGCACCCGATGTGCCGGAACGTCTGGTCGTTGGAAACGAGCACGCCTTTCTCACTTGGTTCTATGATCGTTATACCGCTCGGCAGAGTTCAATCGAGCCCGAAACCGTGGCCGAATATCTGCGCACCTTTTCCGGTCGTGAGGGTGTAGTTGGTGCGATGGGTGTTTATCGGGCGGCCTTCATCAGTATGGAGCAGACGGCACCGCTGGCCGGCCACAAGGTTCACGTGCCTGTCGTGGCGCTTGGTGGCGACAAAGGCCTCGGCGCCAAGGTTGGCGAAATGGTCAAGCTGGTCGCCAAGAACGTGGATAGCAACGTGCTTAAAGATTGCGGGCATTTCTTTCCCGAAGAACATCCGGAAGAGATTGTGCGCCACGTCCAAGCTCTGAAAGCTCGCGCACCAAAGATATGACAACCATACATCACAAATTACGTTTGCTGGATCGCGTCGCGATGACCGTAATGCTAGCGAACTGGATGAATGCCGGACCACTTTTTGCAATCACGCTGGTAGTAATAAACACGAACAATAAGGAATAAATATATGAATTCAACCAACACCAACCGGACCGCACAACTCCTCGCGCTCATGAAGAAAGGCGACGACGCCTTCAATTCCCGCGACGTCGCAGGGATGAACGCCACAAATCACCCAGACATCATCGCGCACGTCATGGGGATCCCAAAGCCGATCAAAGGGCGAAAAGCCCACGCCGCGATGATTCAGCAGATGATTAGCGTGTTCCCCGACATACGCGTCCACAATGACCCATACCCAATCCACTTCGGAAGCGGCGACTGGATCACCGTGATCACCCGCGCCACCGGGACCTTCACCGGGAAGATGACTCTGCCCAACGGCAAGGTGATCGCCCCGACAGGAAAAGCGTTCGACCTCGACTACAGCACGACCTCCCGGTGGGAAGGAGACGAGCTCATTGAGGAGCACGTCTTCGTGGACCCCGCTCTTCGGGCGCAGCAGATCGGCCTCGTTTAGTCGCGAACATCTTTAATGACCGGTAGCCGCCGCACGCTACCAGCTTCAGGCTCCAGTCATTACCTATTGAATTATCCAGTTTAGAAAAGTCAGATCGAATAAATGCAACAACGCCCGCAATAGTGATTTTAGTAATATGACAACAATACATCATAAAATACACCTGTTGGATCGCGTCGCCATGACAGCGATGCGCTTGATGGTTGCTTCCATGAAGGGGAGCGTGACCGGACCTGCGGCGCGCGAGCCGTTTGATAAACTGATGGAGAAAATACCGGCGGCTCACGGCGTGAGCTATGAAAAAGCGGAGGTTGGCGGTGTGCCTGGGTGGTGGTGCCGACCGGACAATGCACCTACCGACGCCGCCATCCTTTATTTCCACGGGGGCGCATATGTTGTCGGTTCGGCGTTGGCCTATCGGCATTTTGTCGGACAAGTTGCGGCACGGGCAAAGGTGGCTGCTTTCGTGCCGGAATACGGTTTAGCCCCTGAGCACCCCTTTCCAGCGGCAGTAGATCACGCGCAGGCCGCATACAAGGGTCTTGTTGAGCAACGTTTTGAGCGCATTGCGCTGGCGGGTGATTCGGCTGGCGGGGGCCTCGCCCTCGTGCTGCTGTCGTTGGAGGTCGCCAAGGCGCGCGAAGGCTCCGGTCTGCGTCCTGTCGGTGCGGTGGTTATGTCGCCTTGGACTGATCTGGCACTTTCCGGGGCCAGCATGGAAACGCGTGCGGAGGCCGACCCGCTCTCGACCAAAGCGGCGCTCGCCACCACTGCGGATCTTTATCTCGGCGGACACGATCCGCGTGACCCACAGGTGTCGCCTTTGTATGGCGATCTGGCCTGGCTGCCGCCGGTTAGAGTGCATGTGGGTGAAGACGAAATTCTTCTCGACGATTCAGTTCGCTACGGCGAGCGGCTCGAAAGCTTTGGTGGGACCATTCAAGTTCATACTTGGCAGGGCATGACCCACGTTTTTCCTTCGAGCGTCAATCTCCTTCACGCGGCCAAGGAAGCGCTCGACGATATTGGTGACTTCTTGGGGCAACACTTGCTTGACGAGGCCAATCACACGACGACTGACAACAACCCGCAAACATACCAACTGGAGAAATCAGCACCATGAACCACAATTCAATCACAGCGCAGCCCATCTCACCGATCCCGGCAGACAACCTCCTCCGGAAGCTTGCGGTCGCGGATTCCAACAAAGACGAAGGTCTTCGCCATCTCGGCATCGTCGGAGACACCTATACTATTTTACTCACCGGTGATGACACTGACGGTCGTTATTGCCTCATTGACATGCACGTTCCGCCAGGCGGCGGCCCTCCTCCACATCGCCACGACTTTGAAGAATCATTTACCATCCTCGAAGGCGAGATTGAAGCCACCTTTCGCGGCAAAAAATCAGTCGTGCGAGCAGGAGAGACAATCAACATCCCGGCCAACGCGCCTCATTCCTTCACGAACGCTTCCCAGCAACCGGCACGGTTGCTTTGCATCTGCTCACCGGCCGGACAGGAGGAACTCTTTCAAGCGGTCGGGGTTCCGGTAGCTACTCGGACAACGCCGCCCCCCAAGCCCGACAAAGCCGCTGCGGCGGCAATGATGGCTAAAACCATCGCACTCCTCCCGAAATATCGCACGGAGATGGTAAAGCCATAACCCAGGACCGAACCCATGACTAAAATTAAGTCCACCATCCTGGCCATCGGTGCCGCTGGCCAATTCGCAAGTCTGGTCGTGCCCGATGGGAGCTGACACCTACCGCCACAATGCTGCATACCCTTCCTTTCTAAAAATCCATGAGCGACCAAGATCATAAGTGGGGTGCAAATTGAAAACCAAACTATAACAAAGGAAATAATTATGACCAAAGCATTCAAGAGCAACGCGGCCAGAGCGAAGCAGTTCTTCGCGGACAAAATGGCTTTCACGACGGGACCCGTCGCAACAAACGACCAGATTGAGAAAGGAGAGGATGTGGTTATTATAGACGTGCGGGAGTCTAAAGATTTCAAGAAGGGACATATCCACGGGGCGATCAGTCTTCCCCAGGAAAAATGGAGCACTATGGCCGGTCTGCGCCGGGATACTATCAACATCATTTACTGCTATTCCCAAACCTGTCATTTGGGCGCCCACGCCGCGATGCGGTTCGCCGCGAATGGTTTTTCCGTCATGGAAATGGATGGAGGCTTCGAGTCTTGGAAGGAACAAGGCCTTAAAATTGCGAAGTAGCGCGTGTTAACCCTAAGAATCGCAGCTTCGTCCCTTCCGATTTTGAAAAGTCATCTAAAACCTCCCGGACGGGTGTCCGTTGGTTGGAGGACAAGCGGTGGCATGGTATCGCCCCGACGTTCTAAGGCGACACCCCATGAACTGGTAGCTTTTATACGGACTCATTACGCCGCAAAAGTAGCACCAAAGACTGCCGCTCGCTGCAAGCAGCGCTTGGCCATTGCCGACGCGCGTATCAATGATCCCATTGTGACAAATGCATTGCGCATTTTCACAGCAGATACCGCGAGCGAGACCCAGTTCCTTATTGTACCAGGTTTAAGCGAGTAAAATGACAAAAGAAAAATGAGCTATCCACTTGGTAGCGGACAACCCACTTGAGCAGTATCAAAACAGCCTATTTAAAGGACTTGTTTCAGGTATAATGAGTATAATGAGCTATGAACATCCGAGACTCTCGCCGCAATTCAGGCATTTGTAGCACGCACCATTGCGCACGGCCACGTGGCCGCAACTCGGACACGTCGGCGCATCCTGCTGGAAGTGCGCCACGGAATCGCTCAGCGTTTTGACGGTGCGGGCGGGACCGGGCCGGCGATGGCCGTTGCCGGCGTCCTTTGCGTCTACCACGTCGGCGTCTTCAGACAAGGCCAGTTCACGCACCGGACGGTTTATTCTTTTTTTTTCCTCCTCGAGCAAACCCGGCATGGCGAGCTCCGGCTGGTTGCGCACGGAGGGAAGGTTTTCACGATAGCCCGGAATGAATTGCAGCGCCATCCAACGGAACACGTAATCCGTGATGGACGCGGCGTTGCGGATTTCGGGGTTTTTGGTGAAGCCGCTGGGCTCAAAACGCTGGTGGGCGAACTTGCGGACCAGCGCATCCAACGGAACCCCGTATTGCAACGCCATGCTGGTAAGCGTGCCGATGGCATCCATCAAACCGCCGATGGTCGAGCCTTCCTTGGCCATGGTGATGAACAATTCGCCCGGCTGGTTGTCATCAAACAAACCGACGGTGAGGTAGCCTTCGTGGCCGGCAATGTCAAATTTGTGCGTGACGGCCGTGCGCGTGTCGGTAAGACGGCGACGCAACGGTTTGCCCGCCTCGGCGCGCAAAGCGATCACTTCAACCTCAAGTTCCTTGATGCGGGCCTCCAGCAACGGCACGCCGGGGACCGCTGTCTTGTCGCCGCCATCATTGGTCTTTTTGGTGTTCAGCGGCTGCGAACGCTTCGAGCCGTCGCGATAAATCGCCACGCATTTCAACCCCATCTTCCACGCCTGAACGTAAGTGTCGCGGACCTCCTCCACGGTGCATTCGGACGGCATGTTGACAGTCTTGGAAATGGCGCCGCTGATGAACGGCTGGGCGGCCGCCATCATTTTCAAGTGGGCCAGGTAATGGATGCTGCGCTTGCCGCGATAAGCCTTGAACGCACAGTCGAACACCGGCAAATGCTCCGGCTTGAGACCGCTCGCAATCGTCTTGCCGTTTTCCTCGACATCTTCAATCGTGTCGAACTTCTCGATGTGGGCGATGATGGCCTCATTTTCCTTAGCCTTGTAACCGAGCCGGCGCAAGGCATCGGGCACGCCCCGATTGACAATTTTTAACATGCCACCGCCGGCCAGCAGCTTGTATTTGACGAGCGCGATATCGGGTTCGACGCCGGTCGTGTCGCAATCCATCAGGAACGCAATGGTGCCGGTGGGCGCGAGGACGGTGACCTGCGCGTTGCGGTAGCCGTGCTGGCGGCCCTTGGCGAGGGCGCCGTCCCAGGTCCGGCGCGCTTCATTTTTTAAATAACCGAATTCGGCGCTCGGATGAATGTCTTCCACCGCGTCACGATGCAACCGCATGACTCCGAGCATGGACTCAACATTGTCCTTCTTGAGCGGCTTGGCCACGTGAGCGCATCGGGCATCACGATAACCGGGAAAGGCGCCCACATTGGCGGCAATTTCCGCGCTCTGTTCGTAGGCGTGACCGGTCATGATGGCGGTGATGGCACCGGCCAGCGCCCGGCCTTCGTCGCTGTCATACGGCAGGCCATAACTCATGCAAAGGGAGCCGAGGTTGGCAAAGCCGAGGCCCAGCGTGCGGTAGATGTGCGAATTTTCCGCGATGTCCTTCGTCGGATAACTTGCATTGTCCACGAGAATCTCCTGGGCGGTGATGAAAATGCGCACGGCGGATTTGAAACGTTCCACGTCGAATTTGCTGTCCTCGCGCTTGAATTTCATGAGGTTCAGCGACGCGAGATTGCAGGCGGTGTTGTTGATGAAAACGTACTCGCTGCAGGGATTGGTGGAGTGGATCGGCTCGGTGCCCTTGCAGGTGTGCCATTTCTGAATGGCGCCGTCGTATTGCATTCCCGGATCACCGCAGATGTGGGTGCCTTCGGCGATTTTGTAGAGCAATTTCGCGGCGTCCTTCTTTTCCAGCGGCTTGTTGGTGGTAATGGTGCGCGTCCACCATTCCTTACCCTCCAGCGCCGCCTGCATGAAGTCGTCGCCCGCGCGGACGGACAGGTTTTCATTCTGATACATTACGCTGCCGTAGGCGTCGCCGTTGTAGGAACCATCGTAGCCCTGCTCGATGAGCGCCCACGCCTTCTTTTCCTCCTTCTGCTTGGCATCAATGAATTCCTCGATGTCGCCGTGCCAGTCGCGCAGCGTGTTCATCTTGGCCGCGCGGCGGGTTTTGCCACCGGATTTCACGACATTGGCGACTTGATCGTAAACCTTCAGGAAGCTCATCGGGCCGCTGGGGCGTCCGCCACCGCTAAGCTTTTCCTTGCTGGAGCGGATTGGCGTCAAATCCGTGCCCGTACCGGAACCGTACTTGAACAGCATCGCTTCGCTGTGGGCGAGGCGCATGATGTCCTCCATGTTGTCCTGGACCGACTGGATGAAACAGGCGCTGCCTTGGGGATATTCGTACTGGGTCGTGCTCCGTTCGGCCTGGCCGGTCTGGCGGTTGTAAAACCAGTTGCCCTTGCCGGAATTCTTGCCGATGCCGTATTGGGTGAACAAGCCCACATTGAACCAGACCGGCGAATTGAACGCGCCGTATTGGTTCAGGCACAGCCAGGTCAGCTCCTCGTAAAAAATCTCGCCGTCCGCCTTGCTGAAATAGCCGTCCGCAATGCCCCAGTCCGCAATCGTCCGGGAAATGCGATGCACGAGCTGGCGCACCGAGGTTTCGCGCTCGGAGGTGTGCTGCTCGCCATAAAAGTATTTGGAAACGACCACCTTCGTCGCGAGCACCGACCACGACTTCGGCACCTCGACATTTTCCTGCCTGAAAATGACCTTGCCGGCGTCGTCGGTGATTTCCGCCGTGCGCCGTTCCCATTCGATCTGATCGAACGGTTTAATTTTGGGATCGCTGAAAACGCGCTCCACCCGCAGCGATTTTTTTGCCGGGACGGGATTGTTCTTGAGGTTGCGTCCCGCCGCCACCGTCGTCGGACGGCGTCGGCCCTTGTGCGAAGCCGGAGCCTGAATCTCTTCGCGTGCATCAATCATGGATTAACCCTTTCACTGCGGTTGAAATAGTTTTTCAGACAAAGCACCCGACCGCCTTAAAACAGAAGACTGGTCGGGAAAATTCACTTTTACACCCATTCTTAAAGGTTTCGCCAACCGCCTGTTTGTGTGCGAAACCCCATTTAGTGGGCGTGAAAAAGACCTTATACCCAACATATTGTGGTTGCAAGAAAATTTTTCTAAAAAGTTACGAAAAGGTTACGCGAACGATATTCCCAAATGAAATCAACAAAATTTCCGCGTCGTTGCTGCGCGCCGGTGACTTATTCGCTGGGGTGAATAAAAAATTCAACGCGATCTTTTTTTGCGTGACGGCGGAAATTTTCCCGACGGCATCGCGTTCGGATTCTTGAACTTCCGTATCGGCTCCACGGTTTTCGGGCGCGGTTTGGGCACCAACACCAGCGGACAACCCTCGTAACCAAACGCCGCGCGCAACTGATCGCCCAGGTATTTTTTGTACTGGTCGGAAAACAGTTCGTCGCGGTTGACGAACAACAGAAACGTCGGCGGCGCCTGCCGCACCTGGGTCGCGTAGAAAAATTTGAGCCGGTGCCCCGCCTCGCTGACCGGCTGGCGGCGGTCCACGGCGTCGCGCAACGTCCGGTTCAGGATTGCCGTGGGAATTTTCTGCTGCAACTGCGCGGCCACATAACGCACCGCCTCGAGCAGCCGGTCGAGATTGAAGCCCGACGTCGCGGACGTGAAAATCACCGGGGCATAATCGAGAAAAAACAGCTTGTCCTGCACCCAGGTGCCGAATTCGCCAAGCGTGGAAATGATCTTGGCCTGACCTTCGCTGCGTATCTTTTTATTGCGTTTCTCAATGACCTCTTCGCGCACCTGGCGGACGGATTCCGCCACCAGGTCCCATTTGTTGACGACCACAATGCACGCCCGGCGGGCTTCCACGATCTTGTCCGCAATCTTTTTGTCCTGCTCGGTAATCCCCATTTCGGCGTCCAAAACCAGCACGGTGATGTCGCTGCGGGTGATGGAATCCACCGCGCGCTGAACGCTGAAAAATTCGACCGAATCGTCCACGCGCCGTGCCTTACGCATGCCGGCGGTGTCAATGAGGACGTATTTTTGCCGCACCCCGTCAGTTTCCACCTCAAACGGCACGTCGATGGAATCGCGCGTCGTGCCCGGCACCGGGCTGACAATGACCCGCGCCGAGTTGGTGAGGGCGTTGATGATGGACGATTTGCCGACGTTGGGACGGCCGACGATGGCGAGCTTCAAGGCCGAGTCCTGAGTCCTGAGTCCACTTTCCACCGCCGCCTCGTCAGCCCGGCCCTGGACTGGGGACTTTGGACTGTGGACTGGCAACATCCCCACGGCCGCGTCCATCAAATTTTGAATCCCCTCGCCATGAATTGCGCTGACCGGGAACATTTTTTCAAAGCCGAGCTGGGAGAATTCGTCCAGGCCTTTTTCCGCGCGGCTCGTGTCCACCTTGTTGACCGCCACCAGGACTGGCTTGCCGCTGCGCCGCAATTTTTCCGTCACTTCGCGGTCGAGCGGCACAATGCCTTCCTGCACGTTGACGACTAGAATAATGACGTTTGCCGCCTCGACCGCCAGGTCCACCTGTTCCATCGCCGCCTTGACGATGACATCGCCCGCCTTTTCGCGTCGCAACAGGCCGATGCCGCCGGTGTCCACCAGCGTGAAAGGTTGTCCATGCCATTCGGCCTCGGCACTGATGCGGTCACGCGTGACGCCCGGCTGGTCGTGAACAATGGCAATGCGCCGCCCGACGATGCGGTTGAACAACGCGGATTTGCCGACATTGGGCCGGCCGACGATGGCAATTAAATCTGGCACCCGATAAGGATAAAATAAAAATCGCGGGACGAAAGACAAAAGCCACGTTGAGGGTCGCGCCCGAACGGGCTGGCGGGAGCACCCGACCTGGTCATCATGGCACAACGCGCCAGCGTCTTGGACTGCGGCGGCCCTCCGCCGCTTTTCCAGAGCATGGCAAAACGTGCCCGGACCAACTGGGATGGCGATGAATTAAATTTTCTTGCTTTTATGGGTGATTATGCCAGAAAACCTCACAGTGAATCGGTTTGGTTCACTGTCTCACCCAACAATAACCCTAGCAAAAAGGATTCCGTTATGAATGATAATGCGAGCGCAGCCGCCGGTGCCGCCTTCGGTTTGGGACTGATTCTGTTCATTCTTCTCATCAGCCTGGCGTTTTATGTGTTCTTCTGTTTTTGCGCCAAACGCATTTGTGAGAAATGCGGCGTGAACCCTGGCATCCTCATCTGGATTCCCATTGCAAACCTGGTTCCCCTGCTGCAGGTGGCCAAAATGCCGGTCTGGATGATCATCCTGTTTCTCATCCCCATTGTCGGCTTTGTGGTTGCCATCATGATGTGGGTGAAAATCTGCCAGGCACGGGGCAAAAGCGGCTGGCTGGTCGTTCTGTTGTTCATTCCAATTGCAAACATCATCTTCATTCCGTATCTGGCTTTTTCGGAATAAAGATTATTTCAGTTTGCGCATCAGGCTCTTGGCCCGCCAGACCCAGACGCGGTCGCGTCGGCGCTGGAAGGCCGGGGCGTGCAGGTCGTCGGCCACCACGTCCTTCAATTCCGTTCGCGCCCGGTCCGGCTGGTTTTTGGACAGGTACAATTCGGCCAGTTGCACCTTGGCCCGCGGGTAGGAATGGTTTTGAGTGACGTGCTGCCAGTAGAGCAGCGCATTGTCGGTTTCTCCGAGGGCGGTGAGCGTTTCCGCCAGCGCCATCATCGTGTGGCCGTAATCGTGCTCGGGCTTTTCGCGCATGACTCCTTCGAGCAACGGGCGCGCTTCGGCGGCGCGTTTCAGGCGCAGCAGGCACTGGCCGAGGTGGGCCCGGGTGTCGATGTCATGCGGATCGCGTTCCAATGCCGCGCGGTAACACGCCTCAGCCCGGTCCAGCTTGCTCTGCTGAAAATAAACGTCGCCCAGTTGCGAGTGGTGGTGCGCCTTGTCGAGGTGATAAATCTGCGCCTGCAGTTCCTTGATGCGGCGGCGGCTGTGCGCGCCGGGCAGTTCAAACCCGCGCGTGGCCGACGGCGCCGCGCGATAAACGTAAAAATAATACAGCACGGAGGACAATCCCCAGCCGAAGAAAAGGAACAGCGCCCAAATCCATTCACGCTGGCGGACGGCATCAATCAACATCCAGATTTGGAAAATGGTTACCGCCAGCCAGAAAGGACTGGTTAGAAGAACGTTCCAGTCCGCAACGTTGGTGAACAACAAGGCGAACATGGCTTTCAGATTAGGGGCACAGACGAAATGAGGCAATCAAACTATAACGTCGGCGCGGTTCAGCCGTTTCAGCAATCCTAAATTCCATGGTTAGATCACGCCCAGGCCGCAAAGGGATGATCGAATTGGGATGGTCCCAGGCGCTTCTGTTGCCGGAGGAATGATTGTTGTTCTTCCTTTCCTGGATCCTGGGTGTCCTCGGCGCCCTTGGCGTGGGGTTGCCTCCCATTCGGGCCGCCCATTCATTGACACTCGCGCCATGCGCCTTTAGCCTGCGCCCATGTCGAAACTGCCGTTTGAACTCCTCCTGGCCCTGCGCTATCTGCGGCCCAAGCGGACGTTCGTTTCCGTCATCACGCTCATCTCCGTCGTGGGCGTGGCGCTCGGCGTGGCGGTGCTCATCATCGTCATCAGCGTCATGAGCGGGTTCGACCATGACCTGCGCGAAAAAATCCTGGGTTTCAATGCGCATCTCACCGTGACGCGGGGAGGCGCGCCCATGGCCAATTACGCCGCCCTGGCTGACCGCATTGCCACCAACCCCAATGTCCGGGGGGTTTCGCCATTTGTCTTCGGACCGGTGCTGGTGGAAACGGCGGGAGACACAAACCGGCCGGCCATGCAGGACGCGCCGATGTTGCGGGGCATGGACCCGCAGACCGAAGGCAAGATCAGCGAACTGCCCCGCGATGTCATCGAGGGCAAATTTGACCTGGGCGGGCGCGGCCTGCTCATCGGCTGGAACTTTGCGAACAATCTGCGATTGGTGGTTGGCGATCACCTGTCCATCTACTCCATCCGTGAAATCAAAAAGATGAAGGCGGCCCATGACCGCAAGGAGGACGAACTGATCATGCCGGATGATTACGAGGTGCGCGGGATTTTCCGCACCGGTTATTATGAATTCGACGCCCGTTTCGTTGCTGTTTCCCTCGACAACGCCCAGGACCTGTATGACCTGAACGATTCGGTCCACGGCCTGTTCGTGATGTTGAACGACCCGTATCAGGCGACGGCGGTGCAGGCGCAACTAACCAAATCATTGGGCGACGAATTCCAGGTTACCACCTGGATGGACCAGAATTCCACCATTCTCAATGCCCTCGTGGTTGAGAAAAACGTCATGTTTTACCTGCTGTTTTTCATCGTGATTGTGGCGGCGCTCTGCATCCTGAGCGCGCAAATCACCTTTGTCGTCCAGAAAACCCGCGAGATCGGCATGCTCAAGGCGCTGGGGGCGACAAACCTCCAGATCTCCGGCGTATTTCTCGGCCAGAGTGCGATCATTGGCGTGCTCGGCGTGTTGTCCGGTTATGGGCTGGGCATCCTCGCGCTGACCTTTCGCAACGAGTTCCTGCATTTCATGAACCGGCTGACCGGCTGGGAACTTTTTCCCGCCTCCATCTACAACTTCAGCGAGTTGCCGGCGATCATTGACGCGCGTGATATCGCGCTCATTTGCGGCAGTTCGTTTATCATCTGCATTCTTGGCGGTGTGTTGCCCGCCATCCGCGCCGGCCGGTTGAAACCCGTGGAGGCCCTGCGTTATGAGTAAATTGGGGAACATCGAACATTCAACATTCAACATCGAACGCCGAATTATCCAGTTGCCAATTTCTACTTGGACGTTGAGCGTTGAATGTTCAATGTTGAATGTTTTTTATTTTCTGAAAGGAGGCCGCCCATGAGCGAACCATTGTTATCCGCCCGCGCCCTGGCCAAGACCTATACTATGGGCAAGCGTTCGCTTGAGGTGTTGCGCGGCGTCAGCCTGGACGTGGCGCGGGGCGAGTTCGTGGCCTTGCGCGGCGCGTCCGGGGCCGGCAAAAGCACGTTGCTCCATCTCATCGGCGGACTCGACACGCCGAATGCGGGCGAAATCCATTTCGCCGGCCAGAACCTCGCCGCGTTTTCCGAGAGTGAATTGACCTTTTTCCGCAACCACCGTGTCGGGTTCGTTTTTCAAGCGTATCATCTGTTGCCTGAACTCAACGCGCTCGAAAATGTCTGTTTACCGGCCCGCATGGCCCGGACTCCTGCCGGCAAGGCCGGGGCGCGTGGACGCGATCTGCTGGCCTGGGTCGGACTCAAGGACCGCATGGACCACAAGCCGTATGAGCTGTCCGGCGGCGAACAACAACGCGTGGCCATTGCCCGTGCGCTAGTCAACGAACCGGAACTGTTGCTGGCGGATGAACCGACGGGGAATCTGGATTCCCATACCGGTGGTGAAATCATTGAATTGCTCAAGAAACTTCGCGCCGAAAAACAAACCACGCTTGTCATTGCCACGCACGACGCCAAGGTGGCGGCGCATGCGGGGCGCGTGGTGGAGCTGGTGGACGGGCAGATCCAGTCATGAGAATTTACGATATTCGATTTACGATTTACGCGCTCGAATGTTGTGTGCGGCGTCAATCGTAAATCGTATATCGTAAATCCAATGAGCCGCGAGTACTGGGAAACGCGTTATCAAGCCGGCGACATGGCTTGGGAAAAAGGAGCCCCATCGCCGGGGTTGGTGGATTTCCTGGCGGCGCATCCTGATTTGCCGCGGGGAACGGTTTGTGTGCCGGGTTGCGGCACAGGCCACGATGTTCGCGCCTGGGGACAGGCAGGTTTCGACACCTTTGGCTACGATATTGCGCCGGGCGCAATTCAACTGGCCACGGAGAAAACCAAAGCCGCCGGCCTGGGCGCCCAATTCCAGCTCGCTGATTTTTTGCACGATGAACCCCCGTTTCAATTCGACTGGATCTTCGAGCACACGCTGTTTTGTGCCATTCAGCCTGGTGAACGCGACGAGTACGTCCGTGCCGTGTTGCGCTGGCTGAAACCGTCGGGACAATATCTGGCGGTTAATTACCTGATCATTGAAGACGCAGACGGTCCGCCGTTTCCCACGACGCGGGAGGAGCAGTTGCGGCGCTTCTCGCCGCATTTCGATTTGCAGGCAGACTGGGTTCCCCATTCCTATGCCAACCGCACCGGTCGCGAGCGGATGTTCTGGTGGCGGCGGGCAACCCAAAAGCCCATTGAAAAAGAGTAGTTTGGCGACTAGCTTGTTTTAGTTATGCTTGAAAACCGTGATTACATGCGGGAAAGGGATTCCCAACCTCCCTGGCGTTTTCGTTGGTCAGCGGTCGTTACGCTTATGATTGTGCTGACGGTATCCTTTGCCCTCCAGTGCATAAACGACGTATATATCCATTCGGCAGTTGAAATTCAGTTGGCGCTGACGCCCGAGGCACTGCGATCCGGCTTCGTCTGGCAATTCCTGACGTTTCAGTTTCTTCACGTCAATCTTTGGCACCTGCTGGGGAACCTGATGGGGCTTTGGTTCGTCGGCCAGTTCGTGGAAAACATCCTCGGGAGGAGCAGATTTCTATTGGCCTATTTTGGAGCAGGTGTGTTGGGCGGCCTGCTGCAATGCGTCTTGATGCTGGCTTTTCCCCGGCATTTCGCACCATTTGTTTTTGGTGCGTCGGCAGGAATCATGGGAATTTTTGCCATTTTCGCGCGGTTATTAGGGGATTCAACCATTCGCCTGAATTTCATTCTACCCGTTCGTGCAGATGTATTGCTCTGGATCACTGGGGGCATCTCTTTATTCTTCACGCTTGTTCCATCGGATCGCGCCGGCGGCACAGCTCACGCCGCGCATCTCGGCGGCCTGCTTGCCGGAATTGCCTGGGTGAAACTGGGCTGGCATCGGGATTATGTCCTGCTTCCCTGGGAAGGCTGGCTGCAACGAATCCAACATTGGAATTCGTTGCGGCGTCATCGAATGCGGGTCGTCCCCACCCGGGCCGGCAAAAATTCTGACCGGCCTTCGGTGGCCGGTCCTCCGGACGAGGATTTGACCACCGATGAATTTGTCAAAAGCGAGGTGGATCCCATCCTCGATAAAATTTCCCGGCAAGGCATTCAGAGCCTGACCGAACGTGAACGGCAAATCCTCGAAAAAGCCCGTTCCCGGATGGCCAAACGATAGGACGTGATCCGTGATCCGTGATCCGTGAATGCAGCGGCACGCCCCGGTTTCACGTTTCACGAATCACATATCCCGATCTCGACTCTTGAGGGGCAAACTTCTAATCTTCGGACATGATTACGCGCTATTCCCGGCCGGAAATGCGGGCCATCTGGACTGACGAAAACAAACTGCGCATCTGGCTGCAAATCGAACTTCTCGCCAGTGCGGCGCTGGTCGCCGAAGGTGTCGTGCCCCGGGCCGACTTCGCCAAAATGAAGGCCGGTGCAGACAAATGTTTTACCGACACGAAGGCGTTGACCGAGCGCGCGAAGGAACTGGAAAAGACGCTCAATCACGATGTCATCGGCTTCACCACCGCCGTGGCCGAACAAATCAACGACCCGGCCAGCCGCTGGCTCCATTTCGGCCTGACCAGCAGCGACATTGGTGACACCGCGTTTGCCGTGCAGATGATGCAGAGTGCGGACATATTGATTGCCGATGTGAAAAAACTTCTGCCCGTGATCGCCCGCCGCGCCAAGGAATACAAGTTCACGCCCTGCATCGGTCGCAGCCACGGCATCCATGGCGAACCGACCACGTTTGGTTTGAAGCTGGCGCTCATGTGCGATGAATTTGGCCGCGCCCTCGAACGGCTCGAACGCGCCCGCGAAACCGCCACCGTCGGCAAACTCAGCGGTGCGGTGGGCACCAGCGCCCATTTGTCGCCCGGAGTGGAAGCCGCCGTGTGCAAACAGCTCGGTCTGCGACCGGCGCCCATTGCCACCCAGGTCGTCCAGCGCGATATCCACGCCGAATTCATGCTGGCGCTTGCCCTGGTCGGTGCGAGCATTGAGCGTTGGGCGGTTGAGTTCCGCCATCTCCAGCGGACGGAGGTGCTCGAAACCGAAGAACCCTTTGCCCCGGGCCAGAAAGGCAGCAGCGCCATGCCGCACAAGCGCAATCCCATCACCTGGGAACGCCTCACCGGCCTGGCGCGCGTCCTGCGGGGCAACGCCATGGCGGCGCTGGAAAACGTCGCCCTCTGGCACGAGCGCGACATCAGCCACAGCAGTGTCGAGCGCATCATCTTCCCTGATTCCTGCACGTTGCTCGACTACATGTTCGGCCTGCTGACGCGCCTGATGGACGGCCTCAATGTCTATCCGGAGAACATGAAGAAAAACCTGGGTCTGAGCCTGGGCATGTGGAATTCGCAGACCGTTCTGCTGGCGCTCATCAAGAAGGGTCTGACCCGTGAAGCCGCCTACAAACTGGTCCAGGATGCCGCGATGAAAACCTGGGAAGTCAAACACGCCGGCCGCGATGACGCCGATTTTGTCAAAGTCTTGAAAGCCGACCCCGCCGTGGCGAAACATTTCAAGAAGGGTGAATTGGAAAAGCTCTGTTCGCTCGAATTCCATTTCAAGGAAGTGAACAGCCGGTTCAAGAAACTGGGACTGTAACCGCCGAGGTGCGGTGGGCGGATGAGTGCGGACGGTTCGGCTTTGGAAATTAGCACAACCGGATGGAACCATTATAAACACGCGGACAAGCCAAACCCGCAACCAATACACATCATGACCAGCGACTGGACACTCAAGGTGCGGCGCGAATACGCGGGTGGTGACGCGCGATATGAATTTCCCGTCCGGTCGCTGGGTTGGGGCCGATTGGTCGGCTTGTTTCTTGTCGGTTTCGGTGGGCTGTTCATCTGGCACCCGGCACACGATGTCGGGCAGACGGTCCTGAAATGGTGGCAGGGAACCCCGGGAAAAGCGGATATTTTTTCCAGCCTGTTCGAACTGCCATTCATGATTGCGGGTTGCGTGCCGATGGCGATTGGGCTGGTGATTCTGTTCGGGCGATGTCGGGTGGAATGGAAGGATGGTCAGCTTCGGACGGCGGAAATTCTCGGCCCGCTATGCTGGATCAGGCGGTTGCCGCGCCAGCCGATCAACAAACTGGAAGTTGGCGCCGCCACATCCACGAGCAGGAATTCCGCTCCGCGACCATTGGAGGGATTTTCCTGCCTGGTCGCCAAGTTTGAAGATGGCCCGGCAAAATTGGTGGTCATTGGCTATCCCAAGGACTGGTTGTTGGCGCTGGCGGAGGAATTGAAAGGCTATGTCGGGGGCGGCACACTTTCCGGCACACCGACCCAGGTGGAAGTCGTCGAGCAACTGCCGCAGAATGAAAATGATGCCGACGTTCCGGAACAACCCTCCGGCAGCCTTGTGCAGGTGGTCGAACAAGCCGGCGGCATCCGCTTCAATGTGCCGCCCGCCGGTGTCTGGCGCGGCTCGAAAGGCTTTTTCATGTTTCCGTTGGTTTGGTGTGGATTCATGACTGTCATCACCACGGTTCTGGTGTTGCCGGGCACAAAACGGGAGTCCCCCTTGTGGATTATCATCCTCATCCTGCTGGGATTTTGGGCGGTGGGTTTGGGGATGATGGCCTTTGCCATCAACTTGGGACGGCGCCGGGCGGAAGTGGTGGTTGAGTCCGGTCGCCTGCGTGTGGAAACCAAAGGCCTTTTAGGCACGAAACAGTGGGAGTGGAGCCGCGATCAGATCGCCGCCATTCGCGCGGATCGCAGCGGCATGGAAGTCAATCACAAGCCGGTGATTGAGTTGCAGGTGCATCCCAGCGGCGGGAAGAAGGTGGGATTGCTGGCCGGACAGGATGAAACAGAGTTACGCTGGATGGCCACGCGTTTGCGCCAGGTCTTGCATGTACCTGCACGCAAACCAGAACCATGAACCGCCGGTTCAAAAATTGGGACTGTAGCTGCCGAGGTGACGAGGCGGAATGGATTAATCACGGATGAACACGGCGTAAAGCCGCGTGGCGGCCACGCCGCTTTACGCGGATTGAGTCCAGCGTCGAAAGAACGCGGAGAACGCAAAATATCTTAACTGCGGATTAACACTGAGGCACGCTGATCCACAGGGCTGTAAGCCCGAAAGCGAATAGACCAGGGCAGGCGCAGCGCCGCCTTGGGCAAATCATTCACAAAATTTCCAAGCCCGGCAAGGGCGGCGGAAAATCCCAGGCCGATTGAACCATGGCAGCCGACGTGAGGAGCCTCTGATTTTTCGGACGTCGCCGGCTGAGGAATACATCGAACGCTCAACTTTCAACATTCAACGCTCAACAATGGAGACAGGCGGGACGCGCTGTCCTACGTTATCAGCATTCACCCGCCGTGCTCGCGCCTCGTCGCGTCAGGTCAGCGGTTGAAGACCAATTCCGGTGCTGACGGCGTCGGTGGTTCTGAATTAGTCTTCCGGCGCGGATGACGATTTAATCAAGCGTCTGCACTCGGCCCGGCTGACGCAGGGCGAGGTGCGCGCCCTCGCCGCCCAACTCCCGGCCACCGATGAAGATTTGCACCGGTTGATCGAGTCGCTGGTGGTTTCCGCCGACGAGGCGGGTATGACGGCATTGATGTTCGCGATGGTGGCGGGCGGGCGAAACATCGAGTCGCGGCTGCTAACCGGGGCGCTGCCGCTGGCCACCCGCAAACTCAAGATGGCCCGTCTCCTCGCCGACGGCGGTCTGCCCGACGAGGCCCGCCCGCCGTTGCTCGACGCGGCGCTGGCCCTGAGCCGGGCCCTGGCGGTGGAGACGCGCGTGCCTGAGCCGGGAACCTTGGACGATATTTTGTCACCGCCGCTGGCTGCCGCGTGGGGCAGGCACGCCATCGTCATCCGGGATTTCCTGGCCGTGCCCGATGTGAACTGCGACCAGGCCGTTCGGGCGATGGAAGAATTGACGGGTGTTCCCGACGACTGCCCGTTTTGATCCTGCTGCCTGCACAATCGCCTGAAAACTTTTTGCCAGGCAGTGGGGCTGTGGCTATTCTGCGGGCATGGCTTTTCGGATTCAGGACAGTGTGGTGCGTGGCGAGATTGACAATCGCGTCAAGGGCGTGGTGCGCGGCAAAATCTGGGTGGAAGGCCGCGCCGAACCGGTGATGCTGGAACTCAAGGGCAATGCCTGGCCCGACCTTGCCGGTTGCCTGCTCACCTTCACAAATCCGCTCAAACGCATTCCGCATCCGGGCCTCGACACATTGGCTCCCGTCCAGCGCGGCACGATCGGTGACCTGACCGCTTCGCGGAAGGTGCGGGTGTTCGACATTCCAACGGAGGAAGCCTACATGATGTGCAAACGCGGCGAAAAACCGCCGGAACACATGGCCAATTCACTTTACCTGGAATGGTTCAGCCAAGCAAACGGCCGCGTGGTCATTGAGAGCGCGGATTATGAGCTCGGCATTTCCGCCCCGGAATGGCGGATGACGCCGGAGGAGAACGAACAGCGTGCGCGGGAAGCCGCCGCCGGCATGAACGACTTCATGCAAAAAATCACCGACGCCATCGAGACGCACCGGCGCGGGCAGAAGGATCCGGAAGCAGAATGGGACGAGCACGATTATGAGCGGCTCATGAAGGAATCGGACGCCCGTACGGACAAATACATGGAATTGCTGGAGAAATACGGCGACTCCGACGAGGCCGAGGAAAAAATCGCCAAGGAAATGGGTTGGCTGCGTGAGTTGACCGAGGAGGAGGCTGAACAAGAACGGCAGCGCATCGAGGCAATGAATCACCTCCCCGCGGAGGCATTAAACGAACCGTTGCCCGAACCCGAGCCGCACCGGGAAGGCATCGACTGGATTCGCACCGCCGACGGCGACATCCGGCATCCGCTGCAGCATCGTTGTTTCGAGAGCGCGATGAAATTCTGGAATCAGGCGGACGCGCTGGGGTTGGAAAAGCTGGCGGACAAGGATCTTGACCAGTTCGTCTTCGAGTTTCAGACGACCGGCGCAAAGCTCGCCGGCGCGTTGAACGGCGTTGCGCAAGACCGTGGCTTTGCCGATTCGGCCTTCACGGTCGCGTGTTTGAAGCGCGCGCTCGACCATTTGTATCAGGCGCAGGCAGGGTTGGAGGCCGTCGTGCCCAAAAAATTGCTGCCGGAGAAAATGGTGGCCGCCGCGCGCCAGGAATTGTTTGAAATCCGCGAGGGCATTTTGAAATTGATGGATGAGTTTCGCGGGCGGAAATGAGGGTAGCGCCGCCATGCCGGAGAAAATCATTCGAGCCAGCGAGATTGACCTGCCCGCCCTTTCCGGCCTGGCCGGAGTCATCTGGCGCGCGTGTTATCCGGGCATCCTCACCGAGGCGCAGATTGATTACATGCTGGCGCGGATGTATGCGCTTGGCGTGTTGGGCGACGAAATCCGTTCCCAGGGAATCTGCTATGACCGCTTGCTGGTGGATGGCGAACTGACGGGTTTTGCGGCTTACGGACCAACAGCCGAGCCGGGGGTGATGAAGCTGTACAAGCTTTACTTGTTGCCGGAAATGCAGGGTCGCGGGTTGGGCAGCAGTTTATTGCAGCATGTCGAAGGTGAAGTCCGTGCGGGTGGAGCGCGCCGGCTGGTGCTTTCCGTAAACAAGCGCAATGCCAGGGCCATCAAGGCCTACCAAAGAAATGGTTTTGTCATCGTTGAATCGGTCGTCACGGACATCGGTGGCGGGTTCTTCATGGATGATTATGTCATGGCAAAGGATCTGTTCTCCTGAAACCGGAAGCGATCCTGTCCACCCTGAGGGCGGGTTGCCAAATACCCGGAGCGCGGACAGCCATGTCCGCATGTTGCGAATGCTCTTCAAGGCCTCCAAAACCTTGGTAAAATGAACACGCGGACTCAGCGGTCCGCGCTCCGGGTGAACTGGTCAGCTGCGCACAAAGCGATCTTCGGCCTACAATTCTTGTCGAATCTGAATCCTTCCTCAATTAAACTAGGCCCATTATGCATTCACCTGCGTCAACCCGTTATGATTCGCCGCAATTTTATCGCCGCTGCGGCCGCTCCGGCGTCAGACTGCCGCTGATTTCGCTGGGGCTGTGGCACAATTTCGGCGGAAAGGATTCCTTCGACAACGCCCGGGCCATTGCCTGCCGCGCCTTCGATCTGGGCATCACGCACTTTGATCTGGCGAACAATTACGGCCCGCCCGACGGCTCGGCGGAGGAAACGTTCGGCCGCATCCTGCGCGAAGACCTGGCACCGTGGCGCGACGAACTGATCATCACCACGAAGGCGGGTTATTACATGTGGCCCGGGCCGTATGGCGAATGGGGCTCGCGCAAATATGTGCTGGCGTCGCTCGATCAATCGCTCAAGCGGATGGGGCTGGCTTATGTGGATATTTTTTATTCCCACCGGCCCGACCCTGACACACCGTTGGAGGAAACCATGGGCGCGCTCGCCCATGCCGTCCGCAGCGGCAAGGCGCTGTATGCCGGTCTCTCGAATTATGATCCCGCTGGGACCGCCCGCGCGGCAAAAATTTTACGCGAGCTGGGCACGCCGTGTCTGATTCACCAGCCGCGTTACAGCATGTTGGACCGATGGGTTGAACCGCAGTTGCTGGCGACGTTGGAACAGGAAGGGATCGGCTGCGCGGTCTTCTCCCCGCTGGCCAAGGGCGTGTTGACCGACCGTTATTTCAAGGGCATTCCTGCCGATTCCCGCGCGAGCCGCGACCAGCGTTTCCTCCGTCCTGAACACATCACCGGGGAAGTTCTGGCCCGGATGCAAAAATTAAATGACCTTGCGCAATCGCGCGGGCAGACACTCGCGCAGATGGCGCTGGCGTGGGTATTGCGGCACAAGACCGTGACGAGTGCGCTCATCGGCGCCAGCCGGGCCAGCCAGGTGGAAGACTGCGTGGGGGCGACGCGCAATTTGAATTTCACGGGCGAAGAACTGGCGCAGATCGAATCCATTCTCAAAACGTGATCCGCCCCGGGCTTTAATCCTCAACTCGTTATTGCCCGCGCGGCAAATTTTTTCCGCGATACGCCGTTAGAAAATAAACCAGCACCATGCCCACCAGGGCGGCCAGGACACCCCAGAACAGCGGCCATTGCGTGCCGGTCGGACGCGCGCAGGCGGCAAACCACCAGCCCGTACCGAGGTAACCAATCAGATTGCCCACGCCGCCGCCCATCAAGGACAACAAAGCCTGCGCCCGGGCTCGCCAGGCTGGGTCCACGCGCTGTTCGAGATAGATTTGGGCGGTGATATACACCAGCGCAAACGAAGCGCCATGCAGTGCCACGCCCGCCAGCAGCCAGTATTTTTGATTCACCGCACTTAATACGAACCGCAGCACACCGAAGCCAAGGCCGCAGGCAAAAATCCATTTCAACCGCCACTTCGCCAGCAGCCAGCCGAGGCTGAACGTGGCGACAAGTTCCGAAACCTGAGCGAGGCTCATCCACGCGCTGGTGTGTGTCAGTCCGAGGTCGCGCAGATGCGTGGGCGCATACGGATAAAACGCCGCGAGCGGGATGTTTAACAGCGCGGCGGTGATGAAAACCACGCGATGGTCGCGGTGCTTCAGAAGCGTGAGCGCATCCAGTCCGAGCCGCTCATGCCAGGTGAGATTGGCGGCCGAAGGCGGCACTTCCAGGGTGGGCAGGAAAAAGGTGCAGATCCCTACGGCCAGCCAGACCACGGCGCCGCTGTAACCCGCCAGGGAGGATGTGTCCGCGTTCAGCAGGCTCACCAGCCAGCAACCGACCATCCAGCCCAGTGTGGCCAGGGCGCGGACCGAGCCAAATTCCTTTTTGGCATCCTGCAGCCGGGCCAGGATGAGCGCCGACGAGATGCTGAACATGGGTGCGTAGGAAAGGCAAAAAATCTGAATCAATGCCAGAATCAGCCACGGGTTGCCGTTGAATTTGATGGCCGTGCTGACGATGGCCATGTTTCCGGCAGTGGCCAGGGCCAGGCCACGCAGCACTTTTGCAGGGTTGGCATGCCGGTCGGCCATCGCTCCAAAAATCAGCGGGGAAACAAATGCCGCCACTGCGGAAGCGGCGAAGGCGAACGGCTTGATGACTTGCAGGCCATGCGCGTCCAGGATGGGACCCAGCGGGACAAACCACATGCTCATGGCCGCACCTTGGACGAAAAACAACACCAACAACTCGAAATATTCGGCTTTGCGCAGCGTCGTCAGCACGCCCAAGGGGACACGTTGCCGCAATAAATTTCAACTAAAACAAAATACGAACCCTTGAATTGTAGCCGATGCCGTGAGTCGGCGCTGATTTACATTGGGAAGTTTAGTGATTCCCTAAAACAAACGCGCAGCCTTGCGGCTGCGCGTGGATTGTCAATGGGTTTGGAAACGTTGAATTATTTCTGCAACTTTGCTTCCCAGTCGCGGGATTGGGCATCCCCATTCCGCTCGAATTCCATTTTGCCTTTGATGGTGCCATCCGCGATTTTACCGGAGTATTTGTTGGTGGCGGTGTTGCCGTTGAAGGTGCGGACCACGCTGAAGGAGACATCCGTGCCGGCGATTTTGCCGTCCGCAATTTCCGTGTCGGAGGTTTGACCGCCCCGGCCGGGCGCGGTGAGCTTGCCGGTCAGCTTGTCACCCTCCAGTTTCAGGGTGAGGGTGTTGGTCCGGTCCGCACCGCCATTGCGTGCCGGAACGGTCCAGATGTAAGTGCCGCTCGGATCCACTTTTTTGTCCTCGGCCCGGGCCTGAATCAGAACGCCCATCACCAGGACGGCGCCGGCCACGATTTTTGCGATTTTATTCAGAGTCATGTGTTTGTGGTAATTTGATTGGTTGTTTGCCGTAACCCCCACATGCATTCCAATCGCGCCGGGGGGAAACATGCAGGGGTTCAGACCGTTGCCAGCCATGAAAGGTTACAGGTTTATTGGCGGGGTTGGTACACGCGCACCCAGTCAACCTCGAAGCGGATGGGGAATTTTGTCTGCGACGGATCCCCGCCGCACTGGCCGCCAATGACCTGGTTCAGGATGATGTAAACCGGCCGGTGAAACGGATTGCCCCCGTCCGCATTGTCCGCGGTTGCAACGTCAAGCTGATTCATCAGTTTGCCGTCGAGCAGCATATACATCTGCTTTTCGTCCCAGGCCATCGTCCAGATGTGAAATTCCTTTGACCACGCATCGCCGCCGAGGTCCGCGACGGGTTGCTTGACCGCCAGCAATTTTGTTTTTCCATCAAGACCATAACCGAAGTTGGCGAGGACGGTGCCGGCATAAAATTCCATGATGTCCACCTCACCGCAGGCAGGCCAGTGGATGCCGGGAGTGGCGCCAAGCGTCCAGAATGCCGGCCAGCTTCCCAATCGCGTGTCAATGCGAGCCCGCATCTCAAACTTTCCATATTTGAACTCGCGCAGCCGGCGCGACGTGATGCTGGCGGAAGTGTAATCAATCCACTCGCGATTGGTCTTCCAGTTTTCGCTGCCCGGCGTGAACTGCGGATTGCGTTTGTGCTCCGGCCGCGCCTCGATGATGAGCCGGCCGTTCGTGCAGAAGGCGTTTTCCGGCTGATACCACTGCAATTCCTGGCTGCGCACAAATCCGCGTTCGTAATCCCAGTTCGCTGGGTCGGGCGGGCCGTTCGTGTCGAATTCATCATGCCAGACCAGCTTCCAAGCATTGGTGGAAACATTCGCCGGCAACGGATCGAGCCTTGTTCCGGCGCAGTTGGCGGCAAGTCCAGCGAATAAAATCAAGGCGCAAAGTGATTGGGCTGATCTGGTCATTAATTCAAATGCATCCCGACCTGGATCTCGCGAATTTGTCAGCACGGGTTCAATCGGTGCAAATTCGTGCCATCCGCGTCCAAAAATCCTGTTTCACGGAAACCACCTGCCGGGTTCTCTTGTTAGATGGTTTCCGACACGCGTTGAATTTTCACCGCCTTGCCGCTGGCCTCGTCGATTTCAATCACCGCGCCGTGGAGCCGCACGCGGTCTTTGGCCACTTCAAACCGCTGCGGCATGTTGGTCAGGAAGCGCCGGAGGACGGGCTCGATTTCGCGGCCGAGCACGCTTTCGTGCGGGCCGGTGAAGCCGGCGTCAGTCAGATACGCCGTGCCGCCGGGAAAAATCTGTTCGTCCGCCGTTTGGACGTGCGTGTGCGTGCCCACCACCGCGCTCACCTGGCCGTCCAGCATCCGCGCGAACGCGATTTTTTCCGAGGTCGCCTCGGCGTGAAAATCCACAAAGATGATTTTGGTCTGCTGGCGCAGGAGTCCGACCACCGCGCGCGCGGCGTGAAAGGGATTCTCAAGGTCGGGCATGAACGTTCGGCCTTGCGCATTCATCACCGCAATCGAGATTGGACTTTGGGCTTTGGACTTTAGACTCTGGACTTCAAAGATGGCGCTGCCCTGGCCGGGGGTGCCGGCGGGATAATTCAGCGGGCGCAGAAAACGTTTTTCGTTCGCCAACAGTTCCATGACTTCCTTCTGGTCCCACAAATGGTCGCCGGTGGTGATGACGTCCACGCCGGCGGAGAAGATTTCCCCGGCAATCCGGGGCGTGATGCCGGAACCCCCGGCGGAGTTTTCGCCGTTGGCGATGACGAAGTCGAGCTGATGTTCCTGGCGCAATCGGGGGAGCAGTTCGGCGACCGCGCGCCGGCCAGGTTGTCCCACGATGTCGCCGATGAAAAGCAGTTTCACGACGCAATTTTAACCGCGGAATATGAGAAATACACGCATGAAAAGCCGTTGGTAACCGGATATTTTCCTGTCTTTTGTCTGCGCGACGAACTCCGTGTTGCCATAGCGCACACTCCATGTCTGCCTTCGTAAACTTGCGGTCCCTTCCCATTGTCATGCAGGATCTTCCCTTCGGGTGCGGGAATGAAAATCACCCGAAAAGTGAGCTCCAACCGAATGGGTCCAGGCAGAGGATGTCCCTGTTGACCACCATTATCTCCTTAAGTTCTGTCGGTACCATCCGATAAAAATCATCAGCAGGTGTTGGTAGAGGTGTTTTGGGGATCGGCAGGGCGCACTTAACAACACAACAGATAGCTTGCATGACTGCGGAACACTCAATTTCTGACGGCGTTGGCGTGGAAAAGCGGCGAAATAATTCCGCTGCTTTTCAGTGGCAGGTCACTCCCGTCCCTCTGTCCGCCGCCGGATCCACTTCACATCTCCATTTCCCATGAGCAAGACCATTGAACTGAATCCGGTCACGCGTATCGAAGGCCATCTGGCGATCAAGGTGGAAGTGGAAGCTGGCAAGGTGGTGAATGCGTTTGTCTCCGGTGAAATGTTCCGCGGTTTTGAAAAAATCCTGCGGGGACGCGATCCGCTGGATGCCCAACACATCACGCAACGTATCTGCGGGGTCTGCCCGGTGGAACACGGCATGGCGTCGGTGCTGGCGCAGGAAATGGCCTACCACCTGACCCCGCCTCTCAACGGGATCCTGGCGCGCAATCTGATTCAGGCGGCCAACTTCATGATGTCCCACATCACCCATTTCTATCTGCTATCCGGCCCGGATTTTGTGGATGTGGCCATGATCGCGAATTATCAAGGCAGCGATCCTGCCCTCCTGGCATTGCAGAACTGGGTGAAGGCGCAACTTTCCTCGCGTACGATTGTTCCGGGTGGGCCGTTTCTGCCTCGTTACGCCGCCCAATATCTGCAGGATGCCGGCACCAATTTCACCGTGTTGCGGCACTATCTCGAGGCCTTGGAAATGCGGGCGCTGGCCCATCGCATGGGCGCGGTTTTTGCCGGCAAGCTGCCGCACGCCGCCACGCTGGTGCCCGGCGGTATCACGGAAAAAGTCACCGCCTTGAAGATCAGCGAATACCGTTCCGCGCTCGACATCTTGCGCCGCTTCATTGATCAGGCGTATTTGCCGGACGTCGCGGCGGTCGCCCAGGCGTTTCCCGAATATTTCATGGTGGGCAAGGGCTGCGGCAATTTCATGGCCTATGGTGCGTTTCCGCTTGCGGGCGGCAGCGAGACCAAACTCATCCCCTCCGGAGTTTTGATGGATGGTAAGCTGCAACCGGTCAATGTCGAGGCCATCACCGAAGACGTGGGCAACTCGCTGTATTCCTCCACCTCGGGACGCCGGCCTTATGAAGGGGAAACCATAGCGGACCCGGACAAGGCCGGCGCGTATTCATGGCTTAAAGCACCGCGTTACAATGGCAAGGTCATGGAAGTGGGTCCGCTGGCGCGGGTGTTGGTCAGCTACCAGGGCGGCCAGAATGCCACGCTCAAAAGCGCCGTGGACGCGCTGCTCTTGAATCTTGGACGCCAACCCGGCGACTTGAACTCCGTCCTGGGCCGCCACGCCGCGCGTGCCCTGGAGTGTAAACTCATTGCCGACCAGTGCGCGCAATGGCTGGATCAATTGACGCCGGATGATCCGGCATTCACCGATTTTTCCCCGCCCGAATCCGGCCGCGGTCATGGCCTGACGGAAGCGGCGCGCGGGGCATTGGGTCACTGGATGGAAATCGGCGATTCAAAGATCCGCAATTACCAATGCGTGGTGCCGACAACCTGGAACTGTTCGCCGCGTGACGATCGCGGAGTTCCCGGGCCGGTGGAGCAGGCGCTGATCGGTCTGCCCGTCGCGGACCCGGAAAATCCGATTGAAGCCGCGCGGGTCGTCCGTTCGTTCGATCCCTGTCTGGCCTGTGCCGTGCATTAGAACCGAGGACAAGCATGAACTCACTAAGCCGCCGCTCCTTTCTCGAACTCAGCACCAAGTTGTGTGCCGTCATGGGCTTGAGCGCAAGCGCGATTCCCCGTTTGGCCGCCGCTGCCGAAGAATTGGCTTCCGGTCAGGCATCCGTGCTTTGGCTCCAGGGACAAAGCTGCTCCGGCTGCTCGATTTCCCTGTTGGATGCCGAAGCCATCAGTCCCGTCCAATTGCTTACGCGTTACATCAGTCTCACGTTTCACCAGACATTGTCCGCCACGACGGGCCATCAGGCGGTGGACACGGTGAACAAAACCATCGCGGCTGGCGGCTACATCCTGGTTGTTGAAGGCTCAGTGCCGGCCGGGATGCCCAAGGCGTGCATGTTCGGAAATGAACCGTTTGGCACGCAACTCATCCGCGCAGCCAAAGCGGCCAAGGCGGTGCTGGCGGTCGGTGCCTGCGCAACGTTTGGCGGCGTGCCCGGGGCGGAGAACAATCCCACTGGCGCGGTGAGTGCGGCGCAATATCTGAAAGACCACGGCGTCGGCACCCCCACCATTTTGATC
>Ga0265320_10000580_pt1 | contig 28151 bp, 28 predicted proteins | sample 4827metaG_FD_202087 | JGI IMG/M metagenome (GOLD analysis project Ga0265320, IMG submission 202087) | Rhizosphere microbial communities from Carex aquatilis grown in University of Washington, Seatle, WA, United States - 4-8-27 metaG | ecosystem: Host-associated > Plants > Roots > Rhizosphere >... | reverse complement strand
CAAGAGAAATAATGATTCAAAAAAAATTTAGAATCGGAATCCCAGCAGTTTGCCGGCTTTCCCGCCCAGTTTGGCGAATTGTTTCAAGCCGGCCGTGGGCCATTTCCGGATCTGCTCATACCAGCCGGCCGTGGTTTCAAAAAAATCGGCCAGTTCCCGGAGCTTTTGCTCGGTGTGCTTGCCGATTTGCTTGTCGTCTTTCGCCTGTTCGATGCATTCCCGCAGCATCCCCAGGGTCGGATCCATCTCGCGCCGTTTGCGTTCGTCGAGCACGATGCGGAAGGTGTCCCAGACGTCCGGCAATGCCTCAAAATGGTCACGTTTGTCCCCCATCACGTGCACCAGCCGGACAATCCGCCAGCTCTGCAATTCCTTCAAACTGTTGCTGACGTTGGAACGGGCCACCTCCAGCGTTCCGGCGATGTCTTCGGCATTGAGCGGCTGCGAGGCAATGTGCAGCAGGGCGTGGATCTGCGCGACGGTGCGATTGATCCCCCATTTCGTCCCCATCTCCCCCCAATGCAGGATGAATTTTTGCTCGACTGGGCTCAAGGCACGCATATTTCTTTTATTTCTGTCACAGCAGAATTTACAGAACATAAGTAATACGTCAAGCAAAATGTCAAACAAAAAGTTCCCGGGCTATGCCACAGCCGGGATCAGGTTGATCTGCGGGGCGTTCGCTGGAGCCAGCGGATTGGTGCTGAAATCTTTGGATTCCAGCCGGCTCAGCCAGTCCCGGATCATCGCCAGCACGGCGGTAACATCCAGCCGCTCATGCGCGCGGGGGTATTTTTCAAGGTTGGCCCGGGCGAGCTTGAACAGCGCGGCAGCGGGGCGCCGGCGGTCCTTTTGCAGATGCACAAACGCCCCGGCGAGCTGGATCAAGCCCTTGTAAAACGCTCCATTGGGACCGTGTTTATCCTTGAGCCACAGTTGTTCCAGCACGTCGTGCGCCTCGTAAAACAGCCGGCGGTTGAAACAATCGAAATAGCCCAGGTAATACGGGTCGAGCGATTCATCGGCGAATTGCTCCACCATTTTGGCGATGCGGGCGCTTTTGTGGCTCACAAATCAAGGGTAAAGACCGGGTGACAAGTGACAAGCGGCAAGTGACACGAAAGCGCGCGACGGACAATTTACCGTCCGGTCACCTGCCACGTGCCGCGTGTCACCTCTCATTTATTGCGAAATCAACCGGAAGAAACCGCTGCTGTTGGTGGGTGAAAGCGCGACTTCGTCGTGCAGGTTGGCGAGATTGAGCGCAGGCGTGTTGGTCAGCGTCACCCAGTCGGCGGTCAGATCCTCTTTCTGCTGCAACACGAAATTGGTCGAAGGCATGAGCCAGGACAAGGCGAGGTTGCTGCCCGAAGGCGCGAGGTTCAGTTGCGGCGTTGGAGTGGATTGCGAAATCCAAATCCCGCCGCTGGGGCTGTTGACCACAGCCACCACTTCGTTTCCATCCGCCGAAATTGCGGCCGCCTGCCAGGCCAGGCTGGACACGGTGTTCGATGTCCAGATGGCGCCCGAATTCGTCGAGGTAAAAATGACGCCTTTGATCCCGAGCGCAACCAGTTTGGTGCCGTCGGCCGAGGAAGCGCAGGCAATCCAGTCACTCCGGGCGGGTACACCATTCGTTGCCCAGGTATTCCCTCCATTCGTTGAAGTAAAGACACTGGGACCGGGACCCACGGAAGCCACCGCTACCAGCCGCTCACCGTCGGTTGAAGCGGCCAGGGAATGAACACCTCCGCCTAACGAGCCAGCCAGCGCCCAGGTCAGTCCCGAGTTCGTCGAGATGATCGCGTGCCCCACATTATTGGCCGCCGTTAATCTGGTGCCATCGGCCGAAGAAACAATGCAGCTCAGATCGGCCGTCGTGGTCACGTTGGAAGTCCAGAGGGCGCCCCCGTTCGTCGAGAGATAAACCAGGTTGGAGAACCGCACCGCAGCCAGTTTGGAACCGTCCGCCGACGAGGCGGCGGAATACCAGATGCCGCCGGCGACATTGTTCGTTACCCAGGTCGCCCCGGAGTCCGTTGAAGTGTAAATTCCATTGCCGGTGGCCGCCACCACCCGGGTGCCATCGGCCGAAGCGGCCAGGGACCGCCAGGTCGGGTTCAGCGCATTGACCTGTTGCCAGGTGGCTCCTGAATTGGTTGAAGCCCAAATGGCGTTGGCCGCCGCCACCAGCCGGGTGCCGTCCGCCGAAGCGGCAATCGCGACCCAGCTCCGCAGATCCGCGCTGGTCTGCGTCCAGGTTTGGGCGGACGCTATTTGGACGGAGAGGTACAAGCAGCCGACCGTCATTGCCACGGGCAACCAATTTTTCATTTCTAATTGGGATTATTAAATCACCTTGCCGGGATTTTTCAAGCTGATTCTGGGCAATTGATGTTTCGTGGAAGCGCGATCGCCAGACGATGTTTATTCTGATTTAAGCCGAAAGAAACCGCTGTCGTTGGTGGGCAAAAATGCGATTTCATCCTGAAGATTCGTGAGATTGAGCACCGGCGTGTTGGTCAGCGTCACCCAACTGGCCGCACCCAGATCCGCTTTTTGCTGCAACACGAAGTTTGCCGAAGGGATGGTCCAGGCCAGCGCTACCCTGTTGTTCGCAGGTGCGACATTGAGTCGCGGCGCGACTGTGGATTGCGAGGTGAAAATGCCGCCGCCGTAAATGGTCGCATTCAATTTGCCCCCATCGGCCGATGACACAATTGAAAGCCAGGATTCGCCTGGGGCATCCGTCAACGTCCAGGTTGTCCCCGAATCGGTCGAAGCATAAATGCGGCCGCCATTCACCACCGCCGTCAACCGGGTGCCATCGGCGGACGAGGCGATGGATAACCAATTGCCAGAAGGCGCGTTGGTGGCCTGCGCCCAGGTTGTCCCCGAGTTGGTTGAAATAAAAATTGGACCGCCAAACCGGACTGCCGCCAGGTTGCTGCCATCGGCTGAAGCCGTCACCGATCGCCAACTGCCCGCCGGAACATTATTCGATATCCACGTAGCCCCGGAATTGGTCGAGGTATAAGTCGAACCCCCATCGGTTCCCGCTATCAATTTGGAGCCGTCGGCCGATGAGGCGATCGAAACTCACAATTTATTGGGCGCGCCCAGGAGCATCCAGGTTGCGCCCAGATTGGTTGAGGCGTAAATTCCGCCGCCCTCATTTGCCGCCAACCAGGGGTTGGCATTTACCGATGAGGCGACCGCACACCAGAGACCGGGAGACAAATTGGTCTGCCAGGTGGCTCCCGAATTGGTCGAGGTGTAAACCAGGCCGCTGGTAACGCTGGCAATCAATTTGGTGCCGTCGGCTGACGACGCGACTGCAAACCAATGTTCGTTGGGCGCGTTATTCAACGCCCACGTCGCCCCGGAATTGGTCGAAAGGTAAATCGCACCGAAATTGGCACTGGCATCTAGAGTCGCGGCAATCAATTTGGACCCGTCGGCCGATGAGGCGATGGCCTGCCAGTATCCATCAGGCACGCCGGGCACCTCCCAGTTGGTTCCTGAATCATTTGAGGTATAAATCAGGCGCTGATTGACCGTTGCCCGCAATTTGGTGCCGTCGGCCGAACAAGCGATTGAAGACCAGTTCAAGTTGGGCGCGTTGTTCGATACCCAGGTCGCTCCAGCATCGGTTGAAGTGTAAATCGAGCCCACAAAACTCGTTGGGTCAACACCGACAGCTGCCAGTTTGTTACCATCGGATGAAGAGGCAACCGAAAACCAGGCCAGACCGGGCGCGTTGTTTGACGCCCAGGTCGCTCCCGAATCGGGCGAGGTATAAATCCAACCGCCACTGGCACTGCTGGTTACCACCGCCAATTTGGTGCCGTCCGCCGAAGAAGCGATTTTATTCCAATTCAAGTTGGGTGCGTTGTTCGACACCCAGGTTGTTCCGGAATCGGTCGAAGTGTAAATCAAACCCGCAAAACTGTTGGTATCATAACCCACGGCCGCCAATTTGACGCCATCCGCCGAACTGGCGACGGACCACCAAAACAAGCTGGGCGCGTTGTTTGACGTCCAGGTCGCCCCCGAATCGGCCGACGTGTAAATCCAACCGCCGGTGACGCTACCGGCCACCGCCACCAATTTAGTGCCATCGGCTGAACTGGCAACGGAGTGCCAAAATAAACCGGGCACGTTGTTTGAAATCCAGGTTGCTCCCGAGTTGGTTGAGGTGAAGATCGGGTTGCTGGAATTTCCGGCCACGGCCGCCAGTTTGGTGCCGTCGGCCGAACAAGCAAGGGAAGTCCAGTCATTGGTAGGCGCGCCGGTTAACGCCCAAAAAGCGCCGGAATTGGTCGAAGTATAAATGCCGCCGCTGTCAACGGCCGCCGCCAATTTGCTGCCATCGGCCGAAGCGGCGATGAAAAACCAATCCCGTCTGGGCGCATTGGCAATTTGCTGCCAGCTTTGGGCCCACACCGGCTCGACGGTGAGGTTGAAGAGCAAACCCATCGTTGCTATCAGGAGGCAAGTTTTCATTTGCTAATTGAAACTATTAAATTACTTCGCCGGGATTTTTCAAGCCGATTTTGGAGGTCTGCCACGAGGCGCATCTCAATTTGGGGGTAACGGAAATATCCTGTCCCGAAGGGACATTTTGAAAATGGTTCCTTCGGAACCAAACGGCTGCTTAAAAAATGAGATGCGCCCGGCTCCACGTTGACAAGCTACCTTCGGACACAACCTATTCAGAGATCAACCGGAAGAAACTGCTGCCGCCGGTGGGCAAAAGCGCGATTTCATCCTGAAGGTTCGTGAAATTGAGCACCGGCGTGTTGGTCAGCGTCACCCAGCTCGCCGTGTTCAAATTGTCATTCTGTTGCAGCTCGAAATGGGCCGAAGGCACAATCCAGGAAAGAGCGAAGTTGCTGCCCGAAGACGTCAGCTTCAACTGCGGTGCGGGAGTGGATTGCGAGGCATAGATGCCCCCGCCCAACACCGCCACAGCCACCGACTTATTTCCATCCGCAGACCCAGCGACGGAATTTAAAGTGTCATCGGGCACACCGTCTGATGCCCAGGTGCCACCGGAATTGGTTGAGGTGAAAATATTGGGGGCAGCTTGTTGAGCCGCCGCCACCAACTTGTTGCCGTCGGCTGAACAGGCGACCGAAACCCAGGAACCACCGGGTACATTGTTTGACACCCAGGTTGAGCCGGAATCGGTTGAAGTATAAATCGGGGCAAAAACAACATTGTTGTTGATCAAAAGAGGCAAGCTTACGGCCACCAGTTTGCTGCCATCCGCCGACGAGGCGATATCCGACCAATTAAGATTGGTGGGAGCGCTGGCCGGCGCCCAATGGGCCCCTGAATCGGAAGAGAGGTAGATGGAGCCGCCATTCGTACCCAGATTGCTGCCCCCGTCTGTTGCGGCCAGCTTGGTTCCGTCCGCCGACGAGGCGACGGAAGTCCAATATCCAATGGGTGCAGTGGTTTGCGCCCAGGTGGATCCGGAATCGGTCGAGACGCAAATCGGGCCGCTGATCGACGAGCGTCCTCCCGCTGCGGCCACCAATCTTATTCCATCAGCGGATGAAGCGACTGCGGTAAAGCCCGACACACCGGGAATATTATTCGACGTCCAGTTGACCCCCGAATTGGTTGATGCCCAGATGGAGCCGGCAGCCGCAGCCACAAATTTTTCCCCATCCGCCGACGAGGCGACGCAACTCCAGGAGCCAAGGTCGGAACCAAACTGAGGCTCGCGGTTTGAACTCCAGGTCGTTCCCGAATTGGTGGAAATGTAATAACTCCACCCCAGGCTCGTCGCCACCAGTTTGCTGCCATCCGCCGATGAAGCAATGGAAGTCCACATGCGGTTGGGCGCATCAATTTGTGTCCAGCCCTGAGAGAAAACACTATTAATGGCCGTGGCCACGCCACAACCAATCAGTATTAACGTTCGCGGGATTTTCATGGCATCTCTAAAACTATCGGATTTTACAGCAAATCGCCTGCCAGATTGACTCCCAGCGGCGTCGCTTCGCGTTGACAAGTTCCCTGCCCTGCGACAATCTGCGCGTATGGCGAAACCTGCTTTGGGACGCGGTCTGGGCGCTTTGTTGGGCGGCAGCCCGGTTCTGACCCAACCGGCTCCCGCATCGGCATCGGCACCCGTTCCCGCGCCGGCGGCCCCGGCTCCCACGCCCGACACGCGCGAGCGCGTGCAACGCGTGCCGCTGGATCGCATCCGCCCCTGCCCGCTGCAGCCGCGCAAGGATTTTTCCGCCGAGGCGCTGCGCGAACTGGCGGATTCCATTCGCGAACAGGGCATCGTGCAGCCACTCATCGTGCGCGAACGCGGCGGATTTTTTGAATTGATCGCCGGCGAACGCCGCTGGCGCGCGGCCCAGCTCCTGCAGCTGGCCGAGGTGCCCATCATCACCCGCGAAGCCGACGACCGTGCGGTGCTGGAACTGGCGCTCATCGAAAATCTGCAGCGCGAAAACCTCAATGCCATCGAGGAAGCGCACGGTTACGAACAACTGGCCGGCCAATTCCAGCTCACGCAGGAGGAGATCGCCGTCAAGGTCGGCAAAAGCCGGGCGGTGGTGGCCAATGCCATGCGGCTGCTGAAATTGCCGCCGGCCGTCCAGAATTTCATCCGCGAAGGCCGCTTGTCCGTCGGCCATGCCAAGGTCATCCTCGGCATCACCGACGAGAAGAAGCTGAAACTGGCCGCTGAACGGATCATCAAGGAAGGCTTGAATGTGCGGCAGACGGAGGGCCTGGTGGCCAAGCTGCAGGCCCGGGGCTCGAGCAAATCCGGGCTCAAGCCGGAAACCGTCGCCGCGCCGGGTTCCGACCCGCACGTGGCGGATCTGGAGGACCGGTTGCGCGAAAAATTCGGCACCAAGGTCCAGTTGCGCTATGTCGAAGGCAAAGGTGCCGTGGAAATTTCGTTTTTCAGCGATGCGGAGCTAGAGCGAATTCTACAAATTCTCGGCGTATCGGCTGAGTGACCGGGGGCATGAATCCCCAGCAGTGGGAAATGCGACCAGACAAAATGCACTTTAACGCAGAGCACGCAAAGGACGCGGAGAAACGCGGAGAACAACGCCTCTGCGCATCTTTGCGTTTCTCCGCGTCCTCTGCGTTCAAAAAGTTACGCGGTTTGAGCAAAACCATTCGAACAATCGAGAGCCGCGCCCGCCGGCAGTTTTGATCTTGTCACCTGTCACATGCCACTTGTCACAACCCCATGATTCTTGAAGTTGTCAAATACGGCCATCCCGTGCTCCGGCAGAAGGGCGCGCCCATTGAAAAGGTCACGCTGGAAATCAAAAAGCTCATCGCCGACATGTTCGAGACGATGAACGCGAACCATGGCGTCGGGCTGGCGGCGCAACAGGTTGGCCAAGTGTTACAGTTGACCGTGTTGGACGTGCGCGAGGCCAAGGACCGCCCGTCCTGGCTGGAACTGAATGGCGAGCCCGCCGACGTGAATGAATTCATGCCGCTGGTGCTGATCAACCCGGAACTTAAAACCGGCGGCGACCCGGTGGCCGGCGGCGAAGGCTGCCTGAGTTTCCCGGAAATTTTCGGGGAAATCATACGGCCGGAATCCGTGACAGTGAAAGCGCTGGACAAGAAGGGCAAGCCCATCGAATTCCGGTGCGGCGGCCTGCTGGCGCGGGCCATCCAGCACGAGGCCGATCACTTGAACGGGATTTTGTTCATCGACCGGATGAGCAAAAAAACGAAAGAAGAACTGCGCCCCGAACTGGACGAACTGCAGGCCAAAACCAAGGCTGAACTGGAAGCCGGCGGCAAACCGTGACTCAATAAACCTTGCGGAGGTTCGAGGGGAGGATGTTGAGTTCCAGGCGGTATTTGGCGACGGTGCGGCGGGCGATGACGATGCCTTTTTCGCTGAGCATCTTCACGACTTCATGATCGGACAACGGCTTGGCCGGATCCTCGCTCTTGAAGATCTCGGCAATCATGTCCTTCACGCTGGTGTTGGACACGTTTTCGCCGGTGGCCGTTTGCAACCCGCCGGTGAAGAAATATTTCATCTCGAACACGCCCTGCGGGGTCTGCATGTATTTGCCGGACACGGCGCGGCTGACGGTGGTTTCATGGACGCCGACAGCTTCGGCAATCTGGGCCATGATGAGCGGCCGGAGATGGGAGACGCCCTTTTCCATGAAGTCGCGCTGGCGCTTCACGATCTGCTTGCCGATGTTCAAAATCGTCTGCTGCCGCTGGTGCAGGCTCTTAATCAGGAATTTGCCGGCCCGGATCTTTTCGCGGATGTAATTCTTGACCTCGGCGGAATTGCTGCCCTGCGACATGAGGTCCTTGTAAATGTTGCTGATGCGCAGGTGGGGAATGTGTTCGTCGTTGGTCGTCACGACAAAATCGTCGCCGACCTTCTGCACGAAGACCTCGGGCAAAACGTACTGGTTGGCGTCCGGCAGAAAAGCGCGACCCGGGCGCGGTTCCAGCCGCGCGATACGGCCCATGGCCGCCTGAGCCTCTTCGATGGTGCAGCCGGTGGCGCGGGCAATTTCGGGGATGCGCCGCTTGCCCAGCGCGTCCATGGAATCGCGCACGATGCGATATTCGAGTGACTCGCGCAGCTCGGCGCGTTCGAGCTGCAACATCAGGCATTCGCGCAGGTCTCGGGCGCCGACTCCCGGCGGATCAAATGCCTGGATGGCCTTGACCACTTCGGCGATCTTGTCCGCCGGCAGATTGTTGGCCGCGGCCATCTCCTCCACCGTCGCCTTGAGATAGCCGTAATCGTCGATGTTGCCGATGACCAGTTCCGCGATGGCCCGCTGGTCGTCGTCCAAATCCGTCTCCCGCACCTGGTCCATCAGCATCTGGGCGAAGGAGGTACCGGCGGCAAGCGAGTCGAACATGAACTGACGTTTTTCCTCTTCCTCGGCCGTTTGGCGCATGGGGATGTTCGACTGGGAAAAATGATCGCGCCATTCCTGGTCCAACTGCACGAGCTTGTCGAATTCCTGCTGAAAATCGTCGACGGGTGCTTCCGCGGCTTTGTCCGCCACGGCATCAAAGGCCACTTCTTCCGTCGTTCCCGCGGTTTCGGGCGGTTCGGCCACTTCGTCGGCGTCGCGCTCCGCCTTGTCGGATAAATCGGTTTCCGGTGACGCCATTTCCTCGAGGACGGGATTTTGCTGCAATTCCTGTTCCACCAGCGCCTTGAGCTCCAAGGTCGGCGCCTGGAGCAGAGCCAGTGACTGCTGGAGCTGAGGAGCCAGCACCAGCGACTGCGTTAAACGCGTGGATAGTTGGAGGCCTTGAACCATTTGCCGCAGCAAGATAACCCCGTTTTGGGCAACTACAAGCAAAAAGTGGCACGCCATTCGCTACATACAAAGGAATCCAACGAAAAACTGGATTTTTTCTCCCGCCAATTGCATCTTGGCAACATGAAGCTGATTCTGTCGACGCACAACCTGACCCTGACCAAGGCGATCGAGGACCACGTTCTGAAGCAACTGGGCAAACTCGATCATCTCGATCAGCGCACCATTGATGCACGCGTGACGCTCGAACACGACCATACCCGCGCAGCCGGAAAACAGTTCAGCTGCTCCATCCGCCTGAGCGTGCGCGGACCCGACCTGTTTGCCGAGAATGTGGAAAGCGACCTGTACACGGCCATCGACAAAGTCACCAAGAAAATCGAGCAACAAATCCGCAAACGCCACGGCAAGCGGAAGACGCGGAAGCACAAGATTGCCGCGCGCAGCAAACGCACCCTCCAGGAAACGGACACGGACTGAGCGTTGAGCCTGGCTGGTAGAAAACCTCATCGGGCGTCAAGCGGTGCACTTCCCTCGCCCCCGACTTCGTTGGCGGAGAGGGAGACCAATTGTGGTGCAGTCTGATGCTCGGATGTTTTCCACAAATTGCGTTGAACGTTGATTCCCCGGCCGGTAAACCGTATTAACCGGTGAGACGATTTGACGATGAGCGCTTCCAGCCACATGATTCTTCGCGCCCGGACCCTGTTGCCGGTTTCACAGCCGCCCATTGAAAATGGCGCCGTGCTGGTCTCCGGAAACCGGCTCCGCGCCGTCGGTCCCTGGGCGGATTTGCATTCATCGGCGAACGGAAAAGTGCTCGACCTGGGCGACGTCATCCTGCTGCCCGGCCTCATCAACGCCCACTGCCATCTCGACTACACCGACATGGCCGGAACGCTGCCACCGCCCAAAACCTTCATCGACTGGATCCCGCTCATCATGGGGGCCAAGTCCAACTGGGGTTATTCCGACTATGTGCGTTCCTGGTTGAACGGGGCGCGGATGCTGGTGCGCACCGGCACAACAACAGTGGCCGACATCGAGAGCGTGCCCGACCTGCTGCCGGAAGTCTGGGACGCCACCCCGTTGCGCGTGGATTCGTTTCTGGAGATGACCGGCATCCGCGCCCGGCGCGACCCGGCGGAAATCCTCCGCGAAGCCGTCGAGAAGATCGATTCGCTTTCGCACTCGCGCTGCTCCGCCTCGCTTTCGCCGCACGCCCCCTACTCCACCCTGCCCGGGTTGCTGCGCCCTGGCGCGGAGACCGCCCGCCGGCGCGGCTGGCGGTTGTGCACCCATGTCGCGGAGTCGGACCAGGAATTTGAAATGTTCCTGCACGCGCGCGGAGCGATGTACGACTGGTTGAAGCGCAACGAGCGCGACCTGTCCGACTGCGGCCTCGGCTCGCCAGTCCAACACCTGGCCCGGAACCGGGTGCTGGGAGAAAACCTGCTTGCCATCCACGTCAATGCGCTGGCGCGTGGTGACGCCGCTTTACTCGGCAAACATCACGTCCATGTGGTCCATTGCCCGCGCAGCCACGCCTATTTCCGTCATCCGCCGTTTCAACACCGGCGCCTCGTCAATGCCGGCGTCAATATCTGCCTGGGTACCGACAGCCTGGCCACCGTCCGCCAAACCGGGAAACAGAAGCTGGATCTCAATTTGTTCGAGGAAATGCGCGCGTTGGCGGCGCGGGAGCCGGAACTTTCGCCTGCGGAAATATTGCGGATGGCCACGATCAACGGCGCGCGCGCGCTTGGCCGGGCCGGACAGATCGGCGAGCTTTCGGAAAACGCCCTGGCCGATTTGATCGCTATCCCGGCCCGGGCCCGGGCCAGTGAGGCCGCCGAAGCCGTGCTGGCCCATGCCGGCCCGGTGAGCGCCTCCCTGATTGACGGAGAATGGGCGCGGCCGCCGGAATGAAACCCGGGATTGACGTATCTGCCGCCGCCTCCTTGAGAAGGCCCTTCCCCCGGCAGGGACGCCGGATTCATCCGGCAGCGCAGGGCATCCTGTGTGTTGGGCTGCCGCATAAATGCGGCGTTCCAGGGAGCTGTGCCCTGGATGTACCGATTGGCATCCAACGGCCTTTTTGCTCGTAAATCGTAAATCGTAAATCGTAAATTCCCGATGTGAACTCGTTTGACGAAGAATTAAGCCGGCGGCTGGCGGCGTTGCGTCAACAAAACCTGCAACGGGAATTGCGCCGGGTGGATTCCCCGCCGGGCACGCGCATTCGCATCGGCGGCCGGACGGTGCTGAATTTTTCGTCCAACGATTACCTCGGCCTGGCCAACGACCCGGCGCTCAAGGAGGCGGCAATCCGGGCCGTGGAAAAATTCGGGGCCGGTTCCGGCGCATCGCGGCTGGTTTGCGGGTCGCTCGCGCCGCATCATGAGCTGGAGGAAACGCTTGCCGGCTTCAAAGGCGCCGAAGCGGCGCTGACCTTCTCCACCGGCTACGCCACAGCCCTCGGAACCGTCTGCGCCCTGCTGGGCAAGGATGACATCATCATTCTCGATAAACTCGTGCACGCCTGCATCGTGGATGCCGCCCGGCTCAGCGGCGTAACCATCCGGGTGTTTGCCCACAATGATTTGGACAAACTGGAGGAGATACTCAAATGGGCGAATCGGGTCCAAAGCCCAACGCCCAAACTTCAAAGGAAGCCGCATGTTTTAATTGTCACGGAAAGTGTTTTTTCCATGGACGGCGATGCGGCGCCATTGCGCGAAATCGTCGCGCTCAAGGAAAAACACGGCGCGTGGTTGATGGTGGACGAGGCGCATGCCACCGGCCTTTACGGAAAACATCGGCGTGGGCGGGCGGAAGAATCTGGCGTGAGCAGCCGGATTGAAATCCAGATGGGCACGCTCGGCAAGGCGGTCGGGGCTTCCGGCGGTTACATCTGTGGCTCGCGTCCGCTGGTTGATTTCCTCATCAGCCGCGCCCGCAGTTTTGTTTTCAGCACCGCACCCGTTCCGGCGGCGGCGGCGGCGGCCACGGCCGGCATCCGTTTGATTCAATCGCCCGAAGGTGAACGGCGACGGGGTAAGTTGTGGGAACGCGTAAAACAGTGTAGGACAGGCATCCTGCCGGTCTCTGACTTTGCTGAAAAAGGTGACAGGCTGGAAGCCTGTCCTGCGCCCTGCGCCATCCTTCCGATCATGATTGGCGATGAAGCCCGGGCGGTGGCCATTTCCACCGCGTTGCGGGCGCAGGGTATTTTTGTCCCGGCGATTCGTTATCCGACGGTAGCGCGCGGCCGGGCGCGCTTGCGGGTGACGTTGACCGCGGCGCACACCAAAGCCGATATGGCAGAACTGACGAACGCGTTGAAACAGTTGAAAATTCAAAACCAAAAACCCGGCAAATGAACCAGCTCGCGAAACTCGACCACCGGTTTGTCTGGCATCCGTTCACCCAGATGCGTGACTGGCTGAAAGCCGAGCCGACCGTGATTGTGGCCGGCCGGGGTGCGGAACTGCGCGATGTCCGGGGACGCAAATATCTCGACGCGAATTCCTCGATCTGGACGAACCTGCATGGCCACAATCATCCGGGGATCAATGCAGCCATCCGGCGTCAGCTCGGAAGGATCGCACACAGTTCGGCCCTCGGCCTGGCGAACGAACCGGCAAGCCTGCTCGCACGAAAGCTCGTGGGAGCCGCCAACCCGCGTAGCCGCCGCGGTAACGAGGAGGACGGTTGGCTTTTCGGCCAGTCCGGCTCGTCACCTCGGCGGCTACAGAAGGTCTTTTTCAGCGACGATGGTTCCACCGCGCTGGAGGTTGCGCTCAAACTGGCCTACGAATATTCCCGCCGCACCAGCCGGAGCCGAAAGCCGAAATTTCTTTCGCTCGCCGGCGCGTACCACGGCGACACCGTGGGCGCGGTATCGCTCGGCCACATTGACTTGTTTCACAAAAGGTATTCCGGGTTGCTGTTCCGGACGGACCAGGTGATGTCGCCGTATTGTTACCGTTGTCCGTTCAACCGCGCCCGGCCGGAACGCGCCGACGCGCGCGCATACCGCCAATGCAACTGGGAATGCGTCAGCCTGGTGGAAAAGAAATTCGCGGCGCAGAAACGAAAAGGCAATCCCTACGCGGCATTCATCCTGGAGCCCCGGATGCAGGGCGCAGCCGGAATGATCCCGCAGCCGCCGGGCTGGCTCCGACGGGTGGCCGAGATCGCCCGCGGGCATGGGGCATTGCTCATCGCCGACGAGGTCATGACGGGATTTGGGCGCTGCGGGGCCGGGAATTGCACGCCGGAAGGCGGGACACCAGACTTTTTGTTCGCTTCGCAGCAGGAAGGGGTGCACCCGGATTTTCTTTGCCTGGCCAAGGGTCTGACCGGCGGATATCTGCCGATGGCGGCAACGTTGACCACGCAGAAAGTATTCCGGGCCTTCCTCGGCGAATACGGGGAATTCAAAACGTTTTTCCACGGCCACAGTTACACGGCCAATCAGCTCGGCGCGTCGGCAGCGCTGGCGAGCCTGGATATTTTGCAGGGCGGGAAATCCATTCGCGCACGGCAAAAGCTGGAAAAGGCTTTATCGGCCGAATTGCAGACGCTCTGGTCGCTGCCCAACGTCGGCGACATCCGGCAGGTCGGCTTGATTGCCGGCATCGAACTGGTCCGGGACTGGCGGACACGCGCCCCGTTTGCCCTGTCCGAGCGCGCGGGCATTCGCGTCTGCGAGGCCATGGCCCGGCGCGGCGTACTGACGCGGCCCGTCGGCAATGTCATTGTGCTGATGCCGCCCTATTGCACCACTCCGCAGCAGGCCAGAGCGATGGTCGATGTGTTGAAGACCGCGATCGCCGCCGCCTTCCGGTCCCGCACCTGACCCCGCCCGCATCGCGTCCAGGAACAGACCAGGTCAGCCGTCCTTTCGCTTAAAGTAGAAAAATAAATATTGACTATTTTAAACACTTTTGGTAATACTTTGTCAGTCGGTGCTGCTTTTGATAAGTGTCGATGATGTTTTAGCAAGGAGACAGATGGAATCAGGAACCCGATTGCGGGACATGCGGCTGGATGCCATTCGCGGGCTGTTATTGATTTTAATGGCCGGGGTGCATGTCCCCACGCCGGTTTCACATTCCCTGCAGGAACCGCTCGGTTTTATCAGCGAAGCCGAGGGTTTTATCTTCCTGAGCGCATGCCTGGCGGGTTTCGCCTACGGGAAGACTTACTGGCAGAAGGATTGGTCGGCCATGGCGGGCCGGGTCTGGCGCCGGGTGGGAAAAATCTATTTCATTCACCTGGTCGTGGTCGTGCCGGTGGTGTTGCTGGCGTGGCTGTTCGCCGGGCAGATGACACCGCTCGCCAATCATTTTCATGATTTTCTCCTGCATCCGTGGGGAAGCCTGGCATTGATACCTTTCCTGCTGCATCAACCTCCTCTGTTCGATATTTTGCCGCTCTACATCCTCTTGCTGGGAGCAACGCCGTGGTTGCTGGCCGTTGCCCGCCGGCGCGGCTGGGGAATCGTGCTGGCGTGCTCGGCCATCGGCTGGTTGGCCGCGCAATTCGATTTGACCGCCCATCTCGTCGGCGATCCCTGGCGGTTTCTCCCGTTGTGTGGGGGGGCTTTCAACCTTTTGGCCTGGCAGCTGGTCTGGGTGGCCGGACTGGCACTCGGAGAAACAGCTTTGCGCCGGCCGTTGCTCGCCGGCCAATGGCGTTCCACCGTGGCGGCCATCTCCGCCTCCATCGTGCTGGCCGGTTTGCTGGCGCGACACGGATTCATATCGTGCAATCCCGATTGGTTCCGGTGGATGGACAAATGGACGCTCGGGCCTTTGCGACTGCTCAACTTCACCGCCTGGGTTGGCTTGTTGCTGGCATGGAATCCGCGTGTCCCGGTACGTCCGCTGGCGCCGCTGGCGCTGTTGGGTCGTCATTCTCTGGCTGTGTTTGCCTTCCATCTGCCGCTGGTGGTGGCCGCCACCACGATCATCGGGGTCGTTGCGCCCCCCGCCGCCGTGCAAACGGACATCGGTCTGCTGGTAATTGTCCTGCTCTTTCCCTGGGCGACGTGGCTGGAATGTTGCCACCCCCGCTCGCCGGTTCCTGCGGTGGGGATTCCCGTCAGCGCGGGCCGGTTGTCGCTCCGGACCGGTGGCGGAACGGTGGAGTTACAGCCGGAGGTTCCCCTCAGACCTTTGTTTCCCCGAGTTCGAGCAAGCGCGCGAATTGTTCACGTGTAACCGGGGAGACCGACAATCGCGGCCGCCGGGCCAGCGTCATTTCCTTCAGGATCCTGTCAGTTTTAATGGCCGCGAGCTTGACGGGTTTGGCCAGGGATTTGACCGCTGCGATATCCACCGCCGACCAGTCGCCTTCGTCCGCCGTCGGGTCGGGATAAGCGGTCTTGACGGTGCGGGCAATGCCGACGACAGATTTTTCCGCGCCGCTGTGATAAAAGCCGACGATGTCCCCGGCCTTCATCGCGCGGAGGTTGTTTCGCGCCGCGAAATTTCGCACCCCGGTCCACGCCGTTTTGCCGTCCTGCGTCAATGCTGACCACGAGTAGGCTTCGGGTTCGGATTTTACGAGCCAAAAGTTCATGGAAAGAATTTACGATTCATGATTTACGATTTACATTGGCCGCGTGAGTCTGGCCGAAAACCTCGAACAAGTCCAACAGCGGATTCGCGCGGCGTGTGAACGCGCCGATCGCGAGGCAAATTCCGTCACCTTGCTGGCGGTTTCCAAGACGCGTCCGCCGGAGACCATCCAGGCCGCGGCGGATTGCGGCCTGGTTTTTTTTGGCGAGAACAAGGTTCAGGAGGCCCGGGCAAAAATCCCCCTGTGCCCCGGCAGATTGCGCTGGCACTTCATCGGCCACCTGCAATCGAACAAATGCCGCGAGGCCGTGGAATTGTTTGAGATGATCCAGAGCGTGGACAGCCTGTCGCTGGCGCGGGAAATCAGCAAACGCGCGGAGCAGGCGGCAAGGACCCTGCCGGTGCTGCTGGAGGTCAATGTCGCCGGGGAGGCGAGCAAGTTCGGTTACACGCCGGAAAAACTGCGGGCGGAACTCAAGGAGCTCAACGCCCTGCCGCGGCTGGAGGTCCGGGGTTTGATGACCGTGCCGCCCTGGACGTCGGAACCGGAAAAGGCCCGGCCCCATTTCCAGCGGTTGCGGGAGTTGAAACGGGAGGGCGAACAGGTTCTCAGCGCGCCCCTGCCCCATTTGAGCATGGGCATGAGCGGCGACTTCGAGGTGGCGATCGAGGAAGGGGCGACCATCATTCGCGTCGGTACGGCCCTGTTCGGGCCGCGGACCCGGGCCCGGCCGCGGACGGAAATGGATTAAATGTTGCTGCAATTCGGGCGAAATGGGTTAGTGTGAATTGATGACAATCGAAACGTTCAAGCGCGAGATTACCACGGCGGCAAAAGCTTACGACAAATTCGTCGTGTGCCTGGAAAAAACGCCGGAGGATTTTGAAACATCGCTGGTCTCGCTGATGGGCAAGGCCATCAAGGCTTACGAGAATCGCGGCGCGGGCATGCGCCACGGCATCGCGCTGGACAACCAGGTGACGATCATTTTAAGCCAGGGTGACGGCGAGCGGCCGTTGTGCGGCATTTATTTCAACCTCAACTCGCCCTATCAGAAAAACATGCTCCCCAAAACGGTGAAAGCATTCACCGAAAAATCCCACAAGAAGGAAGATTGAGCCCGGACGGGTTTATTGGTCGCGCACCTCGTCGCCGGCCTGGGCCTCGCCGTTGATCAGGTCGGCCACGATGTTGTTGTCACGTTGCGGACCGACGACTTTGACTTCGCCGACTTTCATGCCGTTGCGATATAGAAAAAGCGTTTGCTCCAGCCTCGGCATCCGGCTGACGGGGAAACCCAGCACGACAAAGCGTCCGGTGGAATTATACCAAAGGACCTGGGCGGTGAGCGAATTGTCCGGGGTGACAATCATCGGCGGGGTTTCGCCACCGGCCGTCGGCGTTTGGGGCGCCGGCGCGTGACGATGGAAAAGGGCGCACCCATTGGCCAGCAACGCCACCATCAACAAAATCCCCAACATGAAAAACTTCATGGCGACAGTTAAGCGCGTGGCCGGGGGCAGGTCAATTCACGATTCAACCAAACCGGTGGGGCGAGACTCCCCGCGAGCCGCCGGGCGTTTTTTTTAAGCGGCTCGCGAGGACGCTCACCCCACCCTGTTTAAGTCAGAGATGTTCAGTGATGACCGTGTCATTATGCTCGTAAGCCGGCGCGCAACAACACAGCAACCGCAGCGGCTCGGCGCCGGTGTTCCATAGCTTGTGTTTGCACCCGGGCGGGATCGCAATGGCGTCGCCGGACTTCACCTCGCGCGTTTCGTCCCCGATCCGGATCCGGCCCGCGCCGTGGGTAAGATAATAAATCTCCTCGGTCCGTAAATGGTAATGTTCCTGCGTGCTCGCGCCCGCCGGCAGGCGTGCCTCGGCGAGGCTTTGGTGGCGGATGACAGAGTTGCGATGAGCCAGCAACTCGCGGATCTCCGAGCCGTCCTTGGTGATGAAGGACGGCACGGCGTCGAGATTTTTGATGTCCATAATTATTTTGTCCCGTCCTCGCCCTCTGTTTTTTCAAGGACGAGACGGATTCTAAATTAAAACCCTTCCGGCATGCCAAAGATTTTTGTCCAGTTGGCCTGCCCCAGAACCACACCGGCGACGATCAAAACCATCGCTGTCCAGAACGTAGAGGTGACCGGTTCCCGCAAAAAGAAATGGGCCCAGGTCATTGTGCTCAGCGGCAGGAGATTGTTGAACAGCACGACCTGGCTGGTTCGCCAGTGGCGGAGCGCATTATTCCACAGCGCGTAAGGGAATACGCCGCCGAACAGGATGCAAAATAACAGCACGCCCAGGGAAGCGGTGTTGACGGTAAGCCCTTGCATCGCGACCTCCGCCAGCCCGAACGGCAACAACGCGATTCCCGACATCCACATGGTATGCGCGGCGACCTCGGCTCCGCTCAAGTTTGCGCTGAGAATGCGCATTTGATGGCTGAAATTCGCCCACAGGATGCTGGCGGCCAGCCCGAAAAATTCCCCCAGCAGGTCGATTTTCACCGTTTGCAGCGCCGGCCAGAACAGGACCAGCACGCCGGCGAGCGCCAGCAACGCCGCCCCGTAACGTTGCGCACTGGCCCAGGTCCGTCGCGGCCGTTCCTCCCAGAGCAAGGTCCACACCGGCGACGCGCCGATGTACAACGCCACGTGCGAGGCCGCGGTCAGGCGGAGGGCCCAGTTAAAGACAACGATGTAAACCGCGAGGCCCAGCCCGCCGCGCAACCACAATTGCCGGCGCAAAGGCGAGGTTAATGGCCGGTATTCGCCCAGCCAGGATGTAAAACGCAACACGGCCAGCAGCAGGAGTCCGGCGCAGACAAAGCGGATGGCCCCCGTCCAGACCGGCGGCCAGAGGGCGACCAGCCATTTGGTACCGGCGTTGTTGCCGCCCCACATGATGGAGACGAGCACCAGGCTTCCGGCGATGGCGGCATTCGGCTTTGGTTGCGGCACGCGGCGAGTAAGCCAACGCCCGCGTCAGTTGCCAATGAAATTCCTCAGGCTGGCACATCTGGTGCGCAATCAGAAACCGACTGTCTGCGAAGCTGGTTCAAAGCAACCAGCCGGTTATCCCCTGGCGAGACCAGGACATCTGATCGTACGCGGTAAAGATCCCAACGACCATCAGCGGAACCGTTTCCGAAGCCTTAAAAAGGGGCGCTCAATGCCATAATAGGAAACGGATGCGACTGAAAACAGCGGGATGATCCAAAGTCCCATCCACCAAACACGGCTCAAGGCCAAACTTTCAGGTGGAGACCAAAACAATTGTTGCCAGATGTAAAGGGAATAGGACAAGACTCCAATTTGGCGAACCCAGGCCCAGTTTAATCCACGATAAAAGCCCCAGTCAGGCATGATTACACTCTGTAGCAGAAGAATCGAAAACCCCAACGCTTGCAAGGTGGGTCCCAGCCGGATGATCAGCCATGGATCCAGAAAGTTTGAAAAAAAGATCAGGGCAATGGCCAGAATTGCAACCAACCAGGACCGGGATTTCAAATATTCTCCAACCCATTCGCGCTCACGAGCGAGGAGGATGGCGCAAAGGCAGCCAAAAGCCAAAGAATCGAAACGCAAAAAAAAGGAATTGGCACAGAAAACCGGCTTGAGAATTTCAGGATAGAGGCGGGTGATCCACATCCCTCGGAAAACGGGTGCCAGCAGAATGACCGCGCCCAGGATCAACATGGCCGTGCGAAGTTTCCGGCCCGCTCCGGACAGCAGAAGTGCCGTCGGCCAGATCAGGTAAAATTGCTCCTCCACCGAAAGCGACCAAAGATGCTCACTGGACGCACTCCCCGCCACAAAGTTTCTGGTAAAAGTCAAATTACCAATCCAGGAAGCAACACTTTGTCCGGTGGAAGCAAACAAATGCAATCCCGCCAGAACACCCAAAAACGTAAAATAGACGGGAAATATCCGCAAACAGCGGCGGGCATAGAAGTGCTTTAAATTGACCGACCCATTTTGATCCAGCTCGAGGACCACAAGCCAGGTGATGAGGAATCCGCTGATGGTGAAAAAGAACCGGACCCCCAAATCGCCGTTGAAGATCAAATCAAAAAACGGCGGCTTCAGTCCGACCGGAAAACCAGCGGCGAATGTGCTGTGAAACCCGAGCACCATTAAAATACTGACGGCCCGCCAACCATCCAGGGATGGCAGCCGTGAAAGATTCGTTGTGCTCGTTTGCGGCTGCGGGTTTTCACCGGAGATATGCCTCATGAACCAGACCAGAAATAATTTCCCGGCAGAACTGTCAAGCCGTTTGCATCATGATACCCCGAGCCGATCGACCCGGCATTCATCACTGTGAAAATTGTTTGACCGGCGCGCCGCGCCGCCTAATCTGCCGGCATGGTCCATGCACCCGGTTTTCTAAGTCTGGTCAACGATGCCAAAAAGCGCGTGAACGAAATCAGCGCGGCCGAGGCGCGCGTGCGCCTGGCCGCCAATCCTAAAATCGTCCTGCTGGACGTGCGGGAGGACCACGAATGGCAGGCGGGTCATGCCGCCGAAGCGGTGCATCTCGGCAAAGGCATCCTGGAACGCGACCTGGAGAAAATGTTTCCCGACCCGAAGACGGAGATCATCATGTATTGCGGCGGCGGGTTCCGGTCGGCGCTCACCTGCGACGCGGCGCAAAAAATGGGCTATCGCAATGTCCACTCGCTGGCCGGCGGTTACAAGGGGATAGCGGCGGCGGGCTGGCCGATCAAGAGCGGCGATTAACCGCCCACGGGTTGGGCCGCGGACGAAGTGGCGCGACCGCGGGAGCAAACACGGTTGAGCGCGTTGGCGACCGGGAGAATTTTTTCGCGCGGGCATTCGCCCATCAGGCAGATCTGGATCCAGTTTTTCCGGCGGAGATAGTCGCTGTTAAAGCTCAAAAGGTAACCGGCCTCGTGCATGGCCTCCCCGATCTTCACTGAATTCAGCTCCGGCGGCAGCGCGATGGTGATGACAGCGGGCGAAGTCTGGATGTCCTGGCTGATCAGGCTGAAACCCAGTTCCGCCAGATGCAGCCGCAGGCCGGCAGACGGCCCGGCGATTTCTTCAAAGCGCTTTTCGAGGTCCAGCCGGCGGATGGCGGCGTGCAAAGCATGGAGCAAATTGGAGGAGAACGTGAAGGGAATTCCCTGTTCCTGCGCGTACAAACCAAGGTCAAGATAACGCGGCAGCCGGTCCGGCGCGGGGACAACTTCGTGCTGGTAGAAAACCATCGCTAGCCCCGGGTACGCGCGCAGCCCTTTGCCGCTGGAAGCCGACGCCAGGTAAACCTCACCCAGGTCCACGGGCATGGTGCCGATGGAGCTGATGCAGTCCAGGCACAGCTTCGTCCCGTGTGCGACGCACAGGCGCTTGAGCGCCGCCAGGTCATTGAGCACGCCGCTGGACGTTTCACAATGGACACACCAAAGCCAGGCGGGCGCAAACCGGGCGGAAAGTTTGCTCTCGATCGCGGTCAGGTCCAGGGGGCCGCCCCACGGAAATTCCAGCACTTCGAATCCCAGATTAAACCGCCGGGCCTGGTCCACCAGGCGGCTGCCAAATTCACCGTTGCTCACCACCAGGCCGGGCTGGCCCAGCAACGACAATTGGGCGGCCACCACGTCGTTGGCCAGCGTGCCGGAACCCATAAACACTTCAACCTCCCGGGCCCGGGTCAGGTCGCGGAGAATCTGTTTGGTGCCTTCAAAGTCCTTTTTAAAACTGTCGCTGCGGTGCGATTCGGGCGCCTGCTCGAACGCCCGGCGCACTTCGCGCCGCACGGCGACCGGCCCGGGAAGAAAGTTCACCGCGCTGGGATGAAACGAGCGGGCGGGCGAGGCGCGCAGAAATTCGCGGGCCGTGACCTCGAACGTTTCCAGCGTGACGTACATCGGCTGGAACTGCGCGTCACCGTTCCCCACCAGCGGACCAAAAGGCACGAAACCGAGGTGCGAGTAAAATCTCAACTGCCGGGTGGTGCCCGAAATGATGGCGAGATCATAACCTTTTTCGACGCCATGCTGCCAGAGGAGCGCGAGGATCCCTTGCAACACCTGGCCGCCGCGCGCGCCGCGGAATCTCTTTTCGATGGCCAGCAGCCGGATCTCACAGATGGTCCGCCCCGGCGGCAGATGAGCATCGAGATCCGGCACTTTTTGATCAAGCGAGAACGGCCGCTGGCCGCGCACGGCGAGCATCCCCACGAGCTTCTGGTTGCTCAAGCAGATTAGATACGTGTTTTCGCCGTGAAATTTGTCCACGAGCCGCGGGGTGGCGGATGGTTCATGTTGCGGGATTTCCTCGACAAAGGTCCGGTAGTTCAGGCGGTGAATCTGCTCGAATTCCCAGCCTTCTGTTGCCAGTTTGAATACCAGCGGTTCCGATGGATTCATAATTTGGTCGATCCGGTTTCCGTTGCCGCGCCGCGCCGCGCGGACCACAAGGCTATTTCTTCGATGAAATTTCTCCGGTGCGCAAACAAAATCAGCGCCGACGATATTGCGGCCAGCGTGGCCGTGAGGCCATCGTGCTCAAACCACAGGCTGGCCAGGGGAACGCTGGCGAAGGCGAACATGCCGGGCAGGACGCTTCTCCGGGTCAGAGCCAGGCCGGCCAAAAACAACGCGGCAAAGGTCAGGGCCACCCGGTAATCCAGCGCCAGCAACGCGCCCAATGACGTGGCCACGCCTTTGCCGCCGCGAAAGAGCAATGGCGCCGGCCAGATATGTCCGGCCACGACGGCCAGCATTGCCAGCGCGGCCAGGTGATGGTTATGGGTCCAGGCCGATGCGCCCCAGACCGCCAGCGCGCCTTTGCCGAAATCACCCAGCACCGTCAACCCGAAACCGGGGCGGCCCAGCACCCGGCTGACGTTGCGCGCACCGGTGCTGCCGCTTTCGATTTCCCGGATGTCCCGGCCCGTACGCCAGCGGACGAGATGATAACCGGTGGCAAGGCACCCGAGGAAATAAGCGCCCAGCAGACAGCCGGTTGCTTGAAACCAGTTTGCGGACTGCAATGGTTCGACCCACGTCATGGGGACAGTCTCTTGCTGCTGTTCTGCCGGAGTTTAAACCGAACGGCGGTGGTGTGAAACAAAAACTTCACGTAAACGTTGTTTATTTGACATGAGGAAGAGTTCCCGCCGGACCGGGGCGCCACCTCCTCCGGCTTTGGCTCGACAGCCGGTGAAATTCAAGATAGATTTTTGCTGCCAGGGCCCATGGAATGTGGACTTACGAACCCCGCCAGGGCCGGAAGGCAGCAACGGTAGTTTGCTCCGTATCTGCCGTGGTCACCCTGGCATTCTGAATTTACGATTTGCGATTTCGAATTCACGATTGCCCGGGCAATCAACAACGACGCGTAAATCGTAAATCACAAATCAAAAATGTCATATCAGGTCATTGCCAGAAAATATCGTCCGCAGCGGTTTGCGGACGTGGTCGGCCAGGAACATGTCACGCAGACGCTGGCCAATGCCATCGGGCAAAAGCGGATCGCGCACGCCTACCTGTTTTGCGGCCCGCGGGGCACCGGCAAGACCACCATCGCCCGCATTTTTGCCAAATGCCTGAACTGCACCGGCGGCCCGAAAGTCGACTTTGACGACCAGGATTCGCGCTGCATCGAAATCGCCGAGGGCCGTTCGCTCGACGTGCTGGAAATCGATGGAGCGAGCAACAACGGCGTTGAACAGGTCCGCGAACTCCGCGAGACCTGCAAATACGCTCCCGCCAACTCATCATTCAAGATCTACATCATCGACGAGGTCCACATGCTCTCGACGGCGGCGTTCAACGCGCTGCTCAAGACCCTGGAAGAGCCGCCGGCACATGTGAAGTTCATGTTTGCCACCACGGACCCGGAGAAGGTTTTGCCGACGATTCTCTCGCGGTGCCAGCGGTTTGACCTGCGCCGGATCCCTTCCGCCCTCATCACCCAGCATCTCGCTCACATCGCGAAGCTGGAGAAGGTTAAAATTGACGGGCCGGCGCTCCTCGCCATTGCGCGCGGGGCGGACGGCGGGATGCGCGACGCTGAATCCACGCTGGACCAGCTCATCAGTTTTTGCGGCGACAAGATCGAGGAAGCCGACGTTTTGTCCATGTTCGGCCTGGCCGCCCAGGGCCAGGTGCTGGGTTTGACCCGGGCCGTGCTGGCCGGTGAAATCCAGGCCGCGCTGGCCCAGTTGAACGAACTGGCGCAAAACGGCAAGGACCTGGGCCGCCTGCTTTCCGACCTGTTGAATCATTTCCGCAACCTCCTCCTGTTCCAGGTCTCGCGCGGCGACCTGAACCTGCTCGAGGTTTCCGAGGCGGAAGTTGCGGCGCTGAAGGAGCAGGCTCCGCTGGCCAATGTTGAATCGTTGACGCGCATTTTGGAGGTCCTGACCGATGCGGAAATGCGCCTGCGCGACGCCGCTTCAAAAAAAATCCTGGTCGAAGTCACGCTGCTCAAGGTCATTGAGGCGCGCCAGGCCGTAAGCCTGGACTCCGTTTTGAAGCAGCTCAACCAGCTGCGTGGCGGCAGCGCCGGCATTCCGGCGGCCGCCGCGGCGACGGCGGCAAATCCGGGTTTGCGCCCGGCTCCGGCTGCTCCCGCGGCCAAACCGGCGGCGCTGCTGGAAGCGCCGCCCGTGCCCGCCGACCTGGCGGAGTTATGGACCCGGCTCATCGAGGCTGTCGGCCGGGTCAGCCAGTTCACCCGGACCTACCTGCTCGATGCGCATCCGGTTTCCTTTGCGCAAGGTGTCCTGACCATCGGTTTCGACCCCGAATTTGAGGATCACCTTGGTTTGGTGGACAACGCGCGCAATCACACCCTGCTCCAAACCAAGCTGGCCGAGCTGGGCCAGGCGAACACTCAGATCAAATTCATCAAGGCGGAGGCGCCGGTCGGTTCGGGCGCCAAAACGACAGCCCCGGTTCCGGCCGCCAGTGCCCAACCCGCGGCAGTACCCACGCCCGCCCGGCCCGCGAGTGCCCCGGCTTCGGCCGGAAAGGAAAAGCCTGCGCCCGTGGCATTCAACAAGAACGACTTCAAGAACGACCCGTTGATTCAAAAAGCCCTGGAAATTTTCCGGGGCCAGATTGTCGAGGTCCGTTCCTGATTTTTCCTCAACTCCCAACCCTCAACCCGGAACTTTTTAACATGTCCAGCATCGGCAAACTCATGAAACAGGCTGCACGCATGCAGCAGCAGATGGAACAGGTGCAGGCCCAGCTTGCCGCCCGCACGGTCGAGGCCACCAGCGGCGGCGGCGCGGTCAAAGTCACCGCCAAATGCGACGGCTCCCTGGCGTCCATCAAAATTGACCCGCAGGCTCTCAATCCTTCCGACGCACAGCTGCTGGAGGATATGATTGTGACCGCGGCCAACCAGGCCCTGGGCCAGGCGAAGGACATTTCCAACACGGAAATGGGCAAGGTCACGGCCGGTCTCAACCTGCCGGGATTTGGCTAAGAGGTTAAACCGTTGAATGGTTGAATCGTTGAACCGGAAACCGGCCGGAAAATGAACGATTCAACGATTTAACCGTTCACGATTCGACGATGTTACCCGACCCCATCACCGCGTTGATTTCGGCGTTGAACCAGCTGCCCGGCATCGGGCCGCGTTCCGCCGAGCGCCTGGCGTTGCATCTCGTTCAGGCGGATCCGGCGGCGGTGAAACAGCTGGCTGACACGCTGCTCCAGGCCCGGGAGCAGATCCGGTTTTGCGCAACCTGCGGCGCGTTGACGGAAAAGTCGCCCTGCTCCATCTGCACCGATGCGCGTCGGGACGCTTCGCTGGTATGTGTGGTGGAGCGGGCGGTGGATATTTTAAGCGTGGAAAAATCCGGAACGTATCGCGGACGGTATCACGTGCTCGGCGGAAAAATTTCTCCGCTCGACGGCGTCGAACCCGACGACCTGAGCATCAGCGCATTGGAAAAGCGCCTGACGCAGGAACCCATCAAAGAGGTGGTCATCGCGCTGGGCACGGATGTGGAGGGGGATGCGACGGGCCATTATCTGGCCAAGCGGCTGGCGCGCCCGGGATTAAAAATTTCCCGCATCGCCTACGGTCTGCCCGCCGGCAGCGGGCTGGAATTCGCCGACGAACTGACCCTCAGCCGGGCCATGGAAGGTCGCAGGGACATGTCGTGAACACGGTTGTTGTCTTCGATCTGGGCAAGGTCCTGGTGGAGTTCGACCACACGATTGCCGCCCGCAAAATTGCCGCCCGCAGCCGGAAATCTCCTTCGGAAATCAAGGCGCTGATCGAGCAGTCCCGTTCCACCATTGATTACGAAACGGGACGCATCACACGCCGGGAATTTTTTGATTGGATGCGGGAAGCGGCCGGCTTTCAAGGCAGGTTCGAGGAGTTCAGCGATTTTTGCGCCGACATTTTTTCGGCCATTCCGCCGATGATTGAACTTCACGCCGGCCTCCATCGCCGCGGCATCCCGACATATGTTTTCTCGAACACCAACGAACTGGCCATCGAATATGTCCGCCGACATTTCCCGTTTTTTCAGGATTTTGATGGTTACATTTACTCCTACGAAGTGGGCGCGATGAAGCCCGATGCGAAGATTTACGAGGCGCTGGAGCAGCTGGCCGGGCGGCGCGGCGCGGACATCGTTTACCTGGACGACAAACCGGAAAATGTGGCGGGCGGCACGGTCCGGGGCTGGCAGGCGATCCTGCATGAGACGCCGGGAAAATCGCGCGCGGCGGTTGAAAGAATCTGCGGATCAGTTTGAGCGCGGCTTGACCGGCCGGAGACCGACATCGTGGGCGATGTCGCTGAATTCGTCGTGGCTGACCTCGTCCAGCTTTTTGCCGCGCGCCTTGAGTTTTTCGTTGATCTTGATGGCCTTTTCGGTCATCTGCTCGTGCGTTTCTTCCGTACCGCCGACCAGCGCGAAGTTTGGCCCGGTGGTAATGCGTTTATGGCCGTCGGAATCCAATCCGACACCCAGCAGCATCGCCTTGCGTTTTTTCTTTTGCGGCATGTTTGTCCTCAGCCCAAGCTAAGTGCGGATGCCATCAGGGTCAAGCCACACCCATCGCCGGAGCCGGTGCTTAAGGCTGGAAATGTCCGCCTTGACTGCCCGGGAACACTTCCTACATTGGTGCAGTTTTCGTGAACCAGCTTGAGCGGTTGGTGCCTGAACCATATGACCAGTCGTTGGGTGTCCCTCGTCAGCATGTCTTTGGTCGTTTTTGCCTGCCTCGTGCTGGCCTGGCAAGTTCTGCATTATGACCAGCCGGGTGAAGGAATGGTGCCCGAATCGTGCCTCGCCCTGTCCGGCCGCAAAGGGGAACAACTGGCGAAAATCCTCGACCTCGTGCCGCGGGTCGGCAGTTACCGTCCGGGCGTCGCATCCTGGTGGACCCTGGATCTGGCGTTGCCGCAGGAGACGCGGGTCTTCATGGCTGACATGATCGGTCCGACCAATGACGTCAAAATTAATTATTATTATGCCGCAACGTACTACCTTTTCCCCCGGGAGGTCGGTGTCAGCCTGGACCATACCATCCGCATAACCCAGGACGGCCTGATCGGCCGGACGTCTGAATTCGACGAGGAAATCCTGGCCAGCGGATATGACGTGAGGCTGGATTTTGATGCCGGTGAAAAGATGCATTGCAAGACCCTGCACGAATTTCCAACCCGGAGCCCGGCCAATCCGGAATGGTTCGATTCCGTCTCCGATACCGGCCTGGCGTTCATACTGCCATTATTGACGGCCTTGACCGGGATGTGGCTGCTCCGTTTGTTGTTTCCCGGTCCAGGCGCGCAAATGCCGTTGCTGGAACAACTGGCCGTCGGCCTGGGTCTGGGAATGATGGCGGCGACTGCGCTGGCCTTGGGCATCAAACTTTGCGGCTGGCACGGATATCACCTGGTGTCCCTGATATTAGGTGCCGGCGGCATCGCCGAACTCTGGTGTCACCGCAACGTTTACGGGATCGGGATCGCTGGCAGTTGCCGGAAACTGGTCCGCCGCCCCGTGCTCATCGCCATTTTCGTGGTTGCCTCACTGGTATTCCTCATCCTCTTCCGACTCGCCGGCTTGCAGGGGGTGGTTGACCCCGATGCAATCGTCGGGTGGTTGCTCAAGGCGAAGATGATGCATCTGTATGCCGGGAAGGAAATGCTGCAATGGTTTTCCAACCCGCGTCTGGCCGACGCGCATCTGGATTATCCCACGCTGGTGCCTTCCCTGCATGCCATCACCTAC
>Ga0265320_10000579_pt1 | contig 28156 bp, 25 predicted proteins | sample 4827metaG_FD_202087 | JGI IMG/M metagenome (GOLD analysis project Ga0265320, IMG submission 202087) | Rhizosphere microbial communities from Carex aquatilis grown in University of Washington, Seatle, WA, United States - 4-8-27 metaG | ecosystem: Host-associated > Plants > Roots > Rhizosphere >... | reverse complement strand
GCGGTCGAATTAAGGATGGTCAACGCAGCGGTGGTAACGCCCGAGTAAAGTCCCGTGTCGCTCAGACTGGTATAGTACAAGGCGCCAAAGGCCTCGCGTTGCCACAGAAAAGTCGCGTTGCCGTCCGCTGCCACATTGAACGAAGCCCCTGTTCCAGCACTCGAAGCTTCATTGGCCGGTTGGAGCGAGAAAACCGGCGGGGCCGTCGTGACGCTCAAAGCAGCCGACGTACTCAAGGTAGAGCCGCTCAAGTTTGTCGCCACCACGCGGAATTGGTCGCCGGCCATCGCCAGTGTGGCGTCGGAGACCGTCAAAGTCGCGGAGGTTACGTTGGCGTAGGCGCCGGTGTTTGTCAGGTTGGCATAGCTGCCCGTGCCCGCGGCCTGGCGCTGCCACTGCAAAACGGCGCCACCGTTGGCCGCCACCGTAAACGTCGCGGCAGTGCCGGTCGTGACCGCTTGATTGGCGGGCTGGAGGTCGAAGGTCGGCGGAATGGGTACAACCTGGCCGAGGGAATTATACATCAAGCCTCCCGTCCAATCGCTGGCCGCCGGGCCACCCCGCGCATTGAGGACGGTGAGGTCGAGCGTGACGCCGGCCTTGGCCAAGGCGCGGCCATTTCCAGTAATATTATTGCCGAAAGTGATGCTGGTGCCCGCCAGATAATTACCCAACACCTGATTGTTAGCGCCCAAGACCACCGCGCTGCCCGCCACCCAAAAGATGCCGTCATCGCGACCGCCCCGGGTGCCGGTGTTGGTCACGATCACCGCAGAATTCACTGCGGTGATGAGCGCCGTGCCGATTTGAAAGACCCAGCAGGCATTGTTCTGCCCCTGGGCATCGAGCGTCAACACGCCGTTGAGCGCCGCCGCGGCGTCAAACTTGTAAACTCCGGGCGGGAGCGTCAGGCCGCCCAAATTCGTGTTACTCAAATTGACCTGGGCCGCCATCCCGGCCAAACCTACTTCCGCTTTGATCAAGTCCAAGCGCGCCTGGTTGGTCACATTTCCCGTGGCCAGAATTTTCCCTCCGCCCGCAAGCACCGCGGGCGGGAAACCGGTGATCCCGGTGGTCGCACCCGGCGCGAGTCCGACATTGCCGCTGCTAATGGTGGTCCCCGCCACCCCCGTGCTGGTGATGGCCGTGCCTCCGAGGACGGCGAAGTTGCCCGCTGACAGCAAAATGGATTGGCCGAATCCGGTGGCGGGAACGCCGCTCAGCACCGCCAGCGCCGCGACCCATAAAGCAATTCGATATTTTATATCCATAATCAAGAATTATACTTAATTCATTCCCGGCGCGCCATGGGGTACTACCCTATCGGAAAAAGACAACGTTCGGCATCTGTCGCCGTTCCGCTGGGGCTGTTCGCGCCCGGGCTGCGCGCGGCGGACATCACCCAGCCACCCTAGCTGGGACAGATAAACAATAAGGCCGCCTTTTCGGATGAACCGCCCGACGACGACTTGCCTAAAATCGCCATAATTCCTCGCGCCCGCGCGTGCTGAAAATTGACACTGACCGTCCGGACCACGGGTTCCCGCCGTTCATGGAAATCCCACCCTCGATTTTCCACCGGCCACCCGGCTAGCGGCGGCGGCTATGGAAAAGCCAGGCGCCCACCATAAGACCCAACCCGACCGCCATCGCGAGCGAGGTGCCGGGATGCTGGCGAATCGTGGTGCTGGTGTACTTCGCCCCGGCGGCGACTTTCTTCCGTGCGCCGTCATAGAGGTCGGAGAAACGTTCCTGCGCCGCGCCAAAGCGCGCGCGCAAATGGGCCAGCGCCTCCGCCGAATGCTCGGACAGGGAGTGCGCCATCATGGTCTCGGCTTCGCCGACCAGAGTTTGCAGCTCGTGCAACAGTTCCTTGGGCGTGTGGGCAATATCGTGATTGTTTTTCATAGAAATCTTATTACAAGCGGAGAAACCAAGACGCGGACGATACAGCGCTATTCGGCAGGTTCAAACCGACGACCGCCGGTGAAGGAACAACGCTCCCACAAAGAGCACGATGAAGATGAGAAAACAGACTTTGGCGAGGAGCGCGGCAGTACCGGCGACGGCGCCGAATCCGAGGACCCCCGCGATGAGGGCGATGACGAGAAACGTTATGGCGTAACTTAACATAGTATGGTTTTGGTTAGGATTGGAAAGGTCGGGCCTAGGAGGATTTCGGCTTGAAAATCAAGCCGCCCATGCCGAGCGCCGCCGCCACGATGCCGCCGACCAGCAACTGCATGGATTTGTCCGTGGGCGAACCCGTGAAGAACCGGGAGAAATCCGAGCCAGTTGAATTGTCGGCTTGGACGCCGTAAACGATGAGCGCAATGCCGCCCGCGAGGAGCGCGATGGAAATGATTTTAATCATAGAATGGATGAGTAAATTGATCAAGTGGGTGATTGCTCCACGACCTCCAGATGTGAACGAATCATCCACGCGGCTTTTTCGTGCTGCCGCAACAGGCCCGTGATAAAATCCGCGGTGCCCAGATCGCCCAGGGTGGCGGCGCGGGTGGCATCCGTGCGGAGCTGGACGATCATTTTTTCATGCAATCCAAGCAAACCGGAAAGCATCAGCTCCGGGCTCAGGCCAATGCCTCGTTCGGCGGAAAGGCGCAAACTCTTGGTCAAGTCTGCCCAATTGCCACGGGCGCCCACTCCGAGAGCGCGGATGCGCTCGGCGATATCGTCGAGCGATTCGTGAATCTCCTCGTACTGCGCCTCAAACAAAAGGTGCAAGCCATGGAAATCCGGGCCCGTGACGTTCCAGTGGTAATCATGCGTGGTCGCGTAGAGCATGTACTCATCCGCCAGTAGGAAATTGAGCACTTGGCCCGCCGTCTGGCAGACATCGTCGCTGAGACCAAGATTGATTTTCATAGGTGGACCGATCACGCTCAGCATTCCTCCGGATTTTGCGTCATCTACCGGGAGTATAGGCGAACCGGGCGGCGTTTTCTATGGAGTATTACCCTACTGCTATTTTCTTTTTTTAAGTAACACTTAAGTTCTTATTGTCTTTTTATTTGTCATTATCACTTTGATTGCCGGCACGAGAGCGAGCAAGGAGACAAGCCATTGGAACGCCACGGGTTCCGGAATCGGCACCACCGAGCCGCCGGGACCGTAGGTCAGCCCGCCGGTCCAATCGCTGCCAAAAGGGCCGCCCTGGGAATCAATGCCAGTATTGTCGAGTGAGCTGGAGAGAGTGATGGCCGCCAGGGCCAGGCCTCGGCCTTCGCCACTGGTGTTGGTGCCAAAGGTGATGCTGGTGCCCGCCAGATAATTGCCGAGCATGAGATTGTTGGCACCGAAGGTGATGGCACTGCCCACGTTCCAAAATATGCCATCGTCGTTTCCGCCATTGGAGCCATAATTACCGCTAATGACCGCAGCACTGGCGCCTGTGGTCAACGCGGTGCCAATTTGAAAGACCCAGTACGCATCGTTCTGGCCGTTGGCGTCGAGCGTCAGCACACCATTGAGTGCAGCGGCGGAGTCAAACCGATAGACCCCCGGCAGCAGCGTCCGGCCCCCCAGATCTGGCGTGTCGGTCAGATTCATGCTAAAGGGCATGCCCGCTAGGCCGGCCGTCGCGGTCATGAGGTCAGCCATCGCCTGGTCGGTGATTGCGCCGGTATCGATGATCGAGCCTCCCGTTATGTTGGCCGGGGGAAAGCCGGTGATTCCAGTCGTGGCACCGGGAGACAACCCTACATTCCCATGGGTGATGTTGGTCGCCCCACTGCTGGAAATCGTAGTGCCGCCGAGCAAGGTGAAGCTGCTAGCCGATAACAATATTGAATCAGCCAATCCGGCGCCCGGAAAACTTAGCAAAGCCACCATCATATACAATGGCCGAAAAATCGGTCGTATTTTTCCCATAATACGAGAGTTTATATCTTAAATGCCTTGGTTGATATGGAGTGTAACCCTACCTTCTTATTCGCCCGTAAAAGAAAAAGACCCGCCCGGCGCGAGGCCAGACGGGTCTTTGTCGAAAGCGGCCGCTCTGCCGCTCGTCACGAGGCCAAAACTACGGGCTCAACGTGCGGCGCTTGACGGTGAGGCTGGCGCTCTTGCTGGTAGTCGAACCGAAGGAGTTCGTGACCACTACGCGATAATTACCGGCCTCGGCCCGCAGCACGCGGCGGAGGATGAGCGTGGCCGTGTTGGCGTTGTAGACGCGGGCGCCGTTCTTGAGTTTAACCTGGTTCCGTTCCCATGCGTAGGTAAACGGTCCCGGACCCGAAGCCACCACATGGAATTTTACATTCGAAATCTCCTCAATGACCGCGCTTTGGGGCTGGGTCACGATCACGGGGGCCGAGGACTTCACCGTCAGCGTGGCGCCATCGCTGGCAAGGGAGCCGCTGAGGTTCGTCGCGACCGCCCGGTATTGATCTCCAGACATACCGACCGCAGTGTGGCTCACGGTCAGGGTCGCCGTAACGACGCCCGTATAGGTATCGTCCTCGGTGATGTTCGTGAAACTGCTCGCTCCTGCTAGTTTGCGCTGCCATTGGAAGGTGGCGTCCGCCGCCACGACCGTAAATGTCGCCGCTTTGCCCGCCGCCACCGTACTATCCAAGGGCTGGCTCGTGAAGTCCGGGAAGGACAAGGTTACATCCAACAGGGCTGAGGTGCTCGAGGTGGAACCGCCGAGATTGGTCGCCACCGCGCGGAATTGGTCACCCGCCATATTGAAGGTCGTATTGCCGACATGCAGCGTGGTGGTGGTCACGCCCGTGAAGGCGCCCGCATTTGTGAGGTTGGTGTAAATCAGGCTGCCGAAGGCCTCGCGCTGCCACAGGAAAGTGGCATTGCCGTTGGCCGCCACCGTAAACGAGGTGCTATTGCCCGTGATCACGCTTTGATTCACCGGTTGCAAGGAGAAGATGGGCAGCACGGTTGACACCGTCAGCAAAGCGGAGGTGCTGGTGGTCGCCCCGCCCAGATTGGTGGCCACGGCGCGGAACTGGTCGCCCGTCATGATGACGGTGGTGTTGCTCACGGTCAGCGTGGTGCCAGTGACGTTCGAGTATGTGCTGTCGTTGGTGAGATTCGAGTAACTGATGTTGCCGAACGGCTGACGTTGCCATTGAAAGGTCGCATTGCCATTCGCCACCACCGTAAATGTGGCGGAGGTGGCAGCCGGGACCACTTGGTCCGTCGGATTTACGGAAAATACCGGGAAGGCGGTCACGGTCAGCAAAGCCGACGTGCTGGTCGTGGCCCCACCGAGATTCGTCGCCACCGCGCGGAATTGATCGCCGGACATGACCACCGTCGCATTGGTGATGGTCAGGTTTGCGGTGGTGACGTTGGAATAGGCTCCCGTGTTGGTCAGATTCGAATAGGTGATGTTGCCGAAGGGCTGAATCTGCCACTGATACGTGGCATTGCCGTTAGCCAGCACTGACAGTGTCGTGTTGGAACCGGCCGCGACAGAGGAATTAACCGGCTGGAGCGAAAAGACCGGCAGCGGGGTCGTTACCGTCAGCAAGGCCGAGGTGCTGGATGTGTCGCCGTTGGCATTGGTGGCCACCGCGCGGAACTGGTCGCCATCCATGATGGCAGTCGCGTTAGTGATGGTCAGGTTCGCCGTGGTGACATTCGAGTAGGCACCCGTGTTGGTGAGATTCGAATAGGTCAAATTACCAAAGGGCTGGCGCTGCCACTGGTAGGTCGCGCCGTGATTGGCCGCAACCGATAGCGTGGTGCTGTTGCCCACGGGCAACGATTGATTCACGGGCTGGAGGGAAAAGATGGGCAGGGTCGGGAGCACGTTGCCGCTGGGATCATACATTACGCCACCGGTGTAATCGCTGCCCGCCGGGCCCGCCTCGGAATTTATCATTGTCAAATCGAGCGTGACCGCCGCTTTGGCGAGGGCGCGACCGTTGACTGTGTTGTTATTGCCAAAGGTGATGCTAGTGCCGGAAAGGTAATTACCCTTCAGCTGATTATTGGCCCCAAAAGTCATCTCCGCCCCGGCCACAAAGAATATGCCGTTGTCATTTCCGTTATTATAACCCGTATTGATCACAACGATCTTGGAGTTGATGGTGGTGGTGAGCGCCGTGCCGATTTGAAAAACCCAGTGCGCATCATTCTTGCCGCCGGCATCCAGGGTGAGGGTGCCGTCCAGCGAGGCGGCGTCGTCAAACTTGTAAACGCCCGGCACCAGGGTCAGTCCGCCGAGGTCGGTGCCGCTCAAAGTGGTATTGAAGGCCATGCCGGATAATCCGGCGAGGGCCTTGATGAGATCCAGCCGCGCCTGGCCATTGGCTGTCAGATTGCCGTTGATGCTGTTGGGCAAAACCACGACCGCCGGCGGAAAACCTGTGACCGACGTGCCGGGGGCGACGCCGACATCACCGCTCGTGATGGTGGTCCCGGTGACACCTGTACTGGTAACTCCCGTGCCAGCCAGCACGCCGTAGTTGCCCGCCGTGAGCAAAATGGAACTGGGGGCGGGGGGCGTGGTGCCCGCGAAACCGGTGACGGGGGCGCACCAGAGGGCGGCAAGCGCCAGCCCGGGCAGCGAAAGGATTAATTTGGAATTCATATGGGTTGATAGTACACTCCCGTCAACCCTTGTGCTATGGAGTATTACCCACCCGGTTAAAGCCCCCAGTCCATTTCGCACCTCTCACATGACTTTTATTACGCGCTCATTACGCTTTTGCTTACCTTGTGATGACGCGCATTTTTTTGTTCGTCGGCATCCGGCCTGGAAAAATTCACACCACACCCAACCCGAGCCGGGCTCCGGGGGCGCGTTTCCCCTATGAAGTGCCCTACACAATCGTCAACTGCACGCTGCTCTCAATGACGCCGGCGGCGATCGCATAGCGGGTCAGCCCGGCGGTGTCATGGATGTTGAGTTTGTCCATGAGGTGTTGCCGGTGCTTTTCCACGGTTTTGATGCTGATTCCGAGTTCCGCCGCCACTTGTTTGTTGGCCGAACCCTCGGCCACGAGTTGCAAAACCTCAGATTCGCGGTTCGTCAGGTGGGTACTATTGGTTTTAACGAGGCCCTCGCGGTCGCGCGCCTGGCCGCGGCCGTCCCGCATGCGCTTGGCCACGGAGGCGCTAAAATAAGTGCGGCCCGCGGCCACTTCGCGGATGGCTTTGGTCAAAACCTCCGCCGAAGACTGCTTTTCCAGGAATCCGGCCACGCCTGCGGCGGTCATGCGCTCGATGTAGGCGTCGTCGCTGTGTGCGGACAGCACAATCACCTTGGCCGCGGGATTGGCCGCCATGATTTGGCGGGTCGCCTCCAGGCCATTGAGCACCGGCATGGCGATATCCATCAGGATGACATCGGGCTTCAAGGTCGCCGCGAGCGCCACCGCTTCGCGGCCGGTCTTGGCTTCGCCGACCACTCGGTAAAGGCCATCGACACTCAACAAGGCGCACAAGCCTTGGCGGACAACGGCGTGATCTTCGGCAAACAGGACGGTGATGGGTTTGGTGGCGGTCATTTTTTAATTTTTTCAGGGATGAAAGGGATTTCGGCGCGCACGGTGGTGCCCTGTCCGGGCGTGGATTCAATGGTCAGGCTGCCCCCGACCATCTCCACCCGCTCGCGCATGCCGACCAGGCCCAGACGTTTGTGGTTGTTCGCCAGCAGCACTTTCCCCACGGGGAAGGATTGCCCGTTGTCGGCGATCTCCATGCGGATAGCGCCCGGGATTTCGGTGATGCTCAATTTGACCAGGGTGGCTTCGGCATGGCGGGCCACGTTGGTGAGCGCCTCCTGCGCGACGCGGAAGAGCACGGTGCGCTTGGCGCTGCCCAGGGCCTCGACCCCGTTGAACGCGGTCATCTGGACTTTGAAATTTTTCCGCTCGGCGAGGTTTTTGCTGTACGCGTGGAGCGCCGGGATGAGCCCGAGGTCGTCCAAGACCGCCGGCCGCAGTTCGCGGGCGAAACGGTGCACCGCGTTCACCGAATTCTCCACCAGCCGCTGGGTGCGCGCGATTTTTTCCTTGAGCGTGACCACGCCCACGGACGCGCCCTTGGTGAGGGCCGACAGCTCGACGTTGATGCCGACGAGCGTCTGCACGACTTCGTCATGCAACTCGCGGCTGATCTCCTTGCGCTCTTCCTCCTGCGCCGAAATGATCTGGTGCGTGAGGTGGCGGAGCTTTTTCTGCATCGTCTGCGATTGAAACAAGAGCACCTGGTACTGCTTTCGGCCCTTGCGGATCGAATCGATTGAGGTTTCCAGGCGCCGATTCGTGGTCGTGAGGTCGTGGGTGCGCTTGGCCACCACATGCTCGAGATGGTCGGCGTGGTCCGACAAATGGATGCGTGCCGCGGCCAGCGCGTCCTGCGCGCGCTTGCGCTCGGTGATGTCGTAAAAGCAATTGATGGCGCCGGTGGTTTTCCCTTCCTCATTTTTGAGCGGGACGATGTTCACCATGACGGTGATGCGTGCGCCGTTGGGCCGCTCGATCTGCACCTCCACGTCCCGCACCGCGGCCAGTTTCCCGCTCAAGACCTGGGCCATCGGGCAATTGGCATGGGCCATCTGCTGGCCGTCGGCCAGAAAAAGTTTGTGCGAACCACAAAACCGCTCGCTCGGATCCATGCGCTCCGGCTTGCGGGCCCATAATTGCGCGGCGCACCGGTTGTAGTCCTGAATTTCGCCCTTCAAATTGCACGTGTAAACCGCAATCGGCCCCAAATCGAACAAGGCGCGGAAACGCTCCTCGCTCAGGCGCAGGGCCTCCTCGGTGCGCTTGCGCTGGGTAATATCGCGAATGTTGCACTGGATGACCTTGTGGTCCCCTTCGGCATAAACATTGCTGACAAATTCCACCTGCCGGTGCTTGCCGGCTTTCGTGCGCAGAGGAAGATTTTCGTACCGGATCGAGCCGTGGCTTTTCAACTCGCTGAAGGCCGCCCGGCTGGCCGCCTCATCCTTGAGCAGGCCGATTTGCCACAGCTCCTTGGTGAGCAGTTGCTTGCGCGTGTAGCCGAGCAGCTTGAGGATGAAAGGATTGGCCTCGGTGATTTTCCGCGTCGCCGGGTCGAGCATCAAAATGCCATCCTTGGCCGCCTCGAACAGCCGCCGGTAGCGCAATTCCGACCGCTGCATCGCAGGGTCGCGCCGGAGGGCAACGGGAGGATGGCGGAATTGCATGGGCGAGGGGCGGAAATAAATCGCGCGGATGTTTTTTTATGAAAATACGGCCCCTCTTAGAGGTGCTTCAATTTCAGGAGGGGGAGCTCCCGCGGCGCCAGCGGCAGGGCCGGGTGCGGAGCCGCGCGGCCAAAGGGAAATTTCGAGCCGAGCTGGGCCCCCAGCACGGCCAGGTAGCGGGCCGACAGCCGCCCGCGGATGATTCTCACCGGATGTGATTTTAGGTGAATCATTGATAGTGAAAGGGTTTGGGAAAGTTCGGGCGAAATAAGCCACGGCCCGAGGCGCAAGGCTGCGGATCCCTGCTGCCTGTCTGCTATCTAACACTTATAATCGGCTTCTGGCGATAGGGCATAACCCTACTCTGCTTTCGGCGGAACCGCAAAAAAAATCTCCCGCGGGCCGTGAAGCCCGCGGGAGACGAGAGTTTAACCGATGGTCGTTACCTTAGCGGCTGGCCACATTCGACGTCGCGAACAACACCTCGACCTGGCGGTCGTGGCGCAGTTGCGGGTCGCCGAAAGCGCCGATCTTGATCCGGCTGGCCGGCACGCCCGCCTCAATCAGCGAAACCCGCACGGCTTCCACGCGGCGATCGCTCAGGCTCTGGTCCCGCGGGTCCACACCCCTGGGGTCCATCGAACCGTCGATGCCGAGTTGCAGCGTCGGATTCGCCTTCATGTACGCGGCGATGTCCGTGCTCTTGTGCGTTTCGGAGCTGGGAACCTGCGCGTCATTATAGGAGAACGCGTACTGCTTGTACGAGGTCCACTGGCCGACGATGCCGGCGACACCCTTGTCACCCTGCGAGCCGGTCGTACCCTGTGCGCCCGTGGCGCCGGTGAAACCGGTCGAGCCCGCGACACCCGCAGTGGTGCTGCCGACTACGCCTTGATCACCGCTGACGCCTTGCGCGCCCGTTCCGCCCTGGCGGCCTGTCGGTCCCGTGGGGCCGTAGGTCGTGGCACCCTGGGCGCCGGTGGCGCCCGTGGCACCCTGCTGGCCGGTGGCACCGGTCGCGCCCTGCGCGCCCGCGTAACCCGCCGTGCTCGCGCCCTGTGCGCCTGTCGCGCCGACTGAGCCTTGCGCGCCCGTGGCGCCGGTGGCGCCCGTCATGCCCACTGCGCCGCGGCGAAGTTCGCCGGAAGCGCCGGTGGCGCCCATCGCGCCTTGGGGACCCGTGGCGCCGGTGGCGCCGTCAGGACCGCGTTCGCCCGCCATGGCGACGCCGGGAGCACCCGTCGCGCCCGTGTAGCCTTGCGCACCGGTGGCACCGGTGGCGCCCATCGGACCACGCGGGCCGACGAGACTGTCTGAACTATTCATCGGCGCACTGTCGGCCGTTTTTGCAGCGGGTTGCGAAGTGCAACCGGCGACCAAGATCGCGGCAATCGCGACCGTCATGATTTCGAGTTTCATAAGTTTTTATGTTAGCAAAGGAGACGAGGCCGCAGTTTTTGAAGAAGCTGGCCTTCCGCAAATCGCGAAAGGACGCCGCCGGTGACCGTTGAGTCCCTTGATTCGTGCATCTTAGCGGATGTTCCCCGCGGTCTCTATGGGGTGATACCCACCGCGACGCGCACCGCGACGTCCGGCGGAAAATTTTCCCGCAGCGCGCGGCCCATTTTCGGCGGGTGGGGTAACACCCCGTATCGTTCCCCCGACGCTTCTCCTATAGTTCCACCTAGCCGCCCTGCGGCGATCCTGCTTCTTCAAGCAACCCTCCAATAAGCAATCCAATGAAATTAAAACTATCCATTCTCACGGGCGCTCTCCTCGCCCTCTCCCTGCCGCTGCAGACCTGGGCCGCTGATACGACCCCCACCGATCCGAAATTTGGCGTCAAATCCACGCCGAAGCCCATTACCGAGGTGGAAGTCACCAACCTGACCGGCCAAGTCCTGGGCCGCATCCAGGATGTGGCACTCGATTTGACCAATGGCCGCATTCTCGAAGTGCTCGTCGTGTATAACCAGACTCTGCGCTTCGGTGGCAAAACCGTCGCCGTGCCCTCGGAAGCCTTTATCACGGATGCCAACAACGAAGTCTACAAGATCGACACCAGCGTCGCCAACTTCAAGGCCGCCCCGGCCTTCGATATGGACAAATGGGCGGCCTCCACGCAGCCCGACAAAGTGGCCGCGGCGTACAAATACTTCGGGTATACGCCCAATTTCCTTATCCCCGGCGAGGCCCCCGGCCGCACCGCCGTTAAAACCGGCCGCCCGCTGAAAGCCCTTGGGCCGCTCGATCAAATGACCGAGATCATGAACCTCAATGTGGACGACATGAAGAACACGCGGCTGGGTACCATCCGCAATCTGGTCATGGATATTCCCTCCGGCCGCATTCTCAATGTTTATGTCGCGGTGCGCGACGGCGGCGATGCCCGCATTGCCTCCACCGTCATTTCGCCGACGATGCTCAGATTCAACGCCAAGCACGACGGGCTGCTGCTCGACGTCACCAAGGCGGAATACGACCAGCAACCCGACATCATCTATGACCACAGCATCAGTGGCAGCCAGCAGAGCGCCTCCGTCCAGCAACCGGCCACCACTGCGCCGACCACGGTAGCCCTCGTGCAGGGCTCCAAGTACCGGGACATCAACATCACGGCCAAAATCTACGAGGCCATCCACGAGCGCAACCTCGACGCCAATGACCGCGTGGAAGTCGGCACCCAGGACGGTCGCGTGACCCTCCGCGGTCCGGTCACCAGCCAGGCCACGAAGGACAGCATCGGCGCCATCGCGATTGACCTCGTCACGGTCAATAATGTGGATAATCAAATCATACTTACGTCGCAGGCCCAGGCGTCCAACTAAAGGCAGGCGAAATCCATCCTTCCAGCCACGCTCCAGGCGTTGACCCACGGGCCTTCGGAAATTCCGGAGGCCCGTTTGTGTATGCAGACCCCGCGCCGCTTATTGTTCTTTTTGCAGGGCGGTCAGCGTTTCCGCCGGCACGCGGAATACCGTTCCATGGCGGATGCCCTTGGGCACCGAAAGTTTGTCCGTCTGGTCCGTCCAATGCTCCAAGTCCGGCGAGGTAATCAGCCCGTAGCGTCCGTTGCGGTACTTGTCGAAATAGACGCACCACTGGTCGCCAATTTTAATGGCCGTCGGCCCCTCGGCCCATTCCTGTCCGGTAATGGGCGCGGTAATTTTGCCGTAGGGCCCCGCGGCGTGGTCGGCAAAGGCGAGCTTCAGGTTCTTCTGCGGTGGGAACGGCGCATTGGTCTCGTCCTTGAATACCATCACATAGCGGGCGCCGTCCTTCACGATCGTTGCGTCGATGGCGTTGAAGCCCGGATTGAAAAACAGCTCCGTTTTGGAGAACGTCTTAAAATCCTTCGTCCGCACGAAATAAATACGGTGATTGTAGCCGGGATTGCTGCCGTTTTTGTCCTGGCCGTCGGTCTCGGGAAACTTGCCGGGAATCGTGGTGGCCCAAAAAATCAGGTACTCTTTATCCACTTCGTCGTAGAAAATCTCCGGCGCCCAGGTGTTGAGTGCGGTGGGCTCGCCCTCCATCACCGGCACATTTTTCTGCTCGGACCAGTTGATCAAATCCTTCGATTCCGCGTAGCCAAAACCGTGATCGTTCCAGCCCGTCGTCCACACGAGATGGTACAGACCATCGGGCCCGTGCCAGATGCAGGGGTCGCGCATCAATTTGCCGCCAATCGTGGGGAGGATGAAGGGCTGGTCATTCTTCAGTGCGCTCCAATGCAGGCCGTCGGTACTCCAGGCCAGGTGCAGGCCGTCGCCATTGCCGTTAAAGTAGGTGAACAGCAGCGGCTCGCCCGCCGGCACGGCCGTCTCGACGGGTTTCGGCGTTGTCGATGCCGCCGCCACCGGCGCTGTCTCCGCCGCCAGCATGAGCGAGGGCAAAACGGCCATCCCGCACAGCAGGGCCATGGAATGACGAAGGCGGAGGGGGTAGAGCATCATTGGGCCACGCAACCAGCTTGCGGTTTTTGCGTCAATGCAAAGTCGGCCACGCGCTAAGTCCTCTGGAAACCACCGTGCAGTATATGACCTTACCTCTTGTTTACTTCGGGCCGAGTCCGGTCCGGCGCTTCGGCGCCAGCGTTTAAATGTCATTGTCTTAACCGACATTATCCCCTGCAATAAATGTCTATTTTCCCGCCGTTGGATGCGCTAATGGTGAAAGTTGAATGCGGCCCATACCCCTTCCCCCTTTTTTCACGTAACAAGCAGAGCCAATCCCTGTATCTTCCTTTATGAAAACGCAAAATCTCGTTTTGGGCGCCATCGTGTTGCTCGCTGCTGCGGGCGGTGCTTTCTGGCTGCTGCATGCGCCAGCACCTGTGCCCGCCCAAGCGTCGGCCCCCGCGCCTGCCACCGTGGCGCCCACCCCGCCTGCCGAGGTCAAAGCCCCGCGTGTGGCCATGCCCACCGCCGCGCCCGCGCCAGTGGAAGCCGCCGCGCCCGTCGCCGCCGCCGAACCGGCCACTCAACCTGCGCCCACCAATGGCGACCCCCAGGCGGAATTGAGCACCGCCATTCCCGACATTATTGGACTCCTCCAAGCCGGAGACATGGTGGGGCTTATGGAGCGCTATGGGCCGCCCGACGAAATCGCCAAAATGCCGCCCGAGCAGCTCGCGCAAATGAAGCAGCAAATGCAGACGGAAATGCAGAATCCGCAAATGCAACAGATGATGCAATCCATGGTCCAGGTTTTTACGGCCATGAAGGATCAAACGCCCACCTACAATGCTGCGGGCGACCGCGCCACCTACCAGGTCACCCCGCCCGCCGGAGCCTCGGCCCCGCAAGGCATGCCCAATAAAATTTCCTTTAAGAAAATTGACGGCAAATGGTACGGTGACGATGACAATGGCGACGGATTTTGAGCCTTCGGCGTCTCGTCACTTTTAATCACTCATGAAACACCGTTATTTTGTTCTGGGTGTGATTGTGCTCGTCGTCTTGGCCGCCGCGAGTGCTTACTGGATGGTGCATCCACCCGCACTCGCGCCGGCCATGGTAGCCGCGCAGCCCGTTTCCGCGCCAGCCTCCACGCCGCCGCCTCCCGAGGTGAAAGCGCCCCGCGTGGCCCAGCCCACCGCCGCGCCGGTGCCCGTCGAACCTTCGTCCTCTGCGCCACCGGCCCAACCCCTGGCCGCCGCCGCGCCCGTCGCGCCCGCCATGACCTCCGCCGAAGCGCGCGTCAATGTGGACACCGCGGTCGCCGACGCCGCCCGCCTGCTCGAAACCAACGATTTAGTCACGCTCTTCCAGCAATACATGCCACCCGATGAATTGAATAGGTTGCCCCCGGGCCTGACGCCCGAACAGATAGCCCAACAATTTGCCCAAAGGATGGCGCAAAACCCCAAAATGGCTGAGCAATTGGCTATTTCCGCCACCGCGCTCAAAGCCGCCCAAGGCATGACTCCAGTCATGAGCGACAACGACAATACCGCCACCTACAACACCCTCGCCGCCGACGGCACCACCCACATGGTGGTGCTCAAAAAGCAGGCCGGGCTCTGGTATATTCAGGATATGTGAAGCAGCCGAAGAACGGGGGAATTCCCATTCGGCTCAAAAAGGGCGTTGGTTTTTTGTCGGAATTTGTCCGTCGCATGTTATAAGCATGGACTTTTCCGGCAGTCGGCCTTTTTCACTGCCGGCCTTCATTCATGAAAACCCGCGACCTTGCCCTTGGCTTTCTCGTTTTCCTCGGACTGGCCGGTGGCTTTGCCTACTGGCTGCTCAGCCCGCCGTCCGCCGCCGCCATGCAGGCCGCCACTGCCCCAGTGCCGGCTGCTCCCGTGGTCGCGCCCACGCCACCGCCCGAGACGAAGACCCCGCGCGTGGTCTCGCCCGTCGCCGCTCCGGTGCAACCGCCCGCGCCCGTCGAGGCCGCGCCCGTGGCCGCAGTGGCGGAAAAACCGAAGGCCGATCCCCAGGCGCAGATGAGCACCGTCATTCCGGACATCGTGGACCTGTTGAACAGCGGCGATGTCGTCACCGCCTACGAACGCTACATGCCGCCCGCCATCATCGGGCAAATGAACCCGGATCAACTCGCCCGCCTCGAACAGGCCCTCCAAAGCCCGAATGTCCAGCCGACCGTGCAACGCGCGGCGCAGGTTTTTCAAATGCTCAAGGACCAGACTCCCGCCTACAATGACGCCGGCGACCGCGCCAGCTACGTGATACCCGACCCCAGCGGCCGCGGCGCGCAAATCCCGCCCGTCATCTTCCAAAACATCGACGGCAAATGGTATGTAGACCCGACGTCGATGCCGTTCTAAGCCGGCGCTTTAGTAAGCGCGGCGACACTAAAATGCGAACCGCGAATCTTCGCTCATTCTTCGACGAATCGCCGCCGGAATTCGTCGCGAAAGTGCGAAAATCCAACGCGTAAGGCGGTGGTGCGTTTTAGCGCGGTGATTATGCCCCTTTTTACTCACTTGCGTAGCGTGATTGATATTGGGGCGTTTGCGAAAAAATGGAGCGTTTTGCAGATACCGAGAGGGTGAGTAAACAGGAGCGAACCGTAGGCCACTATTAAGATAATCTATCAACTTATCACTTACTCGTCTCGTCCTTGTCTCCGGAATCGTTTTAGAACGAATCCGCGAGCAGGACAGCACGTGAATAGGGACGCTTACTGGCTTTTCGGTGGCGAAGAGCTTTGATCATCCGTCACGCCCAGCGCTTCAAGGTCGTCAATTTGTTTCTGCCTGTCCCGAGCGGATTGTTCCAATTTCTGCCGGTCATTCTCCACTTTGGCCAGTTCGGCGGGGTCGCCATTCGCGGCCAAAGTTCGTCGCTCAAGGATGCCTGCTGAGGCTTGTTTAAATTTGGCTTGAGATGTCTTCAGTTCTCCCAGAGTCAGGCCATAACCGACAGCGATGGTGCCGCCTGTGTAAGTATTGTTGCCAGAGGGCACCGTGAGGCCAGCCGCAGTGGGGGCCTCGCCGGTAAACGTGAGGTTGCCGTTCTGCGGCATCGGGTTGACCTTGGCTGCGGTCGTTGTATCTGGCGTAGCGGGAGCAGTGTCCGTCGGGACGAGGGGAAGTTTGGGGGCCTCGACTTGGGCAGCGACTGCCGCTGGTTTCGCAGATCTTTTGATGACCAAGGCCGAATCCTGGGTCTCGGGCGCGAGCAAGGAAACCGCACGGTTATTGCTTTGCGAGATAATCGCGACGGTGGTAACAACGGCGATGAGGGTCGCGGCGAAGCCGATGGCTGATTTGGAGGTAAATATGGTTTTGAGAGAGAGAAGGGTCGAGCCGGTGCCAAGGGTGGCGGCGCTGCCTACTGCCGTCGTAGAAACGGTGGTAGTCATTCCAGTGGGCACGACAGCGCTCACGCCTGCTTCGAGTTTAGATCCTAGCATGCTGGCCGAGGCCAAAGTGACGCCGTGGCGGCCAAGGATGGCGCGTAGTTTTTCCAGCGCGCGCCCAAGGCGTTTTTGGACGGCGGTTTCTGAGGCACCGAGATATTGCCCGATGCTGCGGATGTTTTTTTGTTGGAAATACCGAAGAATAATAACATCGCGGTCTGGCGAGCCAAGGCGGTTGAGCGCTTCATCCAAGACCGGGGCCAAATCCAGCCAATGAGTGTCCTGGCTCGAGGTTTCGTTGATCGTTTGAATTTCCATGGCGATGGTTTCCCGTTTTTGCCGGCGGCTTTCAGAGCGAAGAGCCTTGAGGGCCGTGTAACAGGTGTGCCGGTGCAGCCAGCCGCCGAGCATGATGCCGCGGGACAGCGATCCCGCTTTGCGCGCGAGGTCGGTGAAAACGAGCTGGGTGACATCTTGGGCCAGATGGACATTGCCTCCGGTCATCCGCAACGCAGTCGAATTTACCAGCGCAATGTAGCGTTCAACCAATTTTCGGAAGGCCGGCGCGGAGCCTTCTCGCATGAATTGTTCCAAGCACTGTGAGTCTTCATTCATCACACCGTTCATATAAGATAAAACCCGCCCAGGCGTAAATCTCCCATGCAATGTAGTAGGGGAGGCGGATTTCGTAGCGCGGCGCTTTAGCCCGAGCGCGGATTACTCGAACGAACCATTGCGCGCGCTAAAGCACCTCGCGACCAAAGCCGGAATGCCGAAACAATCCCGTCCTCAGAGCACGAGTGAAGGCTCTTCTTCGATTAGCGTGAATTTGCAAGCATTAGCGGTTTCACTGGCTTGCTTGCCGCCTTTTGCCTCCCACCCTTTGCGCCGCGCTTATCGCTTCCCGTCAATCCAGCGCTCGATCTTGCGGAGCGTCCATTCCTCGACGCTGCCTTCAATCTCGGTGCGCACGGTGTCGCCGACTTTTTTGCCGAGCAGGTTCTGGCCCAGCGGCGTCTTGTACGAGAGGATGTTCTTCTCGGGATTGCTGTCCCAGGCGCCGAGCAGGGCGTAACGATGCGTCTGACCCGACCCGCGGTTGGCCAATTCGACCACCGAGCCCACGCCGACGACTTCGAGGTTTGTTTCCGAAAAATCGGTGACGCGCGCGCGGGTCATCTCGACTTCGAGGAGACTCTTGCGGGCGAGCAGGGTGTCCTGCTCCTGGCGGGCCATCTTGTACTCGGCGTTTTCGCGCAAGTCACCCAGTTCGCGGGCGGTCTGGATGGCGATCTTGTTTTCCGGGATGCGCACCTGGATGAGGTTTTCGTACTCGCGCTTGCGGGCCTCGAGGGAATCCTGCGAGACGAACAACGCCTCGGCCTGCCGCGTGGCTTCGCCGGCGACGAGGCTCTGAATCTTCGGGAATTGCTTGATGAAGCGGGCCATCAGCGAGCGCTTGGTCAATTCCTCGAAGCCCTGGTTGAGCAGGAGCGTCTGCGCGAGGTCGCGCGCGGTCTCGTCGTTGGCGTCGGCCAGCAAGTCGGGAATCAAATCGGGATCGTCGCTCAGGGCGTCGGCCAGCACGATGCGGCGGTTGCCGGTATTCTGGAGGGCTTCGTAGTCAATCGCGTAGAAAATCGCGGCCAGCAGGCGCGGCGTGGTCATGCCGTCCACCAGTTTGGCGAACTTACGGGAATGCCGGTTGCGGATGATCCACAGGAGCACGGAGCTCTTGAGCGTCTGCTCGTTGAGCCAGCGGCGGAAACATTCGGCCACCTGCTCGGTGCAGCCCTTGTCCACCAGGAAGCTGATGCACTCGGCCGTAAATTTGCCCTGGCTGCCGCGCAGCAAGTTGACGATAACGTCGCGCCAACTGTCCGGATACACGCGGGTGATGACATCGAGGAAACGGCGCTGGTAATTGGACGGCAACTGTTCCGCCAATTGCGTCAGTTCCGGCGTACCCAAAATGATGGAGGCGGAGGTGGGTTCGAGGGTGTCCACGTCGGCGTGGAGATGGCGGGCTAAGTCGTTGCGCACCCAGACGCCGTGGAGGCGGTCAGCGGTGGTCAACTGGCGGGCCTCCTTGATGGCCGTGGTCAAATCGTCGAAAATGCGCGGCAAATCCTTTTCGATCTCCTCGACGCTATTCGAGATTTGGTAAAGCTTTTCGGCGAGCTGGATTTTCTTCTTCGCCTGCTTGGTGACGTAATACTCCTCGAGGATTTCCTGCTCCTGCTTGAGCGGCTCTTCGCGCAGGACGTAGGGGTCGTGCTTTTTGGACGGGGTCGCGATGCGCGGATCCTTGGCCAAATGCTTCTTCGCGCCGCTCCACCATTTCTTGAAGCGTTCGCCGAGCAGGCGGTTGAGCACGTTTTCGAGCTCGATGCTGCTCATGGAGTGGTCCGGCGCGTAGGCCAAAATCTCGGCAATCAAGTCCGCCGGGCGCTTTTTCACCATTTCCTCCACGCCGGCGGCATCTTCGCGCTGGCGCACGAGAATGTTTTTGGGCGGCAGAATCTCCAGGCGCTCGAGGCAAAATACCGGGTCCATCGGGTGCGAGTGCTTGCCTCCGTCAAAATCAATGAGCAACTTGCCGGTGGCTTCGTCGAAGCCCTGAATTTTCCCGAATCCCCAGGCCCGATGCAGGCAATAACTGCCCGGCTGCATGGCCTCGAGCTTGGCCCGCAAGGGCGCCAGCCGCGGGTTTTTCTCAATCAGCAAGTCTATGGACTCTTTGTTCATCGGCTTAAGGTAGTATTGGGAGCGTCACCGCCCGAGTGGTCGGAGGGTGACGAAAAATTAAACGCGCCAGTCAAGCGCCCCGCAAGCAGCGCCCGTCTGGCGTGTAGGACAAAAGGAAGATGGTTTGGCGAACCACCACGACCGACAGGATGCCGGGCGTATCGTCCGCCAATCTTCAATTTTGTCAAATTCCGCGCGGTGTCAAACACTGAATTCGGCCCCGACCCGCCTGTGGCCCGCGCCCTAGGGTACCTACTTTCCCGCGGTCGTGGATTTCGGGTTGCCAAGGGCCCCTTCCTGGCGAATAATGCCCGCTCTTCCTTTCACCTTAAACATTTAACCTTTAACTATTACCATGAGCACCACCTCCTCCCACGGCGCGCACGAAGCCGCCCCGCACGACCTCGTTTCCGAAGCCAATTCCCTGCTCGACCGCCTTGCCAAAAGCAAGCTCGGCGAGGAAGCCAAAATCATCGCGGGCAAGCTCCGCGACGCCGCCGAAGCTTTGAAGGCCAAATCCGCCGAAGCCGTAGATGCCATCAAGGAAAAGTCCGCCGCCGCCCAGGAATCCGTCAAGGAGGGCATTGAATGCACAGAGAAGGCCATTAAGAAAAATCCGTGGGCTGCCGTCGGCATCGCCGCCGGAGTCGGCTTGGGCCTCGGCCTGGCCGCCGGCCTCCTCCTTCGCCGCGACTAACCCTGCGGCCGGTGCGTTTTCCGGCCTGTCCGGCGCGCCCCGGCCCACCTCCTCGGCATGATTAATCGCCTGCGCGCCGTCCTCGCCACCTTGGTGGACGGCATTAGCAGCCGGCTCGACCTTGCCTCGGTCGAACTGGAGGACCTCATTGTCCGCGTCGGCTTGTTGGCGGCACTCATGCTGGTGGCTGCGCTCGCCGCCGCGTTTGCGTTGGTGTTTGTCAGCCTGGCCATCGTGCTCATCGTGCCCGCCGGCTGGCAATGGTTGACGAGCCTCGTCATGGCGGCGTTGTACGGCTCGGGAGCCGCGTGGGCCGTCCTGCGCCTGCGCCGCGAAGTGCGGGAAATGCCCGCGCCGTTTGCCACCACCCGTGATGTTTTGCGCCGGGACGCCGCCGCCCTGCGCTCCAGTGTCTCCCCCAATTCCGCCCCGCCCGCCAACGACGAGCCATGAGTGGCAACATCCTCTCGCCCGCCCTGAACCGCGCCAATCGCATCCGCGAGCTCGAGGAGGTGGCCGATGCCCAGCGCGAACGTCTGCTCCGGCAATTTCGCGATCTTTCGGAAGCGTTCCGTCCGCTCGAAGCCGCCCGCGCCTTTGCCCCGCGCCTGTTATCCCTGTCGGGTTTGGCGATGAGGTTATTTGGCCGCTCCTCCCTGGGTTTGGGTTTCAACCTCCCCAGCCTTTTGACCGCCCTCGGTTTCGGCGCAGCGACCACCCGGCTCGTCGCCACCCGCAAATTCCCCTGGCGTGCCGCCCTCGCCGCCGGCATTGGCGCCGCGCGCCTTTACTCGTGGTGGCATAAAAAGCGCACGGTGTAGGGCGGGCCTTCGAGCCTCCGTTAAATTGAATGCGGTACGTTATTATCGAGGGAATCCGAAGCTTTGGCAAAGGAGTTGGGTGCAACCGGGGTTAAGGATTGAATTTTGAATCTTAAATCTTGAATCTTGAATTCAATGGACCGCATCGCCGATGCCTTTGCCCGGGCCCGTGACCAAAAACGCGCCGCCTTTGTCGCCTACCTCTGCGCCGGCGATCCCGACCACGCGACCTCCCTGGCCGCCTGCCGCGCCCTCCTCCACGGCGGAGTGGACATCCTCGAGCTCGGTTTGCCCTTCACCGACCCGCTCGCCGACGGCCTGACCAACCAGCTCGCCGCCCAACGCGCCCTGGAAAACGGCGCCACGCCCGACGCCGTCCTCCGCCTGGTGCACGAGCTGCGCGCCGAATTTCCGTTCACGCCCATCGTGTTCTATGCTTATTACAATATGATTTATTCGCCGGGGCTGGAGAACTTCACGCGGCGCGCCGCCGCCGCCGGCCTCGACGGTATTCTCGCCCTCGACTGCCCGCCCGAGGAAGCCGCCGGCCTCCTGGCCGCCTCGAAAAAATCCGGACTGCAAAATATTTTCATCATCGCGCCGACCACGCCGCCCGCCCGCATCGCCCGCATTGCCGCCGCCGCCAGCGGCTTTTTATATTATGTCTCGCTCGAAGGCGTGACCGGCGAACGCGCCGAACTCCCGCCCTCCATTGCGCCCGCCGTCGCGGAGATCCGGCGCCATACCAAGCTCCCGGTCGTCGTCGGCTTTGGCGTCTCAAAGGCCGCGCACGTCCGTCAAATCGCGGCGGTGGCCGATGGCGTTGTCGTCGGCAGCGCGCTCGTGAACACCATCGCCACCCGCCTTGAGGACCGCGCCTCCATCCCCGCCGCCCTCTCCGCCAAACTCGCGGAACTCCGCACTGGTCTGGCGCGGGGTTAAGGTCTCGTCTGCATTTTGAAAGTGGGCCGTCGCAAGCGACGCCCCTACCCTCTCTTCCGCTACGATTTTCCCGGTCGACGTTCTTCAGCTTGTAGGGGCGTCGCTTGCGACGGCCCCGTTTTTCGGCGTCTCCCGCCCGATGCCCAGCACCATCAGCGCTCCCACGACAAACAAGACCAGGCTGTAGCTGAACGCCGCGCCTGTCCCCAGCCAGCTCCAAAGCGCGCCGACGATCACACTCGAGGCAAAATCGCCCACGCCGTTGACCGTGGCCAGCACGCCGAACGCCATGCCATGCTGCGCTTCGTCCGTCAGTTCCGCGCAAAACGAATCCTCCAGCGTTTCCTCCATCGCGATGTAAATGCCGCCGACCACGAACACCAGCCCCAGCAGCCAGGGCGACGCCGGCAGCACGATGATCAACAACGCCATCACCGCCGCGAGACCATAACCGCCCGCCAGCAAATAGCGTTTGTTCAGACGGTCCGCGAGCATCCCGGTCAGATAGGAAAATCCCGCGTACAGGATATTGTGGACGACATACAAACCGACGGCCCAGCGTGCCGCGGCCTCGATTCCGAGCGTCGGCGCCAAGCGTTGCGTCGCCAGCAAAATCAGCATCGAGTGCGCGAAATCCCCCAGGCCAAAGAGTCCCACCGCCACCAGCAAGCGACGGTACCGCGGCGGGAGCCCGCGCAGACTTTCGCGAAAGGAAATGTATTTCACCTTCGGACGCGATTTTTCCCGCACGCCAAAGGCGATGCAGCCGCACGCCATCACCCCGGGAATAAGGGTCAGCGAAAATAGCAATGGATAATTCGTACCCAGCAGGCCCAAAAGCCCCAGCGCCGTCAGCGGCCCGACCACCGCGCCCAGAGTGTCCATCATCCGCTCGAACCCGAACGCCCGGCCATAAGTGTCCGGCGTGACCGCCGCCGCCAGCAGGGCCTTGCGCACGGGCGTGCGCACCCCGCGCCCCAGCCACGCCGCCGACCGGCACAACAGCACCTGCCAGGCGGTCGTCGCCAGGCCAAAACACGCCGTGCCCGCGGTCGTCACCAAATAGCCAATCACCATGATGGGCTTGCGCCGCTGCAAGCGGTCGGTGAAATGCCCCGAGCCCATTTTCGCGAAACTCGACAGCCCGTCCGCCACGCCCTCAATCAACCCCAGCCAGACGGCCGCCACGCCGAGATACGCCAGAAACCCCGGCAGCAACGACGTGGCAATCTCGTGCGACCAATCCGAAAACAGCGACGCCAGCCCGATGCCCAACACGGTGGAGTTGAGCCAGCGGGACCTCGGCACGGAAGGCGTCATGAAGGCAGAAGGTAGAATGCAGAATGCAGAAGTCAAAAGTTGTCCGGCACCCAAAATGGCAAAAGACCTTCTGCCCTCTTCTTCTTTTACCTCTTGCTGCGTGCCAATCTCCACTCGTTAAACTCGCCATTCTGAATTCCACCTTCTTCCTACTTTTCTTCTTCCTCCCTGCTCCCTGCTTTGCCTTCTACCTTCTCCATTCTGCATTCTTCCTCCCGCCCCTTTCCCCTTGCCAATTGCGCCGCATCCGCCAACACTTCCTCTCTTGAATTCACCGTATGGTGAAGCATCTCGCGCGGGCGTAGTATAGAGGTAATACGTGAGCTTCCCAAGCTTGAGTCGAGGGTTCGATTCCCTCCGCCCGCACCACTTTCTTAAGTCTGGTTAAGTCAATAGTTTACGTAACAAAACAGCCTAAATTACGCCCCTTTATCTAATTAACTCTAATAAACCTTTAAAATTATTGCCTTATAAATGTCGCGTTTTCTCGATTCCATACCCCCGAAAAGCGCCCTTTGGCAAAGCTAATCTTCGAAGGCAGACCACCAGCCAGCTTTCAGACCACAAACCCACAAGCCCTTAAATCAACAATAAATGACCTTCGTAAAGACCGTTCTTGTTCAGGTATTTGCGACAAGGGAATTCTCCAATATTCGATTCATTTCCAAATACCTGACCATTCCTCTGCAAAGTTTGTCGAAGCTTGTTTCTTTAATTCATTTTGCTGTGCCCCAGGTGGAAACATTTCGTCAAGGGTTTGGAATTCGAATTTTACCTCAAATGCTCCTTTGGAAAATTTATTCGCCAATTTGTCGTATGCCATTTGGATCCTAGCCCGCCGCTCATCCCATTTTGGAAAGTTATAGAAACTAACGGGGGCCAAGACGATCAACTCGATACGCTTGGCGCTCAATAGCTCTGGTTGGGGACTTCGGTTTCTTGGCAATTGCTTTGATGAATTCCTTGCGAACAAATAAAACGCAAAGTACCCGAGCAATTCATGCGCAGCGTAAAACGGGTTATCAGAACCAGTTTTGAGCTCAATAAACTGAAATTTCTCGCTAGCAATCCTTTTGACAAGGTCAATCGCCCGCTTTTTATCGGTGTAACGGTCCACTATTCCCGAGGCAACGGGAACTTGGTTGGCCCAATCCACCCATCCTGGCCTTTTATCGCAAGCCAACTGTGCGATAGCTTTTTCCAAGCACTTTTCCAGGCTTTTGTTTTGAATGCTTATCTCAGGAACCGGCTTAAATCGCCAATTCTCGGGGCTGCCCGGGCATTCCCCATTTTTCAATCGATTCGTTGTCACTTCCAGGCATTTTTGCAGCAGCTTATCGTGCCAACACTCGGCGAACGATTGCCAGTCATCAATCGCTGTCAGTGCGGCCCCTTCCAGCCAAATTCGAGTTAGCGTGTTTAACCCAACTATTGACGACAGATCCTTACTAGATATTTTTTTCTCCGAAATCCATTTCTTGAGGCCATCTTCCCAAGGCTTAAATGGTGAGTGCGCAGAAGTCATAAAGATTTCCGTGAGAGTCAAACTTAATTGACGTTTAGAGGCGAATTATCCGAAAGCAAATATAAATTCGCAGTAATCTCCTTGAACCGCTCCGGTGTTTCGGTATGGACCGGTACAACACAGCCCGGATTCAAATCGGTGATGAGTTGGCGCAGATCGTCGGGAAAAATATGGCCGCTGGTATGGGTGACGACGAGACGACCGGCGTCGCATTCCAAACGGGCGCGGCATTGCTGCCAGTCGTCACGGCGGAGGTAGCCTTTCCAAAGCGAATAGAGCAGCAGAGTGTCTTTTGGCAGGTGCGGAGGGAAATCCCGCCACATGCTGGGACGAAAAAGCATGATATACCGCTTGGGCTCGGCAAAAATTTCCCCCAATGAAATCTCGGCTTTCTCAGCCAGCGCGAAAGCCTTCGCATAATGGCGGCGGCGCGCGGGTTTGGCCCAATTCGAGGGAAAACATACTCGCAATTGCCCATTCGCCCCCGGCTTGGGCAGGCTTTCACGGTTATGCAAGTAGAGAACGAAGGCGAGGTAAGCGTCGGCCACGAACACCCGTTTCGCTTTCCTGGCAGCGCGGTAAAAGGTCACGAATCGGTCAAGGTGCAGAGGCGAAAACGCAGCGAGGGCCAAACTCGGCGCCCGGCGCAAATGGGCGGCGATTTCATCCTCCAAATCGGATTCGGACATTCCTTTTTCCCTCCCCGGTGAAAGATTGGTGCCTTCAATGACCAAACAATCCACGCGACCGCGATTGCCTCTGAGCAGATTCGCCCGCATTCTTGGCTTGCGTCCATGCGTACGCAAATCACCGGTGAAGAGCAGGGCCTTGCCATCGCCTTCGATGCGGAAGGCCGTACTGCCAGCGATGGAATGATCCACCGGAAAGGCTGTCACGCGCACGTCGCCAATCTGCCGGGACTTTCCGGGAATCAAAGTCCTGAATCGCTCTTTGGATAATTTCGCGCCGAGCGCGAAAATCTGGAGCGCCAGCAACATCTTTTGTGTCTCCGCAGTGCAATAAATCGGGATCGCCGGCAAAGTTTCCGCCAGCAGGCCGGCGTGGTCAGGGTGAGCGTGCGACAACAAAATTGCTTTCACGGGCAGACCATCGGCAACCGGCGCAAAGAGACCCGGCACGGTCGGACGTTCATCGCGGCGCGCGTCATCCAAGGGCAACCCAGCCTCAATGATTATCCGTGTCGAATCGGTAGCCACCTCCAGACAAAGGCCGCCAATTTCATGCGCACCGCGATGAATAGTAAAAATCACGGGTCTGGCTATTTGTGGAAATTGAGCGCCTCGTCACCAGCGTTGCTCTCTTGCGCCTGCGTAGTTTCAAATTCCAGCGCATAGCTGTATTGCAAGGGGTAGTGACGCGCCAAATAGGCGCAACGATAAAAAAGCAGGGCCCAAGTCAACGCGTAACCCTTATGGAAACTGTATTCGCAGGCATGAGCAAGTTGCACAAAGACCAGTTCCGCCTCCGCCTCTTTGATTCCTTCTTTGGCCACAACGCGCGCGACGAATTCCGCCTTTTCGGAAGGAGCGCTTCGTTTGGCTCTCCAGCGACGCCATTGTTCGGCCTCGCGCGAGTAGCAATCCAACATCGCAGCGATGGCGTAGAGGCACTGTTCTTGAAATACCATCACGCCAAAGGTTTCCGGGCAGAAGGCCGCCAGCCGGGGCGAGACGCCGGGGCCAGTTTTCAGTGGTGAACCTAACTTGGCAGCCAGGAACGCGGGGTAGAGGTCAATGCCACCCGGTCGGCAGAGTGCAAACACTGCCGCGAGATCGGTCAGGCTGCCGACCTTGGCCTCGCGGAACCAGGCACAAATCTCTTGCGCGCAGAATATATCTTCATTCCCGGTAAAATGTTCGAACGCGTCAGAGCTTTGCAGGAACGCAAACGCCTGCTCGTCAGCCAGTGGCAAATCGCGCAGTTTAAACGCTGGCCACTGAAGATCGCGTCGCACATTTTTTTCGGCGCGGGCCAGGCGGGAAAGAAGCGACTGGGCTTTGATTTCCAGTAGCGGCCAGCACCCGGCAAGACTGGACTGTGGGTATTGCGCTATTGCCCTTACGCTAAGCGTGAAGGCCACGGGAATTTGACCCGTCAAATCCTGGTCGGAAACCAAAATCGTTTCGAGATGCTCTTTCGCTGCACATGCGACGCCATCGAGGCCAGCCGCCAGCCGGAGCAGTTCCGGCAAATCCGTGTCGGTCATGAGCTTCGCCTTTCTTTCCTGAAGCAATATCCCAAGACGTTCCCACCCATCATAATTCCAAGAGTAATCTGCCTCTTGGCGGACCATGTCCTTGATTTCTTGCTCCTGTGCCATAGTGAGCCCGGCAGCTTCCAACACGCGAAAAATCCCGGTGGTAAAAGTGAACTTCCGATAATCCACGACGCGAAGGGCATTCTGAGCCACCTTTTCAAAGATCAATTCCCGGAAGCGTTCATGCTGAACTGCGCCAACCCAAATTTGGAGGTCCGTCAATGGTTCCAGCCGGGGGAGAAAACGCTCCCAAGCGAAGCCAAATGCCAAAGGGTTCAATTCGGTCAGTCCCAAAAGATAAGCGACAAGGGAGCCATTGATCGTTGTGGGCAACAGGACTGGAATCCCTTTTTGCCGAGCCCATTCACAAATGTCCGCCAAGAGGACGAAAAGCGCCGCTCCGCCCACTTGGCGAATTTCTGCCAATTCCAAGGCCAAGCGCGCCCGAATATTGTTCTCTTCGCCTTTTTTCATGAATTTCGTTCCAGCCCGCTTGGTCAATCTGACTCGGCATAACTCCGCGAACCGTGCATCGGCGTCATCATCAGATGAATCGGAAAGTGAAATGGGAAAGGAAGCTTGTGGCCCCGAAGGCAGAACGGCTTTCAGTGTGCACATTTCCGCCAAAACCATTGTATTGCGCAAAGCCTCAGGGTGCTCGATAAAATCCTCGGCCATCTGTCTTGGCGAGCGGATGTAGGCTTTGCGGTAAGCGATCCGCAATTTGTAATCCTTCCATTTTGCCCTGCCGCCCAAGCAAAAGTGCAGCGCCCCAAGTTCGGCCTGTTCTGGTTTCGCAAAAAGCACTTTGTGGGTGGCGACCGTGCGCGCTTTATGTCTAGCGGCGAAGGCAAAGACGGCCCGCAAACCCTCGGCATCTTCTTTACGCCCGTGGTGGACTTGGCGGACTTCGAGAAACAGACGCTCTGGGCCAAACAGAGATTTCACTAGTTCCCAGCGCCGGTCTGCTTCAGCCAAGTCTTCCTGGTAGAAGGCGTCGTTGACGTAGCCGTTTACCATCGGAAGGACCGCCGCCAATCCGGCGGTATCGCCCGCAAGTTGATTGAGGGGAACCGGACAGCGCATCACTCTTGCCCCTAATAGCGTGTGCCGCATCAACCGGCAGAGATTGCCATGGCCCTCTTCATTCAAGGCATAAAGTAGCAAACTGCGAATTCCCTGAATGGGATTCGTTTGTTTACCGGGAAAGTTATGCGTGAGCAGACAACCAAATAGGGGTCGCACGCCCGCGGTCTGGCAGTCCTCTGCCAATTCAGGCAGTCCGGCCAAGGTATTGCGGTCCGTCAGGGCCAAACCTTGTAACCCGATG
>Ga0265320_10000578_pt1 | contig 28189 bp, 24 predicted proteins | sample 4827metaG_FD_202087 | JGI IMG/M metagenome (GOLD analysis project Ga0265320, IMG submission 202087) | Rhizosphere microbial communities from Carex aquatilis grown in University of Washington, Seatle, WA, United States - 4-8-27 metaG | ecosystem: Host-associated > Plants > Roots > Rhizosphere >... | reverse complement strand
TTGGGCAGCGCGGAGGCATACGACCAGAATAACATAGCTCTATCGCGGCGGAAGTCGGTCGACGGAACCCGTGCGGCGGGGGCCTCGATGGACGCGACGGGGGCCCCCGAAGACCGTCCCGGTCGCGCCGACTTTTCCGGCCGCGGTTTCGGTTTCGAAACCGGTTTCGATCGATCGGTTTCACTCGAAGTCGTTGCTCGAATCGAGCAATGACGAGTCAAAAAGCGCCGGGCCAACCCGCCACCCCAGGGGGTGGGAAGACGAGCTGGCCCGGCAAACCTCACATCATTGAAATCGGAGACTCGCGCCGACGCGTTCGGGGAGCAGCTCCAGCGTTCCCCCGACGACCGCGGCCAGCCGTTCGGCCAGCGCCCAGCGCCACGACGGACCCGGCCGCCCGCCATCGCTCTCGATCTCGACCGCGAGCATGCCGCGGCCAGAAAACACCTCGATCCGCAGGTCCTTGGCCTGGCGTCCCCGCTCGAGGTCGGGAGATCGCGCCAGGCTCACCAGCATCGTGGCCAGCGCGCACTCGACGGCGCCACTGCGGTTGCGGACCGCGCCGCTCCGACCCGCCACCGAGATCCGCATCTCGCTGTGCAGCCAGGGGCGCGCGAGCGACAGCGCCCGCTCGATCACGTCACCGAGGTCACTGATGACCTGTTCACCCGGCTTGACCGCCGCGTCGAGGCACTTCACCAGACTGGCCAGGCTCTCCAGGCTCGCCTCCATGTCCGCCAGCGTGCCCGCGAACTCGGACACGCTGTCGCGGGGCAACCCCTCGCGCAGCTGCAGGGTCCCAGCAACCAGCCGCGTGACCTGGTTTCGAAACTCATCCCCCATTGCGACCCACACCGGAGAGGGAACGGTGTTCTCCTCCGGGGTTCGAGCGTAGAGACTCGCGGCACGCGATACAGAGAAAGCCGAAGTCCTGAACGTTTCGTCGGTCACTGCGCCGCGATGTCTACAAGAAGCGTGCCCGCCGAGAAGATCCCCGCGCCGCAGGGCGCATGGTAAAAGCCAGCCGTGAATTCGAGCTCATCAAGCCGTCGATCTCGCCTTGCGCCCTTTGCGCGTCTGGCGCTCGCCGCGCGCCTCGCGGCCGGCGTCGCGTTCACGCTCGTGCTCGGAGCTGGTTGCGGCCACAACATCGGCGACGGCTGCTCGATCAACACCGATTGCAGCCCCAACAACGATCGCGAATGTGACATGTCGCAACCGGGCGGCTACTGCACGATCGAAGGCTGCGACCAGCAGTCGTGTCCCAGCGATTCAGCGTGCGTGCGCTTCTTTCCCGAGAAGTTTCTCAGCCAGCCGTGCGACCCGGCCTGCGCCCTTCCCGACAGCCCGGTGATCTCGACCGACGCGAGCATGGCGCCGCGCTGCCCCGGTCCGCCGCCCCCCTGTTCGGACCCGAGCGCCGTGTGCGCCGCCGACCAGCTCTGCCTGCCATCGGGCCTCTGCGTGCCGCGCGCCGACGAGCAGCGCCTGTGCGTGAGGACCTGCAACAACAACGGCGACTGTCGCGGCGGCTACGAGTGCCGCGTCGCCGGCACACTGGGGAGCTTGCCGCTGATCACCGACCCGTGCGCCACCGTGAGCTTCTGCGCGCCGCAGGTGCAGTAGCCACCCACGCAACTTCGGCGTGCGCCGCGCCGACAAGAGAGCGTGCGCGTGTTCATTCTCGTGCTGGTTGCCGGCACCGCGATCGCGCTGGCGGCTCGCGCCGCGCGCGCCGAAGGGAAAGACCTCGACGGCGTGGTGAACCTGAACACGGCGGCGCCGGAGATGCTCGAGCTCTTGCCCGGCATCGGTCCGGCGAAGGTGCACAGCATTCTCTGGTACAGGCAGCGCCATCCCTTCCGCACCGTCGACGAGCTGGTCCGCATCAAGGGAATCGGGCGCAAGATGGTGCGGCGCCTCCGCGTGCACCTGGCGGTCAGCGGCCCGACGACCGCACGCGCCGTGCGCCGGCCGGTGACGTTCGACCTGCCGCCTCCGCCACCGGCCGCGACGCTCCACAAGCCGGCGCCCGCGGTCCCCGCGCACGCAGCGCCCAAGAGCGGCTCCAAGCTCGCTGCCGTCCCCGGACGCCCGACGATCCCACCGCCGGGACGTGGCCGCCCATCACCGCCCGCGGGTCGGGAGCGACGCTCGCGCGCGAATCACTGCGCGCGTCCGCCGTGACGCGCGCAAGGCAGTCAGCGCGACGGCGAGCCGAAGGTGACGAGAACGATTCCGCCGATGAGCAGCGCGCCGCCGGTCAGGCCCAGCGCGCGCAGCGGCTCGGCCAGCAGCCACGCCGCGAGAAACAGCGTCGCGACCTGTTGCGCCTGCAACGCGAGCGAGCCGGCGGCGGGATCGACGTGCCCGAGGCCCCAGCTGTTGAGCCACCACCCGAACAGCTGCACCACCAGCGACAACGCGACCAGCGAGATCCAGGCGCGCTGGTCATAGCCAAAGAACGGGTGCCCGGCGACGACGCCCGCGACGAAGAAGCCGCCGAGACAGCCGACGATCATCCAGAGCAGCGCTTGCGGCGCGGTCAGCGTCTGCCGGCTGCGGGCGATCGCCAGCGTGAACGCCGCGTAGCAAAAGCTGCCGACGATCGCGATCACCTCGCCCGCGCCTGAGCCGCCGCGCGCGCCTCGCGCCAGCGCCAGGATCAGCGCGCCCGCGAGACCGACTGCCTGGCCGAGCCACCCCATCCACCGGTAGCGACGGTGCAGCACCAGCACCGAAAACAGCGCGACCCAGATCGGCGAAAGACCGCACAGGATGAACGTCGCGTTGGCGACGGTCGTGTAGTTCATCGCCTCGTGCCACAGGCCGAGATCGAAGAAGAACGCGAGGCCCGCGACGAGCCCCCAGCGGCGGCCCGCCGGCGCGCCCCAGCCGCCGCTGCGCCAGGCGAGCCAGATCGCGCCGGGTAGCGCGAAGAGCATGCGGTAGAAACCGACGGTCATCGCGGTGGCGCCGCCCGCCTCGGCCCATTTCACGAAGATCGCCGAGAAACCGAGCGCGGTCGCGCCCACCAGCACCGCGGCCATGCCTTTCCAGCCCGGCGCGGTCGCGGGAAACACGGCCCGATCAGGCGTGACGGCCTGCTCTTGCCTCGCCAAGAGCGAGCGCTATCTGCCGGGCGGGAGCTCGCCGCCTGCGGGCATCGCACCGATTGGCGGCCGGGCCGGCGCCACGGGAGGAACCGGCGCGATCTCCGCGCCGCCTTCTTTCTCGAGCGTGAACATGAACGACAGCGCCACCGAGCGATCGAACCGGACGTTCTCGCGCATCGCGCGATATCCCGGATACTCGATCTCGATGACGTGGTCCTGCCGATCGCGCGTCACCGGAATCTTGGTCGGCGTCGGATCGATCAGGCGCACGCCGTCGAGCTTGGCCACGCCGCCCTCGGGCTCGGACGCGACGTAGAGCTGCGCCGGCTTCTTCCAGGAGGCCAGCACCTCGAGCGGGATGACCCCCACGTGCACGATCAGCGCGCCGACCACCAGCACCGCGGCGACGCCGACGGCCACCGAACGCCAGACGCCGATCGGAAAAGTCGGGAGACGCGAACCGGTCAGACGCGACGGCGACATCGTGTCGCCCAGGGGCTGCAGGTGGCGCGACGATTCCGCGGGACGCCACATCGGTGCCGACGGCGCCGACTCGCGCGGCGCCGGGACCGCAGCGGGCTCGGGCGTCGGGCCCGGCACCGCGGCCACCGGCGGCGGGGTCTGATAGTTCGTCCAGTCGCGCAGCCCCGCAGCGGGCGGCGGCGTGGGACCGGGCGTCGGCGGATGATCTTCCGAGGGCAGCGCCAAGGTGCGCGCCATCTCCTTCCGGGGCGGCACCGGCGGGAGATTGTCCGCCGGAATCGGCGGCGTGCGTGCCATCTCTCGCCCCAGCGCGGCGCGTGGCCGCGAGACGATCGGACCCGGGGGCGTCACCGCCGCGGCCGGCGTCGGCCGGCCATTCTCGGGCGGCGGCGTGATCGGCAGCGCGGGCGCGGGCGCAGGCGGCGCGGGCGCCGGTCCGACCAGCGTCGACCCGAGCGCCGACGCGCGCCGGCGTGCGCTCGTCGGGACGCCGCCCGCCAGGCTGGGTTGCGAGAAACCGCTCGCCCAGGAGCTTTGCGCCGGCGGGCTGGCGGATTGTGAAGTCGCAGGAGCGAGCGGCGCTGCGCTGGGCGGGGTCGCGACCGGCGGCGGCGTCGGCGGATAGGCGTCGATGTCTTCCCCACTCTTCGGGCGCGCGGGCGGGGCCACCGGCCGGCGCGGCAGCGGCGCGTTGTTCAAAGCGCGGGCCTGGGCGGAACGCAGTCGATCCAGCGGTGACGGTTCGGCGATGCGGCCCGACACCAGCGGCACCGGCGCCGCGCCGGTGCGCGTCCGCGCCTCGGGACCGAGACGGATCACCTTGGATCGGTCGAGCTCGCCGCGCGGCCGCTTGGGCGGCTTGACCAGCCCCAACAGGACTTGCAGGTCCGCGGGGCCGACCGGCGTGTTCATCTGCGACAGCAGCTGGCGAATGGCGGCGCCAAACGTCGCTGCGTCGGGAAAGCGGCGATTTGGCTCGGCCGCCAGCGCCTGGTTCAGCAGCGCCTCGAAGCTGGCCGGCAGATCCGGCCGCGCGCTGCGAGCGCTGCGCACCACGCCGGCCGCGACCTCGCCCCAGCCCTTGATCTCGTCGGTGATCTCGCGCAGCCGCTTGCCGGTCAAGAGCTCGAACAGCAGCGCGCCCAGCGAGAAGACGTCGGTGCGTCGATCGAGCGGGGCCTGCCGCGCCTGCTCGGGCGACATGTATATCAGGTTGCCCTTGAGCGATCCGACGACCGATCGATCGTGGCGCCGCTTGGCCAACCCGAAGTCCGACAGCTTGACCTCGCCCGCGAACGAGATGAGCACGTTCGACGGCGACACGTCGCGATGGATGAGGCCCAGCGGCTGGCGATCCGGCCCGAGCAGCTCGTGCGCGAAGTGCAGCCCTTGCGCAACCTCGGCCGCGATGTGCAACGACAGCGCCTCGGGGATGATCTCGCCGTCGCTGGTGATCGACTCCATGATCGCGCGCAGGTCGTAGCCCTCGACATACTCGAGGACGATGAAGTACTCGCCCTCTTCGGAGATGCCGAGATCATGGATCTGCACGATGTTGCGGTGCGAGAGCGCCGAGTGAATGCGCGCCTCGGTCAGCAGCATGGTCACGAACCGCTCGTCGGCGATCAGATCGGGCTGGATGCGCTTGATCGCGACCAGCTTCTCGAATCCTTCGGCGCCGACGACGCGCCCCTTGTACACCTCCGCCATTCCGCCGATGGCGATGCGTTCGAGCAGCTCGTACTGGCCGAACTTCATTGGGCGGAAACGAGGCTAAACCACTGACCGGTCGTCGTCTATGCTCGTCGACTGGTAGTCGACCGGAATGGCTTAGGGAAGCTCCTCCTTGGGGATGCCGATGATGCCCGGACCGGACAGCGGCAGCGGTTCGGTTTCGGCGTCCGGCGGGTTCGATTCATCGGTGCCGGACGCGAACTCCTCGCTGGCCGAGGTCTCGACGAAAGGCCCCCCCAGCTCTTCGGGAACCACCTCGTCGCCCGACTCCTCGGCGACGCCCTCGCCGCTGGTCGCGGATTGCAGGTAGTCTTCCGCCAGGCTCTCCGCGAGATCGTCCCGCGTGTGCGCCGGGCCCCCCTCGGGGTCGGGTATGAACGCGTTGGCGTCGTCGCTGCGCTGATGGCGGTGCGGGGCGGCGCGCGACCCGTTCGGCGGTTTGGCCTGGGGCTGAGGAGACTTTGAAGCTGGTCGACTCATGGATGGAATCCTCCGCGGATAAAGTAATCACCCGAGGGCAATGAGGCAGGGGCGCGCAAACGTGTCGGTTGGCTTGCACACGTTCTATAGTGAGAGCGATGGGTGGAGGCTTCGATGACGTGCGTCAGCTCTGCGAGGCGGCCGTGGCCGACCGGGTGGTCCCCGGCCTGGTGCTGCTGTGCGCGGCGGGCGGGCGTACGCTGTTTCACGAGGCGTTCGGCTGCCGCCAGGTCACCCCGCGCCGTCTACGCGCCGCGCCCGACACGGTCTATGACGTCGCGTCGCTGACCAAGGCGGCGATCACCAGCGTCGTCGCGATGCAGCTCTGCGATCGCGGGACACTGTCGCTCGACGATCGGGTCGCGGCGCGCTTGCCCGACTTCCAGGGCCCGGGCAAGGAGCCGATCACCGTCCGCGATCTGCTGGCGCACGCCTCGGGGTTGCCGGCGCACCGCCGTTTCTGGACGTCGGTGTCGGCCGCGGCCTCCGAGCGCTGGGCCATCTCGCTCATGGCGGCCCATGAGCCGCTCGAGTACCCGACCGGCTCCAGATCGGTCTACTCCGACCTGGGCTTCATCGTGCTCGGCTGGCTGCTCGAGCGTGCCGCCGGCCTGCGCCTGGACGTGCAGGCCGCGCGCGGCATCCTGCAACCGCTCGGCCTGGCCTCGACGACCTTCGTCAACCTGGCCGACACCGAGGCACGCGCGCGCCTGCTGGCCAACCGATCGGTCGCGGCGACGCAGCTCTGCCCGGAGCGACGGCGCGTGGTGCTGGGCGAGGTCGACGACCTGAACGCCTACGCGATGGGCGGCATCGCCGGACACGCCGGTCTCTTCAGCGACGCGACGGATCTGGGCATCCTCGCCGGTGCGCTATGCGCGGCGTGGAAGAGCCCGACGGGCTCGAATATCGTGAGCCGCGAAACCATCCGTGATTTCTGGTCTCCGGCCGGCATCCCCAGCTCGACCTGGCGGCTCGGTTGGGACGGCCCGTCGCTCGAGGGGTCGCAGGCGGGCAGGCGCCTGTCGCGCAACGCCGTGGGGCATCTGGGTTTCACCGGATGCTCGCTGTGGATCGATCCCGAGCGCGAGCTCTGGATCGTGATGCTCAGCAACCGCGTTCACCCCGAGGTGCCGCCGGCTGCCGACCAGCGCTTCCGCGAGCTCCGGCCGCGCCTGCACGACGCCGTGCTCGAAGCCATCGGGGTGTTATGATGCCCGTCTTCACGTGAGTTTGCGTGCACCCATTGCGGTTACCGTCGAGGTCCGCGCGGCCGGCCGCCGGGTTTTTCGCCTCGCCGAGAACCTGGGCGAGGACGGCATCGCGCTGGAACGCCGCGCGCCCTTCGAGATCGGCCGTCCGGTCGAAGTGGCGTTCGCCCTGCCCGACGACCCCGATCCGCTGCGCTTGCCCGCGCGCGTCGAGATCCGTGGCGGTGACGAGGACGATGACCGCGAAAGCACCGCGGGTGGCCGCGCGCTGACGTTCCTGGCGGTCGGCGAGGACGACCGCCGCCGCTTGCAGGGCTACGTGCGGGAACGATTGGAGCTGCCGGAGCTGCCCCGATGAGCCAGGCCGGCGAGAAAGACCGCCCGCCAGACACCGGGGACGCCGAGCGGGCGCAGCCGGTCACGCCGCTGGAGCGGCTGGAAGCGCTGGAGCGCCGTGCGCTGGAGGGCGGCGGGCCCGAGCGCGTGCAGCGCCAGCACAACGCCGGCAAGCTGACCGCGCGCGAGCGCCTCGAGCTGCTGTGCGACCCGGGCACCTTCGTCGAGATCGACAAGTTCGTCACCCACCGCTGCAACGACTTCGACATGCAGCGGACCAAGATCCTCGGCGACGGCGTGGTCACCGGGCACGGCGCCGTGCACGGCCGCCCGGTGTTCGCGTTCGCGCAAGATTTCACCGTATTCGGCGGCTCGCTGTCCGAAGCCTACGCGCACAAGATCTGCAAGATCATGGACCTGGCGCTGAAGGCGGGCGCGCCGGTCGTCGGCCTCAACGACTCGGGCGGCGCGCGCATTCAGGAGGGCGTCGCGTCGCTGGGCGGCTACGCCGACATCTTCCTGCGCAACACGCTGTCGTCGGGCGTGATCCCGCAGCTGTCGGCGATCCTGGGCCCGTGCGCGGGCGGCGCGGTCTACTCGCCGGCGATCACCGACTTCATCTTCATGGTGGAATCGTCGAGCTACATGTTCATCACCGGGCCCGACGTGATCCGCACGGTCACGCACGAAGAGGTGACGAAAGAAGAGCTCGGCGGCGCGCACACGCACGCGGCGCGCTCCGGCGTCGCCCACCGCGCGTTCGCCGACGAGCCGGCGTGCCTGGAGGCGCTGCGCGAGCTGCTGACGTTCCTGCCGCAGAACAACCGCGAGGACCCGCCGCGCTTGCCGACGCGCGACAAGCCGGACCGAGAAGACCGCGCGCTCGACGATCTGATCCCGGTCGATCCGTCGAAGCCCTATGACATGAAGGGCGTGCTGACACGGGTCTTCGACGACGGCCACTTCTTCGAGATCCAGCCCGAATACGCGCCCAACATCGTGGTCGGGTTCGCGCGGCTCGACGGGCGGCCGGTCGGCGTGGTCGCGAACCAGCCGGCGCACCTGGCCGGCTGCCTCGATATCGGAGCCTCGCTCAAGGCGGCGCGCTTCGTGCGCTTCTGCGACTGCTTCAACATTCCGATCGTCACCTTCGTCGACGTGCCCGGCTTCCTGCCCGGCACCGCTCAAGAGTTCGGGGGCATCATCAAGCACGGCGCCAAGCTCCTGTACGCGTTTGCCGAGGCGACGGTGCCCAAGCTGACCGTCATCACGCGCAAGGCGTACGGCGGCGCGTACGACGTCATGTCGTCGAAGCACATTCGAGGCGATCTCGGCTTCGCTTATCCCGCGGCCGAGATCGCCGTCATGGGCCCCGAGGCCGCGGTCAACATCGTGTTTCGCGACGAGCTGGCGCGCGCCGCCGATCCGGTCGCCGCGCGCGCGCGGTACCTGGCCGAATACCGCGAGAAGTTCGCCAGCCCCTACGCCGCCGCCGAGCTCGGCTACATCGACGAGGTCATTCGCCCGCGCGAGACGCGCGCCAAGCTGTGCCGGGGGCTCTCGCTCATGGGCAACAAGCGCGACACCAACCCACCGCGCAAGCACGGGAACATTCCGCTGTGAGGCGGCCGGGCACTTTGCGGCTGCCGCGGTTGGCCGCTGTCGTCCGCATTTTCGCCCTTTCGGGCCTGGGTCTCGCCGGGGCGGTGGTCGCGGGCGCGGCCGGCTGCGCGACGACGCAGCAGCCCGTGACCAAGATCGTCAACGGTCAGGTGATCGTCACGCGCGCGGTCAGCCCCGAGGCGTACGAGCACGTCACGCGCGCGCTGGTCTACGAAGAGGAGGAGCGCTGGGACGATGCCGCCGCCGAGCTGCAGCGCGCGCTGCCGTTCGACGACGAGGCGCCCGAGGTGCGCGCGCACCTCGCCGAGCTGTTCGTGCGGCTCGGGCGGCTCGACGACGCCGCGGAGCAAGTCGAGCAGTCGCTGCGCATCGAGCCCACGATCGAGGGCTGGCTCGCGAGCGCGCACGTGCGCGAAGCGCGGGGCGACGCTCCGGGCCAGCTCGACAGCCTGCGCCGCGCGGTCGAGCTCACGCGCAAGGACGCGGTCGAGGGCAACGGCGTGCAGGAAGCGGAGCGCGCTTACCTGACGCTCGCCGACGCGCAGATCGTCGGCCTCGACATCGACGGCGCGTACGAGAGCTGCCGGCAGCTGGTCGAGATCGCGCCCGACACTGTGCGCGGCCGGTTTCAGCTGGCGGCGCTGGCCTGGGCGCGTGGCGCGCTCGACGAGGCCGAGGCGGCGCTGATCGCCGCGCTGGAGGAGGAGCCGGCCGATATCGACGCCCGCCTCTTGCTCGCCGAGTTGCAGGTGGCGCGCGGGCGCATCGACGCCGCCAAGGCCAGCTTTCGCGCGGCGATCGATCGGTCCGACTCGCCGGGCGAGATCTCGGAGGCGTTCGCCGGATGGCTGGTGTCGCGCGGCGACAAGGCCGAGGCGTTCGAGATCGGCGAGCGCTTCACCGCCGAGGGGAGCGGGCCCGACGCGCTGATGATCGGCAGCCGCGTCGAGCGCGCAGCGAAGCGCCCCGACCGCGCACGCGCCATGGCCGACAAGGCGCTGAAGCTGGGCGCTCCCGGGGGCCGCGCCGCGATCCTGGGCGCGCAGGCCATGGCGGATCAGGGGCAGCGCTCGAGTGCCGTCACGGCTTACTTGAGCGTGCCACTCGACGCGCCCGAGGCGACCGAGGCCCGGCTGCGGGCCGCCGAGCTCTTGCGCGACGACGGCAAATACGACGACGCGATGCGCGCGCTCGACGCCGTCGACTCGGCGAAGCCGTCGCAACCGTCGAATGCCGGCGCGCCCGTCCCAGCGGCCGCCAAGGAGGCGCGGAGCTCGGCGCAGATCGACCTCGCGATCGGCCGCAGCGCCATCGACGAGAAGCGCGGTGACGCCGCGATGGCGGCGCGGCGCCTCGACGACGCGCTCGTCAAGAACCCCGACGACGGCCGCTTGTTGATCGCGCGCGCGGGCATCGAGGAGCGGCGCGGCGACTGGCGGCGCGCGCTCGCGTTCGCCGAGCGGCTGCTCCAGCGCGAGCCCCGCAGCGTCGAGGCGCTGAACTTCCTGGGCTTCGTCGCGTCCGACCACAGCTTCGAGGCGCCGCGCGCGCTCAAGCGGCTGCAGGCGGCGGCGACGCTGAACCCCGGCTCGGGCGCGATCATCGATAGCCTCGGCTGGGCGTACTTCCGCGCCGGCGATCTCGCGCGCGGAGCGTCGTTCCTGGAGCAGGCGGGGCGGCTCGAGCCCGCCGACCCCGAGATCCTCGAGCACCTCGGCGACCTCTTTGCCTCGCGCCAGGATCGCGCGCACGCGCTCGAGTCGTATCGCAAGGCGCTGACGCTGGCGCCGCCGGAGCGGCTGACGCGCGAGCTGCAGGAACGCGTGCGCACGCTCGAAGCGAAGAGCGCGGCCGGGCGATGATGATGCGCGTGGACGAAGCTCGGCTTGCCGGGCGGCGTCCTTCGCTGGCGCTCACCGCCGTGCTGGCGATCGCCGCTGGTTGCAGCGGCGCCTCGCCACCCGCGGTGCGCACGGGCCCACCGCCCGCGCCCGCGACGTTGTGGCAGGCGCTGGCGGCGCGGCAGCAAGCGATGCGCGCGATGAACGCCCGCGCGCGCGCCACCAGCTGGATCGGCGGCGATCGCGTGCGCGCGACGGTCCTGATGCTGGTCGAAAGGACGGGCCGTCTGCGCTTCGAGGCCGAGGTCAGCCTGCAGGGGACGGTGTCGATCTTGACGACCCACGACGGAGTGTTCCAGCTGCTCGACCTGCGTAACGGACAGCTGCAGCAGGGACCGGCGTGCCCCGCCAACGTCGCGTCGCTGATCCGTATGCCGCTCGCGCCGGGCGCGATCGCGGCGATCTTGCTCGGCGACGTGGAGTTGCCCGCCGGCGCGGCGCCCGAAGGCGCCCAGGTGGAGTGGGACGCCACGCGCGGCGCCGATGCGCTGGTCGTCCGCGACGGCAACGTCGAGACGCGCGTCTTCTTCCGTCCCGACAAGCCCGACGAGATCGTCGGCGCGGCGGTCGCCGGTCCCGACGGCCCGCGCTGGCGCGCGAGCTACGAAGACCTGGCGCCGGTCGCGGGCGGGCCGCGTCTTCCCGGTGGAATCCGTTTCGCCGAGCGGGGTGACTCCTTCGACCAGGGCGTGGAGATCCGTTTCAAGGACCGCACGCTGAACGCCGACATGGCGGCCGACAGCTTCACGATCACGCCCCCGGCGGGAACGAAGGTCGTCGACGTGGGTTGCGGCCCCGGAGGCTGAGCGTCCACGACACGCCGACCACGATGGCGCAGCCGATCACGTTGAACCAGAGGAAGCCGACGCCGGTCGTGAGCCAGACGACGATGACGACCCCCTCCGAGAGCAATGCCGCCACGAACACCGCGGTGGCGCTCGCGCGCGCGGAGAAGAACGCGACCAGAAACAGTCCCAGGATCGTGCCGTAGAACAGTGACCCGAGAAGGTTCACGGCCTGGATCAGGTTGTCGACCAGCGACGCGAACGCCGCGAACAGCACCGCCAGCACGCCCCAGCCCGCGGTGAAGAGCTGCGCGACGCGCAGATAATGATGATCGCTCGCGTCGGAGCGGAAGCTGCGCCGGTAGAAATCGACGACGCTGGTCGCGCCCAGCGCGGTCAGCTCGCTGGCGGTCGACGACATCGCGGCGCACAGGATGACCGCGAGCAGCAGGCCCACGAGGCCCCGCGGCAGATTCCTCATCACGAACGAGATGAAGATGTAGTCGGTGTCGTTGCCGGGATCGCGCGGCAGCGCCGACGCAATGACGGCATGCGCCTGGTTGCGCACGGCCTGCGTCTCGCTCTCGACTGCGCGCACACTTTCGCTCGCGGTCCGCTGCGCGGCGTCGTCGCGGCGGTCCAGCGCCGACTCGAGCCGCGCGATCGCCGCCTGCTTGCGCGCGAAGAGCGCGCTGTGCCTCGCCTCGAGCACCTGCAACTCCGGGGCGCGCGGCGAGTGGCGAGCCGCATCCAGCGCGGCGTGATTGAAGAAGATCGGCGCGGGTTGAAACTGATGGAATACGAAGACCATCACGCCGACGAACAGGATCAGGAACTGCATCGGGACCTTGAACAGGCCATTGAACAGCAGGCCCAGCCGGCTCTCGGTGATCGAGCGCCCCGACAGGTAGCGCTGCACCTGTGACTGGTCGGTGCCGAAGTACGACATCGCCAGGAAGAACCCGCCGGTGATCCCCGACCAAAACGTGTAGCGGCTGTCGAGCCGCGGCGAGAAGTCGACGACATTCATCTTGCCCAGCGTGCCGGCCAGGCCGACCGCGCGCCCGAACGAGATCTGCGGCGGCAGGCGCATCACGACGACGACGAATGCGACCGCCATCCCGCCCAGCATCACGACCATCTGGTGCTTCTGCGTCTGGCTCACCGCGCGCGTGCCGCCGGCGACGGTGTACAGAATCACGAGCGCCCCGATCGAGACGCAGGTCAGGCCGAGCGGCCAGCCGAGCACCGTCGAGAGCACGATCGCCGGTGCGTAGATCGTGATGCCGGCCGAGAGCCCGCGCTGCACGAGAAACAGCAGCGCGGCCAGCTGACGCGTCTTTCGATCGAAGCGGGACTCGAGATACTCGTACGCGGTGACCACGCGAAGCCCGTAGAAGCGCGGCACGAATGCGATCGACAGCACCACCATCGCCAGCGGCAGGCCGAAGTAGAACTGCAGGAAGCGCATCCCGTCGGTGTAGGCCTGGCCGGGCGTCGACAGAAAGGTGATCGCGCTCGCCTGCGTCGCCATCACCGACAGGCCGATCGTCGCCCAGTTGTCGGCGTAGCCGCCGTGCATGAAGGTGGCCGACCCCTGCGGGTGGCGCGTCTTCCAGATGCCGTACGCGACGATGGCGCTCAGCGTCCCGAACAGGACGATCCAGTCGAGGGCGCTCATCGCGTGAGCGCGGCGCAGATAGCGACCTGCACGGCGAGCGCGGCGATGACGATCGCGTAGATCGCACCCCAGGTCAGGAACGGCGGCGCCGCGTGCATCTCGTCGCGCGTCGCGCCGGGCGCAGCGCCATCGCGCTCGCCGCTGTCAGTGGACACGCGGGGCCTTGCCGTGCGCCATCAGGTTCGCGAACAGGCGGAACGCGCCCGGCACGCCGGCCGGCAGCTGCCGAAAGAAGGCGAGTCCGGTGTAGATGAACGTCCCCTTGCCGTAGCGCGCCCAGAGCAAGCTGCCGGCGAGCGGCTTTTCGCCCGGGTCGTTCATCGCCAGCGGCGTCTGGTAGCGGTTGTCCCACTTCTCGGCGAAGTAGAGCCCGCGCTCTTGCACCCACCCCGCGAAGTCGGCGGCGCCGATCTTGTTGGGCGACGTCAGCGCAGGGTTCATCCCCGCCGCCAGCGTCACCGCCGCCGTTTCGTCGGTGACGCGGTCGTGTCCGACGTCGAACGGAAAGGGGCCGAGGGGCGCGGTGAGCGGCGCGATCCGATTGTTGGTGTTGTACTGCACGACCAGCGTGCCGCCACCCTCGACATACTTCATCAATGTGTCGTGCGCCGCGCGCAACCGTTCGCTGGTGTTGAACGCCCGCACGCCGACCACGATCGCGTCGAAGCGCGCCAGCGCCGCGCCGCCCGCGCGCAGCGCCTGCTCGTCGAGCAAGGTCACGTCGTAGCCGACGCGCCGCAAGCTCGCCGGAACCTCGTCGCCAGGCCCGGGAAAGTACGCGATGTGCGTTCCACCGGTCTCGAGCGACAGCGGCACCAGCCGCACCTCGGCCGCCGCGAGCCAGGTCTGGATCGGGATGTGCGCGTGCTCGATGCGCACCGTGCCGCGCGCGAATCGCGTCTGGTTCTCTTCGTTCGCGGCGGAGCTGCCCTGAAGCTCGGCGTAGATCTGCAGCAGCGCCGGCTCCGCGCCGCCCTCGCCCGGCTTCGCCGTGTGCCGGACGTGAAACGGTAGCTCGATCTCTTGCCCTTTGTTCTCGATGCCGAACAGCTGCGAGGGCGGATCGATCTGCCAGCCCGCGGGCGCGGCGAAATGCAGCACGCCTTTCACCGCCGGCGCGCCCGCCGTCAGCCGGACCGTCAGCGCGCGTGGCTGATGCTGCTTCTCGGGGAACATCAGGACCTGGGTGTCGGGACGAAGCGAGACGCGGGGCGCAATCTCCAGAGGTCGGTAGAGCTCGCCCGCGACCGGATCGGTCCACTTGAACGCGATCGAGCGCGACAGCACCAGCGTCCGCCCGCCGACGTCGAGCACGAAGTCGACCGGCAGGCGCGGCGGATCCTCGGGCAGCCCGACCAGCTGCTGCTCGGCGATCGCGAAGCCGCCCGGCTGCGGCGGCGACGCCAGCCAGTACGGCGTCGACAGCGGTGTGTCGGCGGCGACCTTGACCGTGCGCTTGACGACGATCGGCCCCGCGACCGCGCCGGCCTCCGTGCGCAGGTCGCGTCCGACCGGCACGGCGCCCCCGCCGGGAAAACGGATCTCGCGCAGCTGGAAGGGCGCGGACAGGCGGTTGACCAGCGTCGCCGTGACCTCGATCGAGTCGCCGGGCGCGACGCTGAAGTCGGCGGCCGTCGCGTCGGCGAAGAGCCCCGCGCAGGCGGCGATGAGATCGTTCACGTCGCGCTGCTTGCGCGCGCGCCAGGCGGCGTCGGGCAAGGCGTCGAGCGCGGCGTCGACCTCGAGCAGCGCCGGGATCGTCGCCGCCGGATGCGCCGGGTCGAACTGCTTCTGAGCGCGCTCGATCGCCGCGCGCAGGCGCGCGGTCGTGCTCCAGCGGCCGAGCGTGAAGTCGAAGCCATGGAGCGGCGATTCGCCCGCGTGCGATGACGCGACCGCCTTGACCGCTTTCGCACCGTGAGACGCGGACGTGTCGGCGTCGGCGAGCGTCTTGAAGTACTCGACCGCGGGCCCGCGGCTGCGTGCGACGCCGAAGCCCTGGCTCTTGTGCATGCTGCGGCTGTCCGCGGCGATCTCGCCGTAGGATTCGCCGAGCAGCGGGTTGAACCCCCCGACGTCGAGCTTCTCCAGGCCCGACAGATCCTCGCCGGGCTTCATGTTCCAGCTGGATCGGTTCCAGAGGATCCGGCGTGCCTGCCAGGTGGTCACGCCGCCCGCGAGTTGCTCGGGGTGAAAGCGCGGGTCGGCCGCGGCGTGGAACGCCTCCAGCGCCAGCATCGCCGAAGCCGTGTGGTGGCCATGGGTGTCCGACGGCTCGGGCGAGAAGCGGGTGATGATGAGGTCGGGGCGAAACCGCCGGATGACCCATACAATGTCGGCGAGGATCGCCTCCTTGCCCCAGATGCGCAGCGTCTCGTCGGGGGTCTTCGAGTAACCGAAGTCACGCGCGCGGGTGAAGAATTGCTCGGCCCCGTCGATGCGACGCGCGGCGAGCAGCTCCTGCGTGCGGATGAGCCCCAGCTCCGGCCCCTGCTCGGCGCCGACCAGGTTCTGGCCGCCATCTCCGCGGGTGAGCGACAGGTAGCCCGCGCGCACCAGCGCCCCGCTGGCGAGATAGGCGAGCAGGCCCGTGTTTTCGTCGTCGGGGTGGGCGGCGACGTAGAGAACGCTGCCGGCAACCCCGAGCTTCGCCAGCGCCAGCTGGAGCTGCCCCGCGTTGGGCTGCGGAGGCGGGCCCGCCGCGCGCGCGCTGGATGTCATGAGCGAGCCGACACCGAGGAGCGCGGTGACCACGATCGGAGTCGCGAGGAATTTTTGCATGGGTTTCGCAAAGGACAAAAGTGCCGAGGAGCGCCCGCGCGTGGGAATCAGCGACGGGGCAGCGAAGGTTACAAAGAATCGATGGCGCCGGTAGCGGAAAGAACGCTGTTCGACTCGTCGGCGCGCACACGCGAGGTATATTCTCGTGCGACGGTGGGCCGTGCATTTTCTTCTTCGTACCTCGCCGGTGAAACGGCCGCCGCGGCGTTCCTGCCGCGCGACTTCCGTGACCCGGCGGTCCGGATCGCGGCCGCGCGGCGCGCGGCGGAGCGGCGGATCGAGCCAGCGCTGATGGCCGTTCTCGCCGAACAGCAAGCGGCCTTGCCCGCGAGCGCGGCGCGCGACCGAAATCTGGCGGCGCTCCACGCCGGTCACGCGGCGGTGGTCGTCAGCGGCCAGCAGGTGGGGCTGTTCCTGGGGCCGCTCTACACGTTCTACAAGGCGGCGACGGCGATCGCCGCCGCGCGAGCCATCGAGGGGGAGTCGGGCGTGCGTTGCGTCCCACTCTTCTGGTTGCAGACCGAGGACCACGATTTCGCCGAGATCGCCGGCTGCACCGTGGCCGGGCGCGAAGGCGCGCCGGTGCGTCTCGCGCTGGCTGAAGGCGCGCCGGAGCTGGAGCGCACGTCGGTGGCGCACCGCCAGCTCGGCGCCGAGGTCACGACGCTGATCGACGCCTTCGCCGATCTCGCGGAGGCGACGACGCCCGCGGCGCGCGAGGTCGTCGATCTCTTGCGCGCGCACTACCGCCCGGGACGGTCGATGGCGGCCGCGTTTGCCGGCGCCATGGCCGCGATCTTCGCCGACGAAGGGCTGCTGTTTCTCGACCCGCGCGACGCGCGTGTCGCCCGGCTGGCGGCGCCGATCTATCGACGCGCGATCACCGGCGCGGGCGCGATCGACGGACGGCTCGCGCGGCAGGAGCAGCGCCTGCGCGACGCCGGCTTCGACTGTCAGGTCGCGGTGCGTGCCGGCTCGCCGCTGGTCTTCTTTCACGCGCACGGCGCGCTCGGACCCCGCTGTCGAATGCGAGCGAGCGCCGGAGACGACAGCCCCGGCGGCGGGACATGGCGGCTCGACGGCGGCGAGGCCACGATCTCGACGGCGGCGTTGCTCGACACGCTCGCGCGCGACCCGCTGTGCTTCTCGACCTCGGCGCTGCTTCGTCCCATCGTTCAGGACGCTCTGCTGCCGGCCGTGGCGTACGTGGGCGGGCCGGCCGAGCTCAACTACTTCGCGGAGCTGGATCCGCTGTACGACTACTTCGGTGTGAGCCCCGCGCTGGTGTTGCCACGCGCGCGCTTTCGCTGCGTCGAGGCGCCGGCTCGACGCTGGCTCGACGCACTGGGATTGAGCGCCGACGACGTCGAGCGGCCGCTGTCGGACTTGCTCGCGCGCGTCGCGGTGCCGACCGAGGGTGCGCCCCATCCCGATCGCCTGCGCCAGCGCATCGAGGCGGAGATCGCGCCGGTCGTCGCCGAGATCGCCGGCGGCGTGGCCGCGGCGGAGCCGGCGCTGGAGCGCGCCGCGGAACGGACGCGGGTCAGCGTGGCGCGCGCGCTGCGCCGGCTGACCGATCGTTACGCGCGCCGGCTGGCCGAGCGCGACGGTGTGACGCTGCGGCGTCTGGAGCGGTTGCGCGCGGCGCTGTATCCGGACGGCGCGCCGCAGGAACGCGTCTTCGGTTGGCCCGCGCTGGCTGCGCGTATCGGCGCGGCCGAATTCAAGCGGCTGGTCTTCGATCGGCTCGCCGAGGTCGGGCCCTTCGTGACCGCGTTGCAGGACTTGCGGCCGTGAACGAGGAGGCGCGACCGCTCCGGATCGGGATCGCCTGCTTCTCGACCTATGGTGGCAGCGGCGTGATCGCGTCGGAGATCGGCCTCACGCTCGCGGCGCGCGGCCACACCGTGCACGTGTTCAGCGACGAGCGACCGGGCCGGCTCGGCGAGGGCGACGCCAACGTGCATTTCCACCGCGTCGACATCCCCAGCTACCCGCAGCTGAAGGGCAGCCCGTATGCGCTGGGGCTGACGTCGAAGATCGTCGAGGTCGTCTGGCGTGACGGGCTGGATCTGTTGCACGCCCACTACGCGGTCCCTCACGCCATCAGCGCCTACGTCGCCCGCCAGGTGCTGGGAGCGGCGGCACCGGCGATCGTGACCACGTTGCACGGCACCGACATCACGCTGGTCGGCAACGATCCGAGCTTCCTGCCGCTCACGCGCTTCTCGATCGTCGAGAGCGACGCGGTGACCGCGCCGTCGGCGTGGCTGGCCGAGGCGACGTACCGCAACCTCGATGTCCCGCGCGACCGCGCGATCGAGGTCATCCCGAACTTCGTCGACACGCGGCGCTTCGCGCCGGCGGCGGCGGGCGCGCGCGCAGGGGAATCGCGGCCGCCGGTGCTGATCCACGTCTCGAACTTCCGGTCGCTCAAGCGGGTCGACGACGTGGTCGCAATCTTCGCGGAGGCGCGGCGGCGCGCGCCCGAGCACGCGATGACGCTGCAGCTGGTCGGCGATGGGCCGGAGCGCGAACGCATTCGCGGCCTGGTGCACGCGTCGGGGCTCGACGACTCGGTGCAGTTTCTCGGCGAGCGGACGGATCTCCCGAGCCTGCTGTGCGCGGCGCATCTGTTCCTGCTGCCGAGCGAGAGCGAGAGCTTCGGCCTGGCGGCGCTCGAGGCGATGTCGTGCGGGGTGCCGGTGATCGCGTCGCGGGTCGGGGGCGTGCCCGAGGTCGTGATCGACGGTGAGACGGGGTTGCTGGCGCCGGTGGGCGATGTGGGCGCGATGGCCGCGCACGTCGTGCGGTTGCTGGACGATGCGCCGCTGCGCGCCCGCTTGGGGCAAGCGGCGCGGCGGCGCGCGGAGACGGCGTTTCCGCTGGAGCCGACGGTGGCGAAGTACGAGGCGCTCTACCGCCGGTTGGTTAGCGGCAGCTAACTCTTTTTGCTCCAGTCGGCCAAGGCCTTCTTCACCTCGGGCTCGAGGAAGAACGTCGGGCCGGCCTTGGCGCCGAGGTCGTAGGACTTTTGCGCCTCGACGCGCGCGTCCTTGTAGTTGCCCTTCGCAGCCAGCAGCGACGCCTTGATCCACAAGTTGAACCAGTCCTGCTTCAGCGCCAGCGACTGATCGATGTACTTGAGCGCGGTGTCGTAGTCCTTCTTGTTGTCGAGCAGGTAGCGGGCGGCGTTGGCGTAGGGGCGCCAGGTGTCGTCGAGCGTCTTGGTGATGCTCGCCCGCGCCTGCTCCGCGGTGTGCACCTTGATCGGAACCACCACGCGCAGCTTTTCCCACTCGATGTTCATCGACGTCTGGTCGTCCGTCGTGTCGGCGAAGATGAACGCCAACCGTTCGCGCATCGGCGCGGCCTGTGTGCGCACCTTGGCGCGCAGGAGATCCCGCTCCGGTTTGTATTCACGCCCGTCGCCGGGCTGGTCCGCGTCCTTGTTGAGCACGACGGTCCAGTCGCCGCTCTTCGCCGGAATGGTGAACAGCGCGTAGCTGCCCGCCGGCGCCGCCTGGTCGGCGAACGTGACGTCCTTGTTGAAGGTGATCTTGGTCGCTCCGTTCGCGCCGGTGCGCCAGAGCTTGTCGTGGGGGACCAGCGCTCCCCAGATCTTGCGTCCTTTGACGCCGGGACAGGAGTAGTCGACGGAGATCTGGGTCAGGCCGACTTCCTGCGAGACCTTGGCGCCCGGGCTGGGGCGCGGCAACTCGAGATCGGCGCGCGCGGCGGCTGAAACCAACGCCACCGACGCTGCGAGAGCGACGGACAGACTGGATCGGGGGATGAATCTCATGTGCGCTGCCTCCGCGCGGGACATTAGGAGCCGCGGCGCGTGCGCGCAAGTCGGACACCGAAATGTCGCCGCGCGGATCTTCTTCGAAAGCGGCGGCTCTAATCTTTGACGTCGACGCGGATCGCGCCCTCTACCAGGCGGACGCGGATCTCGCCGCCGCCGCTCTCGGCGAAGGCGTCGAACGCCGCGTTTTCCAGGTGCCGGGTCAGGATCGACGACAGGCCGCGCGCGCCGGTCTCGCGGTTCAGCCCCTCGTTGATCACGTGCTGAAGGACGTCGTCCTCGATGACCAGCTCGAAGCCTTCGTCCTCGAACTCGCGCGTGAGGCGATCGATGACATTGCTGCGCAGGATGTCCATCAGCGTCGCCGCGTCGAGCGCGTCGAACGGCACGAAGCGCGTGAATCGCGCCAGCAACTCCGGCAGGAAGCCGAACGCCTGGAAGTTGGCGAGACGCTCGACCTCCTCCGAGGTGAAGCCGACCGCGATGCCGTCGGCGGACGCGCCGCGCGGCACCGCGTCGCGCCCGAAGCCGATGCGGTCGCGCGAGGCGCGGCTGCGCGCGACCTGGTGAAAGCCGGAGAACGCGCCCGCGGCCACGAACGCGACGTCGGCCGTCGAGAGCACGATGTGGTCGCCGTACGTCGAGTGCGTCAGCTCCAGCGGCACCACAACCTCCGACGACTCGAGCATCTTCAAGAGCTCGCGCTGCACCCCCATACCGGTGACGTCCTTGGTCGTGCCCGCGCCCGCGAAGACCGCGTTGTTTTGCCCCGAGGCGATCTTGTCGAACTCGTCGAGGCAAACGATGCCGATCGAAGCCAGCAGCGGGTTGTCGTCGGCGGCGTGCAGCAGGCGCGTCAGGATCGTGCTCGGGTCCTGGCCCACGTAGCCGGTCTCCGAGTAGGTGGTGATGTCGATGATCACCGTCGGCAAGCGCAGGATCTGCTGGAACAGCAGCTCCACCAGGTAGGTCTTGCCACAGCCGGTCGGACCGACCAGCAGCGTGTTCGACTTCGGCAGCAGCTGTTCGCGCTTCGCGCCATCGAGGTAGACGCGCTTGATGCGCCGTACGTGGCGATACGCCATCAGCGATACGGCGCGCCGCGCCTCGGGCTGCCCCCGGTATCCAAGCTCTTCCAGGCGAGCGAAGATCTGCCGGGGCGAGTGAATCGGCAGGTCCCGGACAAATTTGATGAAGTGCTCGAGTCCCGATTTCCGGTACTTCTTGAGCGGCTCCACCCCAGAAGCTTAACACCCAGGTCGAGCCTGGTCATGGGGCTGGCGCCGGCCGTCGGATTGGGGCGCCCACTGCGATGTTGGCGATTGACTCATGAACGGCCGGCTGGGAGACTCCGCAGCCGCATAACCCGTCATCGTCGCTGTTTTTCAGCTGCCAACGAATCGAAGGAGCCGCCGATGTCCGAATCGCTTTTCACCTCAGAGAGTGTCACCGAAGGCCACCCCGACAAGCTGTGCGATCAAGTTTCGGACGGCATCCTCGACGCGCTCCTCAAGGATGACAAGGGCTCGCGCGTCGCATGCGAGACGCTGACCAAGACCGGCTTCGTCATGGTCGCTGGCGAGGTGACGTCGGCGGCGCAGATCGACATCCCCAAGATCGTGCGCGGTGTGGTCAAGGAGATCGGGTACTGCCACTCCGACATGGGCTTCGACTGGAAGACCTGCGGCGTGATGGTGGCGCTGGAACAGCAGTCGCCGGACATCGCCCAGGGCGTCGACGGCAAGGGCGTCTACACCAAGGACGAACAGGGCGCCGGCGACCAGGGAATGATGTTCGGCTACGCTTGCGACGAGACGCCCGAGCTGATGCCGATGCCGATCATGACCGCGCACAAGCTGGCCAAGCGCCTGGCCGACGTGCGCAAGAAAGGGACGCTCGACTTTTTGCGCCCCGACGGCAAGAGCCAGGTGACCGTGCGATACAGTGGCGACGGGCGCCCGCTGGGCATCGACGCGGTCGTCGTCTCGACCCAGCACAGCGAGGACGTGAAGTACAAGACGCTGAAGGAGTCGGTGATGGAAGAGGTCGTCAAGCCGGTGCTGCCGGCCGGCTTCGTCACACCGAAGACCAAGTTCTTCATCAACCCGACCGGCCGCTTCGTCGTGGGCGGGCCGATGGGCGACTCCGGGCTGACCGGCCGCAAGATCATCGTCGACACCTACGGTGGCATGGGCCGGCACGGTGGCGGCGCCTTCTCGGGCAAGGACCCGTCGAAGGTCGATCGCTCCGCCTGCTACTACGCGCGCTACATCGCCAAGAACGTGGTCGCGGCCGGCCTGGCGCGCCGATGCGAGGTGCAGCTGGCGTACGCGATCGGCGTCGCCGAGCCGGTCTCGCTGCTGGTTCACACCTTCGGCACGGGCACCGCGTCCGAGGATCGTCTGGCCGAGCTGGTGCAGGCCCACTTCGACTGCCGCCCGGGCGCCCTCATCCGCGAGCTGAATCTGTTGAGGCCGATCTATCAAAAGACCGCCGCCTACGGTCACTTCGGCCGCGCCGACAGTGACTTCTTCTGGGAGCGCACCAACAAGGCCGACGCGCTGAAGTCGGCGGCGAAGAAGCTGTACGCGGTCGGTGCGGCCTCCGGCAACGGCCACAGCAACGGCAAGACCGAGAAGCCGGCCAAGCCCAACCGCCGCCGCGCCGCCAGCGAAGAAGACGCGCTCGGCTAGCTCAACGCCGGTCGGATCGTTCACCGCCAGGGCGCCGAGTGCGCCAAGAGCCGGACCATCAAAATCCGGACTTGGCGTCCTTGGCGCGCCGGCGGTGAATTACTTCTTCGGATCGCTCTTCGGCTGGCCCTTGCCGGGCGAGCTCACGTGCTCTTTCCTGAGCAGGGCATCGACCGCGTCCTCGCCGGCCCGGCTCGTCGTCTCGCCGTCAATCATCTCGCCGTCGGTCTCCATGAACGACTCGTCACCGTTCTCATAGTCGGTGGCGGTGTCGGCGTCGTTGAATCCGGGCGCGGCGTCGATCTTCTGGCCAGCGCCCTCGCGCACGTAGCGCATCATCGCGTTGACCGCGCCGACCTGCGCGCCACGGACGGCGCGCAAGATCCCCTTGCTGCTCAGCCCTTCGACCAGGATCGTGAACACCAGCACGTCGGAACCGTCGCCGACGTAGCCGGACAGGCAGGAATTGCCGACCAGCGTGCCGGTCTTGGCGCGCACGTGCTTGGCCGCGGGCGAGCCCTTGAAGCGGTTGCGCGTCGTGCCGTCGACGCCGCCCACCGACAGCGACTGCAAGATCTCCGGACCGATGCGCGGATCCAGATACAGCGCCCGCAGCAGGCTCGCCATCGCCTCTGCGGTGATGCGGTTCGCGTGGCCCAGGCCCGATCCATTGCGCGACACGTAGCTGCCCGAGGTCAGTCCCAGCTCGCCGATCACCTCGCGCAGCAGGCGCACACCTTTCTCCGGCGTGGGCGCACCGCCGTAGACCTCGGCGCCCGCAGCCTCGAGCACGCGCTCTGCCTGGTCGTTATCAGAGTCCTTGTTGATCTTCCGCAGCAGGATCCCCAGCGGCTCCGACTCGTGCCGTTCGATCAAGGCGCCGCCCGCCGGCGTCGTGCCGACGCGCGCCGGCTCGAGCACCTGGACACCCGCCTGGATCAGCGACGCGCGCAGGAGCGAAGCGGCATAGAGCGCCTGGTGCGGCACCTTGCGGCGAAAGACGAAGCCGAGCTGCCCCGCCAGGATCGTCCCGCTGACGTCGACGCGGATCTTCGTGCCGTCCAGGGACACGTCGACGTTGATCTTCGACGTGCCCGACGCGCGCGTGCGCGCGGTGTTGCGGATCTCGAACGAGTCGTCGTTGGGCGTGGTCGTGATCTCGGGAAAGCTGCCGGCGCTGCCGCCGGGGCGCACGCGCACCTGCATGAACCCGCGGTTCACGACCAGCGGCGGCCGCGCGTTGGCGCCGCCCCGGTCGGATGCGTCGCCGCCGCCAGACGCGTCGGGGATGGCGTCGATCGCCGCCTCGTCGGCACCGATGCGGCGCGTGTCGGCGATGACCGCACCCTGGATGCGGCGGACGCCTCGGCGCGCGAGGTGCTGCGCCATCACTTCGAGATCCGGGCTGCGCATGGTCGGATCGCCGCTACCGCGCAGGTAGACGTCGCCCTTGATCACCCCGTCGACGTCGGGCTCGGGCCCGGTCAGCTCGGTGCGAAAACGCCAGTCGGACCCGAGGCGCATGATCGCCGTCGCCGTCGCCAGCACCTTCTGGTTCGACGCCGGATCCATCAACGCCGCGCCCCGCCGTCCGAACAGCAGGCGCCCCGAGCGCGCGTCGACCACGCGCATGCCGACGCGCAGGCGGTTCAACGTCGCGCCGTGGACGATGTCGCGCAGGACCTCTTGAATGTGCAGGATCCGCGGCCGATCACGATCGTTGTCGGGCGGTTCCGGCAGCTCATCACCGGCTCGCGCGCGCGGCAGGCTCTCTTTCTCCTTTTCGCTCTTGGGTGTGATCGAGGCGAGGCTGCGCGCGGCCGCGGCGCCCCCCGGGGTCCCCAGCGACGGGCGGGCCGCCGGGCTCATCGACGGCTCGCGCGCGTTGAGCGCGTGGGCACGCGTGGGCGCCAGCGACGCCGCCAAAAATGGCAACAACGTCGGCAACACCATCAGCAACAGCGCCGCGCGCGCGCCCGGTCGGATCACCGATCGGCGACGCACCGGAAGCCGAGATCGGCGTCGCGGTGGTCGGGCGACCAGGCATTTCGATTGGCGGCCCGTGGCCCAACGAAGAAACTGCAACAGGATCCCCCCTTCACGACACGTCGCTCGGCGTCGCCGGTTCGCGCGGACGCACGACCCGCATGTTCCCTTGCAGCCCTGCCACGTCGTGGCAGAGCCTCGGGCGCGATCGCCGCCGCATCGTCGTCATAGCGGTCGGCTACCCACTCCCAAACGTTCCCGCCCAGATCCAATACCCCATAGGGACTGGCCCCGTCGGGATATTGCCCGACCGCGACCGGATGACCCGGATTGCGGCCGGCACAGGGACCTTCGCCGTCGAAGTTCCCCCAGTTGGCGCGTTCGCAAGAAACCTCGCTGCCCCAGGGATACTCCCGCCCGTCGGTGCCGCGCGCGGCTTTTTCCCACTCCGCCTCGGTCGGCAGGCGACCACCCACGAATCGACAGAAGGACTGCGCGTCGGCCCAAGAGACATTCACGATCGGTAAATGATCATCCATTAGCGCCTGATCGGCCGCCGTCGAGATCGGGTCGGCCACCGGCGCGCAGCGACGCGCCGCCACGCAGCGGCCGTAGTCGCCTCGCGTCACTTCGGTGCGGTCGATGCTGAACGTCGCCATCACCTTAGTTCGTGCAGGGCGCTCGTCTTCTTCGCCATGTGTTGAGCCCTGAATGAACGGTCCAGACGGAATTCGGACGCGATCGGACACGGGACGGCCGCTCCGTGGGGTGTGCAGACCCCCTCCGATGGGTGCGGCGGCCAGCAGGCAGAACAGGACTCGAGGGAGTGGCAGGCTCACGCGCCGTTGAGCATGTTCAATTTTTCGGCGCGCGACAGCGCCTTTATGGCGGCTTCGCGCTTCAGCGCCGTCGAACGAGAACGTTTGCGTTCCACGTGCACGACGGTGACCGGCAGACGGGGGCGCGTGTAGCGCGCGCCACGGCCGGCGTTGTGAGTGGCGACGCGTTCGGCGACGTCGGTGCTGATCCCGGTATAAAGCGAACCGTCTCCGCATCGCAAGATATAGACGAACCAGCGCGCCATGCTTCCGTCGACTATCATACGGCGCGGTACCAAAAAGTTAGCCATCGGGACCAGTATGGATGACACCGTCGAGTGCCCATTTTGTGGAGAGCCGGGCGAAATCGCCGCCGACTTCGATCCGTCCGAGCCGGGCGAGCAGGTCTTCGTCCAGGACTGCGCCGTCTGCTGCCGCCCCTGGAACGTGACCGTCACCGTCGGGTATGACGGCGAGGTCACGTTCTCCGTCGATCGGAGTTAGGGCGGTGGTAGCTTCGGCGCCGTGGACTACCGCTGGGACGAAGCGCACGCGCAAGAGCTCGCCGCCGAGGCGGCGTCCAGCTCCGGCTCCGACGAGCTGGCGCTGCTGGTCTACCTTTCGAACCTGATTGGCGGCGACGGCACGCTGACCCAGCCGGGCGGTGGCAACAGCTCGGTCAAGCGGCGCGAGGTCGACTTCGCCGGCCGCCCGACCGACGTGCTGCGGGTCAAGGGCAGCGGCACCGATCTGCGCACGATCGGCCGCGGCGGCTTCACCGGCCTGCGGCGCGACGACCTGGATCATCTGCGCCGGCGCGAGAGCATGTCCGACGAAGAGATGATGGCGTTCATGCGCGCCTGCATGACCGACGGCGCGGAGCCGGCGCCGTCGGTTGAGACCCCCTTGCACTCGGTGCTCCCGCACCGCTTCATCGTGCATACCCACGACTTCGCGACGCAGGCGCTGACCGACACGCCGCGGCCGGCGGCGCTGGTGCGCGAGGCGCTGGGCGACGACGCGGCTTACGTCGACTACGTGCGTCCTGGATTTCCGTTGGCGCGCGCTGTGATCGATCTCGGGCCGGTCGCTGAAAATGCGCGCGGCCTGGTGCTCGGGCGGCACGGCCTGATCGCCTGGGGCGACAGCGCCAAGGCTTGCTACGACAACCTGCACCGGCTCATCAACCGCGCCTTGGGCTTCATCGGCGATCGGCGCGGCGTCGCGGCTCAGGCGCCGTCGATCAAGGTGGCGGCACCGCCGCCCGAACGCCGGCGCGAGCTGGCACGCACGATCTTGCCCGCGCTCCGTGGCCGGCTGTCGCGCGAGCGCGGCGTCATCCTGCATTACGACGACAGCCCCGAAGCGGTGTCGTTCGTCAGCGCCGCCCGCGCCGGCGAGCTCGCGGCGCGCGGCATGTCGACGCCCGAGCACATCCTGCGTTGCGGGCGCATTCCGCTGTACGTAGACGCCGACCTGCCTTCGCTGGCGCCGGCGCAGGCGAACGACGCGATCGCGGGCGCCCTCGATCGGTTCGCCGCGCGCTATCGCGAGACGTTCGCGCGCTCGGGGCCGCGCGTCGAGATGCTGGAGCCGTCGCCGCGCGTAGTGCTGCTACCGGGCCTGGGCCTGGTCACGGCGATGAAGGACAAGGCCAACGCCGTCGTCGGTAACCTTTGCTACCGGCACGTGATGCGCGTCGCCGACGCAGCCGAGGGGCTGGGCGGCTTCCGCTTCCTCGACGACGCCGACGCGATCGAGTTCGAGTACTGGCCGCTGGAGCTGGCCAAGTTGAAGCAAGCCGAACGCGAGCTCGGCCGCCAGGTCGCGCTCATCACCGGCGCCGCCAGCGGCATCGGGCGCGCGATCGCGGAGCGCTTCGCCGCCGAGGGCGCGCACCTGGTATTGACCGACATCGCCGGGCCCGCGCTGCGCGAGACCGCGGACGCGATCGGACGCGCGTGCAAGGACCCGCAGCGCGTCGTCGCCGTCGAGGCGGACGCCACGCGCGCCGACCACACCGAAGCGGCGTTCGAGCAGGCGGTGCTCGCCTTCGGCGGCGTCGACATCCTGGTGTGCAACGCCGGCTTCATCCAGGCCGGCCCCGCCGATCAGATGTCCGAGGAGACCTGGGATCGCCACTTCGATCTCAACGTGAAGGGCTACTTCCTGGCGGCGCGCGCAGCGGTACGCACGATGAAGCTGGGCCGCGGCGGCGTGATCGTCTTCAACGCCTCGAAGGGGGCATTCGCGCCCACCGCTGACAACGCGGCGTATGCCAGCTCGAAGGCGGCGGTCGCGGCGCTCGCGCGAAACTTGGCGACGGAGCTGGGCCCGTTCGGCATCCGCGTGAACTACTTCAACGCCGACTTCATCGACACGCCCTTGATGCAGCGGCTGATCGCACAGCGAGCCGCTCACCGCGGCGTCACCGTCGACAAGCAGATAGAAGACTACCGGCAGCGAAACGCGATGCACGTGGGCCCGATCCCGCCGGCGGCGGTGGCGGAAGCGGCGCTGTTTCTGGCGTCGCCGCGATCCCGGTTCACGACGGGCGCGGCGCTGCCGATCGACGGGGGCGTCAAGGAAGCCATGCCGCGATAGACGGGCCCTAGACGACGCGCTAGACGGGCAACTGTCACGTTGACCTGAACGGCCACGATCGCGGGGCGGCCACGTCAACCTCAACGCTGTCGCCGTCAGTCGGACAGCCGCGCGATCAACGCCCTTGCCTGCTCCGCCCAGGGCGCCGC